>Ga0307513_10001378_pt1 | contig 34993 bp, 19 predicted proteins | sample 15_EM_MG_FD_202174 | JGI IMG/M metagenome (GOLD analysis project Ga0307513, IMG submission 202174) | Populus trichocarpa ectomycorrhiza microbial communities from riparian zone in the Pacific Northwest, United States - 15_EM | ecosystem: Host-associated > Plants > Roots > Unclassified | place... | reverse complement strand
GTACTGAGTATTGTTATTATTACTATTACTATTAATTTTATTATTACTATTACTATTATTGTTGTTATTATTGTTGTTGTTTTATTAATTATAATTTATACAATTAACCTCTCTGTGGTTCGACCCCGGTCTTGCTGGGTTATTTATTACTATGACACTCCTGCACTTGGGATAAGACATCAACTCTTTGATCGTGTCACTTATCAACATTTCATTCATCATTTCTTTTAAAGTTCATTTCTTATGTTTTGCAATGTTATTTTATTAAGTTGAATAAGGAGTGGTAGTTTAGTAGATAATACCATTTTAAAAACAGAATTCACCAAATAGTGTTTCGTATTCTCCACCTCTATCACTTCTTATTTCCTTTATTTTTTATCAAATTGATTTTCAACTTCATTCATGTAATGTTTCAACATTACAAAAGCCTTATCTTTGCTTCTAAACAAATAGGAATAATAATACCTCGTGCAATTATCTATAAAAGCAATGCAATACTTTTTTCCCACCTATAGTTTGCACAAACTTTAAATCACTAATATCCAAGTGAATTAAATATAGAGGATCATTACTTCTTTCAATTGAATAGAAAGAAGTTTTTATGAATTTTTATTCTACAAAAACCTCACTTATATTTGTTTTTTCTCAAAAAACATAATAAGTAATAAATCGAGATTTATTAAAATAAATTTATAATTCACATGGCTTGATCACATGTCAATAAAACCAGTGGCGGAGCCAGAATTTTTTAAATAAGGGGGCAAATTACTAACAAATATTTGATATTATATATTATACATATATGTATTATATATAGAAATTAATTTGAAATATATATACCAACTCAAGTCAAGCAAAATTAATTTAAGAATACTTTTAAAATGAAAAAACTTATATTATAATGGTTCTCTTCTCGATTTTATATTTTAAAACTGCTTCATAATGATTTTATTTTTAATCTCATTAAAAATATATTTCTCAAAATATACAACAAACTTTCATTTATGTATTTCTAAATCTTCTAAGGACCAGGAAAGTTCTTGGCAACAATTCTATGCTGACATATGGTACATAATATCTAAAATCATAGCTTAAAGGATTGTCAAAATTGATGTTGTTCTTGATGGCTTGTTGTTTTGTATAAGTGGATTAAACATAAATATTAAATGTTTTCCTTTTAATTTATTTATTATGTCCCTAATTTTTTTAGTTGTCCTGTACTTCATTTTCAATCATTAGTAAATTCATTATCATCATTTTTCATATGAAATTCATAATAAAATACTTATCAATTCATCAAAACTTATTTCAATTCATATCCATTAGCATATAATATTACCCATACATATATTAATTCAACAAACCAATAAATTATTATAAACCCTAACATTTTCAATAACTAATTATAAAGAAATAAAACTAAGATTAGATAATGAAACAAATAGAAAAGATGAAGGAAACTTTCCTAAAGCACAAGAGGTTACTTGCTTAACTAATTAATATTTTAGGGCTTGAAGAGAAATTTTGTAGAAAGAAGAGAGTTAGGATCAATAGTGAAAAAAGAACAAAGAGCTTGGATCAATTAGTTGCTAACAAAAAAAAATTAACCATGTAAAACTATTATATTAATATTTTAATATAACAAACTGGTTACAAATGACTACCTCTTGACTTACAGTTTTTTATAAGCAGAGAGAGTTATATTTTTATCCTGTCTAGGTTTATGCGATCCGGCTGCTATTCTTAAAGTTTCATTTTATTTAATGAAAGCTTTTGTTTAAATAACTCTTACTATGTCATTGATTACAACTTTGAGTTTGGAAGGTGAACATCAAATACCGAGTAAAAATTATCAGCAGATAAAATGTAGAATAGCAGCAACGAGCAAGACGAGCTGCACATCAAACCTGTACTAAAGCCTGCAAAGTCGAATTTTAATATGCTGCAAAAGTCGTACCAGGAGGAGCTGAGAAATCTCTCCAAGTAATTATTATAGGCAAGATTATTAGAGGAGAATAAGAATTATTTAACCAGATAGAAAACGTTGTTCCCATTTCCTCGCTGACCCATCATGATTAATTACATTTGTGCACTGTAGGGGGGCCAATTGCCCCCTCTTGCCCCTATGTGGCTCCGCCACTGAATAAGACTCAAATAGGTGAGAATTATTATTATTATTATTATTATTATTAGTCATGGTTACAATAGTTGTCATAACCCAATTTTTTACCTTCTTTTTCATTGTTTTTGAAAAAATCCAAATTATACCAAAAATGAACAAAAAATATATTTTTGATGTATTTGCGTCATTTTTGGCATTTTCAGTGTCTTTTCAAAAGAATTAAAAATTCAAAAATTTATTTTTGACGCGTTCGGTTTTTAACACACATTTCAAAATCATTGATTAAATTTTCTCATCAAGTCAATGTTCATGTCGCCTTTTAAAAAAAATCAAAATAAAAAAGTATTTGGACAAGAGGACCAAAGGGCAAAAAAAAAAAAAAAGAAAGGAAAATGAGAGACCAAAGTTTTTTGGTTGCTTGGGGACCAAGCATTTAGAAGGAAAATGACAAATTTTGAAGAGGTCATCACTAAGATACTCATCTCCTATGAACACTCTATTTTTAGAAATTATAAATTTGTCACTTTTAAGGACTAGCTTAAAACCATTTTTTCTCAATAACGATCCAAATATTAAGTTCATCCTAGTGTCAACAACATGAAGCATGTTTTTAAGGGTTAATAGTTTTTTGAAAGTCACTTTTATAAAGGTCCCAACACCTAGTATCCTGGAGGTTGATGAATTTCTCATCTCTAAATGTTCACTATCCATTTCTTTGTGAGTGAAGAACATCCTTTTCTAGGTGTATACATGTTTATTTGGACGAGTGACAGACCATAACTAGATTTTTAATCAAGTTGACTTAAAAAATAACAATCAACATGTTTATTTTCAAAACTTCATTAGCGAAGTAATCAATCTCATTGATATTGGCTTTATTGGTCCTTTCCTTTCTTGGGTTACTTCGTTGAGCCTTAATTCTACAACATTTTGCCGCCTTGTCTTGTTATAGATAAAACATTTACTATTAAATGTTTTGGTAATATTTTTCCTTTTCTTAGCAAGTTTGTCTTTTGTTCTTTATTATGTAAATTTGCCACTTATTCCCTAAAGTTTGCCTTAGAGGCTATAATAAAAGAGTTAGCTCTTTTTATGTACAATTTATTGTTCTCTTATAACAAAAGAATTATCATGTAGGCCATGGGGTGATTTAGTAATTTAGCAAATCTAAATATTATTAAAAAATTTTGTTAAGATGTGCATTTCACGCATCATCACACGTGTGTGTCACTCATTGGCCAAGCACTAGATTCCCAGATGTTAGAATTTTCTCGGCATCCCCTCCATATTTTTAGAGGTGTTAAAAAAAATCAGATTATCTGTAATATTTGCATTATATGACCCGATCCAACTCGTCAAATTCGAATAATATGAATATTACAAATGATAATTATCATAACCCAATTTTTTATTTTTTATTTATTTTTATTTTTATTTTTATAAAATAGAAAGAAAATGAAATGGAAAATTGGAATGAATGAAGAAAAATAAAGATTTGGTTCAAGACAGCACAAATTAGAAGTTTAAAGGGTTAATCAGGTTGGAATTATAATTTTAAAAGTTAATTTTGGTAGGAATTGAAAGAAGTGACAAGTTCGAGGACTTAATTAAATTTTGAATGGATTTAGTTAATTATATTCAGAGCTTAATTGAAGAATTGATAAGTTTGGAGACTTAATTAAACTTGAAATTAGTTTAATTAATGAAATCTAGAGTTTAATTGAAAAATTGATAAGTTTGGGGACTTAATTAAACTTTGAATTAGTTAATTAATGAAATCAGGTGCTTAATTGAAGAAATATTAAACATTCGGGGCTGATTAAGGATTAAAGTGATTAAATTAGAAACCAAGGGCCATGTTGTAAATGGCGCTGAATTACAGGGGTCTAATTACAATTTACCCAAATTGAAATTTTCCGTTCCCACCCTGAAACGACGCCGTTTCAAAGGCACTATTCCTTCTTCTTCTTCCTCTGGAAGGAGGGGACACCACCTGAAAAAGGGAAATTCTGCCACATAACCCCAGCAAGGCAATGACATGAAGACCAAAGGCCGGACTCCGTTTCAGCAGACGTCCCTCCCCCGCCACGAGATCGCTAGCAGGCCGCGGAAACCGCCACCAACAGTCCGGCATGGGCACGACTGTTGGTGCCCCAATCCGGCCGAAACACAATGTCCCCAGGCCTTATCATGGCCCTGGGGAGATAAGCAGCAGGGAAGCCTATAAAAGGCAGAGGAAAAGGCAGGAAAAGAGGAGGGAGGGATTTTTTCTGACGAGAAACAGAACGAAAAAGAGAGGAAAAAAAAAGGGCAGAAAACAGGGGGAAGACACACAGAGAGGATAGAGAGACCGAGAGAGAGAACAACCAAAAAAAAAAAGAGATAAGAAAGGAAACAAGAGGTCACAGAGAAGAGGAACGAGGGGAAGAGCAGAAGGAAAGCTCTCCAACGCTACGCCATCATCTTCAAGCTTCGGCATCCGGTGCTTTGGTTTCCCTCTCTTCACAATTTAATTAACCAACGACTGTAGCAGGCGTGTGTGATTAAGTTCACACACGCCTGCGGGAAAGACAACCCAATGGGTTACTGGTCTGAACCAGTAACCGGGCCGGGCTGACTAGATCCGGCCCAGCCTGTACCCCCACCCAAAAAAGAGAGTGGGCCAGGCCCAGCCGACCAGATTATATGTTTTGCAAAACACACTCTCATGCTTTGTCCATATATTTTATTCCCTTTTCAATATCAAAAAACTTCCTAAAATATTTGGGCAACTATCTTGATTTATTTGTGAGCCTCTCAAGTTTCATTTTATTTTTTTTCCTTTTGTTTCGTTTTTTTATGCTATATGCTCAATCTGCAGACCATTACTATTAAATGTAAATATGTTGTGCAATGTTTTTTTTTTCTAAAAAAACAAATAATAAAAAGGGTAAACAAAAAGAAAAAGGCATAAAAAAATTGTTTTTTCTTCATTAAAAATCCAAATTTTGCGAACTTATTCACTGACGCTAGAGTCATGAATATCATACTTTTTGGGTTGTGCAATATTTACCAACATTAAAGTTAGAAATATTTATAGGTAAATTGTTCACTGACGTCAGAGTCAAGAATATTATAGGAAGAATAAAAAAAAGAGAAAAAATGTTTTTTAGCAATTTTAGACAAAACCATCAATACAGTTTGCCTCATGTAGGACGTTTAAAGGGTGATAGCATCTTCCCTTTCGCTTAACCAGTCTCATACCATAAAATCTCTGTTGATAAGTTATGATTTCTAGTGATCATAATACTAGGTGTCGATTCCTTGAACTAGACATCTTTCCCCAAAGAACGAGATGCCAAATAATCTGTTCTTTTCCAATCAAGAAATTTTAATTGGTCGCCGTGATATCCCGAATGTGAAAATAGTAAATAAAAAAAACTATTAAATGGATATCAATAGTCGGATGCAGGTTGAGATTTTTTTAAACCCTCTCAACTTGACCCAATCTATATAACCCAAAATAAGTAACCTGAGTTCTTGGTATAAATAATATTTTCCCTTCTCTCTCTTAATTTTTTTTCCTCTCGTCTTCACACTCACAATTGCCTTGCACTCTCTTAATCTTTCCCTTCTCTCTATTCTCCACTTTCACATAAATTATAGTTGTTCATTTTGAAGTTTGATATGATGAAGTGATAATGCATTTTATAATTCCAATCTTTTCTGTTTCGTAACCAAGAGACAATGAGAAAACAAATAAAAATTTTAAAAATCTAGATTAAACTTTTATTTTCTTAATCAAATCAAAATAAAAAAACATTTTATAATCTCGTTCTGGTAAGTCTGTCTTTGTTTCATATTCAAGCATGATTTGTGTTTTGTGTGTGTGTGTATTGTGATAGTTTTTTTCAATCTCATATCTCAGGTCGCAAGATAGTTAAGTTAACCTAGGTTAATTTGAGGGTTTTTTTCCTAATGTTTTTTTTTTATTGATATCTTTTTGTTTCACCCTTAATTATTTTGTTTGCCTAAAAGTTTATCTTCATTGTCTTATTTAGTTTCTTTTGTACGAGTTATCTCGCCCTTTTAAATTGGTTCCGTGTTTAGCGTGCTGACTTAAGTTAATTGTTTTTGGTTTTTTTAATTTTTTTTCAATTCATCCTTCAGTATTTGCTTTGCTGGTAATTGAGCTTCACATATTTTCAATTTTCATTTTATAAGATTATTTCATTCTCATTTAATTTTTATTTTATTTTAAAATAAGATTGTTGAGATATTTTAAAAATATTTATAACGTGTCTTTTCATGATTTGTAAAACACTTTTTTTGTATCTGACATTCTTATTTTTTTTTATTGTTGTTATCTTTTAATTTTATAATTATATCATTAAATTAACTAAATTTGTTGAATCTATTCAAATTGATAGCTCGAGGTTTTTAATATTTTAAAAATGCTATCATTATCTGCATATTTATCTTATATTAAGAAAATTCAAATCGGCTCGTTGGATAACTCGGGCACCTTTCTAATATATTCTTATTTGCAAGCTTTCTTTGTTTAATAGAGACAAGTTAGCAACGATAAGCAAGCAATTGGTGGAATTCCAGGTCATGAATCTCGTTTGCCTTATCATACAATTTTTGGTAACCGTAGTCTTTGCTTGCAAAAGACAAAGAGGAATGTGACTTGCATTGCACTAGTTATTCACGCCTGCGCTACGTTGTAGGTATTTATTATTTTTTTAGTAAAATATTTTGGCATCGCAAGTACATTTTAGTCCTAACCAACTAAATAATTTGGTTTTATTTAAATCATATTAAAAAAAAAATCATGATAGCAAGGTTTCACATATAAAAAAACTGATCAATGAGGGAAAAAAAATTAATACACTATTAACTTGGACTGAGGAGTAAAATAAAAAAGAACAAAACTTTTATAAAAGAGTTAAGGCACTATCAAAAAAATTGGCGAATAGAAACGAAAACACTGACAAATTTTTTCTGTCGATATTTTACGGTGATATTTACCGACTGAATTTTTCCATCGTTAACTCCATCAGTAAACACTAACAGAAATATGTCGTCGGTATATACCGAGAGAATCACAGTCGAAATAGAAGGAAGAAAAAAACCAAACAGTGCAATGACGTGTATGACGCAGTTACCGATGAAATTACAGTGAGATTCAAACATGAAAATCATACAGTGATGTGACATTGATATTGATAGAATATCTGACGGAGTCACTGTCGGTAAATCTATCGGTAATATTTAATATATAACCTAGCACTTGACCCTCCTCTCCCCCTCCATTTTTACTTCGTCCTTGTAAAATTCTTCCGCAACAAAACAGCCCCACCCCCCCTCAATCTCAACACAACTCAACCTCCCATAATTTTTTCAGTCACAACAACACTTTATTTGTCATCATCTATGTTCTTATTGAAATTTTATTGAGGATTCTACACCTTAATTAAGCAAATGTACCATTTTTTGTTAGGTTATTTACTTGTTTTATTGTTTTTTTCTCAAACAAAGTTGTATGGATTTATGATTTGTACATGTTATAGCTTATATTAGATTTTGTAAAATTGTATTTGTTTGTAAATTGTTGAAACTTATGTCGAATTACCGACTTAAGTGTTTCGTGATGAAATAAATAACAGCTTGTTTAAGGGGCCCGTTTTATATTTTGTCAATTTCATTTTTGAGTTGTAATTTCCATAAATATGTACAACTTTGTATCTCCATAAATAATTGATAATGAATTAAGAGAAGTATTAAAATAGGTTGAATAATTTTGAGCTAAACGAATATTTTTGTAAATTTATTTAGTTAACGTAGTTAATTAAAATAGATGTATCGAGATTTACTCCAAGGATTACGGAGGATGAAATATTGTAATGGGGTTCAGGGTTTTATTAATTACACAATATCTAATCCGAGAAATATTAGTGGAGACGATATTAGGTGTCCATGTATAAGGTGTAAAAATAAAACGTTTCTTGATTTAGATTTTGTAACGATGTATCTTCTATAAAAAAGATCATGGAGAAATACATGTGTTGTTATGCACACGGAGAACCATTTGTTCCTCACGAGATCATGGTAGAAAGGATGGTTGAGACAACTTCTAGTGCTAGCAACGTGCATGGAGTTATAGATGACAATAGTAATTTTTATAGGACTATGATTATGGATGCAATGAGAATGAATCAGGGTCATGCTGGTTAATGTCCAATCGTAGATGAAGAACCTAATGCAGATGTGGCCAGGTTTTATAATCTTTTGAAAGATTTTGATGAACCATTATGGGATGGTTGAACAGATCATAATAAATTATCGGTCGTTGCACATGTGTTCACCATCAAGTATGGATTGAGTAAGGTCGATTATGAAAAAATTATCGAATGAGCGAGAAACATTTTACCTAAAAGGAACAGGCTGAAAGAGAACTTATATGCTTACTAAGTCCATGATGAAACCCCTCGGTCTAGGATACTAGAAAATTGACATGTGTCCAAACTTCTGCAAGTTGTACTACCTTGAAAATATTAAGCTGATCAAGTGCAAGATATGTAGGCATTCTCGTTATAACCCAGAACTGGCAGGGGAAGGACTCTTGTAACACTGCTGAGCACATGACATGACACCAATCACATGATGCGGTGGATGGAATGATGGTGCATCTTTCTGATGGTGAAGCATGGAAACACTTTAATAGTGTGCATTCTCACTTTTCAGCAGAATCAAGGAACGTGTATCTTGGGTTATGTACAGACGGATTCAATCTATTCGGGTCGTTTGCTGCTCCTTATTCTTGTTGTCCGATTATACTCACGGTTTACAACTTGTCACCCGGTATGTGTATGAGGCTGGATTTCATGTTTTTATCTATGGTCATACTTGGTCTTGATAATCCAGGCTAGAATATAGATGTTTGTCTTCGACCGTTGATTGATGAGTTGATGCAGTTGTGGTCATCCAGGCATAGTTATCAAACCCGACCTGGGGGTTGACCCAGCCAAGGGGCCAGGTCCCGGGTTTCACGGGTCAACCTGGATCAACCCGGAAAAATTAAAAAAATATTTTAAGTTTTACTATTTCATATGAAAAAATTAAGAAAAAATCCATGTGAATATAAGTTATACATGGTGTAAATAATGAAGTTTAAAAGAATATTTTAAAAAGTTTTTTTTATCTCATATTAAAAAGATATCATGTTATCCTTTTAAGTTGAAGTATTTAAACCAAAAATGTTTTTTTATCCCACATTGAAAAAACATAACTTTTTTCTTGTGAACATAGAGTATGTATACTAAAGGGCTTTAAATCCCACATTTAAAAAATAACTTATTTCTTGTGAACATAGAGTATATATATTAAAGGGCTTCAAATCCCACATTGAAAAGATATTATGTTATCATTTTAAGTTGAAGTATTTAAACCAAATTTTTTTTTTATCCTACATTGAAAAAACATAACTTTTTTTTTGTGAACATAGAGTATATATACGAAAGGGCTTCAAATCCCACATTGAAAAAATAACTTTTTTCTTGGAAACATAGAGTATATTTACTAAAAGGTTTCAAATCCCACATTGAAAAAACATAACTTTTTTCTTGTGAACATAGAGTATATATGCGAAAGGGCTTCAAATCCCACATTGAAAAAATAATTTTTTTCTTGGGACATAGAGTATATATACTAAAGGGTTTCAAATCCCACATGAAAAAATAAAATATTTTTCTAATATTTATATAGTGAACTTTAAAAAGTGTTAATAACCAACTAAAAAAAAAGAAAAAATAGAGGCATAGGAGAAAAACCACATTTGAAAAAAAAAACGGGTCTCGTCCGGGTTCACTCGGTCATGGGTCGACTCGCCGAGACGATCGGGTTTTGCTGAGTTGTTGCACCGGCTAGTCTTTTAACAAATCCAGATCGTTCTAGCCACTGGGTCTGTAAACCCCAGAAAAAAAAAATATAAATAAAGGTAGCTTAAATTGAAAACTAACTACGTGAGAAATAAAAGTGAAGAAATTCATGCGTATGGTTAAATAAAAGACAGGAATTCAAAAAATTTTAAACATAATATCTGGGCAAAATAATTCGAGACATTATAATAAGCCCGATAATATTGAGGGTTGGATTTAATTGAAAAGAATAATACACTTAAAGGAAGTGGGGCCTAAATGCAAATAAGGGAAATCATAGAGTATAAATACTCTCTCCTCACCAAAAATCAGCAGGAACCATAAGAAGAGAAAATAGGAAGTTTTATACCCATTCTTGAAAAATTAAGAGAGAAACACTAAAATTTCAATAACTCATCCAAGATTGAGGGTTTATAGATGGGATAAACACTTGTGAACAAGGGATTAACAAGAAATTGAACAAGAAGAAAAGAAAGGAGGGAGTTTAAAATCTTCAACTGGTTGAAGATCAAAATCTTAATTCGTACCGGGTAAGGTGTTCTAAACATGATCTTAAAAATTCATTTCAAATTCGATAATGAATTGATGCCTTGATATTGAATCATAGGTTAGGGTTCTTAGACATGAATTAGGAAAAAAGAACTTATTGTTAAAATTAAGTTAATTCATGTGTGTGGTAAGTAGTTTATAAAAGTATTGTGTGAAGGGGAGGGGGAGACGAATCTGGACAGACTTGTCTCCTGACTTTCGGTGAGATTTCGGGTAGGAGGATGAGGGAATTAGAATTGGATTCCACATAGAAATTGTAGATTTGGATGTTAGCTAACCAAGGAAACTGATCTTGCTCAATTTGGAGATATAGAACTTCAGTTATGGGTTACCAACCGAGACTGAGTCGTGACTGATTATGTAGGGCAATAGGACTGATGGGTTGATGAGCAATTTTGACTATCTTGGAGGCAGAATTGGGTTCTTCTTCCTTCAAAGAACTTGTAGCCTTGTGTCTTAGCTTTCCAATGAGATCAATCTCATTTAAAATGAAGTTCTAGAACTCTATATATAGTTTAAAAAATCTGATTAGTGTTCAAATAGCAACGGTTGGACAGAAACCGTTGGACAACAACAGTTCAAACAACAACGGTTGGACAACAACAGTTCAAATAGTAACGGTTGGACAACAACCGTTTGATAGTAACATTTCAAACAGCAATGGTTGGATAGCAACCGTTGGACAGTAACAATTCAATGTCTAGACAGTAACAGTTGGACAGTAACAATTCAAAGTTAGACAGTAACAATAGACTTTCATGTGAATATTATATGTAAGAATATAAAAGAATTGAGTCATACGAACACTTGCACATTGAGATACTAACTTTGAAAATATACCTAATATATGTATGTTTGTTATTATAAGGAAACATGCATAGAAAGTAACATATGAGTAATGAATGAATATGGATTCTCTATAATATCAGCTTGAAGAAATCATAACCAAAAACTTCCTTGTGATTCAGGAGGAGCAACCAGGATTGGATCTTCTATTAGGGGAGGTCACGAGATAGGCGGAGTAGGTGCGTGATTTTCCCTCCTATTTGCACTTATATAATTTAAAATTCCTCTGGTGAATGCAACTACAATAAATATCGTATTTAATATAAATAAAGTCTAGCGTATTTATAAGATTAGCTTCGGCTAATGGCATCCGTGATAGGAGTGCCGGGAAATTAATTACAAGATTAGTTTCGGCTAATGGCATCCATGATAGGAGTGCTGAGATTAGCTTCGGCTAATGGCATCCATGATAGGAGTGCCAGGAGATTAATTACAAGATTAGCTTCGGCTAATGGCATCCGTGACAAGATTGCCGAGAAATGGATTACAAGATTAGCTTCGGCTAATGGTATCCGTGACATGATTGCCGGGAAATGGATCACAAGAATAGACTTTGCAAGGTCACCCGGTTCATGCAAGTAAATAAGAGTATTCAAATTAAGAATATGCAAATGAGTGTTAATTGGGTTTAAAAAATTTACAAGCAAAATATAAGTTGTCTATTAGAATTCTTATGGATCCGATAGAAAATTAATACTTCATTCAAATACATTACATGAGCATATATATATTTGTTTTATCAACATAATGGTGTAATATGTCCATCAAATATCCAGGGAGATCATTAGTTTAGGACTCTACTTTGTCAAGCTTATGTAAATGTTTAACTTAAACAAAAGAGAATTAACACGTTTATGTAGTATGCTTGTGTAAACCTTGATGTATTTATAAAAGTTCAGCTTAGCATGTAGTACTTTAGTTATCTTGTAATTAATCATTTTGAAATGTTTAAGAACACTTATTATGTTGTAATGCTTTCTTTGCATGTTAGTATTCTTTTTTCTTTTAAATTTTATAATATGATATGTGGGCTATGTTGATATTGAACTTACTTGTAGGATATATATATATATATATATATATATATATATATATATATATATATATATATATATATATTGTGTGGATTGTGTGAGGTGTTGAATTATGATGATTAATATAAGGTCCAGATTTATGGGACCTTGTGATGATGGGTTGATTGAGTAAATTGATAGTGGTCGATAACTTGGGATGTCCTAAATACAAACGAAACTCTGTTGATTTTTTTGGTAGATTAAAAAAAAATTACCCTCAAACTAAGAGAATATGTTGGGGTCTTTTAACATTGATCAAGTCGTACAGTTGGGTCCGTTACTGGGTCGACCCGTCAGGCCAGTCTGGGTTTAATAACTGTGCATCCAGGGCTTTGACTTATGATATATCGATGAAACAAAATTTTCTTATGAATGCAACTTTTATATGGACTATCAATAATTTTTCAGGTTATAGAATGGTTTCTAGTTGGAGCACACATGGAAAACTAGCATGTATATATTGTATGGAAAATAACAAGGCATTCACACTAACAAACAATGGTAAAACGTCTTTTTTTTTATTGTGACTGACGGTTCTTGCCAACGAATCACAAATACCTAAAGAACAAAAAGGTTTTCTATGTTGGCAGAGTTGAAAAGGATGTTGCACTACCACATCTTTTGGGTGAAGAATTGTATGACATGATGTTAAAGTACGGTGACAGTATGTTTGGTTTCCAATACGGTAAGCACAAATTTCTTGGTTTTGGTTTGACCCATAATTGGGTAAAGCGAAGTATTTTTTGAGAGCTTCCTTATTGGAAGACCAATTTCTTCCTCTATAATCTTGACATCATACACATATAAAAGAACGTGTTTGAGATCATTTTCAACACGGTTATGAATGTGAAGGGGAAGACAAGGACAACATCAAGGCTAGAATGGATATAGCTTTGTTTTGTCACCGTAAAAATATGGAGTTGGTTTATGTTAGGTCACGGGTCGCAAAGTCCAAAGCAAGCTTCGCCTTAGATAAGAATGCACAACTACTTGTCTACCAATGACTTAAAAGTCTGTATTTTCCTGATAGACATGCTTTGAACATATCAAGGTTGGTTAATTTGGAGGATTACAGATTGTATAGAATGAAGAGCCATAACTGCCACGTGTTTATGCAAACACTCATTCCATTAGCTTATCGGGATTTATTTCCAAAAGGGATATGAGATGCATTCATGGAGATCAGTCATTTTTTTAGAGATATATGCTCCAACAAGTTATAGACACAGCACATTGAGAGGCTTGAAACGAATATCGTCCAGACAATATGCAAACTTAAGATGATATTCCCTCCATTATTTTTTGACTCGATGAAGAATCTACCTATATATTTACCATTTGAGGTAAAAGTTAGAGGCCTAGTCCAGTATAGATGGTTGTTTCCATTTAAGAAATTAGAGATTACACATGCAATGTAATTAAAAAATTATTTTAATTGTTTTTTATAATTGAAAACATTTCTTTAATTCCATGCAAGTATTTGTTCAACCTTAAAAAAAAAGTTAAAACTAAGGAGCATGTTGAGGCTTTGATATGTGAGACCTATATTATTGAAGAGATCTATACATTTATCTCGTGCTATTTCAAGCCTCAATTGCGAATAAGAATCAATTGTGTTCCAAGGTATGACAATGGTGGTGAAGTGCCTTCGAGTGGGAACTTGTCAATATTCTCCAATCCTGGACGACCCGCACCAAAAAATGCTATGAAGGGAAGATATTTGTTTGAAATAAAATTCAAACAAGCACATAATTATTTGTTATTTAACTACGATAAATTGAGACCTTTTATTCAGTAAGTATACTACTTAAAATTTGTTATTAATGAACTATTTCTCTCTTGTAATATCACAAACTCATACATTATTGAATACCTCATAGCAACATCATTAATATTTACTGTCTAAAACTCACAGCTGACCAAATCCCAAATATTTCGATTACAAGATGAATAATTTTTCACGTGGTTCAGAACACATATAAGTATTGCTTAATTATCATTATCCATCAGGATACTTAATTTTATTACACATTTCTCATTCATTATTCATTGTTGTACTTTATATACCGGGTTCATAAATTCGAAAGGAATGCTGGTGTTACATTGTCTTTACTAAGTCTGAGTCCTTAAAGAAAGGTGAACAGTTACAACGACTATTTTGTCAAAGGACACGTGTTTCATACTGAAGAATATGAGTCGGGTAGAAATACATATAACAATGGGGTTTGTGTTAAGAGATCGACCACTAATGAGTTTGAAGTTGACTATTATGAGAAATTATAAGAGGTAATTGAATTGCAATATCATAGCGAGCAGAATAGAGTATTTTTATTCAAATGCTATAGGTATGACACCACTAACAAAGGAATCAGAGTAAATCTTCATCATGGTATGGTTAAAATTAATTCAAAAGCTAGACTCTGCAACGTCAACGATTTCTTTTTTTCATCAAGCAATGCCAACAAGTTTATTATACATACACCCTTTCTTTTAGAAAGAATCGTTCAAGAGTTGATTGATTATTTGTATTGAAAACCAATCTCATGGGTCATGTTGAGGTTATTCAAGATGAGAACAATGAATCAAATGTGGGAGATGATGTCTTTCAAGTTAGTGAGTAACTTGATCCATATCGAGTTGGTCCATCGATTGACTCAAAAGAAAATTCAATTTTTTTGCGTTGCCGAGAATATTTTTGTTGATAATGATGTTGAGGAGTTGAATATTGTTCTAAGCTCCAGCGGCCAAACACAAGTCGATAAAGATGATGATAACAATGAAATCAACATAAAAGATTGCGATGGAGGTGACGACGAGTCAATTGAAGAAAAAGAAGACAATTTTGACTAACTATCAAAATACGAAAATGTAATGTCATAAACTATAATGTAATATTTATTGATGAAATTCTCTATAAAGAAGTATTTGCAGGATGGATAGATAAGGAATATAGATACAATCTAGCGTCAGACATTGTTTCACATCGATGAAAATACTGACAGTTTGTTTATTACACACGGGTATAACAACGGTCTGTTTCCGTCAGTATATTTTAGAGACGAAGGGTTCTCCTTGGCACTATTTATGAAACAAATTACACATGGATATATCGATGGTCTGTTTCTGTCGGTATATTCTAGAGGCGAAGGGAACTGTACCCCTTCATATGTCGGTGATGGCAATTAATGTTTTCATATTGCTAATGAAATCTCTGACGGACTGTGAATTACAACGCGCTGGCACTTAATGCCTTTACTGACTAAGTTGCAGGTTTCTCAACGAAATCACCGATGGACTGTGAACTCCAATGCGGTGGTAATTAATGCATTTCTAACTGTTGACTATTTACTATTTTACTGACAGAATCACAGACGAAATGAAAAAATTCAGAGGGGTTTTACAGACGAAATCACTGACAGACTATTTAAAAATAATAATATTTAATATTCCATTAGTAATTCTGTCCATAAAACATAGTCTAAAAATGCAACGAGAGCATCAAAACATCATTTTTTCTCTCTCGGCTAAATCTTAGTTTTTTCTCAAATTCTCTCCTCACTAATCTACAATTACATTCTGGCTCTCAAACATCAAGGCTAGAAATCAAGCTTTCTTTCTCCCAACACAATCAAAAGGTGTATGTGGGTAAATTTTTTGAAGTATTTTCTTCTTTTTTAAGGTTTTTTTAACAATGTATTTTTTTTTTATATCACACCTAGTTCAACTCCGAAATTAAGCATGCCATTAAGATAATAATTTTTCATTCCTTAGGCCTACATATGTTTTTGTATCATTTTTTATTTTTCTTTCTCTATTTTTGTTCAATTATTTGTTCTTTATAATTTTATGAAGTAACAATTGTGTTGAATTTTAGTTGTTATTGCAATAATTTTTTATTGTTTTGTTGACTTTTAATTGTTATTTTCAAATTTGTTATTCAATTTCAATTGAATATATAGGATTAAATTTAATTAAAAAAATTCTTGTAAATTTAGGATTAAAAATATTATCACGTAAAAAATGAAAATTTTCTACAAAATTAAATTATTCAAAATTGTTGGTAGAAATAAAATAAAATCAACTAGTTTGTGGCACGTATGCTGTCTATCTGTAGGATTAAAAATTTTAGGTAGTTCCCCATATAAGGGAGGTGTTTCTGAATTTTTATAAAAAAAATTGAAATTGTTTATTTTTTTTCGTAAATTTATGTAGGCATAGGGAAAAATCAATTGCACGTCATGAGCACAAGATCGCTGCTAATTCTTCTAGCAGCAATGATGAAAACAACGTGTCATTAGATGCTGACCAATAAGAGGCACCTGAAGCACATGCATCGACTCACGACGTTGCCTCTTCGAGTGCAATGCCGTAATGTCAAGGCAGGGCCCCTTCATAGCGGGATCCATTCACCCGCAAGTACGAAGCTTAGTGGAAGGATGACTTTTTAATATAAGTTTGTTTTGCTCTTAGTTGGTTTATGTTTAACAATTTATGAACAAATAATATTTCATTAAATTTATCAATTTTCAGGTTCACAAATATTGAGACTGCTCGAAAAATAACATCGGCAGTCGTTGATAGAAATTCTATTTTTTCAATGGAGCTAGGTTTCCAAATATCCTAAATGGAAACTGCAGGTCGATGCATGATTTACAAAATTTAAGGTTAGTATTAACTTAAAATTTTCACTATTTATTATGTTAATTCGTTTACTTTATTGAAATTATTGAAAATTTTCTTTTTATAAATTTTTACTGCAAGGTTAAATTTGAGTGGGATAGAGCAAATGATAATGTTGCGAGGAGAGTTTGGGAGAATCACCTTGCAACTAGGTAACATCAAAATCAGGATAATTTTTTTTGTAATTCCAAATATTAAAATTTTATTTGTCATTTACTCATATATTATACGTTAGTAGGTTGCGTAATTTTTTATACGAGGCATAAAAGAAATCTAAGAAATATGCCTAAGAAAGTGCTCTACCATGCTGGAATGACATGACGGTTTGGAAGGATTTCAGGCCGCCATTCATCCTGGAGAATATATGGGGGGAATATATTCAGTGTGTGATGTTCAAGCATTTCATACGACCATCACAAACCGGTGTAGGGAACCAAAGCCAAAAAATTCACGGTTCGGTTACCACGCATACAAGCAGCTCCCTTCTGTTCGTTTTGCTAGCAAAGTGGATGGTAAGATTTATTTTAATCACATATATTTTTAATTAATTTGTTTTTATTTATAAATAAATTTAACTAACAATATTTTTATCTTGCAGACTACAACTCTTGAACGTGAGCCAAGTCCAATGAAACTTCTTGTAGAAACACACGTGCAGAGTGAAAACCAACAGTTCGTCACCAACCAAGCACAACACTTTGTGGTATGTTGGTTTTCAACCATTTTGTTTCTTAAGTTATTATTTTCTTGAGTTTTATGATTTTATTTTTTATTTCCAGGAGACATATAACAATTAGTTGAAGGAGAGATATGTGGACGATCCTTCGACCCATCCTGATTTCGATCCAGATTTGTGATTGGGGGTAGGATCATCTGGTGAACCCAATAGAAATCGGATGTACAGACTCTCAAACACTACGATCGAGAACTTACAGATGACCAATAATGTTTCAACCTTTGAGAGCTCGGAATCGGTCCCAAGCACTCAGTTTCTGAAGTTCGCGGCCTTGTTAGATCAATGAGTGCAAGGACGTACGGCCCATCTCAATGAAAAATATGAATGACTCTCTGTGGATTATGAAGAACTTCTTCGAATGGTCATAGATATTAGATCACAGATGAGTGGTACATGTGCACCCCCTTATTGGCCCTACAATCCCTGGGATGACCAGCCTCTTTCTTCTTCTCCAACGCCGCCTTTGTTCTAATTTCATTGTATTTGAACATATAAATTTGTAATAGATATTTGGCTTTTATATTAAGATAATTGATTTTTTTATTTTTTTATTTATTCATTGTATTGCAAATGTCACTGCAACTGTTAAATCATCAACAAAATTATTCTGTCGATATATTCCAATGAGTTGGAAATGAATTATTACAAATATCACTGCAAATGTTACATCACCAATGAAATTATTTTGTCGATATATTCTAGAGATTTGGAAAAGAATTACTACCTATGCCACTGCAAATCACTAATGAAATTATTCCAGTGGGTAATTGTTTTCTAGCATGTATTGTTCGTTTGTGTAAAACCTCTGGCGAAAAATTATAAATTGATTAGTTTCATGTAAAACAAAAAAAACAAATTCGTAACACTCGATCGAGTTATCAGAAAATTCTAAAAATTTGTGTGGAGCCTTCTAATATGATGCCTTAGCTTGGGTTAAAATTGCAGAAGTTTTAGAGAAATTTGGAAATTTGACGAAAAATCACAATTTGACTAGTTTTATGTTATTGGACGTAATTTTAAATCCGACCATCAGATTGAGCTGAAATTTTATGAGGAACCTTAAAATATATTGAATAAAATTTGGTTAAAAGTTTAGGATGAACAGAGCTCGGTAGTGCTAGCAAAGAATAAGGACCGTCAAATGGAAGCAAAAAGACTCATTAAGGGTAAAATGGTAATTTTCCATTAAAAATAAAACAAGGCAGCCCCTTTTCTGTTATGAACTACCGACTGGGCAGTAACAAATGTGAAAAGAAAAAAAATTAAGAGAAGAACATGAGAAATCAAGAGAAAAACAAGAAAAAGTGAGAGAGAGCTTTGAAACTTGTAAGATTGAAAGACTTGGAACATTAAATTAAGGAAGAATCAAGTTAAGGAAGATATAAGAAAGGCGAGGAGGGCTGGCCACACTAGGAGGAGAAGAAAAGTTGGGAGAACTTAGATTGGTAAGCATGAAAAATTTAGATTCTTACTTGAATGAAGTGTTTTTAGGTTTATTTGAGTAAGTTATCAAACATTGACAATTAAATTTGATTTAATTTCTTATATTCTTGATTTTTTTAAATTAGGGTTCTTATGAGAATTTGGGGATTTTGAGAAAGTAGTAAACATGATGGAATTGAGGTACAATAGTATAGAAATAGTGAATGTAAGTAGTAATTAAGAAAGAAATTGAATAATTTTGAAGAAAAGAACTTGTAATTAAGGATGAGGAAATATAGGAATGAGGTTTTGATTGTTTTATATTTGAGAAATGATATTCTTTATCTTATTTGAAGTATTCCAAATATGAACAAGTGAAGAAACATCATAAGAATGTGAAAAGAAGGAATAAATAAATGGTAGGAATAGTTCATGGGAGAATTCTTTAAGTGAGTTAAAAGAAGAAAATTGATTAAAACTATATGTTGAAAATGAGGTGACAAATGAATGAAAATTTTGGTGTAAACCCCAATTAAATAAAAGATATTACATGCTTCAAATTTAGGCACGCAGGAGAAATAATAATGGATTAATAATGTAGTGCAATCTAATTGATTCAGGAGTTGTACCGGGAGCAGGGCATCAGGCAGGAGGAGCTGGGCCATCATAAGTAGACAGTAGGTGATTCATCACTTTCTTTTAAAATTTAAAGTTTCATTATTAGTTATGAGTTGTTTATGATCTATTGATATGAAAGAAGTAGAAGAAGAAACTTGTTTGTAATATAATTTGGATGTTGGGTAATTCATATGGAATTACCGGTTAGATCGGCTATTAATAGAGAATAGCCGGATGTTGGGTAATTCATATGGAATTACCGGCTACATGGGCTATTAATAGATAATAGCCGAATGTTAGGTAATTCGTATGGAATTATCGGTTAGATCGGCTATTAATAGAGAATAGCCGGATATTGGGTAATATTCATGGAATTACCGGTTTCATTGTTGGCCATCTAAGAGGGTTAGCCGGGTTTGAGGTAAAATTATGAATTACCAAATTAAAAATTAAGCAATGAGTGTTGGTTGCAGAGGTCCTATAAGTATAGGATTATTAAATTATGGATGAGTTATTAATGTGGATATGTAGTAAGTTAATGATGAAAGATAATTTTATATATTTTGAAGAATTGTGAACATAATAGCTTTATCATTTTTAATGTTTTATCTTCCTTATTTCTTATTAATGTTATGTATATAGGTTTTTCATGAGGTGATGCAGAGCGTTGTGTTTAAATCTGTTTATTTTGTGTGATGTAATATATTTGCTTTATATATAATTTGTAATATATGTAGATTTTAATATATGTATCATAAAGATGTTTGCTTTTGGTACTTATACATTTAAAAAGTATGAGTAAGGAACTAATATTATTAAACTATTCGAAAAGAATACTTAGTAATTATAATCATGCATGTTTAAGAGATGAATGCATGTTAATGTAATAATTAGTCCAGTATGAATCTTTTAAGTTTATAATTGTTTGTAGTTAATATGTTATTTGTTGATGATGTAAGGTTGAGAAAATATAATGAAGCATAGTTATGTGAAATATTGTATGATGAGATGGGATTTGATCTAGGATGGTTGGATCAAAGTGGAAGTTTTGAGTATTGTGATTGAATGAAGTCTAGTTGATAACTTGGTAACGTTATAAAACAAAGGAAACTGACGAAATTTTTTTTAATAAAACAATTCCCATAATCTTAGACATATTATTCAATACTTGACATTAGTAAAGAAATGTTTGAGATTTCATGACATTATAATTTGAGGGTGTTACAGTTTGTAAAGCCATCAATATTTTTTTTTATTACGACGGAGTTACCGACAAACCATAAATTACCAACAAGGCTTTTTCTGATGGCTTGTATCCGTTCATGAATTCGTTGGTAAAATAATCACCGACGGCATATTAGTGTAAACATCGACAAAATTTTCCGTCGGAAAAATTGTTAAATGTGGTAGTGAGGGGAAAAAAAAGAAATCATAAGAACGAGTATCAAATTAAAAACACCAATACATGATCAAATAAACTTGAACATGTTGAAATTTTCAATGCAGTTTTTTACATAAAAAAAGTCGTAAATGTAAATAAAAAAAACTTATGCATGTATCCAATTAAATAAACAACTAACTATTGTGTAAATAAATGAAAAAAAAAGAGTAATCAATGATAAATAAAAACATAAGTGGAAGAATTAAAGATATTTAATATCGCAATATGAGTCATTTACCTAGTTGTGTCTAATGAATTTGTTTATGAAAATCAAATTGTAATAGAGATTGACACACATAAATTTTATTAAACAAAATAAAAAAAAAATATTATGCAAGGCTGCACATAATAAAAATATTATAAAAAAATATTTAATCTATATAAAATATATATATATATATATATATAAAACTATAGATAAATCATACTAACCTGTTAAAAAACTAAACACACCCTATATAATTAAACAATAATCGCTATTCAAGAAAGGCTAAAAAAACCCAAAAAATCATATAGAAAGGGTATTAATTAAAATTTAAAAATTACAAAAATTATTTGATAAAAAACATATAAAAAAGCCATTAATATAAGAAAAATTTAAAAAAAAAAAGAAATGAGGCCAGACGCTGCTGGACTTGGTAAGCCTGACCCAACGTCTTGTCCAATCAAGAAAAAAGACTCACACACGAGCCTGCAAGGCCAGGCCCACACTTGCGTTGTTTGGAAATCCAAGAATTCGGCCACTAGTATGGCTGAAAAACAGGGTTATTTTTTTTTTACCCAAAAACCCAATTTCAACCCATTTTGACCCAAAACACCTAGAAACCTAATTAAACCAATAGCTGGCATCCAAAAACACAAAAAAACTGGTCCAAAACCCGAAAATCTTTCCAAGCTTAAATCTATTTTTTGGTGTTTCCAAGGTAAAAGAACACCTAATCATAACCCCCTCATTATATGGAGCCATTTGACATAAAAAATCAACCGTTTTGGTGGCCTAAATCTTTCCAAACGACAACTTTCTCTCGTCCAACAAAAAAAGGACTAAAAAAAAAGAAAATAAAGTTTGGTACCAAAATATATTTTTTCAAGATTATAGAGACCAGTTAACAAATAGCTTAAAAAGATGAGAGATTTAAATAAACTTTTTAAACCAATTGCATACTTGCAACCTATTATTCCTGATTTATTTTCACTTTATTCCTCTGTTTTTCATTTACACATTTTAGAGTTAGATACTTAATTATTATATAGGTGGCCCGTGCCACGCTGAGTTCGATAAGAAAACATAAAAAAACCCTGAGCCAATCCGAGTTAACTTTACCAACCCGCTCTTGGAATAATCAAATAGTAATAAAAGTGAAAAAACAGACAAAGCTCAAGGGCAAATAATTTGATGCAAAATGATTTAATTGAAAAAAAAACATCATAAAAAATCAAGGGAAAAAATCTGAGTCAACTCAGGTTAATTCAACTAACCCGCCACACATGACATGAGATTGGGATAAAAAAAATAGACATCTAAAAGAAGGGCCTAAAAAAGGCCCAAGTTAAATAAAAAAACATTGTGAACAAAAATGCAAGCTGACCCGAGTTAACTTGACCAACCCGTTCTTGAAATAACAAAACAGAAAAAGAAGCGAGAAAATGACAATGCTTAAGGGAAAATAATTTAATGCAAAATGTTGAAATTGAAAAAGAAAATATAGTCATAGAAAATTAAGGGAAAAAAATTGAGGCAACCCGAGCCAACTCGATTGTCATGTCACTCGTGACATGAGATCGGGAAAAAAAAAATTAGACTTCCAAAAGAAGGATCTAGCAAAAAAGATCAAAGTTAAATAAAAAAAAACATTGAGTAAGAAAATGCAAGTTAACCTAGGTTAACTTGATTAACCCACACTTGAGATAACCCAGTAAATAATAATAATAATCACATAATTCAAGGGCCAATAATTTAATGTGAAAGTATGAAATCGTTAAAAAAAAATCAACTTCATAAAAAAACCGAGGGAAAATAATCCAAGGCAACCATAGTTCACTTGACTAACCTATTACCCGGGATATGAGAACATGATAACTTAATAAAAAAAAGTGCAGAAAACAGTGAACCTAAGGGCTTAATAACCAAATATCAAATGATGAATTTAAAAAATATAATCAATTTTCAATAAAGGACTGCCTTGTTGGAAGGCAACCACAATTTTTTTTTTTTAAATAAAATATCCAATCGTAAAACAATCTCAAACTTAAATAATTCATACCAAACATGGTATAAAAATGAAAAAATGAAAAGAATATAGCAATAAAAAAAATAAGGACAAAAAATAAATTAGAAAAACAAATGCAATAAAATTAAAAGGAACAAATTTGCAAAAAAATAATAATAAAGAAAAGTATAAAGCACAAAAATAGTGCAATTAAAAGTAGAGAGACCAAATCAAATAAAAAAAACAAATTGAATAAAATGCCCAACGATGAAATTGAAAAAAAATCAAACTCCAAAAAGTATCAAAAGCCAAATAAACAGTAATTAAAAGGAGGAACAGAATCGATAAGATTACAATATGGAGAACACAATTGTTTATTTGGAAGTTCAGGCATGTTTTTCTAGGAAATGAGAGAGAAAATAGAGAAGGAAAAAAAAAAAACATTCACCGCAACCCAATTAGACCTCTTCTATTAGCACGTGCCATACCACCAAAAAAAGGACGACGCGCCGCTTCTAACGTCGCGGCGAAAGCAGGACTTTGCCAACCGCACGGTCCTTCAAGCGCGACTTGAATGGCACGTAGGTCATAACGCGCTGACACGTGTGTCAGGTTTTTTTTTAATAATGTTTAAAAACTTCAAATTATCAAGTAGCCCCTAACAAAACCTAAAAATAATAACAAAACCATTCAAAAGACATAAATAACCTCACAAATAACCTTTATTTTTTCAAATTGTAAGGTTAATTCTATCATTTTATTGTTTTTTTTTAAAGAAAAGACTGAGAAGCCCCTCTATGCAAGTATATTTTTTTCCTCTTCTAAGAGCATGATTGTAACTCTACTGTTTATTTTTTAAAAGAAAAGGACAAAAGAGCCCCTCATCCAAAGATTTTTTTTTGCATTTAAGGTCAACATAGTAATTACAATGCAATAAAAAAACATGTTTAGACCATTTTATCCCCAATCAATTTTGCAATGACGAATATATCCCATGGAAAAGACATTTCTACCCCTAATTGCAGTCTTAATTAGTTTTTTTGACAAGGGCAAAATTGTATTTACACTATTACAATCCATAGTTTTTTGTGTCTAAAAGACCACACTAAAAGACTGAACTCATTTTTTTTTTTTTTGTAATTAATGTTTGGTCCATAGTTTTTTGTGTCTAAGACCACACAAAAAGACTGAGCTCATTTAATATTTTTTTTTGTAATTAATTTTTGGTCTCCTTGTGTTCGATTGAGTATATGGAATTGATTGTCTAATATAAATTTTGTAGCTTATTGGGCTTGGTGTTGAGCTGTATCTACCGTAACTACATTTCATCTAAATTGTAGTTGGCCCCACTTACCACATCTCATCCTCACAAAAGTTTTTTAAAACATCATTCATACCAAATCTAAGTTATATTTAGTTATTATAAATTTTTTTATTGTCAACTTGTTTAGATAAATAACTAGCTATTTGATTCATACTTTGCTGAGGGTTGAATAATTTTATTTTTAGTATAAAATACATTAAGGATAGAATTGAAAATAAAAATATTCAATTCAAGAAATGATAAAAAAGAGACCAGAGATAATCGGGGTTAATGTGCCAAACTAGTGAACCGGGTCATGAATCCCATTGGATTTAATAATTTTTTTTATTTGTAATATTATTTTTTATACTTTTTTTATACTTTTTTTATATCAAACACCAATCTCTTTTTCTTAAAAAATAGAAGTGATGGGTGAGACTAAAATAATAAATAGCTCTAATTTTTTAAAAGTTTGATAACAAAAGTGCTTTTTTTATGTAAAAACAAAACCTTCAAAAACCAAACAAATAAACGATGAAATGATTTTTATTTTATTTTATGGGATTAAAAACACTTCAAATCAATATTTGTTTTTAAAAAAAACAAGTCATACTCTAAAGTAAATAATATTTTATAAAAAAAACTTTATAATTTTTTTTAATTCTCTTTTAAAAAAATGGAAAAAAAGCTCTGAAGCTCGTGGGCCTGGCCTTGATGGTCCAACTCTATTGGGTTTAAAAAAAAACCTAGGCCTGTGTGCATTATAGCCCAAGCCCGCGTGCCTAGGTTGACTAATTTTTTTTTTAAGAGGTGGAAAACTATTTTTTTTACAAAAAAATAAATAAGTAATGCATTGCTTGTTCCTCCCCAAATTATGGCTAGAAAATCAGAAGAAGTGATTTTTTGATCTAAAAACTTATTTTCAAAACATTTTTTTTTTACTAAAAACACTTAAAAAAACACCTTAGACATCTTTATAAACTCATCAATAGCCTCAAAAAGCCATTCACAAACCCGACATAAACTCGAAACTAAAAGTCTTTTCGAGCTCATATATGTTTTTTAGATAATTTGAAGGTAAAAAAAATACTTAAAGTGGGATTCTTCTCACCAAGTGAAACTCGTCGACACCAAAATTGATTATTTTTATGGTCAGAATTGGTGTCAACGATAATTTTCTCGCTCTACCATTAAAATTCGATGACTTTCTCTCTCATCTCTTAAACTAGAGATTGAAAAATAAAGTTTTGGAACAATTAGTCTAGAATTTTATGAAACAGATCAAAAAAAAAAAAGGGTTTAAAAAGTTGTTCAAATGGACAATTTGACTCCAAATAAACATAACTTTTTTATTTTATCATTGGGTCGGATTTAAATTCTACAAGTGGGTTCCTTGTAGAAAACTAGACTTGAGTTGACATACATGCATCGTGCCAAGCATATGATTCACTCATATTCACCAAATTCTTCTTCGAAGACCCTTAAAATTAATTGCATTCAAAGTTTCAGCCAGTATTTTCAGGCTTTTTTCTTGTTATTTTGGATTTTAGCTAATTTTTTTATTGGTTGTTTCCTAGTTATTGCCGATGTCTAGGGTATTTAAGTCTATCTTTTTAGATTTTATGGGACTTTTTGCTGAATAAATATTTTTTTACAACTTTGGTTATGTACTTTTATACAGTTTTCGGGTTTAAACTTGTGTTAAACTGAAATCCATAGACATAAACAGAATTTGATTTGAGATTACTATGAACTAATCTAGATAGCTACAATGATCAAATTAAAGAGCACTAGTTTAATAATTTCCCAGTGAAGATGAAAACAGACACTGACATAGTTAGTTCCCATAGGTAACAACACCTAAGAAGGACAAATTGGAAATTAAAATGTAAAAGGTGTTCCCTAGTAACTTGCAAGGAAGGATTTCATGTAGTTTTCATGCATGACCTAACAACAATTACGTTTTCAAAACGACAAGATGAGTATTGGTTTTGGACTTTTCGTGTTCAATTGCTCGTTAGAACCACAAGCTATAAAACAAGAAATAATTGGTAGACCTTTGAAAACTTCACAAGAATCCTAACCCGGGCTATACAATTTGAAAAATCCAGGATAAAAGAACTTGGCTTAGGATCCCAGTTCTAGAAGCTAATTAAAGAATGAGAGTACAATATTGCAAAAACATGAACTAAAAAGGAGAATTCATTGCATCAACCAATTGAGCTAGTGAATATGCAATTCTTGGAGATTGTGGTTTGACTTTGTTTTTTTCTTAGTTTCAGAATATAAAATTCTGACCTAGCGAAGTTTAGTAATGTGCTAACATGGACGGACTCAATTGAGAATAGCAATTGTTTCAATAATTGAGTTCATATTCTAGCTAGCCAAATTTATTTTTATTAGTTTGGTCCCCACGTTCTAGCTAAATTACCCTATTAATTATGAGGTTTATGGATAATTTCAGCCGATTCAACCAAACTTACTATTTGTTACGTTCATTATCATATTTTCTATCTAGTATATTTCATATTTTAATGATGAGGCTAAGTACTTTCATGAAGGAACGTTCATATATATATATATATGAAAAATCCGTTGCTTGCAATTTCACTAGGATATAAGCAAAACTACTCACTGTCCAACCAAACCTCCAAGCTTGCACGGGTAATATTTTATTTATTGGGTCACCATCAAACCTAAATAAAATCAAATAATACAAAATATTGGAAGGAAATTTCAAAGTGAGCAATTAAAAATGCTAGCCGCCTATAATACCTCCTCCACCTACTTAGTAGCATTTAATTCTTAATTATCACTCATTTACTTTACCCTTTCTTTTTTAATTAATATGGATACTCGGATTAACTTACGTGCACCTCGACTAATCCTACGGACCATGAAGTTAACGACCATGTAAGCCTCCATACAATGATCCTAAAATTTATAAGACTCGAACTAATAATTTCTAAAAAACAAATTTAAAACCTGACTAATTAAACTACACCCATCAGGATTACTTTACTCCTTACCCTCTTGTTGCTGGCACATGACCTCCTTTCTTCGCAAGCTGATATTAAGTAGCATAAAAGATTCAATGCAGATCAAGTTGCTTCCCGTTCAAACCTTCCCCAGGAAAGAGGGTCTCGTTTCAAGCACCAACATCTACTTATGTCTCCTTCCAAGACTTTATTTTGGATGATTTTGTGTTCAATATTGAAAGGGGCTCGTCTTGAAATGCGTACACATGAGCTTATGTTCATGCCTTGAAGAAACCACAATTTAATTTATTCTACTATGTCTATAAGGGTTTTTTTTTTCCTTGATGGTTGTAATATATATATCTCAGAAAACGACCATTGTTATATATTGACACTTTACTCAATATATAATGCTATTAAAAGTTTGAATGAATTTCTCAAATGAAATGCTATTATAACAATATGGAGTGGTTTTATTGACATTAAAATATTAAAAAAATACTTGTTCATCATAGAAAACAGAATGTGGCCTAAAATCATTTGATTCAAAAGAAAATCCAACTCATGCATTGCTTACTACTGTAGTGAGACTCTATTTTTTTATTATTATTAACGTGGGTGTCCGAACCAGCTTGCACGCATCTCGACTAATTTCACGAGTCCTGAAGTTAACGACCATGTAAGTCTTCAATGGCCCTGAGATTTGTGGGACTCGAACTGGTGACCTCTAGAAATTAAATCTAGAATCTGACTAGTTAAGCTAGAACTTTCATTCTTAAAGGTTGCATTGATTAATGTATTTGAAGATATTGGTTCAAAATTAAAATAGAAAAGGCAAGTATTTGAAAATTAAGAAAATTAATGGAAAGGGCCAAGGGGAAAGAGAAGTTATTCATGCTGTCTCATTTCTGTGCGCAACGTGGAAGGCAACCATGACTGTTTTTATGGGCTCTGACATCGGCAAGCACTCTTGTTCATACCTATTGCCCAACCTGTGGAGCCCTGACCTGTAAATAAATTTTCAGACAAAAAAAATAGTAATAAAGTCGTAGTGTCCGTAGTCGACTTGTACGGTTGGACAACCAACAAATTAATTTCTTAGCAATTATTATTTCCACTCGTTCAAACTTGGACCAATTAATTTTCCCTTTTATTTGACTAAATTTTTATATTCGAGCGGAAAGGTTGACAAAGACAATGAGATTGATAATTAAGCAATACTGACTTTATCCCTCTCGAGAGAAAATTACAGCATGCTAAGTGCTTTCCATTGACTAATCTTCAGGCTTCTGACAAATCATATTGCCATCAACTCCGTTATTGCTTTTGGTTCCATGAAGAATCAAACTCTATCTACAAAATAAATAAGTATTACATTTAGGAAAGTGTGGAACGAAGATAATTCTTTATTTTTTTATTTGAGGTCATTAAAGTTTAAATTCAATGAATTTATCCATGTTTAATGTTTCCAAAATATGAATAAAAAACTTAAAAATGAGTATTTTCAGTTTGGTTTGATTTTGATTAACAAAACTAACTGGATAAAAACTTTTATTTTTTAAAATTATTAATTAAATTATCTATTCAAACCGACAATTTATTCAAACTGACATGTTTCTATCTTCTAGATTCTTTCTTTTAACCTTTGAATTTGAATTTTTTTTATAATTTTTAAGTTAAGGATTCAGATCTGAATTTTACAATGACAGGTGGGAACTATTCTACTTGATAGATACAAGAAAAAAAAAAAAATAGTGCCCACAAAGACATAAACTAGTGGGATTCCATATCATATAATAAAATCTAATCTGTCAGTTCACACAACACGCATTTTCTTTCAATTTTCTCAAGCTTTTTCCTAATGAATTGCCATTCTGTACGGCCAAAGATTAAAAAAAAGCATGGAAAGAAGCTGGTGGCTGGTGGGTCGGTGGCGTTTGGTCCCGCAGCACGATTGACTGTACGGGCATTATAGGCAGCTGACATACAAATTTCATGGCTCATAGGCATACCCTTGTTTAGGACCCTACACCCTCTGTTCTTCCCCTTAATCCACCATCATTTTGAGGTTAATTTTCTATTAAGCCCATCGAATGGGTGCCCTTCGAGTGCTAATTAAGAAAATATCATTCATAGTTTCCCGTTTTCTGCAGTTTCATTCACTAACACAATTAATTAATCACCCGACAAGCAAAATCATCGAATGGACCGACCCAATGCTACTAATCAATGGTATCTGTTTAGGGTGAGTTCTTTCGGCTTTCTGAAACTATATCCTTATTTTAAAGGAATGAATTCATGACTAGCTAAGGTTGTAAATAATAGTTTTCTTTTTTTATTTAATGACAAAATTGTGCTCGAAATAGCTTGCACTTCAATTCATATTAAGTTTCTTCTTGAATAATTTTCAAAACTCATTTTCACATCCATCTATTTTGATTATTTTTTTATTTTTAGATTTATTTTGTACAGAGAGGTAATTTAAATTGAGAGATTTGAAAGAAATTAATTAATGTTTCTTTATATTTAAGATTTGGGAGAGATTTGGCTTAAAGTGCTTAGGACGTTAATGTCAAATGTTTTTCAATTGGGGTTTCATTGATAATTATAGGGTGTGTTTATGGATATTCACAAACAATTAAGTGATTCAAGGATTTGTGAGCTAGTAGACAATTGATGGATTCAAATAAAATAATTTTAAAAATTTTTTTAAAATATGCTTAAAGAAATCCTTTTAAAAAAAAATTCTAAAAACACTAAAGGAACATGGGCTTGAGTGCGGTAGCCCAAGCCCAGCTCCTAAGGAACATGGACTCGAGTAAAGAGCCCGAGCCCACGCACTAAAAACAATGCATGGCGCTTTGCAATGCATTCAGCATACGCCGAGTGCACCACACTCACCATAGAATTTTTCTTGGATCCCGTGCAAATCATTCAGTATTTTATATTAATTCAATTGTATTTTTTTGAGTAAAATATAACTCAAAATATCACAAAGATAAAATTATACTCCAACCCCTCCTCTCCATAAAAGGACAAGATTCATGAGCTATAAATATACTATAAATCCATCAAGTCAAAGCTTCATAATCTTTTCATTCTTAATATTTTTAGCATAAATAGTTTCAGAGTTTATGTCTCTAAAATATAATTGCAATTACATTTTCTCTCTCTACAAAGTTATTGACTTTACCATTTGAGAGTCCTCACGTCCATCAAAGGGGACCTTTTACAGGTACCAGCTACTAGTTACCTAGCTTACTAAACATCACTTGTTACTACCATAGTTACCGATCACTTGGCTTATAAGACATCACCTGCTACTAGTTACCAACCCTCTTGGATTTTCATATCAAGTTGTCAAATACCTTGACTATAGAGAATGAATCAAATTGCTTGAACTAAGAGATCAACCAATTATCCAACACATCAGCCTTATTCCTAAGCATCTTGGAATTTGGGACTCATCATTTGGCACCGTCCATGGAAAACTGATAAAAAACCATCAGTTTCTAAAACTTGTTTTTGACATTTCCATGTCATTCCATGGAACACAACCAAAACACTTATTGGATTAGACACAAGACAAATCTATTTGTTATCATTAACACTTCTACCCAGCTAGACCTTCAACAACTCATATGTCAGGTGCAACTCCTTACCCAAACTGTGTTGGCAACCCAAAATCAAAATCAGACCTTGTCACCCCAGCAAGTCCTGGCAACTATGGTAACACACATGACCCCACCACTATCGCTATCAGCCTCTCCCAGTGCCCATAGCTCATTGCACTTCCCATTAGAGCTTTGGTAGAATGACATCCAAGAGAGTATTTTGCCTTTATATTCGTTAAATCCCTTTAGGGGTTTTTCACGCCATTGCCATACCCATGCACATAGTTGGTACTCTAGACACGCTCCTGCAATTACTGTCAAATGGACCTCAGTTATCAACCTCGTTGTTTCACACCAAACATTTTAGGTTCCCTGAATCCCAACAAATCACTTCATGATATATCTAGTGGGGGCTTCCGACCACTATCTTTGAAGGGAATTGACTTAGTCTACCTATAACAATAGCCCCATAATCACCAAGGGTTTATCTCGGATCTCGTACTCTCTAGTGCAGTTTTAAACTGACACAGTCTCTAGGTGATGCCGAAGGGCCTTTCACTAATTTATCAGGGGTTGATCTTGGATCCCCTAGTCTCCAGTGCAGTTTTGAACTAACACAATCTCTAGGTGATGCCAAAGGACATCTCATCAATTCGTCAGGGGTTGATCTCGGATCCCCCACTCTCAATGCAGTCTCAAACTGACATATTCTCCAGGTGATGCCATAAGGCCTCTCACCAATTCACCAGGGGTTGATCTCGGATCCCTCACTCTCTAGTGTAGTCTCGAACTGATATATTTTTCATGTGATGTCAAAAGGTCTCTCACCAATTTTTCAAGAGTTGGTCTTACATCCCCCACTCTCCAATGCAGTATCGGACTGACACATTCTCTAGTTGATGTCTAAAGGCCTCTCGACAATTAGCAAGGGGTTGACTCGAGATCAACTATTTTCCAGGTGATGCCTAAGGGCCTCTCACCAATTTGTTAGGGGTTGATATGGGATTCCCAGTCTCCAAGTGAGGTCTCTCACCAATTCACCAAGAGTTGATCTTGGATCTCCCACCTCTGCAATGCAGTCTTAGACTAGCATCACTCTCTAGTAAGGGGATCTTATATATATATATATATATATATATATATATATATATATATATATATATATATATATATATATATATATCATCCTAGAGATGTCATATATTTCTCACACACCATTGACATCTTCAGTACACCATCACAAAGGAGGTTATAGACCTTCTAGGGGCTTCCAAGCCCCCACGTCATCATCAAGGAGGCTACATACCTCCCACTTTTTAATGAGATCTTTTTTAAATTAAGGGCTTTCATGCCTCATGCCTCATGCCTCATGCCTCATGCCTCATGCCTTATGCCATCTAGAAAAGTCACATACCTCTCACACTCTGGCACGACTACTCTCCAAGGGATGGACTTGGTTTTTTTAGTGCAATAAAACCACCTTTCATGAATCTGTCCCCTTCACTTTTTAATTTTTTTTTTAAGTATGGGTATCATCAGGGGTCACTGTTCATGGGTTTCCGCCACCATCCTTGGGTTCCCCTCAGCTCTTTTTTAAAAAAATTGAAGTATAGGTTTCACCCTCTATGGATTTCCACTAACCACTTAAAAGTTTTTCTAAGTATGAAGTCTTTTATATCTCACCTCACCCTCTTAAAACATTTTCTAAGTATGGGTTCCTTCATGGTTCCCCTCTACATACTTAGAAATTTGTTTAAGCATGGTGCACATCCCTACACATGTGCTCTTTGGTTTATTACCCAGGGTTTCAACCTCTCTTTCCATATGAAGAAAATTTGACAAAATCATCATGGTAACCAAGTATTCTTATAAGTCTTTACGGATTAATACCACAATGACTTGGGGGGTTGGTGATGGATCCAAATAAAATGGATAAAAAAGTCCCCCAAAATAGACCCAAAGAAATCCTCTGAAAGAGAGAAAAAAACCCAAAAAACACCCAAGAAACATAAGCTCAAGTAAGGAGCCCAAGCCCACACACTAGAAACATGGGCTCGGGCAAGTAGCCGGAGCCTATGCTCTCTGTATGGGCGCATGGACACTTAGTGCATAGACGTACGCCTATGCATGATGTATGGCCAGTTAGCGCTGGGCATACACCCCAGCACCCTCGTGTGCTCGGGCTGCCATGCTTGAGCCTAGTGAATTTGGATCCATACAACGCGCTCAGACCCACTTTCACCTCTAATGGGCTCGGGCACCTTGCCCGAGCTCAACACTCGCCATGGAATTTTTCCCAAATCGCACACAGGTCCCTCAGTATTTTATACTGATCCAATACATATTATTTTGTGTCACTAACTTTATCATCGGAGAGTCCCCAAGTCCATCAAAAAAGACTTTTTGCAGGTACCAGCTACTAGTCACTTGACTTACCAGGCCTCACTTGCTACTACCACAACTACCGGTCACCTAGCTTACCAGACATCACATGCTATCGGTTACCAACCCTCTAGGCTTTTCGTATGAAGTCACTAGATAGCTTGACTATGGAAAATAGATCATATTACTTAAACTAAGAGATCAATTAATTATCTAATACATTAGTCTTGTTTCTAAATATTTTGAATTTTAGAACTCATCAACAATAAAGTAATTTTAGGTCCGATATTCAATGCAAACAAATTAAGCTTAACCATTGTATATTTTGGTAATTTTTTTAAGAAGTAAAATTTGAGTTTCAATCACCGTAATTTTTCTCTTTTTACCTCTATGTATCGTGTAATTTCAGCCTTATTGGACCTTTTAACAAATCTAACAGGGAAAAGAAAAGAAAAACCAAACTATTCAAGTATATATGCAGTACATTGGGAGGATCTTAGTTTCGTATATGAATTTCTTTCAGGACACTTATAAGATAAAAAAGGAACGACTTAATTCCTTTGTGGATGAAACTTAAATTATTGGTCGGCATGAGATTTTGCAATTATCTCAACTGGAAAACTCGTTTCCTTAATTCTGCATAAAAATTGGATCTGTTAATTGATGAAAGATTATTATAACTAATTAATAAAATGGAATCCAGAAAAATAGGTTATAGAAAAAAAGATTCTACATGGAATGTGTAAATGTTTATGCTAAGACTTAAGGATTAAGTTGCTTTCATGCTTGACCTAACCATATAATAATAATAATAATAATAATAATTCTTTTAAAATAATAAACTTCTCTTGATCATTGATTAACAAATAAAAAAAGAAAAAGAAATTATTGGGTTCTGCTGGGTGTACTTTCTTCGCATTTTGATCATTGATCGGATGGTCTAGATTAATAAATCAGGTGGTGACCCCTTCAACACTCAATTTGACAGCTGTAGGAGCAATCCTATGTGATTGAGTAACACAGCTATACCGTACGCGGTGTTGGTACTTAGTTAATGATTTCTATGTGAACACACATACACACGATGTTTCGTATAAATA
>Ga0307513_10001377_pt1 | contig 35003 bp, 32 predicted proteins | sample 15_EM_MG_FD_202174 | JGI IMG/M metagenome (GOLD analysis project Ga0307513, IMG submission 202174) | Populus trichocarpa ectomycorrhiza microbial communities from riparian zone in the Pacific Northwest, United States - 15_EM | ecosystem: Host-associated > Plants > Roots > Unclassified | place... | reverse complement strand
ACTGCTCCTCTCCTCATCAACATGGACAACCAGAGCGCAATCTACATCGCGAGTAATAGTCGGCCAAATCAACGAACGAAACACATTGACATACGCCACCATCATGTGAAGGAAATGATTGCGGGTGGGCACATACTTCTAAGATATGTTCCGACGGCCGACATGACAGCGGACATCATGACCAAAGCCCTGCCGAAAGAAATACACCAACGGCATGTTGAAGGAATGGGATTAAGATGAACCTTTAAATTGTCTTTCTTTTCTTTGGCTAGTTCTTTGGGGTCTCGCAAGAAGTATTTTTTTTTTCTTTTATTTTTATTTTCTCTCCTTGTGTTCTTTTTCCTTTCTTTTCACTTCAGTGGGAGTATGTACTACAGAGCCGACCTTTTTCCCATCCTCCCACAGGGTAGCGTCTACAAGGACGTGGATGAGGTTTTTTACTGGAAAGCTGCTGTGAAGTTATTTTTTTTATTTTATTTCTCTTGTTGCATGGTATGGGATGTACGGGAAGTGCGGATATCTACGAATATCGACAAGAGTGGGAGTGTTGGAATATGTATCGGAATATGCGGATATGAAACTAGTCTTAATGCTAGGAGACACCTAGCATTAAGTTAGGAGATGTTTGGCCCTTACGTCAGGGGACTAGTAAGGGGCCGATGTTTGAAGGTTGATGGTGCTCCAAATTCGGACAACCAAATAAGGGGTTATTGGATTATATAGAGACATGTTTTAGGTACTATCCAAGCAAAGCAATCTTTTCAAATCTACCATTTTTGTTTCTCTTACTCGTCGATATTCACATTAGGGTTTTACTACAGGGGGTGAGTTAGTTGATGTGAGTGATAATCTGTGTCTGCATGAGAAGGGGTTGTTTTCCTTGATTTCTGGGAGTTTCATGGCGTCCCTACCTTCGGGAACTATGGTGAAGTCGAGATGTAGAGTAAAGTGGATTAAGCAGATAGCCCGAAGGAGGTCATCGGCGAAGGTTGCTTTCAGGGGCAGTAGGGTGCGGATTGCACGGGCGGAAATGTCCCGTGGCCCGGGCCGCTGAAGTTCTCCACTAATTCAATGTGTCGGTCGCAAAATAGGGCATTTATGGTGCAATCACGGTGGAAGGCATCATTTTCCGGGGTTCCGAATTCCTAAGGCCATGGTCAGTATCCCCTATGTGACAGTTGGAGATAAGGAGGAACAAATCATTTGCTGAATCAGAATATCTTCAGAATGGTTCCCTCCCCTCGGATTGCCCAAGCCGATATCCAGCCAGGAATCTTCAGAACAGCAGTCTCTAGATGTTTAGGTATCTCGGTATTGATGTCGATATTGTTCACACCGCGCGGCTCGAAGCCGCATTTCTCCATACTTCCCCTGACGTCCACCGAGATCTGAATTGCGAAATTGTACCCGCTCATATTTTTTATTCGGGCGTTGATGTCCACGCGCTTAGGTACCGAGGAACTTGTCGCTTACTCAGTGAAGCTTAAAACTAGGCGGTCATCCTCGTGCTTATGTTTGCCGATTTGTTGCGCAACGCCGACTAGCAGCTTGCGGGCTTCCTTGGGTGAGGGGGCCATGGTGCATGGAGTAGTGGGAAGGGTGGGAATTGTCATTGTACTATACTGTAGTAAAGGGGAAGTGGACGAGAACCACGTGTTGCTTGCTATAACCAATACCAAGGAAGAGTACAAACTATAGTTGACTGAGAGGGTTGAAACTAAGTTACTTAAGTGATACTACCTTGCTTGCTTTGCTAGATAGACTCGCAACGTAGGTACGGCGGGACTTAAGAACAAAAGTCCAACAACGAAAATGCGTCTATGGCAACCAACGTGACAACCAAATGACAAGCTGGAAGTGATAAATGTGTTCATACAGTGAACCACATTTTCGCTTACAGCGCTAGAAGTGATTATTTTGTTTGTCCAGTAACCCACATTATTGCTTCCTGCCATAGAACCAAGGTCATAAACTACCGATAAACTTACTATTAGTTATAAGTAGAGCTCGTTATGGGGCATGGCGGGGCGGGGGACTATAGGTGGTATCAAAAGACTGCATGGTGTAAGCAAGGACTGTGGGGGGGTATACAGACTGCAGGTATTAGGAATGACGGCTGGGCACATGAGGATAAATAATAAGGGGGACCGCAAGTGACGGCCAGGGATGCCTGAGGATGGTCGGGGGTGCCTGAGGACGGCCGGGGACGGCAGGCCAACTATGAGTGATATATGGTGATGCCTTATACGATCATCAGTCTTTACTCATTCACATTCCGCTCTCTCACCCTGTCTCTATATTCAATCAAATTGTATTCGTTCCCCTCATAGCCAAATCAAAAATTCCTACAAGAAAGAGAAGAAGATTAAATAGATTATCCGGTGCTGTAAGTGTTATGATAAGACTGAACAAATCAATCTGCTACGAGTGTTATTTCTCTTTCATATACTTCTCTAAGTCTTGCGTTAACACCTGTCGTGATGTCGCAGAGCACAGATGCAACCGAGGTTGACTCACAGGCTAATGCATGGGATTTTCCAGACGAGTTACTGGGAAACGCAATGGACTCTCTCGGATCCGGATATCTACATCCAATATCAGAACCTTCCAACTGCGACAGTATGAGAAATCTTTCTAGTGCACTGTTGGATGGGAAGGGACGGATATTCAAAAGGTTGACAATATGCTTGTGGCCTTGCAGATTCATGCTGGTGGTTTTTGAGTTCTATTTTGTCAAAGGCTTTTATCTATTTTATTTCTTGAAGATGTACTCTTCTTTACTCATTTGTTTACGCACATCACACGATTTGCCAAATCATAACGTATGAGTGAGGTGAAATCATGAATCTCAAGTTTGTGAGTATACGAGCTGAAGAAATGTAACAGCAAAATTCCATAGGGCCCTACCGGGCCAGGTAGGGCGTCCAGTCCTACCTCCATCTGCCCTAGCCCGTCCATGGACTTGAAAAAACGCAGACTACTGCCAGCAGTCCGTCCAGTCCTACCACCAGGACGGATGGACTGGACGGTTCGTAATACTGCTTATGGTCTGTGGAGCACAGGGGCTGCTCATTTTTGTTCATATGAACTATTGTGTCACTTCTATGGGAGAAAGCAACAATGTGGTTCACCATATGAACACATTTATCGCTTCCAGCTTGGCATTTGGTTGTCACGTTGGTTGCCATAGACTCATTTTCGTTGTTGGACTTTTGTTCTTAAATACCGCCGTAGTAGGGAAAGATTCTATCCGGACTAGTAGTCCTTTACTTGGGTTTAGGGACGATCGAGATATTTTTTTAGTGAGTATTTCTGGAATTCAAGCAAGTGTAGCTCAAAACAGGTCCATTGACATCAGGCAGTATCCAGCCCAGTATGGTGAGGGAACTCTATAGCCTGAGTGCCTCGCCAAGAAAATATTGTCGGTCTTCGTCCACCAGGGCATTTTCAACCACCGTACGAACTTGAATAATTGGACCGTGTGCTGTGCAGGCCGGAATTCCCTTCTGTGGAATCGGGGGGGGAACGCGGCAGAAACACAGCCCCTTTGCCCCCTCCGAGATAGAAAAGAAAAACAAAATCTTTTGACCTTACTAAGAGAGGAAAGTTTAACCACATAGCACATGGTCTAATTATTCAAGTTCTTAAGGCAGCAGTCTGGTGAAAATTGTGGCTCTATTAGGTGATATATTGCGTGATTCTCTATACACTGATAGAGGAAGTAGAAATACCTCAAGTTTTCATGGAGATATAAGGGTTTAAATGTTTAAAATTTTGGTGGAAAAAAGAGAAATGTCCGCCATAGGTTAAATCTAGTTAACTTCCATAAAGAGGGTAGCTAATTGATATTTGCCAATATATTAGCCTATAAGAGAAGCTAGTCTTGGAAGATTAGCCTGCTGTTAATACCCAAGAATGAATGTCCACCCACTCCGACTACAGAGTTCCTCACCCTAAACCTGAGGGCTCTTGCAAAGGTCTCAGTATCTACTCCACCCCCGATTTGTTGGAGGTATTAATCCCGCAACACGGAGATCATAGTCTTCCGGGAGTTGGAGTGTCAGTGAATTTGTACCGTTTGTCAACTCCCTTCCGAGACGCCTCAATGTCGGTTGGTAGGTCCTCTTGCAACCTTCATCTATCAATACTACCATAATCTCACCCATCCATCATGCTTGCAATTGCAGGAATAGCTTCCAATCAACTCTATTTTCCTTGCACAATCACCAATTCCCTTCTCTCATATAACTCGGGGCAAGTTGAAAGACAAAATTGCCATATATCGTTTGTGAGGAGGCATGGTCGGTCCAACCTCTCGGTTGCTCACCTCATGTTAGTTAATCAAATTTTTCACACTAGAATAGTAGACGGTATATGTACTCGAGTATGATACAAGTATTAAGCAAACACTCATCCATCCATTCACCCCACATTCCTCCCACCGTCTAGCCTTCCCTGACCGTCGGTACCGTCTCCGGTTGCTAGACGGCTGTATGTGGATCAACGGGCCCTAAGTTATTATTCGCAGACTAGCTAAAAAACCGCAAACTAAGTAAAGCCAGAAATTATCTGCAACAGTACTCTACTGGAAAAAGTGTAAAATAGGAGCTTTTCAGACCTGAAGAAAGCTGATCGTTGCAGAACAAATCCGCAGCAACACAACTCTCTTTTTACAATTTATTAAAAGCCCTTAGTGATAATAATACTGGGCATTCAGTAGCAGATTATCACCTGTTCTATGGCAGCCTGTTGGTAAGTAGCCCAGTTGTGTAGCAGGAAATCCTAATTCGAGCAGGGGGCGAATTTGAGGGCAATAGGATCAATGCGACATTACTCTATTCAATCCATCATCTAGCTACAAAACTACCTACATCTATTGAGCAAACTTGTTCTTGCACCTAGGTGTATTTCCTATTAACCGCCAGCTAGGTCCTCCTGTGCAAACACTCTATGAGTTTGTGAAGTGGGATACTGTATTTTTGGCGCAAAATGGGGAGTGGCCAAGACTTTCCGGTCAGTGGTTGCACTCGAGTACTTGTATCATACTAACGGCCATTCTGGAAGAGCCTCATGCCCCGTAGTAGAGCCCCAACTACTCGAGAACAGTAGATCTACCGGTATCCATAAATTACGACAGCCTAAACCGTATAATCTGGCAAAATTCAGATTGACGCTACTATAGATTTTCTCTCGAACCTGTCCAACCAGCGCGGCCTTAACCTTTTTTCCCCATGCAGAAGTCGAAAGGGAAGGTTTCTTTGGTATGATATGATAATATGATAGCGAGTGCGTGGCACGTGATTTAAGCAGCATGTTCAGAGCTATGGGGTCGTTTAGTAACTATATAGAGGTCTAAACACACCAAAATTGCCGATTTTCGAGCTATTATATTTTCATAGATGTCTTGAGGCCTAGTTGTTGTAATTTTTTTGCAAAAATATAGAGTGTCTGAAGTATAATATATATTTATTCCGGTTTTTTATCTTGAGTTCACAGAGAGCTTTGGGGATATGAACTGGGCAAGGTGTGTTGTGACTTATCTTTCTCATCCAAAAACCCCGGTCTTGGCAGATACCCCGGAGGAAAGGACATCCCGCTCTTCACTACTCTAGAAGAATTGGAAAGAATCTCAAACTTTGTTACATGGGCGCTATTACGGAAAATTCCCCTTTGAATTTTTTCCATGCTGTTTCCACATATGGTGGTTGGGTAATGATGTCTCGAAAACCATTAATTTTGGTGTGTTTCGGCTACTGAACGACACTTGATGAGAGTAGGAGACGAGTGAGGGGCAGCAGTTTGGGGGTAAATGGATCAAGGGTTGATCGCATCTACAACACCGAGCATCACGGGGCAGAAAAACATCTATCCCCCCATTCCCAAATACAGAGAGGAAGAAGAAATATCCTCAATTGGCATCCACACTATCTGCCGTACCGTGCACAATCGCTCACCAAACTCCATACTTTATCCACAGGCATCCTTCCGGTAGAGCGGCAACTCCAAAATTCCCTCTGTCGCCATGCGCATATCTCGTAGGGACAAACTGCGACACCTAGCACTCATTCGTCATGCTCGTGGTAGTTGACCTTGTCGTTCCAACTAGCACAAAAAATCTATCGAGGAAATAATATATTGTAGAAACCTATAAAATAGTCTAGAAAACGTTAGCGACTTATCAGCCATGTATTAGAAGGGAGAGATACCTTATCACCATTCCCCAAGATGTAATTCTTGGTTCTGATGTTCTGATACGGGTACTCGGTCTTCTCCTCAAGCGGGGGCAAATGGGCCCAATGCTCCCAATGCTCATTCCGAAGGCTGTACGTATTGATACTTGCGAGGAGGACAGTAGGAATAACGGTACCAGTTCCCCATCCAATTAGTCTTCCGTTCCCCCGACTCTCTATCGGTGCGTGGGATTGTCGAGGGAACATACTAGATGGAAAGTTTCCTCCAAAGGTCTGTCGGACAATTAGCCACTAAGTGCCCAGGAGAAACAAAGGAGGGGGGGGGAGGGGTGCGATACCGCTAGATTCGGCGGCATGCTGCCTCACTGCCTCGCGCTCCTTGACAAACGTGCTGTCGGGACACTTTGGCGCCGACTTCGTGGGTGGACGGTGGGTTTGCTGTAGGCTGCGTGCGCGTAGCATGGGTGAGGATGCGAGCGGATAGCATTGTCGGTGTTGCTCTGTGAGCGGAGGTGTGATGGCGGTTAGTTTGTGGCGAAGTTGGGTTTGTTTGAAGGGTTCCTTCTGCGGGATAGAATGGATGGGATGGGGTGGTTTTAGGGATTTAGTGGGTTGATGATTATGTGTGAGTTTGTGGCGGCAGTTATTGATAGGCTGCTTGTCAGCGTTTTAACCGAGTAGAGAATAGGAGGGGTCAACGAACGGGAGTCAGCGAACACGACACTGGAAGTGAGTTAGTAAGCGTTAATTCAAGGGACGATTTTGTTTGGTCTGCTCGTTGGCCCCCTTCCTAGTCTGTCGGTGTTCTAACTTTTCAATTTAACTTACGGTAGGGAGTTCGATCGTACCCGCTGAACATACCATCGGGCATGCCTTTGAGTTTTGGACAATTGCACCACCCTACCAGTCAAACCATTAACTCTTGACAGTCCTGTATTGCTATATAAACCTTCAGTCATAGATAGGAAATACGTCAAGCCATTCTTCAACCACCCCACCACCACCGAGTTCCACCAAAAACAAGGGTTTTAAAACTACTCCGTGAGCATTCTCAACCTCAGATCCTCCAGCTAACTATTGGTAGATTGCGGGAGACTGACTTCCAGAGTTCACAGGTGGCCTTGGTGACTGTTACCGGAACCTACCGACTTGTTCATGGCATCAATTAGAATTACAATGAGAAACGGCAGGTCCTCCCCAAAGATTTTGCTACCGACTCTAATTAAAATAGTATTCGGTACCGTCAGGGCCCTAGTCCGTCCCCATACAGGCCAATCTATCGGAGTCACTTTCACAATGGCTGCAACCTACTACCTCGTCAGTGACAGTCGCATGGGCCGCCTCGAAAACTCTTCCGAACGCAAGACAGAAGCCGCTGGCGTCAAGGAAGAAATCAGTGGCGTCAAGGCCGATATTGCAGTCATACATGACAAGGTAGAATACTGCCAGTCGACGGTCGTGGAAGGTGGCCACCATATCATGAAGGCTCTTGATGGGAATAAAAAACGGATGCGGCAGTGGCTTCAGGAGCTGGAGGATTGCAAGAAGGGTAGTAAGGTGGACTGCAATCCCACCAAGAAGGCTTAATGCTAGTAAGCTGCAGATTTCTAATCTAATCTAACCGATATCTAATTTCTGAAAATTGTCTCTATTTAGCATTCTTGCGGGTTCCAACTTGCTACAGGGTTGAGAAGGGTTGGGGGAGAAGTTGAAGACTATTTCATTTTCTTGTCCTCCTACTTGTCCTTTCATTCTGCCTCCTTTTTTATATTCAGTTCAGAAATAGACATATTCCAAATCCAGAACTAGTTTAATCTCTGGTTGTGTGAACCCCTTCCTCGTAAACATTATTGTACCGCATGGTTTTGAATGATGTGTTATTACTGTAGTTCAAAGTTGTGGTGCAGTTTTGTGGCGGTCATATCGTCAAACTTTCACTCACTAGCAGTCCCCGGTTCGAGGCGGGAAAAAATCATTTACCCTTTCTCCCAAATCCTAAGTTCCTTTTTTTTATATTTTTTATTGCTAGCAAAAACCATCGATTCTGTACCTTTAGTCAGCTCACTGATTGATCTGGCTGCGAAATTCCTTAACTGGAGCTGGGGCCTGGGAAATGCCCAAGCTCAAACCACTTGGCAATTCATTAAATATTCTCGCACCTAATGTTTAGATAGGCTGTTGGGCCCAGCCGAGAGAGCCAAAGTGTTCGGGAATAAGGAAAAATAAAATGCTGTGTTATCCACCGCACACTTGTTGGAAGAAAAAATATATATAGTAATTTACAGAGAGAATGATTAAAGATGATTGAGGAAAATCTGCTAGCCATGAAATCGCCGCAGCCGCCCCTCCGCGAACCAAGGTCTGCGGAGCTTTGCAAACAGAAACCCATCAATCTTCACCCAACCACGCAAGCAAATAGCCAAAAATGAGCAGGAGAGTATGGTAGATATCCGCATTCCCACCTCATCGGATTCCCCCCGTCGGCAAAGGATGATGTCCAAGTGTATCTCAGAATGTAACATGCCCAGGAATGAAAGGGGCCGTGGATATTTCTAAGTCGCAGCGCTTCCCAGAGCTTAAATTGTACTGGGAGTTACCGCTTTGTGAGAATGGAGCGACGCTGCCACCCTCGCACAGCCCCACCCGGTAGTCCTTGAGAGTGTTGTTCTGTCGTCATTATCTGGCGGGTCGGGATTGACCTCTTCCTGTTCGCATAGAATTTTCACCACTTCTTCTTGCCCAAACAAAGCAGACTCCAAGAGCGGTGTAACCGCCATTATCTAGTTTGTCAGGGTTGACATCCTCCCGTCCGAGTACCATTTTCCCCACTCCCGCATGTCCATACATAGCGGCCCATGAGAGGGGCGTTTGGCAGTAATTATCTAGCTTGTCAGGGTTGACCTCCCCCCGTCCAAGTAATATTTTTACCATTCCCTCACATCCATTCTGAGTGGCATACAAGAGCGGTGTTAGGGCATCATTATTTAGGTAGTCAGGGTTAACCCTTTCAAGCCCGAGTAGAACTCCCACTGCTCCCTTATACTCAAGCTCAGCAGCTAACGGGAGTGGTGCTGGGTAGCCATTATGTCGCTTGCCAGAATTGACGTTTTCCCGTCCAAGTGGTATTTTTACCACTCCTTCACATCCATAGAGAGGGGTATCCATGAAGGGTGTTCGAACGTAATTATCTAGTTTGTTAGGGTTGACCTCCTCCTGTCCGAGCAGTATCCTCACCACTCCCTCATGTCCACTTCAAGCGGCCCGCGAGAGCCGTGTTTGACCGTAATCATCAAGCTTGCAAGGGCTAACCTCTTTCGGCACCAGTAGTACTTTTATCATACCACTCCATCACGTCCATTCCAAGCAGCATGCGAGAGCGGTGCTAGGCAGTCATCATCTGGCTTGTCTGGTTGACCTCTTCTCACCCGGGTTGTATTTTCGCCACTCCCTCATGTCCATGCATGCCGGCATATGAGAGCGGTGTTTAGTCGTCAATATCAGGCCAATCAGGGTCGACCCCCTCCCACCCGAGTAGCATTTTCACCAGTTCCTCACACCTATTCCGAGCCGCCCATCCAAGTGGTAAATAGCCCAAAACACCTCCCTCATTCACATTATAACATTCCATCTTTATTAAACCAGCTACCATCTGAACGGTTCTGAAGAGTGATGGGCAGTGTAGCCCACTGAAGGAAGAAAAAGGATAAAAATGCCCAACAGTGGGATCCTTTGTTTGCTCTAAAGCAATTCGGTCCATGTCTGGCCATAGTCCTCTTTTAATAGCTCTAGTGCAAGTGATCTCCTGTAGTTCGAGAGCTCCCTTTTAGTAGGCACTCCCCAGCATGCTGAATAATATTCTAGAAAGGGCCCATTCTGCATACCAGGAGCAGGAGTAGTCAAAAGGGCTTTGGCTCGGGAATTCAGATAGGTTAAGCAAATTCCGGCCATTGCCGAGTGAGGTTTACTGGATATATCTGGATGAGAGAAAAGACACCCCTGGAGAGTAAAGTGGATCAATCGCACGGATGATGTCTCATTTTCTACGGTAATAAGCTATTGACAGCAGCCCACCAATGTCAACACCGAAGGGAGGTTAATAATATCGAAACCGGTGGCTAGACCAACTACTAGGGTTCGACAGAACTCTTCCACTTCCCGCGGCTGTTCCGCGTTGGTGATGCACATCATCAACTCTTGCCATCCCAAGTCTTGATTTGTCCCCATCTTGCGCCTTTATCAGCTCGATGGTCGCACCGTAAACATCTCCCAACTCCGAGCCATTTGTCATTTTGCTTAGCTTTTCTGGTCTTCAGAAGATTGTTGATTCCTGTAGGATTTCATTGATATTTAACAAAACTAGTAGAAACCTAGATACTTAGTTATCAGCTGATTTTATGTGGTGGGGTTACTAGCAGCATTGCCATGAGCTCTCGATTGGGGAAGGTGGAAACGGTGGAAGAGGGGCGAAAAACACAGAAAACGGTTAGCCGCTTATCTCCCCCAAGCGAAGTACGAGTAAAGGATAAAAAATAAAAAACGTCAGACCTTACCCCAGGAGTTAACCCCAAAGACAAGCACATGGGTCGATCTGAGTTTTTTAAGGTATGATACTATACAGTATTCAAATCTCCATCTAGTATACAAACCGGGTGTGCCAAGTCCTCAGCTCTGATTAGTAAGGAGTGACAAAGGAAACTAGTAATCAATGATCAACAGGATAGGAAAGGTACAAAGGAAATATCCTTCAGCGGGGAGTGATCACCCGTGATTTTCAGCAACAGTAAGACAGGAAGGCAGACAGGAAGGATCTACCGGTATTATGTACTGTACGTCGCTTATCTTTTTCTACGATATTTCTTGTCCGATCTGATAAAAATATAAGGAATATTTTCAACCTGACCTACCCACCACGACTCTTTCTTGCTTGCTGGGAGCAGACCCCCCCGGCCCGGTACTAATGGGGCATCCCTAGAAAGCCGGGCGGAAAAATCAAGAAAGAAAGAAAGAAACCAAAAAAAGAAAAGACAAATAACAGAAAAGAAAGGAAAAGAAAAAAGCATTCACAAAACACTAGAACTAGCAGAAGACTATAAGTTAGTGAGATAGCTCACATGGGAGCAAGTAAGGAGGCTCGAGGTCTCGAGTGGGCCTTTGCTAGTCTACCGCACTGCTCTCCAGTATGATACCCGTACCGGTAGTAGTAAGGCTTAATTAAATTTTACCAACCACATACCACAGAGCCTCCTACTCTCGTCGCTCCCTATAACCAGAAGGCAATGAACCCCCCATAGCAACCCATACAAAATCTCGGGGACAAAAAGAGCCTCCCACGACTCACTCACCGAATAGTGAGTCAAGCCACACTCAGACTTCCACCACTCCTAAGGCCACAACTTTTACTTTCTCTCAGAATCCTCTCTTCGCGAGTATTAATGGCCTAGGTCCACACTCAATCTCAATCCCCGGCAAGAAAACCAGATCAGAATCGCAGACGGCTCATGTTAACCACTACTCTTACCACCACATCCTCTCTCCTCAATAGATATAGTACAATGACGATTCCCACCTCTCCCACTAATCCGCGCACTCTAGCCCCCTCACCCAAGGAAGCCCCCGTGCGCAAGCTCCTACTCGGCCCTGCGCGTGAATCGGCAAAGATAAGCCCGAGGATGGCAGCCTAGTTTTACGCTTCACTGGTGGCTGGTTCCGCAACAAGCTCCTCGGTACCCAAGCGCGTGGACATCAGCGCCGGGATAAACAGTATGAGCGGGTACCATTCCGCAACTCAGTTCTCTGTGTAAATTAGGACATGAATGGAGAAATGCGGCTTCGAACGGCGCAGTGTGAACAATATCGAGATCAATCCCGAGATGTGTAAAAATCTAGAGACTGCTGTTCCGAAGATTCTTGACTGGATATCAACTTCGCCAATCCGAGAAGAGGGAACGATTCTGAAGATATTGGGATTCGGTAAAGGATTTGTTCCACTTTATCTTCAAACTGTCACATGGGGCATACTGATCGAGGTCTCAGGAATTCGGAACCCCGGAAATGATGCCTTCCGCCGTGATTGCATCATAAATGCCCTATTTTGTGACCTACACACTGAATTAGTGGAGAACTTCACCGGCCTCGGCCAACAAGACATTGCCGCGAGTGCAATCCACACCCCCGAAAGAAACCTTCGCCTCCAATCTCCTTCGCGTCATCCGCTTGATCCGCCTTGCTTCACACCCCGACTTCACCACAGTTCCCGAAGGTAAGCTAAGGACGTCATGAAACTCCCGGAAATCAAGGAACCCAACCCCTCCTCGATGCAGACACAAATTATCACTCACACCAACTAATTCGCCTCCCCCATTCAGCCCGTCCTGAAAACCAAAATCCCCCTGGGACCCTTCGGCAGTGAGATCAAAAAAAATGGTCAAAGGGCGCAATCCCCATGCCGCTCTGAGCCTAATCCATTTCCCCCATATCATCCACGCGGGGCTCTTGGATGTCACATAGACACCAAAGTATCGATGGTGACTAATCCTAGATTCGTAATGAGCACCTCCGCCCTCAACACCATGGCCCATAATGTAGGGAGGTCGCCTACCAATCCCCACACAACATGTTTGAAACTGTGGTCACCGTTGTGCTCTCATTTTCGCTGTTGGAAATGGCAGTTTAATGGCCGCACTTGATGCGGGATGTGCCCGCACTCTGTGGCCACAGAGGCATACGTACGCACTAGTCAAAGGACGCGCGGGCTCTCAAAATGTTTTCATCCCAATTGTTTTTCTTTCCTTCACACCTTTCCTCGCTTCACACCATCCTTCCTGTACACAACTTTCCTCACGCCTTTCCTTTCACCAAGTTATCATCAATGAATCATGATCCTCATCTCTACTTAAGTGGTTTGAGTCCACTGCGCATAAATCGCCACCTCCACAACCCAGATTTTCAACATTCTCTGTTGCTGCGGTCACGACTGATACCTCGTGACAGCTTGCGTAACCCCCAGACCCTCTCAATATCTACGCCCTTCTTCTTTCTTCCCCCTTCTCTTTTCTTCTTTCCTTTCTCTTTCAATACTTTTCTCTTTGTTCAACAAGTAATACAGGTTCTTCACTTTGAAGACCGCTCTCCTCTTGAACACGGGTTACCGCTCGCTTCCACTTCTACACTCTCGATACCTCTCAACCCAACCGCCCCCCATCATAATTCTCGAAAATCTTACGAGTCCTTACCACCTTCCGACACATTTATACACCCCCGAACCAACTCGACGAACGCACTTCCGAGTGCCCCTTATGGAGGTAAAAAGCAAAAAACTTCAGCGAAGGGAAAACAGAGTCCCCCCGACAGGGAGTAAGAGAGAGTCCGGGTTTCTCGGTCGGGTTAGGGCCCTAGAGGAGCAAGTACGGGCTTTACAAGCGGGAAATAAAGACTTGGAGTCGAAATTGGAGAAGGAACGGGAAGAGTTAATGAGGGAGAGGGGGGCACGGAGTTATAGTATTGTTGGGGTTTTTATTTGTCTTTCTTTTCCGTTTTTTTTTTATACTTTTTTTCTTTCATTTGTTTTATTGTAATTCTTTTTTGTTTTGTATTAAAGGGGGACATGTAAAAAGAGTTACAATTTTTATTGTGGGATTGGTTACCCTTCTGTATTATTTGTATTATTAGAGTTATTCAGATCATTGCCACCCCGGGCCTGGATTCCTTCGCTATTTTGTCCCAATAACAATATTGGGAGACTTTAATTAAGCTTTCTTTTATCGCCGTGGCGGCGGCGGGGGGAGGGGGCGCTTCTTCTAAGCTAGGAACATCAGTAAGGTCCTCAATGGACTAATGGCGGAGATGATCCACGCGAGGTGCTTTTCGTTATTTGCCATTAGGAGTTTGGAAATGTGTGGATGCGATGGGGGCGTATCCGAGGGGTAGGTATCGCACTATATCCGCGGCGATCTTCCTATCTTGTGAGGGAGGGTGGGGGCGTCTTGGACTGATGGGGAGATGATCTCGTTGTCGAGGCCTACTTCGTGGATTAGGCTAGGAGAGGCATGGGGATTGCGTCCTGTGAGCATTTTCGACCTCATTTCCGACAGGCTCGCAGGAGATTTTGGTTTTCAGGGCGGACTGAAAAAGGGCGGCGGGGGGAGCGAGTTAGCTGGTGTGAGTGATAATTTGTGTCTGCTCCGAGGAGGGGCTGTGTTCCTTGATCTCCGGGAGTTCCATGGAGTCCTTACCTTCGGGAACTATGGCGAAGTCGAGAGGGAGATTTTCACAAAACACAGTTTTCCCCATTCGAGTTTACAACGCACTGCTAGAGAAATGGTACTTTTCGTTTTTTATGTGAAGGCTTGCCAAAGAATCCCTTAACTAACTATGCATGCTATTTGCTCATCTCCCGGTTTAGCATGATTGAAAATGCATGTTCCCGGGTGGAAAATGGAAGGCCGCTAACATTTCTCGCCCATGATTTCGTTTAGTACATTGCGCCAGAGTGTCGAGGCAGGCATCGCAAGTTGGATAACACGAGTTGGTACTTGGTAACTAGTACTACCTCGCTTTACTAAGAAAAGCTATATATACAAGGCAATAAATAGGGAGAGGGGAAACAGCTGCCTTCCTAAGATAAAAGAAGCAATTGTAATATTATTATATATATTTTTTATTTTTTATTTTTTATTTTTTATTTTTTATTTTTTATTTTATTTCTCTTTATATTTTTTCATATTTCTTTCTTTGCCAACCCCTCCCATTCGCTTCTGCTACCCGCCGATCGCCAACCCTTTAAGGTCTAGAGTCGGATTCTACCTCCTCGTAGCAGGATTGTTAAACCCCACAGCCCTATTGATGAGGGCTAAGTTCTTCAATCTCCCAGTCCCCATAGGGCAGGATTTTTATTCTCCTGCCCTACATGACGGATCGTTCAATAATAACTGATTGTCAGATGGATTGAACTCCTGGGCTCCCGCTAATTGCGACAGGAGTGTTAGCCACTGCGCCAGCTAGGTATTTCATGAAATGTCAACTTGGGAACTAATATTTATCCTACTGGAAGCCCGATTTTGGGATTTTAATGGGTGGATAGTGTGTCTCTTCCAAAGTTGCTGGTAGATTTCAACGGAGGTGTTTCTTACGTCTCAGGTGTTTAATGAGAGATTCTTAGTGGTTTGGAACAGAATTAGTGCTTCGTGCGCTTGTTACTCTGGTACGATACGGCTAGCAAAGCCCCACTCGAGACCTTGAGCTTCGCTACTTGCTCCCATGTGTTATCTCACTATATTCCTCTGTTCGTTCTAGTGTTTTGTGGAGGTTTTTTTTCTCTTCTCTTCTTTTTCTTTTCTTTCTTTCTTGCTTGCATTCCACCCGGCTTTCTAGGGATCCCTCATTTCTCCCGGGCGGGGGGGTTCGCTCCTAGCAAGCAAGCAAGCATTGTGGTATAGATTGGATCGTATTTTGAGATAGAACATTTAGAGACGACGTGCAGTATAGGTATGATACATATCAGACTAGTCACGACAGCACCTTTGCCCTCGCGCTTAAAAGTATTCCATCATGAGAGGTCACTCGTCTTCGGGGTCTGAAGCTGTTAAAAATAATCACTGGGGAGGAAATGATCGGCGGCAAGGGTTTTGCGCGGAGGAGTGGAACCGCTCAAGTGAAGACACCGAATTCATACCAACCGGAGATGAAGATCATGATTGATTGTGATGAGTTTATAGAAAGAAAAGTATAGAGCAAAGTTCCGTACAGGAAGAATGGGGTGAAGGGATAGAAGATAGGTATTACCGAATAGGAAAGGAAAACAGGCGTGTGAAAACTTTTCATAGCGCGCACTTCGCCAGCGCATACGCATGCCGCAGAGGCCCTAGAGTGGTGACATCCCCCACCGGGGGTCGCCCGAAAACAATACTGTACGCATTTCCCGGCTGTCGGCTTTCACACGAAACTGGGGGTAGTGCCAAACGGAACGTACTCACTATCCTCTCCACCTCGTAATCTAGCCAAAGGGGGCAAAATTAATGAGACAAATCCTTAGTTAGCCTAAATACAGCGGAAGCTACAGTATAAGCGTTTGCTTCTGGTGGAAGTACGGAAATCGCAAGGTGAAAGGAGCGCACGGTCACCAACGCCGATATGAGCAGGAGAAGGCATGCTCTTTCTGGGGATTTGAATTTTCTTGCCGAACACCCGGGAATTGGTTGACAGCTATTTCCCTACGGAGGTACAGCTCCTAAGTTTTGTATGTTCCACAGGGGGACAAGGGCAGCAAACCTCGCTTGTGAAACCTACGAAGCTTAGGAGCTGTACTAGTGTACCACCGTAGAATTACCCTCCCCTGTAAGTCCCAATGAAAAAGAGTGCATGGATGAGGAAGCACCTGGTGGTGTGCTGGGAAGGGAGGATATGCCTGGTTATGTAGCTTTGGGTCGGGGTGTGGTTGGGGTGGTATGCATCGCAGGAGGCAGTTTTTAGCAGCATCTGGGATTTGTTTTTGTAAGAGGCCGGTAAAGTGTAACTTCTGTAGTGTTGGTTGGAGACTTGGAGTTGTTCTCCCGGGTCACTCAAGGGGGTAGTAATACGATACGAGATTAGATGCCCAACCTAGAAAACGGTAATATGAAACGTTCGCGCAATGCATATGTTCTTGCGGAGCGGACAAATACTTGATGGGTCCATCTCTCATGCCGGATGGATTTCTCTAGATATTCGCCCATTTGCTTTGTGTAGGATTCTAAGAATTTGAGATCGAGATCGGGAATTATTCTGAGGCACTGTTTTACTATCGTTGAGAATAAAGTCGTAGCCGCCGGAGAGGAAATCGTGAATCGGAGCATGCAAGGAGAAAGTCACGAGACTCTTGTCATGCACAATTTTCTTGGCACGGATAACCCTGGGTTCTTGTGAAACACCAGAGTCTCATCACTCACTGGCCTTCAGTTTACGAGAATTCTGTCGAACTTTATGATACACCGTGCATTATCCACCGAAAGCATCCCGGACACAGGCGATACAAGTAGAATGGCACATAATTCGTTACGGAGCATCGAGATCACCGATAGTGTCAACTCTTTCAACTCTCTCAACGCCAATATCGTCAACATCAACACCGGAATTAATGACCAGAAGCGGCAGATCCTGGAGTGGTTATCGCCACTCGAACCTCATCAGCGGCACCACAGCGTGCGAACCGACCGAGTTCATGGCGTGGGAAATTGGTTTCTGGAAACCGACTAGTTTCAGAAATGGAGTGGCGCGAGCGGGGGTGATGGCTACATTCCACCGGTGGGGATCCGGGGGTGGGGAAGACCCATTTGAGGTAAGGGCCTCCCTTCTCGGAAGTGGGTATATCAGGTGTCACTAACAACCGGAAAATATTAGCTCCCTAGTGATTGATCACCCCTGCGATCCAGCTCGCGAAAGGTATCTCGCCCTAGCAGAGCTGTATTACGATTCCCTCTCCCAACACGAGCAGTCCGCTACAAACATTTTGGGAGCCATTCTCAAGCAACTTGCCAATAAAGGGGAAACTCCGGAACACGTGGGGCGGACGTTTAGAACGGCGAGAGAGGGGTTTAGCGGTCGGCCTCTACGACTTCCAGATTTATTAGAACTACTAAAGACGACTATTCCACCGCTACCGCGACTGTTTATCTGTATCGACACTTTGGATGAAGCGCTTTCAAAACTCAGATTAGACCTCCTTCGCTTTGAGAGGCATCGTTCAAGGTTCGCCAAATGTCAGACTATTCCTTCATGGAAGGGGCCATACTCAGCGAAATAAGGAAGGTTGTTTCTCCCGGAATTGTTGCGGTGCCTATTTTCCCCACCAAGGAGGACATCAAGGCATTTATGGGAAGGAAGTTAGACAGTGGCACTGAACCAAATGCGATGGACTGTGATTTGCGTGCTGATATTGTGAGAGTAATCCCAGAGGAAACCTCGAAAACGTGAGCGGGAGACTATGGTTTCTTAATTAAGCCCGGGCCATTCACTAACGATATTGTATAGATTCATCCTAGTTTCTCTCCTCTCGGCATAGACGCTATTATGGGGGAGACTACGATCGGCCGGAGAAAGGAGTTGCTTCGTGTGACGGCAAAATGGCAGGGTCTGGCGGATGCCTACACGGCAACCTTAGAACGAGTGAAGCCACAGACGGGGGCTAAATCAAGACCCGCCATGCAGGCCCTGGTGTGGGTTTCTTATTTGTAGCAGCCGTTACACGTCGTCGAGTTATGCCACGCGCTAGGAGTAGAAAAAGGATTTACGGACTTGAACACCGAGAACATTCCGGATATAGGAACAATTTTACGATGCTCGCTAGGACTTCTCACGGTAGAGGCGTCCTCTTCAACAGTCCGCCTTGTCCACTATACCTTGCAGGAGTACCTCTCGGATAACCCCATCCTGTTCCAAAGCCCGCACTCTACGATCGCCGAGGTTCGCTTAACCTACCTCAACTTCCAGTTCTTCAAGGATCTTTCACCCACTCTGTGTTTGGCCCCGCCCATAACTCTTTCTCGATTATGCTTCTCGTTACTGGGGAGCGCACGCTAGAAGGGAGACTACCGAAAGCATAATACCACTTGCGCTGAGGCTGCTGGATGGATCCGATAGGCATCTATCATCCAATCTACTCTTATTACACGCAGAACACTGGTGAAAGTATCCCTAGTACAACAAATATAGCGCTGAGGGATTTACGGGGTTTCATGCTGCGGCATTCCTCGGGCTCATGGATATAACAGTTGCTTCATTGAAGATCAAGGAATGGGACCTCAATACGGCAAACCCCAAAGGTGATACGCCGCTTATATTGGCTGCTACTAATGGGAATGAGGGAGTTGTAGAGAATTTATTAGAACGTATTGACACCAATCCGGATCTTGCAGATTCCTGGGGCCGAGGACCTCTCTGGCTAGCCGCCGAGAACGGACATGTGGGAGTTGTTAATATGCTATTGAAACGGACCGGTATCAATCCCGAAAAGGCGGATCGTTGGGGCCGGAACCCACTCTCGCTGGCTGCGGAGAATGGGTGTGAGGGGGTTGTGGAGTTGCTCTTGCGACGGGAAGGTGTTGATCCGAATAGAGTAGACACCAAATACGGTCAAACGCCCCTCTCGTGGGCTGCCGAGAACGGGCATGAAAGAGTTGTGGAAGTACTATTGGAACGGAACGACGTCAACCCCGAACTTGCAGATAAGAATGGTAGAGCGCTACTTTCATAGGCTTCCTAGAATGGGCACGAAGGAGTTGTAAATTTGCTACTCGAGCGGAGGGGTACATTCCCAAATCTACAAGTGGATGGAGCCACCGACCTAACCCCAAATAAGCCTTCCGAGTCATCCGAGCCTCCCTACAAAAGGATCCGCCGGTCTTGATATTCACAACCAAAACTTGATATTCCTTCCTTCTACTGACAGTGGGCCCCCCTAAGCTGCTGGTGTCTTTCCTCGCTTTCTTTCCTCTACCCCTTCCTTTCATTTGTTATCTCTTTTTTCCTACCTTTCTATCCCTATCCCTTGTCCGCCAACGAATTCTCCACGATCACGAGGATGGCCACCCCAATAGCAAACCATCCGACTTATAGCTCCGGATACAATTACTTAGATAACCGTGTGTCAGTGATCACGAACAAACGCGGTTGGCTCACGTAGCGATTTTTTCTCAAGAATAGCCTCTATCTTTTGTCTATACTTACGGCACCTGTGATTCACTTCACTCTTATTCTCCCATCCGGCCCAAGCGCAATCTCCGTCCTAATCTTGTAGGCCAGTTACTCCTTTCTTAACTCATACACCTCTTTCTTTCTTTGCAATTCTTCATCGCCATGTGTCATAAGTTAGATACTCTTGTCGCCAATATACTCTCGTCTTTTTCATTTCCGGACGTGTTTTTTATATCTCCACCATGATACTCGTATCTCATTGTACCTAGCCTTAAAATAGGTTCACCATACCTGCGGGCTCTCAAACCCACCCCACCCCCAACCTAACCAAGGCCGGTGTCACCCACCGTTTTGGTATGATACCTTGCTAAAATTGACCGTCGCGGGATCTCCTCGGGGTTCGGAAGAACCCATCCCTCGCCTTCCAAGATCAACACCCACGTTCTTAGGCTGCCTGGCTGGTCTCCGGTCAAGTCACACCCACAAACTCTATGTTACCAACTCAGCCAACTGGGACTTAAAATCAAACCGTATTGACCCAAAAAACGGATGACGTAATCTCTGGCTTGAGTCCGGCGGCTTTTCGACGCCGGGAAGCTCGACGGTTTAGCAAGGTTAAGTTATCTGCATTAGCTCAAAAGAAATAAAGAAAATATGGGAGTGATAATGACACGAGAGCTAACGCAAATGGGCGTACCTTCCTCTATTCCTTGTTTCTACTCTTTATTCTTGGTTCACAAGAACCTATATCCCCCCATTGCGTGCTGTACCGCAGGTTCGGAATTTACTTCGGATTGTGTTCTCACGATCTGTAGAGCAGGGCGACACGAAGGCAGCCCACCCAGTGTATTCATTCGGCAACGCGTCTTCAACCGCATGGGTCCGTGATGTGGGATGAATTAAACGCATGAGATCCTGATACCGAGTGATATTCAATGACCGCTACATATTCCCGTCCGCTTGCCCGAGGCCTGATTGACATATGATCTTGCGAGGGCGTTGACAATAAAAGAATTGTGTTATTCTATTCTAACTGCTCCAGGGAATGGACTCTTATTCAATAGAGTCCCTCCCAATATCCTATGATTGCCCGAAGCAGAAAATACATTGGAAATATGATAGATCGCGAGGATAACAATGAAGCACGAAATCCCATCACCAGGATAATTGATATCTTCCCGTGCACAAGAACCTGCGGTAAAGGACGTCTTTCACACAATGAACCATTGCGATGCTACAACCCTAGCATCCATGATAGCTAACTTACTAAGTTGCATTTCAACCACCGGTTCCATCAATCCAAACCGGGCTACGGCGGGATAAATCGAGTGAGAAGGAAAAACACCAAAATCAAAGGAAGCGATATTGTAGCAGTAAATATAATATCAATGCGTAAAAAGAGAGAACACAAAAATATGAGATCTGGAAAAAGGTGAGTGACTCCCGGTGATATTCAACACTAGGGAATAGGGGAATAGGGTGACTGCGGGTGACTGCCAGGGAGTATGGGGGACAACGGGGGACGGCAGGACGGCTATCGTGAGACATTTCTCCGGGGGGGCAGTGGGCCGCAGTCCCCGGTGGTGAGTTGCAGGGCAAGTTCGGGAAAAGACCGGACGGGACGACATAATGTCGTCTGTCCTCGTGCTAGTCCAGGACGGGGGAACTTCCCCGTTGAGAACACTGTCCACGACCGTCATAGTAGAACAGGATTCGATCATCCATAGTGGTACAAAGTAAAGAGTAGCAAAACTTCTCAGTGTCTTCGACGGAAGGGTCAAGGTACTGCTTATATCTTGTTCGAATGCCAAATGTCTCGTATTATTGCCATACATTTTTCCCAGTCTGCTCCAAAGCCGTCATAGCGGGGTCGGTGGTTGCATCCACCCAGCATCCTAATTTTGCACATGGGTTCGTCTTGAGGACATCCGCTTGAACTTTAACACAGGCAATGGGCAGCAAAAAATCAGGAAAACATGCCAGGAGGATCCACGCCGATATCCAGACAAGTTCTCAGTCCGCTTCTCATTCTCCGCTCCGGTAGTGGAAAGGGTTGTGTCTCTTCCTTCCGGTTTCCACCCGCCTCACGAAGTTTTGTCGGTATAGTAAATGTAAAAAATCTAGCTTCCACTAGGTCAGGAAAATAAAAAGAGCAAGAAGAAGGAAGGAAGGAAGGAAGGAAGGAAGGAAATAATTCAATCAAACCTGCTCTAATGCAGTGGGGTGGGATTGTATTCCTCCGCACGGCCATGCCTCGTCCTTTCCTCGTGGTCATGAGCCTCTTCGTCAGAACCCTCGGTGCCAGAATTATCGGCGCAACCAGTTGGAGTGAGGATGCCGGAAATCTTATCAGCCCTGGAACTGCGCGCAACTGGAGGAGGCATCCTGCGGGAATGGGATTTTGCTGGTCGACCGCACTCAATTGGGATTGAGAAGCAGCGGTAGCAGTGCCAGAAGCCTCAGGAGCGGCGTTAAAGGTCTGACGCGGCGACTTGGTGGAGGAAGACTTACCAACTAGATTGTGCAAGGAGGAGGTTGAGGAGGAAGAATTCTAGCAGGAACTAGATCTAGTAGGAGTAGATAGACCATTTACTAGACAAAGCTGATACAGCATTTTTTTGTTCATATCCGGAACGCCGCTAGGGGGACCTAGAGCACAAAAGGTGAAATAGGCGAGTTTGCTACATGCTTCGACAGCAGGCTGGATGTTCTCAACCCCTTAGATTCATTCCGGATATGGACCAAAAATGCGGTAGTGGGATGAAGGGGAATTGTGTGTGGGTGGTGCTGGTGTGGGTGTGCAGCACTCTCATTGGCACGGGGTTGGTGGTGGTAGTATTAGGCGATGTGGTGAAATGGTTGGTGGAATCTGCTGTGACAAATCTATTACTACTCAGAGTAGACTACTTGTACTCTTTTCTTGCGGTTTAATCATGGAAGAAATATTAGGACGAGATCCATAGGTCAGGGTGGAATACTGGATTGCATTGTGCAACATTTCCGAGCAAGTTTACTACTAGCTGACTGTTGCTATATCTAGCCCTCGCGTGTTAGCTACAGTTCCAATTTGACTGTTTCAGAAAGGCAAAAGGATGAGAGGCATGTTTACCTGAACTGAATCTTTTTCCTGTGCTGTTGCCATCTGCTCTTCCTAGTTTCTACGCCTGATGTCTACAAGTAATGTCTACTCGGGTACTGGTACTGTACCTGACCCGTACCCCCCCCACCCACTTATCAACTATGATACAAATATCATAGTATGATGGTTATGATAATAATTTATTATCCTGCCTTCACAAGTTCTCCTAGCCTTAGGAAATTGAGGGATTTAGAAAAGCGAATAAAGTGTATAAGTCCTCGCAAGGTTACGAGCACTGCGCACCGGAATGAGGCATCATATGTCATGTTATGATGGGATCTTGGAGGGCAGAGGGGCAGCATGGAGTTTACCGAGACAGTTTACCGGTATCATAATATTACTATGATACTACAATTTATTAAGGAAGAACCTCGCCTTATTAGCCTCGCCTTATTAGCCTCGCCTTATAAGCCTCGACTCAGGACAACGGGGCTTAGCCCCTCGTCCGATCTGGCTGCGGGATAATCTTCGGGATCGAAGATTAACCTGTCACCGTGGGAATATTTTTTCGCCCTGCTCTAGCCTCCAGAGCTTCTTGAATCGAGTTCCGGTGAGCGATCATGAAATTATGTGCTGTCCTTTGTATGGCAGGCTAGAGGCGTGGTAATTCTAGTAGCAGAAGTGTATTCATTTTGAGCTCCTAGCCTCTGTCTATCTGCGCACACAACTTTGACCCCGCAATCCTCATCATTCAATCCTATTTTTGCATTCTATTGTTGACTGATCCCTTTAGTGAAACATTACTCCACAGTGTAGGTGCAACTTCACAAACCAGCAGCACTGATCATTTCTGACCTCACCCAGCGCCTATTTACTAGCACCGGCGCCATCCCCTTCGTCTGCACCATCACCCCCATCTATATACTCTTTTTATTTTTAACTAGCTGTTGCACACACTTTTCTCGAGTCGCAAGTCACCACCCTGTTCGCGATCAAGCGTCTAATTCTCATTCTTGTGAAGGAGCTTGAGCATCCTACTCCATCTAGGAATTATCTAGCAAATTTGTCCACCATGACTGGGACTCATTTCAAGAAAACCACCCAGTTCAAGGCTGACTATGCCCCTAGTGTTATCACTAAATACGAGTCTCAAAGAACTGGGATGTCAGCGGTGGTCGTCGACAGAGAGGGCCCAATAGTTCTTGGATATTTTACTCTAGCTACGGAAATTTTGGATGATTCAGGGTCTCCACATACCTTAGAACATCTATGCTTCATGGGATCTAAGAACTACCGTTACAAAGGAGTCCTAGACAAGATGGCAAACAGGTACAAATTCCCCCGATTAGCGCCCCTCCAATATTTCCCTCAGATAAATTATTGGCTATATCCCTGAAGCCCTTCGTTGGTTAATTGATTTATAGGGCATACTCCTATACGAATGCTTGGACCTCCACGGACCATACGGCATACACTCTCGAGAGTGCTGGCTGGGAAGGTTTCTGTCAGATTCTGCCGGTCTACCTCGAACATATCCTCCTCCCTACCATAACCGACAGTGCATGCTATACTGAGGTCCACCACATCAATGGTGACGGACAAGATGCAGGGGTTGTCTACTCCGAGATGCAGGGTGTAGAAAATAAAGCAAGCACATTGACCAATCTTGAGGCCGTCCGGAAGCTATATCCGGGGGGAGTTGGCTTTAGATACGAAACTGGGGGGATGATGAGTGCCTTGAGAGTTTTAACAGCTGACAGAATAAGGGAGTTCCATAAAGATATGTATCAGCCGAAGAATCTGTGCGTTGTGATAGTAGGGGAGATAGTCCATGAAAAATTGTTGAAAATTCTGGATGAGTTTGAAGATACTATCATGGATGATATCCCAGACCCAAGTGCTCCCTGGCGAAGGTTCAAACTTTCTAGTTTCATCAGCGTGATCGGACTATGCTAAACGTTTCATAGACCTTGGATCGAATCGAAACCGGTTCCACAGTTAAACAGTTCATCTATATCTACGGTTGAATTTCCAGAAAAGGATGAGTCCAGGGGGGAAGTACTCGTTGGTTTCTTTGGCCCTGATTGCACTGATCCTAAACTGGCAGCAGCCCTCGGAACCCTTGGCACATTTCTTACTGGCTCATCGGTTTCTGTTTTAGAGAATCAATTGGTCGAGTGTGAAGACCCTGTTGCCTCTAGCGCCATGTTCGATGTACAGAGGAGGCCGGATTCTTTGATCTGGCTCTCGCTCTCCAGTGTTTCTCCAAAACGTCTCGCGGAAGCTGAGCAGAAACTCTTCGAAGTGCTGAAGAAAACGGCCGACGAGCCTTTAGATCTCAAGTACATGCAGGAGTGCTTGAGACGCACTAAACGACAGAAGAAACATTACTTCGAGAATTGGGGCGAGTGTTTTGCTACTCCAGTCATTAAGGATCATCTATTCGGGAAGCGAGATGGCAGTACATTGAAGAACATGGAAACTCTCTCCTGGTATGACGAACTTGAGAAGTGGGATGAGAAGGATTGGAGAGAATTCCTGAGAAGATGGATTGCGGAAAATAAGCATGTCTCTGTTCTGGGCCGCCCATCTGCAAAGCTAGCCAAGAGTATCGAAGAGGGTGAGAAGGCAAGGATAGCTGCAAGAAAGAAGGAGCTGGGTGAGGAAGGTCTTAAGATGCTTCAAGAAAGGCTAGACCAGGCAACCGCAGACAATGAGAGGGAAATTCCAAAAGAGCTCCTGGGTAAATTTCCAGTTCCTGGCATAGAATCAATTCATTTTATAAAAACTATTGTAAGTCTCTCCTTTATCCGTGCAACATAGACTGACTTAGGCTAATCATTTTTGAAGACCGCGAGAGCAGGACTGGCGGCTCAAGAATGGAAAACGTGAGTGACACCTTATGAATCAATCTCCGAAGCTACTGACCAGCCCTTATATATCCAGAGATACCGAGGCCCAAAGAATCATTGACAAAGACTTTGTAGGTATTCCACTGTATTTGCACTACGAGAACGTTACCTCAAATTTCGTCAAAATCGTTCTCCTAATCTCCACTGAGTCAATCCCTGTGGAGCGGCGCCCTTTGCTAGCGGTGTATCTCGCGAATTTCTTCAATACCCCGGTGGTGAGAGACGGTGTGAGAATTGAATTTGAACAGGTTGTGGCAGAGCTAGAAAAGGATACGGTGGATTATGATATTGGACGAGCTACTTGGATGGATGTTCCGGAGAGCATCAGAATTAGCATCCAGATAGAACCAGAGAAGTACGAGTTGGCTATAAAATGGCTACGGGAGTTAATGTGGGATAGTGTGTTTGATAAAAAGGTACCGGATATTATCCTGCTCGGGAGGATATCGGGAGATTTGTTAACTTAATTACTAGCGTCTTGCTACCACACTAACGAAAATGAAGAGCGACATTCCCGAGGAAAAGCGGTCGGGGAACCAGGTGTGTCTCTGGCATATACTAGTGCCTTTTCTACGTTCTAATGTTGTAGATGAGCTGGTCTGTGGCTTCCATGGTTGTTTATTCCCGCAGCTCGGTTGCCCGGGCTCAAGATACCCTTACCAAAGCACTGTACCTCGAACGCATTAGCAAGCTTCTCGAGGACGAACCGGAACAAGTTATAAAACAGTTCGAGGAGTTGCGACAAACTTTTGTCAAGCTTGACAATTTTCGCATACTAATAATTGGGGAGTTGGCGAAACTAAGGAATCCAGTCTCAGCATGGGAGGTGTTCACTTATAATCGGCCATTTGTAGGTCTTGGAGGAAACCAAATACTTTCCTTAATTTCCTGGAAGGATCAGTGTTAACCTAATGTGATATGGCTAGAGCGGCAAATTATCACCTATCGACCGCAGGGGACCACGGCTCACGCCCGAGGGGGCAAAGCCAGGGAAGATCACACATATCGTCCCGCTTCCAACGATTGATTCCTCCTTCTCATATCATATTGGTATTGGGCCTGATAGCCCGAGTCACCCTAAACTTCCGGCACTCCTTCTTGCTATATCATACCTCGATGCCGTCGAGGGTCCGCTATGGAGGCAAGACATTCACATCCTTCGATATTATCAGTCTGTGCTAATGCCTGAGGAGAAAGGGCTGTTCGAGGAACCGGATTGGCTTACTCAACCCACTTTATGAAAGATCTGGATGCCGGCCACTTGTTTTACACCATTTACCGTTCTCCTGACGCTTACAAGGCATGGGAGGCGTCGAAGAAAGTGATAAGTGATCACATCGATGGGGCTGTTGAATTCGATAAACATGCTCTAGAAGGGGCGCTCAGTGGAATAGTTCTCTCATTTGCCAATGACGAATACACTACGTCTGCTGCCGCCACTGTATCCTTCATCAACCAGGTTGTCCACAACCAGTCGAAGGACTATAACATGCAACTATTGAATAAGGTGAAGGAGGTGTCAGTAGATGATCTGAAGAGCAGTATCAAAGAATTTTTGCTGCCAATATTCCAATATGATACAAGCATCAATGTAATTGTTACCGCGCCGATGAAAACTGAGGTGAGCTTTTATCCTTATTCCTGGGGCGGTCTAATTGGGGCAAGAGAGGCTAACCATTACTCCTAACGATAAAGTCTATCAAAGCAGCGTATGAGAGGGAGAATTTCACTGTTACGGTCAATCCCCTGTCATTCTTCCACGATGATTATGGATTGAAGTATGGCTTGAAGGATGGACAAGAGGAGGAGGACGATGATGGTGTCGATGACGAGGAGGAGGGGGGGGAGGATGGCGATGATAAAGACAGCGGAGACAAGTAAGACCGAGTTCGCAAAAAAGGTAGAATTATTTTATATAGTTAATGTGTATAAGGTCCAGGTGACCTTGTGAGGCGATGCTCGTACGAGTAGGGTAGGGCGCAGTTGTGATGTTCGATGTTGTGTGACGAGGCGCTGTTTGAAGGCCGGGGGGAAGATGTTTTCCAGGATCTGGTATAAGTTAATACGTATACTCGAGTACTAGGGTATGGCAGAAAATGGCGGAAAAACAGATTAGCAAGATCAGGGGTTGTAGTGACAAGATAGGTTGTATAATTGGAAAATTCCTGTCGCGGTGGTCATTTGAAATTCGGATTGAATGGGTGGGTATCTTGCAAGCAACATGTAGCACTCGGCCATTCAAACCAAGATGGAATTGCTAGGGCTTGTAGGGAGCGAAATGTATTGCATCTCTCAATACACCTACTTCGAAACTCCCTATTCCTTCTCCTCTTTGGCAAGAATTACTTTAAATCCCCAAGAAAATAATGCGAAACTGCTGTATTTTAAATGTTATTTTGTAAACTATTTACAGTTAACCTCCTTGTTGATACCTTCTATATATTCACGATCCTACTACGCGCAGTTGATCCACAACGGCAGCAGCTCGTTTTCTACAATTAATTCAATTAATCAATTCACTATCCCTAGTATCTCTTAGTATTTTTTTCGCCAATAAAGAGAAATTGTTCCTTTATTTTTAATCATATTGGGTAAATTGGGAAATATTTACCGTGAACTCTGGGGTTGACACGTGACACGGAGTGGGGGCATGCAATGAGCGGGTCGGCCGAGGCCATACAAGCAGCCGGGAAAAAGCCTATATGGTCTATAAGCGGGCCCGGCCCGGCCAGGCTCAGACTTAACCAGGCCTGGAGGCTCGGGCCAGACTAGATCCGCGAGAATTTCGACAGGCCGGGCCCGGCTCCACTAAAGCCTGGCCTACCTGGCCCGTTGGGAACACTGATTATAGCCCTATGCGACTTGATACAATAATTATATAGATGTGTGGACAGTCACTCAGTGCAACTACCCAAGATTAGGGACATCCTACAGCACCCCTACTTTTCCACTTTTCCTAATCAATTAGCGCAGTGTTCCCAACGGGGCAGTCCGTCCGTCTTGAGTCAGGACGAGGACGGACGACTTTTTGTCGTCCCGTCCCGTCCTCCAGCCAAATCGCCCGACGATTCCAAGTGGAGGACGTCGGGCCCCGCAGTCCCCCACCGTCATATTAATCCCTGTAATCTCTCATATCGGCCATTTGATTCTTTGCCCAAGGATATGAGTTTTGAAACGAAACGCCAAGAATTAAGGATGCTCAAAATAGCAAGCCTAATTTCCATTTCCTCCCTCACCTGCATTTGCTCCGCGGCCCATTGTCGGAGTCAAGAGCCCACTCGGTGCACTACTCAGGATACTCGTAGTCGGACTGCTGTAATGGCGAAGGGATACCTCCATACCCTCAATTGGGCCGAGGTCTGGAATTTTGAGTATAACTGGAACTATGCTAACATCAAAATCCCAAATGGTTTCTTGAGATGCGGAATTCTCAAGTGGAATTGATATACTGGATAGAGATTTTAGAAAATGTGAAATCGAGATATGAAAAATAGCTGAAGTTACACTTTGTAACGAATTTCTGTATCAAGCCGATTTTGCAATTTGTATCAGATACTACCTCCTATTTTAAACAATCGGCGACTTTACAGCCTTTTCCTTACCAGTATCCGATACCATCTTAACATATCCCCCCAATTCATAATTCCACCCGACCCCTGAAGACTATTGCTGATTGGCCGGCAGAAATAATTGGCAAAATGGGGAATATTTGCGAGAGCCCGGGGGGTGTTCCCAAGCGTCTTGTCCAGCCGTCTTCAGGTCTAGACGAGACGGACTACGGTTTCTAAAAGGGCGCCCGGGACAGACGGGCGTCTTGGCATCCGTCCGGACGACCTCCCGGGCGGGAACCGCAGGTGTCTTAGGTGGCGCAATTTTCCGGGTAACTCCGGATAACGGGCGGGCCCTGATGGTGATTGAGAAGCCCTGCAGGTAACTAGCGAGGACTGGAGATGATGGGTGAGGACTGCAGGTACGGTTCGGGAGTTACCGATCCGTCGAGGACTGTAGGACCCTGCAGTCACCCTCTTAGACGGTAGTCTTTCCTAAAGGATGGACGCTCATGTCCTACAGCTTGAGACACACGCCCGGGACGCCCGGGAATGCTGTCCTGGAGGTGCCTACAGGGGGACGGGCAGTGTTCGCAAGCGGCCAGGTCGGCCTGCAGATAACCGGCCGGCTTTCAGTCCGGCCAGGCAAGTGTGAGACAGACCTGGACTTCGTAGGCCTGGCTTCATGGGTGCCTGGCGGCGGCGGCAGGCTTTCGGTATATTCCATGTGACAAGTCAATATTTCGTTGATGTATAGGTGATATCTAAAGATGCCGCCAGATATCTGAAGATACCGCCAGATATTTGAAGATACCCGCAGATATCTGAAGATGCCGCAGATATCTGAAAATGCCCGCAGATATCTGTTGGTTTTTCAGGCTTGAGCCACACCATTTAAACTTAATAATAATATTCTGATGGGTTTTAGATATCCGGGTAGACAGAGAGGAGGCAGTTGCTTGTTTTCTCTTATCACTCGATTTATTGCTATAGCACGTTGACAAAATTAGGGCCTGTTTGGATGTAACGGTTCTCTTCCGTTCCCCCATACAAATCGCCCTTTCCCTTCCATTTCAAAGCGGAGAGAAGGCCATTTTCACAGTATTATAGAAAAGGTCGCCAAACAGGCCCTTAACCATTCACGCATGATGGACGGCAACGGAACTCTCCTTATGACCCTGCTCTTCCAACACCACTGAGAAATTTCCCCAGGTCGGATATTACTTTCTACTAGGTATTCTACTATGTATTTACATTTTTAATTTATTTTTTGGTTTTCATACTAGTGGGGCTGGTGGGGGAGCGCTGTTCTTACGTTAGTTAGCCATGAGCACGATCATGAGAGCAAGGGTGAATGGAAAGAAAGTTTCCTCCTCGGTTGCTCGTTGGTCCACTCTTTTGCGGCCGTAACTCTTGGCGTTTCATCTCCTTATCTTATCGCAATCACATCTTATCACTCGAAACACTGCAGATATCTGCAGTCCGGCCAGGCCCGGTCAGATAGGCCCTGAAAGCCGGCCGGAAAAAAAGCCCAGGCCGGCCGCCCTAAACCCAAGCCTGACCGGACTGGCCGCTTGCGAACGCCGGGGACGGGACGCTTGGGAACACTGAGGGGCTGTTTGGCAGGTCGACGTTTGAGTGGTAAACCCACTCAAACTGCAGTTCCAGTGGTTTTTCCTCTCAAACTACAGTTTGAGTGGGTTTGTGTGTTTGGCTGCCCTCTGTTTCCAAAAAGCAGTTTCCAAAGTTTGGAAACTGCAGTTTGTGAACAACGCCTCCGTAGGTTAATATTAAGTTAGTAAATTACATTTTAACATAGGTTCTGCTTGCTAGCATCATATTAAATTCACTTTACTGGAAATTAACCTCTTCCACTGGTTAGTAATTTTCTCTTATTCATTAAAACTGACCTGAGGTGTTTGGCAACACAAACCGCTCAAACTGCAGTTTGGGAAACTACTTAAACAGCGGTTTCGAAACTGCCGTTTGAGTGGGTTTACCACTCAAACGTCGACGTGCCAAACAGCCCCTGAGTAAGCGAAAAGGGCACGATTGAGAGAGGTAAGCGGGGGGTGTCTGGGAAGGAGGGAATTAGGAGCATAATAATCACACAAGGATAGTGTCGATCTTTTACCACACCTATGGGACTCAAGGTGTATCATCTCACATGCGATATTTCAGTTGAGAAGAGTCTTGGGAGAAATCATCACATTGCCGTATTGGAAAAAAAACCCCAATTCAAATATCCACTTTTTGAAACTCTGCTTAGCCACCCTGCCCCCCTTCGAGCCGAACAAAGCTACCCCCCACACGCCCATCTACCGCACCGCCTATTGACAAGAGGAGCCCCCTACTCCCTACCACTTCAGCCGGTGAGACAATTAGCATTAAATACATTTTCCAGCAGCAGTTGGGCAAAGTTGACTTACAATATTTGGATTGAATTCGTGCCTTATTGGGCACCAAACCACACATGAGTAACATAGTAGCTGAGCTGCAAGGGGCTGAGGGTAAAATCCCCTTCTGGGATGACTTGGTCTATGATGGGGGGGCCTTGGAGGTTCCAAACTTCCACGGAGACATCTTTAATGGAGACATCTTGAACGGGCGCACCTTGGACGGGCTCACATCGGGCGGGCGGACTTTGAGCAGGGGGGGGTTGAAGGGGCGGGCGAAGAAATATCCGCTCAAATTTTATCATCACGGAACCTTGGTGATCGACTCCATCCGCAATGTCAAATTCGCGAACGATTAGAGGTACTCTCCTAGTTGGGCCGCGCCCTCCTTGAGACAGATATACGCCCGGCAGAGTTCTCATCTCCCACTGCTGAAAGTGAATTTCTTTCTTCGTTTTGGAAAAAGAAATGCCTAGCACAATTTTCACCTCTCCTCCGGAATGCTCAAACCACCAGTGGGCATCGGCCTCCAGTCGCTCCAGGGATTTTTCAACCCCACATTCAAGCACCATGGTTGGCCAGTCGGTTAGAAAGGGGCGAAATACCGCTGGCTTCCACGAACAATCGGCTTCCTTTGTGCTTCCGTTTCCTTGGTAGGTCGTAGCACCCATCTTAGCTATATGGTAACGCAGCCCCATGTCTCGTATCTCCCCATCCAGCATGTTTGCAAATTCATTGCTGGCTATTTCATGAACCACCCCCGCGATGATTTTGACTATCAATGTCTCCTCACTGCTGAAGTAGTGGAAGCGGAGTCCTTTGTAGCGGTCACGGCGAATACGTTCGATAGCGGTGAGTTGGTCTTGCGTCACTGGTGAAAACACAGCGTACTGGCCAGCCTTACCAGAATATAATTTATTGGCTTGCGACCTGAGGGCGCGGAAGAATGCCTCGGGATCACGGTATTGTTTGCGTTCGACATTCTCTAACCCCTTGGTAAGAAAATAATCTGTTCCGTGCGGTGCACTAGGTCCTAGGCTTCCGTTGTCTGAGACTGAGGAGGAAGGAGATAAATCCGTTCCGTGCAGTGAGCTAAGTCCTAGGCTTCCGTTGTCGGAGGCCAGGAAAGAAGGAGATATAGAGAAATCCGATCCCTGCCATTGTAGGGAGGGAGTTTGGAGCAAGTCAGCTGGCTCGGTGGGCGGGGAAGACATTTTTTTTTAAAAAGATAATGATAGATGTGGGGGAAAGTGAGGTCGGTTTGGTGGTATCATATCAGGAATCAGGATAAAACGTTGTTTGTCGATTTTTAAGGTTGAGAAACAGGTACGGCGGTTGCGCTAATAGCTGCGTTTGCACCCATGTGACTGTCACACCAGTATAAGCTAGCGGTACAGTGAAACCTCCGATACTTCCCACCTCCAAAACTTCCAACCTTCTAGTAATTCCAGGATGGGAGTATATCTGAGATCCGATAAGCCACCTCGGCAAGAAACGGTGTGCTCTCATTTTACCTATTTTCTTATACTCTGCACTATCCAAACCGTGTCCTTTAACTACAAGTAATATGTCTAAAGCATTATCAGAAGAAGTTCGTCACCGTTGTTGGCGATCACAGTCTTTTGTGCTTGGCGTTTCGTTTCATTTTACAGCACCAATCACACCTTATCACTCGAAAAGCCTGTAGGGCCCGGCCGTCCGTCCCGGGCATGGGTTAGGACGGACTGTAGTCCGGCGCCCGTCCCGGGCAAGGGAGGAGAATACGGCATCCGTCCCGTCCTAGGGAAAAGACGGACGGACTGGACGCTTGGGAACACTGGTTAAGCTCAACTCAATCACTTTGGATCTTTCATTTATTTCACTACTCAATCAGTTAGTCATACATGTAACTCTATACGCATCAGATTTCTTTTGTCTTCATTTTGTTACCCTGGATTTCTTTTCTACTCTAGATATGTATTCCGGTTATGCAGCATAAATAGCTAGTTCGCCCCTCAGATAGAATATAGCTCTCTATGGTTTTTCGTTCCCTCAAGCCTTAGGTATAGAGCTTGACTCTTCCAGAATTTCCAACATAGAGCATGAGGGATTGTTGAAAATGCTACTTGGACGGGATGACGTCGACCCCGATGCACTAGATCGGCAAGGCGAAACACCACTCTCTCGTGCTGCCCAGTGGGGGAATGGAGAAGTGGTGAAAATACCCCTCCAATCAGATGATCTCGATCCCGACCGACCAGATTTGAGCAATTAAACACCACTTAGTTTGACTTCCAAGATAGGGCATAAGGGAGTGGTGAGAATATTCTCTGACGGAACATCAAACCCGACAAGTAGCACAGAGTAAGTCGGACACCACCCTGGTGCTCTCCCGATCATGGCCATGTGGGAGTGATAGCGCTGTCAAGAAGTGAACCGTTTTGTTGTGCAGCGGAAGGTTGTTGATTAAGTTCTCTAGCTAGCTAAGCGGAACATGAACGGTATAAGCATACCCTATCGTGATGACGCAACCCATGATGTAGAATACACACATCCGCGTACGGCCTCTCATACGCAATAGTGAGTAGGAAGCCTTAAGCAAATCTCTCGTAGCTCCACCCGGAGGATCATATCTCAACACATTTCTCAACAAGCGCTATTACAGCCCCCAGAATCTGCTACCCATAGCGCTGCCTAAGATCGAGGTGGCATCTCCCTCTTTACCCCTTTCAAATACAGATAATCTGCAGTATGTGCTATTTCCGCAACCATGGTAGCACCTCCATTGATAGGTCTACCCCCACCATTGCCTCCCTCCTCTCACTCCCTCCAACTTCGTCCCAGATTTCAAAATTCTGCCTCATTGTAATTGCCGTCTTTCTCTTCCCTCCTGGGCAGTCTAACCACAGAAAATTAGTATAAATTTCTTCTCAAGGCGGAAGTAAATCGCCAAGGATGGGGGGTGCATATATGCCACACACAAGCCTAAACCCTTAGGGTGATCTTCTTCTCTTGCCGAGCTGGGATTTATTAGTTTCTGTTGATAATCTTGAGTTTGGCGGTAGTTTTTTTTATTTTTATTTTATTTTATTTTATTTTTATCATCATGTATGGTTCCTGCCATTCAAAAAGGGGACCTGAAATTTCGCAATTTTCAAATCCTTAAGGCTAAATAGCCACAACTATATTAGCAAAAGAAAAACCTATTTCTGAAAGAGCAAATGAAGCAGAAT
>Ga0307513_10001376_pt1 | contig 35012 bp, 37 predicted proteins | sample 15_EM_MG_FD_202174 | JGI IMG/M metagenome (GOLD analysis project Ga0307513, IMG submission 202174) | Populus trichocarpa ectomycorrhiza microbial communities from riparian zone in the Pacific Northwest, United States - 15_EM | ecosystem: Host-associated > Plants > Roots > Unclassified | place... | reverse complement strand
GACCGGATGGTCTGGGGGACCGACTGGCCGCATGTAGGACACGCAAGCGAGTCGCTGCCAAAGGAGGCCGTGCTGATAGACCTACTCAGGCGCTGCGTACCCGACATCGACATCCGGCGGCGAATTCTTGTTGACAACCCCGTCAGCCTTTATGGATTCGAAGATTAAAGCTGTTTGAGCATGGTGGTGAACGCTGTGCTGTTCAAACTCGACGATGACCAAAACTGGAGGCCGGCAGCGGGACGGCAAGTCGGGCCTGAGGGGCGGCCCGACCGATAGATTCAATCACGAAACCGCGCGCGAGGCGCAAGACGAACAGAAGAGGATCGGTGATGCAGTTTGACTTTTCCGATGACCAGAAGGAGTTGCAGGCGGCCGTTCGCATCTTCTTCGACAAGAGCTGCCCGATGTCGACAGTGCGCTCCGTGATTGATTCCGACGCCGGCCATGATGCCGATCTGTGGCGACAAGTCGGCGAGAGCGGCTATCTCGCGGCGGCACTTCCTGAACAACATGGCGGCGTCGGCGCAGGCTATCTCGAACTGTGCGTCGTCGCCGAGGAGTGCGGCCGCGTGCTGGCCCCTTTGCCGACGGTATCGTCGGTCTACCAGGCGACCGAGGCGCTGCTGATCGCGGGGAGCGAGGCGCAGAAGGCGACCTGGCTACCGAAGCTCGCGTCCGGTGCGGCAATCGGGACGCTCGCCCTGGCCGAGCGCGCGGGCGAGACATTGCCCGGGTCGATCGGTGCGAAGGTTTCCCTGGGGAGATTGACGGGTGTGAAAATTCCGGTTGCAGATGGCTTGGCTGCCGATTTTGCAATCGTCATGGCGAAAGACGACGGCGCGCCGTCGCTATTCCTCGTCGATCTGTCGAGAGAGGGCGTGAGCCGCGAGGCGGTCAAAACGATCGATCCGTCGCGCAAACACGCGATCCTGCGCTTCGATGGGGCGGCCGCCGAGTCGCTGGGTGCAGCGGGCGAGGGCTTTGCGATGTTGGAGCGGGTGCGCGACCGCGCCGCCGTGTTGACGGCATTCGAGCAGATCGGCGGAGCGCACGCTGCGTTGATGATGGCGCGTGACTACGCATTGCAGCGCTTCGCCTTCGGGCGCCAGATCGGCAGCTTCCAGGCCATCAAGCACATGCTGGCCGACATGTATGTCGCGCTCGAACTGGCGCGTTCCAATTGCTACTACGGCGCATGGGCGTTGTCGGTGGACAGCGACAAGCTGCCCGGTGCAGCCGCCTCGGCACGGGTCGCGGCAACGCAGGCCTATCAGCTGTGTTCGGCAAACAATATCCAGGTCCATGGCGGAATGGGATTCACCTGGGAGTTCGACTGCCATCTTCACTATCGCCGGTCGAACTATCTCGCGCTCGCGCTCGGCGGACCCTCGCTGTGGGAAAGCCGCCTGATCCGACACATCCGCCCGCAAGCGGCCTGACCGGGAGGCCACAACAAGATGAATTTCGACGATACACCGCAGGAAGCCGAATTCCGCGCCCGCGTGCGCAGTTGGCTCGCTGCCAATGTGCCAACCGGACTGAAGGGCGAGCTCGATCTGTCGGGTTTCGGTCATCTCCATCTCTACAGCGTGGACAGGATTGCGGCCGCCAAGGCATGGCAGAAGAAGAAGTTCGATGCCGGCTGGGCGGCGCTGCGCTGGCCGACCGAATATGGTGGTGCGGGCGCCGACCCTATCGAACAGGTCATCTGGAACGAAGAGGAGGGCGTGTACGGCAAACTTGCAGACCCGTTCGCAATTGGCTTGGGTATGTGTGGGCCGACGGTGATGGCTTGGGCGAGCGAGGCGCAGAAGCGCGAGTTGCTGCCGCGCCTGGCGGCGGGCGAGGATATCTGGTGCCAGCTCTTTTCTGAACCGGTTGCTGGCTCCGATCTAGCGGGTATCCGTACCAAGGCGGTGAGGGATGGCGATCAGTGGGCCATCAACGGCCAGAAGATCTGGACCAGCGGCGCCCACGATGCTGACTGGGGCCTGCTGATCACCCGCACAGATCCGACCGTGCTCAAACATCGTGGCCTGACGATGTTCTTTGTGGATATGAAGAGCACGGGCATCGAGGTACGCCCGATCAGGCAGATGAACGAGGAATCGGTCTTCAACGAAGTCTACTTCACCGATGTCCGCATATCCGACGGGCAACGGCTGGGCGATGTCGGTCAGGGTTGGACGGTAGCGCTCACCACACTGATGAACGAACGCATGACGCTCGGCGGATTGATGGCGACGGGCGTCCCGCAGCTGCTGGACTTGTGTACCACCCTCGAAACTGAAAACGGCCTTGCGATCGACGATCCGCAGGTGCGCTCGCAGCTTGCGAAATTCGCGATAAAAGCGAGCGGCCTGCAGTATTCGGCGTTCCGGTCGATCTCGGCATTGTCGCGCGGGCAGGAGCCGGGGCCGGAAAACTCGATCAGCAAGCTCGTCGCCGGCCAGACGATGCAGGATGTCGCGCGGTTCGGGCTCAACCTTCAAGGCGAGGCAGGGCTGTTGCAGGATCCCGAATATGCGCCCGACCGCGCGCGTTTTCAGGAACTGCTGATGCGCTCCCCCGCCACTCGCGTCGAGGGCGGAACGGACGAGATATTGCGCAACATCATCGCCGAGCGGGTGTTAGGCCTGCCCGCCGATATCCGTGCCGACAAAGGCTTGCCGTTCGACAAGATACCGACCTCGGCGTCGGCCCGATGACAACAGCGACCAGGACAGACGTGGGCATCTCAGGGCGGTTCGAGGTTTCGCGCGAAGACTGCGTTCGGGTCATCGCCGCCGCGCACGCCGCCGAGGCGACACCCGGTCCCCAGTCGCAAACGCAGGCTCAGCAGCGGGACGCAAGGACGATGACAAAGGCAGCGCGCCCCCTGCTCAGCGTGCGGGGTGTGACGGTTCGCTTCGGCGGCGTCGTGGCACTGCACGGCGTAAGTTTCGACGTTGAAGCCGGCCATGTGTGCGGGCTGATCGGCCCCAACGGTGCCGGCAAGACGACCTTGTTCAACTGCCTTTCCAGGCTCTACGACTACCAGGCCGGGGACATTCTTTTCGAGGGCGAGTCGATCACCCGCACGCCCACGCACCGCATGGCCGCGCTGGGCATCGGGCGCACTTTCCAGAACCTGGCGATGTTCCGCACTCTGGCGGTGCGACAGAACATCATGATCGGCGCGCATTCACGTTCGTCGGCCGGCTTTCTGTCCAGCGCGCTGCGCTTGCCCAGCGTCGCCGCCGAGGAACGCCGGCTGCGCGAGCGCGCCGACCAGATCATGGAGTACCTGGATCTGACCCCGTTCGCCGACCGCCCGGCCGGTGATCTACCCTTTGGCACGCAAAAACGCGTGGAGATGGGCCGTGCCCTGGCCGCCGACCCGAAGCTGCTGCTGCTGGACGAGCCCGCCGCCGGGCTGAACCACGAAGAGCTGGGCGAGCTGGCCCGGCTGATCCTCGACGTGCAGAACAAGCTGGGCATCACCGTGCTGCTGGTCGAGCACCACATGAGCCTGGTGATGAGCGTGTCCAATCACATCGTGGCGCTGAACTTCGGCAGGAAGATTGCCGAGGGCACGCCTGAGGATATCCAGCAGCACCCGGATGTGATCGCCGCCTATCTGGGAGTCCCGGCGGCGAAGGAGGCGGCCCGTGGCCAAGCTGCTTGATGCCAGGCATCTGTGTGCCTTCTATGGCGGCACGCAGGTGCTGTTCGACATCGACTTCAGCATCGAGGCTGGCCATATCACGGCCATCCTCGGCGCCAACGGTGCCGGCAAGACCACCACCCTGAGGGCGCTGTGCCAGGTCGTGCGCACCACCGGCAGCCTGGCCTTCAACGGCGGCAGCGGCGAAGTGCAACTGGTGGGCAAGGCCACGGAGAGCGTCGTGCGCTTGGGCGTGGCCCACGTGCCCGATGGGCGCGGCACATTCACCGCGCTGTCGGTTGAGGACAACCTGAAGCTCGGCGCCTATGTGCGCAAGGACCGCGCCGAGGTGGCGCGGGACATCGACAAGGCCTATGCCCGCTTCCCGCGGCTTGCCGAGCGCCGCCGCCAGCAGGCCGGCACGCTGTCGGGCGGTGAACAGCAGATGCTGGCGATCAGCCGCGCGCTGATGCTGCGGCCCAAGCTGCTGCTTCTGGATGAACCGTCGTTCGGCCTGGCGCCGCTGATCGTCGCCGAGATCTTCCGCATCATGCGCAAGATCAACGAGGAGGACGCGGTCAGCATGCTGGTGGTCGAGCAGAACGCCAACCTGGCGCTGGACCTGGCACACCACGCCTACTTGTTGGAGACCGGCACGGTGGCGCTGTCAGGCCCGAGCGAGACCATCAAGTGCGACGAGTCGGTGCGGCGCACCTACCTCGGATACTGAGAGGCTGAGACCGCCACGATGGAAGCTCTGCTCTACCAACTCTTCTCCGGCCTGGCCAACGGCATCATCTACGGCTCGGTGGCGCTGGCGCTGGTGATGGTCTACCAGGCCACCCACCACATCAATTTCGCCCAGGGCGAGATGGCCACCTTCAGCACCTTCATCGCGTGGGCGCTGATGCAAGCCGGCTGGTCGTACTGGGCCGCGTTTTTCATCACCGTGGCGGGGTCGTTTGCCGGCGGCCTGCTGGTGCAGCGAATCGTGCTGCGGCCCATGGAGATGGCGCCTGTGCTTACCAACGTCATCGTCTTCATCGGCCTGCTGCTGATCTTCAATGCGCTGTCGGGCATGTTGTTCGACCACGCCATCAAGTCCTTCGCCAGCCCCTTCCCCAAGAATTCGTGGTTTGCCACCAAATACTTCTCGGCGCACCAACTCGGCTCGGCCGGCGTGCTGCTCCTGGTACTGGGTGCGCTGTTCGCCTTCTTCCGCTACACCCGGGTGGGCCTGGCAATGCGTGCAGCGGCGCAGAACCCCGATTCGGCCAAGCTGGTCGGCATCCGTGTAAGTTGGATGCTGGGCCTTGGCTGGGGCCTCGCCGCGGCCATCGGGGCGGTGGCCGGCATGATGATCGCGCCGATCGTCTTCCTCGATCCCAACATGATGGGCGGCATCCTGCTGTACGGCTTTGCCGGTGCGCTGCTGGGAGGCATCGACACCCCGCTGGGCGCGGTGATTGGCGGCCTGGTGGTGGGCGTACTCGAGAACCTGCTCGGCGCCTACGTCATCGGCACCGATTTGAAATTGACGGTGGCGCTGGTCCTGATCGTGGGCACGCTCACGCTGCGTCCTGACGGCCTGTTTGGCAGGAAGGTGGTCAGCCGCGTATGAAACCCTTCAATCGAAAATGGATCTGGCTGGGCGGCGCGCTGCTGCTCATTGTGCTGTTGGTGCTGCCTTTCCTGGTCAAGAACTACCGCGTGTTCCAGTTCAACATGGTACTGGTCTACGCCGTCGCCATCCTGGGCCTGAACATCCTGACCGGCTTCAACGGCCAGATTTCGCTGGGGCATGGCGCGTTCTACGCCCTCGGCGCCTACACCGCGGCGATCCTGATGGACAAGCTGGGCGTGCCGTACGGGGCCACGCTGCCAGTAGCCTTCGTCGTGTGTTTCGGCTTCGGCTTCCTGGTGGGATTCCCTGCGCTGCGGCTGGCGGGCCACTATCTGGCGCTCGCCACCTTTGCGCTGGCGCTGGCGATACCGCAGTTGCTGAAGCACAAGCAGATCGAAGGCATCACCGGTGGCGTGCAGGGCATCGTGCTCACCAAGCCCGAGCCGCCGTTCAGTTTCCGCTTCCTTGACCAGCCCTTTAGCGCCGACCGCTGGCTGTACTTCTTCAGCGTGGCCGTCACCGCGCTGATGTTCCTGATGGCCTGGAACCTGCTGCGCGGGCGTGTCGGTCGGGCTCTGATCGCCGTTCGCGACCATCCGATCGCCGCCACCGCGATGGGCATCAACCTGCCGGTGTTCAAGTCGCTGACCTTCGGCATGTCGGCCGCCATCACCGGCGTGGCCGGTGCGCTGGGCGCCATCGTCGTGGCCTTTGTCTCGCCAGACAGCTTCACCATCAGCCTGTCGATCTTCCTGCTGGTGGGCGTCGTCGTCGGCGGCCTGGCGTCCATCCCCGGCGCCATCTTTGGTGGCATCTTCATCCAGTTCGTGCCCAACATCGCCGACCAGTTTTCCAAGTCGGCGCCCGCAGCGATCTACGGCATCTTGCTGATCGGCTTCATGTATCTGCTGCCGACGGGTGTGATGGGCGGCGTCTACAAATCCTGGACGAAGCTGCGCGCCCGCACTGCCGAATGATCCAAACGTCGCGCCGGTCACGTCGCGGGCGGCTCGCAAACCTTACCCGACGTTCTGAAGGAGAATGAATTGAAGACGCGAATTACCGAGCTATTCGGTATCGAGCACCCGATCGTCCAGGGTGGGATGCACTATGTTGGCTTTGCGGGGATGGCAGCGGCCGTGGCAAACGCAGGAGGGCTGGGATTCGTCACTGCCTTGTCCCAGCGGACGCCTGAACTCCTGGCCAAGGAGATTCGGCGTTGTCGCGAGATGACCGACAAACCTTTCGGCGTCAATCTCACGCTGTTGCCCGCGGTCAGCGCACCGGACTATCCCGGCTACATCCGCGCCATCATCGACGGTGGCGTGAAGGTGGTCGAAACGGCGGGCGACAATCCGCAGAAGTGGTTGCCGAGCTTGCACGCCGCCGGCATCAAGGTCATCCACAAGTGCACGTCAGTGCGCCACGCCCTCAAAGCCCAAGCGCTGGGTTGCGATGCCGTCAGTGTTGACGGATTCGAGTGCGGGGGTCACCCAGGCGAAGACGACGTTCCCAATTTCATTCTTCTGCCGCGCGCTGCGGACGAATTGAACGTGCCATTCGTTGCCTCTGGCGGGATGGCCGATGGGCGTTCATTGGTGGCCGCACTGGCTCTTGGCGCAGACGGCATCAACATGGGCACACGATTCATCGCCACCCAGGAGGCACCTGTGCACGAGAACGTCAAGCAGGCCATTGTCGGCGCGTCCGAACTCGACACGCGACTTGTTATGCGGCCGCTTAAAAACACGGAGCGAGTGCTCAAGAACGCCGCGGTGGAGAGAATCATTCAGAAGGAACGCGCGCTTGGCTCGAGCTTGAAATTCGAAGACATCAAGGATGAAGTTGCGGGCGTCTATCCGCGCATCATGCAGGATGGTTCGATGGACGCAGGTGCCTGGTCCTGCGGCATGGTGGTGGGGCTGATCCAAGATGTGCCGACGGTCCAGCAGCTAATTGATCGCATCATGGCCGAGGCCAACGCAATCATAAGGAAACGGCTGACTTCGTTGGCCGGCGCATAGGAGCCGGGCTACCGGTGTATGGAAAGGCTTCTCTATGTCTTCTGCCGTACTTTTGGACTGCCGCGATGGCGTCGCCGTTCTCACGCTGAACCGCCCGGACCGGGCCAATGTCATCGACACGGAAATGTGCGCAGCGCTCGTTGCAGCGGTTGAAGCACTGGCGCATGAGCGAGGCCTTCGCGCAGTACTCCTGCAGGCGCGCGGACGGCACTTTTGCGCCGGCGGTGACATCCGTGCGATGAACTCGGAAGACGATATTGCCAGCACCATCGATGCCACCGTTTCTCCGATGCACCGGATGGTGCTGCGGCTCGCGACGTTGCCGGTGCCTGTGGTGAGCGCACTCAATGGCCCGATCGGTGGCGCCGGCATCGGGCTGGCCTTGTGCGCCGACGTCGTCTTGGCAGCCGAGTCCATGAAATTGCGCGGGGGTTACTCGGCCGTCGGCCTGACGCCGGATGTCGGTTCGTCATGGTTCCTGGCGCGTCGCGCGGGGCCTGCGCGTACCAAGGAGATCTTCATGACCAATGAGGCGTTGTCGGCGCGCCAGTGTCACCAGTATGGAATCGTGTCGGAAGTACTCGCCGACGCGGATCTTGCCGCCCGCGCCATCTTGCTCGTGACGGCGCTGGCGTGTGGCGCTACCGGCTCTTTTGCGCGCATCAAGGGGTTGGTTGACGGTGCCTCCGGTCGCTCACTCCAAGAGCAACTCGACCTGGAACACCGCCTGATCATCGAGTCCGCACAGAGTGCCGACGCGCAGGAAGGCGTGGCAGCCTTTGCCGAAAAGAGGATACCCGTCTTCGGCCGCGAGGCGGCTTGACTCCTTGCAACCCACAGCGCCGCGGTCAGCGGCGTGCAATCGCACTGCGGCTCATGCCGCAGCGCGCGTGCGGCGCAGGCGGGCCGATGCGAGCAGCGCCAGCCCGGCACCGAACAGCGCCCAGCTGGCGGGTTCCGGCACGGGCGCGGTGAAGCCCAGCTGGAGGCTGGCCACTCTCTGCAGCGTCAACGCGTCTGCGACGCCGATGCCCAGGTCGTGCGCCGAGATTTCACCGGCTCCCAGCAGGGCAGGGTCCAGCCCGGTGATCGTGCCGTACTGCACCAGCGCGTCGAGGTACGAACCGTACTTGCTGGCGTGCAGGTAGTCGTCCCACCACAGGTTCAAGAGGTCGCCGGGCTGCGGTGTGCTGAAGGTGCCGTTCGCGTTGTAGAAGCCGCTGCTCTTGGCCAGGCCCATGTCCAGCGCGAGTTGAAAGGCATCGCCCGCCGCCACGATGCCGGCGAAGTTCGGGTTGCTGGCCACCTTGGCGGCGAAGGCGGCGTGCAGATCCTCCGTCATGTCTTTCAGCGCCGTGTAGTACAGCTTGGCCTGGCCGCCGGCCGAACTGGTGTCGACGATGGGCGAGCCGGTCGGCGAGGTGGTGTCCGGCGTGGTGATCAGGTGCGCGAACACCATGTCGGGCCGGGCCCATGTGTCGGTCAGGTAGACCTGGGTCGACGCGCTGGCGTGGATGTTCTGCGGGATCACCCGCAGCGTGTTGCAACTGCCCGACGACAGGCCCGTGGCCGTGCACGCGGCCAGGCTGCCGTAGAGCTGCGTCTCGGTGTAGCTCTGCGCAGCGCCGTTGTGGATGAAGCGTTCGAACTGGTCGGCGTAGGCGTTGAACTGCGCCAGGTTGGCGTTCTTGCCGCGGCCGGCGGGCAGCGCCGCGTCGCTCTGTTCCTGCAGCACGACCACGCCCCAGGTCTGCGATGCGACGTTGCCGCGCAGGTCCCACGCCGCATTCGCGGTGTTCAGGAACTGGCCGCGCAGCGTGGCCGCATTGCGCGCCGAGATCGACACGTCGTAGTCCAGCCCGGCTTGCACCGTCATGGCCTTGAAGATGCCCGGCACACCGCCCCAGGGGTGCGGCTCCCAAGGGTTGGAGCCGGTGGAACTGGCGTCGTTGAATGCAGCCGTCAGATCATGGACGTTGGCGAAGTTGTAGCTCATCACCGGGTCGAGACGACCGAAGGTGTAGCTGTTGCCGACGAAGAGGATGGGGATGGCATCGGCCATCGCGGCCGAACTCAGGCCCAGCCCGGCCACTGCCAGGCAAAGACGCAGGCCAAGATGTCGCTTCATGTCTGTCTCCGGTTTTGTTATCAATGCGCGGAAATCTAGGGCGGGCGCCTGTGCGCGTCAAATATACTGAGTTGGTCAACCCGATACATTTTCCATATGGACTTGCGCCGGCTGCGTTACTCCTCGAACGGAGTGACCGGTAAATGACGGGTAAGTGACGGCTTTGCGGCATTTGCCGCAAAGCCTTTCTCAAGGCCGGCGGCTGGGCGGCCGATAGTGTGAGCTGATGCTCCGCGCCAACGAGGTCCCCATGGACAACAAGAAACTGCTGCGCCTGGCGCGGCTGCGCAGTGTCGCCGCCAAGGCGAACCTGCCGTTCGATCTGATGCGCTTCACCGAAGACCGCGACTATGCGGCCGAGTGCCTGCACAAGTTGATGGATTCCAGCAACGAAGAGCTGCTGCTGCTGTGCCTGGAAGTCAAGAGCGACTTGTTCCCGGCGCCCGCTGCGGCACCCGTGCCGGCACCGCTGCAACTGCCGAAGCCCGCCGAGCGCGGCGCGGCCGACCAGCGCTACGTCGGAAGGCTGCGCTGACGCTCCATGCGCACAGGCCCCACGGCGTGCAGCCGCGGGCGAACGCCGCCGCCTCGGCAGCCGCCGGGCAGTAGCCGCGCTGTCATGGCGAGGCTGGTGCGTAATCGACGCCGCAGCCCGGACCCTGCGGGACCGCGAGCCTGCTCCGCGGCGAGCTCGCCGCTGTCGAACAGGGTAGCGCGCGTGCGGAAGCAGCACGTGCTCACCGTAGCCGCCGGGCGTGCGCAGGCCGAGGAACCGGTGCTGCGACGATCGACGCGCCGACGACGTCGACAATCTTCGGCGCCAGGCCTTCCGTCGGCTCGGCCCTCGAAGTCGAGCTTCGGTCGAGAATAGGGGGCAGGCCGCGCCGATGTGCGGCGAGCCGTCCCCCCATCCCGCGACACGACAATCCCGAGGCCGAACATGAGCGATACCTATCCCGACACCCGACTGCTGATCGACAACCAATGGGTCGACGCCGCCGGCGGCAAGACACTCGACGTGCTGAACCCCGCCACCGGCGCGCCGATCGGCAAGGTGGCCTGCGCCTCCACGGCGGACCTGGACCGTGCGCTGGCGGCGGCGCAGCGTGGCTTCGAGGCCTGGCGCAAGGTCTCGGCGCACGAGCGCTCGGCGGTGATGCGCAAGGCGGCGGCACTGCTGCGCGAGCGTGCCGATGCCATCGCGCGGCTGCTGACGCAGGAACAGGGCAAGCCGCTGGTCGAGGCGCGTGGCGAGGTGATCGCCGGTGCCGACATCATCGAGTGGTTCGCCAACGAAGGGCTGCGCGTGTACGGCCGCATCGTGCCTTCGCGCAACCCGAACGCGCAGCAACTGGTGCTGAAGGAGCCGGTCGGCCCGGTGGCGGCGTTCACGCCGTGGAACTTCCCGATCAACCAGGTCGTGCGCAAGCTCGGCGCGGCACTGGCCAGCGGCTGCTCGTTCCTGGTCAAGGCACCCGAGGAGACACCGGCCGCACCGGCGGCGCTGCTGGCAGCCTTCGTCGACGCGGGCATTCCGCCCGGCGCCATCGGCCTTGTCTTCGGCAACCCGGCGGAGATCTCGGCCTACCTGATCCCGCACCCGGTGATCCGCAAGGTGACCTTCACCGGCTCCACGCCCATCGGCAAGGAACTGGCGGCACTCGCCGGCCGCCACATGAAGCGCGTGACGATGGAACTGGGCGGCCACGCGCCGGTGATCGTCGCCGAGGATGCCGACGTCGCGTTGGCCGTGAAGGCGGCCGGCGGCGCCAAGTTCCGCAACGCCGGCCAGGTGTGCATCTCGCCGACCCGTTTCCTGGTGCATCGCAGCCTGAAGGACGAGTTCGCGGCCGCGCTCGTCAAGCATGCGCAGGGCCTGAAGCTCGGTGACGGCCTGGCCGAAGGCACGACGCTCGGGCCGCTGGCGAACGCACGCCGGCTCAGCGCCATGAGCAAGGTGGTCGACGACGCACGCGCCAGGGGCGCCACGGTGGCGGCCGGCGGCGAACGCGTCGGCAAGGCCGGCAACTTCTTCGCGCCGACCGTGCTGACCGACGTGCCGCTCGATGCCGACGTGTTCAACAACGAACCCTTCGGGCCGGTGGCCGCGATCCGTGCCTTCGACACGCTGGACGAGGCCATCGCCGAAGCCAACCGCCTGCCGTTCGGCCTGGCGGGCTACGCCTTCACGCGCTCGATCAAGAACGCCCACCAGCTGGCGCAGCGGCTGGAACTGGGCATGCTGTGGATCAACCAGCCGGCGACGCCGTCGGCCGAAATGCCGTTCGGCGGCGTCAAGGATTCAGGCTACGGTTCCGAAGGCGGCCCCGAGGCGATGGAGGCCTATCTGGCGACCAAGAGCGTTTCGATCATGGCTGTCTGACACGATCGGCGCCGATTCGGGTCGACAGGGTGTCCGGGCGCATCAGCCAGTCGATCCCGATTCACGCGCCGCCTCGCTAATCCGTCTCGCTGTCGAGCATGCGGCGCAGAAGTCCGCCGAGACCTTTGCGCTCGGAGTCGGAGAGTGCGGAAAACGACATCTCGAGCGTCTCGTTCACCACGCGGCCGCCTCTGCGCAGCATGGCTTCCCCGTCCGCGGTCAAGTGATGGCGAATGGCTCTGCCTGAACCGGCAACTCTCTCGATCAGCCCACGCTCGACCAAACGATTGGCCAGCGTGCCGAACGATTGATCGGCCTGGAACGTTGCCACGGCCAGGTCATGCGAGGACGAATTGGGGTGCTGCTCGATCGCCCTCAAGGCGTCCCACTGCACCAGCGTCGTCCCGATTTCGTGCAAGCGGGAGTCGAGCTTGCGATGGTGCATGTGCTGGACTCTCTTGAGCGTGCGGCCAAGGGTTTGGAGATCGACGGTCATGCCGCGTGGTCTGCAGAAGTTGCGGATGCGACACTATATCACCCAGCTTATATAAGCATAGTGATATGATGCGCCACCGCGGCAAGCTGTGGCCGCGATGGGCGGACACACATTCGCCGAACTCCACTCCACGCCGATCCAACACGGGACCTGCCATGAACACCACGCTATCGATCATCTACTTCTCTGCCGGCGGTACGGCAGATCTGTTGGCTCAATCCGTCGCCGCCGGCGCCCGTTCGGTGCCCGACACGACCATCGCCCTGCACCGCATCGACGGCACGCAGATCAAGGAGGGCCGTTGGGAAGATCCGGGCGTGCTCGAGGCGCTGACCCAGTCCGACTCGATCGTGTTCGGCGCGCCGACCTACATGGGCGGTCCTGCCGCCCAGTTCAAGGCGTTTGCAGATGCCACAGCGTATCTGTGGCGCTCGCGCGCATGGAGAGGAAAGTTGGCCGGCGGCTTCACGATCAGCGGCAATCCGAGCGGCGACAAGCTGCTCACGTTGATGTATCTCTCCGTCTTCGCCTCCCAACACGGCATGACCTGGATGAACTGGGACGAGTTGCCGCGTCAGCCGGACGGAACCAACCACCTGGGCAGTTCGCTCGGGCTGATGGGCCAGAACCCCGTGCCGCCCGGTGCACCGCCGGCGTTGAGCGACGCCGACGATCTGTCTGCCAAGAAGTATGGAATCCACATGGCGCTGACTGCACGCAGGCTACTCGGTCGCGCGGTCCCGGCCACGGTTGCCAGTGTTTGAGCGCGGCGTCAGCGCGCCTTCGTCAGCACCACGTGCGTCGCCCGTTCGCCGGCCGCGTGCTCGCTGCAGGCAAAACCCATCGCGTGCAGGTCCAGGCCGCCGAACAGTTGTTCGCCCTCGCCCATCAGCACCGGCGAGATCGCCAGATGCATCTCGTCCACGAGCCCGGCCGTCAGGTACTGGCGGATCGTCGACGTGCCGCCGCCGATGCGCACGTCGTTTCCGCCTGCCGCCGCCTGCGCCTGCTGCAGCGCGACGTGGATGCCTTCGGTGACGAAGTGGAAGACGGTGCCGCCGGCCATCTGGAGCGGGCGCCGCGGGTGGTGCGTCAGCACGAACACCGGCACGTGGTAGGGCGGCTCGTCGCCCCACCAGCCGCGCCAGCTCTCGTCGCCCCAGTCGCCGCGCACCGGGCCGAACATGTTGCGGCCGAGGATCCAGGCGCCCACGCCCGCGAAGCCGCGCACCGCGAAGCTTTCGTCGACGCCGGTCTCGCCGCCGTCCTTTCCCTGCATGCGATGGAACATGCGCGTCGGAAACGCCCACTGGTGCAGATCCATGCCGCGCTCGCCCATGGGGTTCTGCAAGCTCTGGCGCGGGCCGGCGCCGAAGCCGTCGATCGAGACCGAAAATGAGGCCACACGAACTCGAGACATCGCTGGTTCCTTGGTTGGTTGCTGTCTGGACACGACGAGCCACGCGGCCCGGAATCGACGGGAAGCGCAGGGACTGCGAACTGATTTACAAAGCCCGGCCGGCGTCAGCGACTTGTCGATGCACTCGCCGCGTCGGTACCCTCCGCCGGCGCGAGTGAACGCACCTGCCGGTCCAGCAGCGAGGTCAGTTCTTCGGGCGGCACCGCCGCATTGAAGTAGAAGCCCTGGCACTCGTCGCAGGCGTTCCTGCGCAGGAAGTCCGCCTGCTCCCGTGTCTCCACGCCTTGGGCCACGATCGTGAGGCTCAATGTTCGCCCCATCGCGATGATGGCCTGAGCGACGTGCTTGTCCGCGGCGTCGCTGGCCACGCCGCGGATGAACGACCTGTCGATCTTGACGGTGTCCAGCGGAAATCTCTTCAGTGCCGACAGTGAAGAGTAGCCGGCACCGAAGTCGTCGATCGCCAGGCGCACGCCTCGCTGTTTGAGCGTGTCGAGAATGGCCACGCTTCTCTCGACATCATGCGTGAGCGTGCGTTCGGAAACTTCGAGTTCGAGGCAGTTGGCGCGCATGCCCGTCTCGTCCAGGATCGCCCCGATGTCCTTGACCAGACTCTCGTTCATCAATTGTCTTGCCGTGAGGTTGACGGCCACCACCAGGTCGGGAATCCCGGTGCGCTGCCACTGGACGTTCTGGCGGCATGCGGTCTTGATGACCCACCGCCCGATGGCCACGCTCAGCCCCATCTCTTCGGCAACCGGCAAGAAGTCCATCGGTCCGACGAGCCCGAGCTCGGGGTGCTGCCATCTGAGCAAGGCCTCCACGCCGGTGACCAGTTCCGTGGTGGTTGCTCGTTTGGGTTGGTAGTGCAGCCGGAACTCACCCTGCTCGAGCGCGCGACGCAGCCCCGCTTCCAATGCAAGCCGTTGCAGCGAATGGGCGTTGAGCTGTTCGGAGTAGTACTGGAAGTTGTTCTTCCCTTCCCGCTTGGCCTGGTACATCGCGATGTCGGCGTTCTTCGTCAGCGCGGCGCCGTCGGGCCCATCCTGGGGAAAGATGCTGATACCGATGCTGGCCGTCACCTTGAACTCGTTGCTGTCGAGCGAGAACGGCTCTCCGATCGCCACAAGAATCTTGCCGGCAACGGTCGCCGGATGGCGGGTTTCCGGCAACTCCGGCAACAGCACGACAAACTCGTCGCCCCCCAGCCGGGCTACCGTGTCGCTCTCGCGCAAGCAGCCCTTCAGTCGAATCGCCGCTTCCTGCAGCAGTCGATCACCCGCCGCGTGGCCCATCGTGTCGTTGACAAGCTTGAACCGATCCAGGTCGAGGAAGAGCACGGCCAGTTCCCGGCCGTAGCGTTTGGCCTGGACGACCGCCTGGGCGAGCAGAGAGTCGAACAGCCGGCGATTCGGCAGGTCCGTCAATGCATCGTAGTTGGACAGGTGTTCGGCTCGCTGAGCATGCGCGAGCTTCTCGTGCGTTTCGTGCAGTTCGCTCTTCGCGAGCCGCACGGTCTCTTCGTACAGCATCGCAATCTCGAAGGCGTTGGCCAGCTGGTGGGCAATCGCACCGAGGATATCGGCTGCTTCAGCGTCGAAGGCGCTCGCCTGCTCGGCGCGCAGATCCAGCAAGCCCATCGCTCGGCCCGAGGCGAAGAGCGGCAAGAAGAGGGCTGCGCCAACCGGCCGCCCGCCAGCGCTCGCCAGGCACTGCAGCTCAGCCGCGTCGGTCAGCAGCTCGGCGTGTCGAGAGGCCATGCACGCGTCATATCGGCGCTTCAATGCCGGGTCTGTCGGCGACGCCAACGCCAGGCTCTCGGGCGCTTGCGGCAATGCCTCCGCAGTGTCGGCGGGAACGACCTGTGCACTCGCCAGGCCGAAGTCCCGCACCAGCACCTTGACCAGTTCGTCGACCATCTGATCCCGATCCCTGATGCTGCTCATCGCATCGGAAGCCGCCGCCACGGCGCTCAAGGTCTTGCGCTGCTTCGAAATGATCTGCTGCTGAAGCTTCTTCTGGGCCTCGTGGCTTTCGCTCAAGTCATAGACCAGCCCCGGCACGATCTGCAAGGACCTGAGTGCGATCGCTTCCACATTGGCCGCGGTCACCAGGAGGGCCCCGACGTGAACCACCCTTTCGACCGGCTCACGCGCGATAGCCCTCAGCGAGAGATCGACGGCGGCCTGCGCGATGCCTTCGGCAGATTGCATCATGGTTGCCGTCATGCCGCCTTCCCGAACCTCGAGCAAGGCTTCCGGCAGGCCGTCGAAGCCCACGATCAACGGCACCTTCAAGCGCGCAGCGCGGATGGCGTCGAGCGCTCCCAAAGCGGCTTCGTCGCTGGCGGAAACGAGGGCATCGAAGCGGGGCACGACGCGTAAGAGCTCTTGCATGCGCTCTGCGCCGAAGGCACGTCGCGACATCGGTGTGACCCAGTCGACCGCAACCTCGCCCACCAGCTCGAACCCGGCGTGAGCCCGCAGCCATTCGTGAAAGCTCTTGTTGCGCGCGGCGCCCGCCGGCAGGCGCTGGTCGCCGGCAAAATAGACGAGCTTGCCGTTGCCTTGCAGACGCTCGGAAACAAGGTCGGCAGAGGCCACCATGGCGCTGGCGTTGTCGGTGCCGACGGTCGCGACGACTGCGCGATGCTCCAGCACCGAATCGAGCGTCACGACAGGCACTCCGGCGGCGCCGGCGCGGTCCAGTGCGGCGAGCAGCACGGGCTCGGCCGTGCCCATGGGTTTCATGATGATCGCCTGCACCCCTCGGTCCAGAAGCTGGTCGATCTGTGCGGCCTGCTGCTGAACGCTCAGTGCCTCGAGCTTGCTCAGCTTCACGCCCCGACGCTTGGCTTCCGTTCGCAGACCACCGGCGACAAAGGTCCAGAAAAAAGCCCCCACCCATGGAGCCGACACTATCGCACCGACGTGGTCTGGCTTCATGGCCGCCATTGCTCCGATTGAGGAAGATCTGCGACTGCGAACGTACCATAACCGTTCGAGGGGAGCTCATCGAGCAAGCGGCGCTACTTGCAGGGCAGCAGGTCAGGCGGCCTTGCGCTGCGCGCTGGCGCCGAGCAGTTCGCAGACGGCCTGAGTGACCTGAACCGTCGTGGCCTTGCCGCCGAGGTCGCGGGTGTGCAGCGCAGGGTTCGCGGTGACCTGCTCGATCGCGCTCATCACGCGCTTGGCCGCATCCGCCTCGCCCAGGTGCTCCAGCAGCATCACGACCGACCAGAAGGTGCCGACCGGATTGGCCAGGCCCTTGCCCATGATGTCGAAGGCCGACCCGTGGATGGGTTCGAACATCGACGGGTAGCGGCGCTCCGGATCGATGTTGCCGGTGGGCGCGATACCCAGGCTGCCGGCGAGCGCTGCCGCCAGGTCGCTCAGGATGTCGGCGTGCAGGTTGGTGGCGACGATGGTGTCCAGCGAGGCCGGTCGGTTGATCATGCGCGCGGTCGACGCGTCGACCAGTTCCTTGTCCCAGCTGACATCCGGGAACTCCTTGGAAATCTGCAGCGCGATCTCGTCCCACATCACCATCGCGTGGCGCTGGGCGTTGCTCTTGGTGATGACGGTCAGCAGCTTGCGGGGGCGCGACTGGGCCAGCTTGAAGGCGAAGCGCATGATGCGTTCGACGCCGGCGCGGGTCATCAGCGACACATCCGTGGCGGCTTCGATCGGGTGGCCTTGGTGCACGCGACCACCGACGCCGGAGTATTCCCCTTCGGAGTTCTCGCGCACGATGACCCAGTTCAAGTCGTCCGGGCCGCAGCGCTTGAGCGGCCCGTCGATGCCGGGCAGGATGCGCGTCGGGCGGACGTTGGCGTACTGGTCGAAGCCCTGGCAGATCTTCAGGCGCAGGCCCCACAGCGTGATGTGGTCGGGGATGTGCGGGTCACCGGCCGAGCCGAACAGGATCGCGTCCTTGCCGCGCAGCGCGTCCAGGCCGTCGGCCGGCATCATCACGCCATGCTTGCGGTAGTAGTCGCCGCCCCAGTCGAAGTTCTCGAACTCGAAGCGCAAGGCGCTGCTCGTCTTGGCAAGCGCCTCCAGCACCTGCTGGCCGGCGGGGACGACTTCCTTGCCGATGCCGTCGCCAGGAATCGTTGCTATCGAGTAGGTCTTCATGGATGTCTTCGTCAGTGGGTCGGGGATGGGGGACTGTAGGAGCTGGACACCCCTTCGGCTCGCCGCTAGAGTGAAGCCATCGATAACCTGAAGTGAACAATCAACCACCCATGACCCGTGGCATTCAGCCCGCCGATCTCGGCTTCTTCTCGGCGCTGGCCGGCGCGGGCAGCTTGAGCGCTGCCGCAAGGGAGATGGGCATCACGACGCCGGCCGTGAGCAAGCATCTGGCATTGATGGAGTCGCGCCTGGGGGTGTCGCTGGTGGTCCGCACGACGCGGCGCATGAGCCTGACGCCCGAGGGTGAGCTCTACCTGGAGAGCGCGCGGCGCATCCTGGGCGAGATCGATGGCATGGAGCATTTGCTCGGGGTGGCCAAGGCCACGCCGAAGGGTTTGCTCAGGGTGAACGCGACGCTGGGCTTCGGGCGAAGCCATGTGGCACCGCTGATCTCACGCTTCGTGCGCAAGCATCCGCAGGTCGAAGTGCAGTTGCAGCTGTCGGTGAACCCGCCGCCGCTGAGCGAAGATTCGTTCGATGTCTGCATCCGCTTCGGCGCCCCGCCGGACGGGCGCGTGATCGCCCGCCGCATCGCTCCGAATCGGAGGTTGCTGTGTGCGTCCCCGGCGTATCTGGCCAAGCACGGCGCGCCGAAGGTTCCCAACGACCTTGCCCGGCACAACTGCATCGGCATCCGGCAGGGCGAGGAAGCCTACGGGGTGTGGCGCCTGGCGAGCGGACGAGGCAAGAGCGCGACGGCCGAGGCCGTGAAGATTCGCGGCAACCTGACCACCAACGACGGCGAGATCGCCGTCAACTGGGCATTGGATGGCCACGGCATCCTGATGCGCGCCGAGTGGGACATCGATCGGTATCTGCGCAACGGGCGCTTGGTGCACGTCTTGCCGCAGTACCACACGCCGGAAGCCGACATCCATGCGGTCTATCCGCAGCGCCATCAGTTGGCGGCCCGGGTGCGAGCCTTCGTGGACTTCGTGGCGTTGTCCTTCTCGCAGCAGGCGGCAAGCAGCAAGGCGTAGATGCGCCGACCGGCTGCTCCTCGAGTCGCACGTAGCGCTTCGACCGCCTCATCGCTCCCGAAACGCTTCCTGCGTCTTCAGCATCGGCCGCAGCACGAAGCCGAGCACCGAGCGCTCGCCAGTACGGATCTCGACCGTGCCGGTCATGCCGGGCGGCACCGTCAGCGGCTTGGCGCCGGCCTTCAGCGTGCTGCGTTCGGCGCGCACCATCGCGCGGTAGTAGGTGGCTTCGCCGTTGCCGCGGTCGGGGTCGCCCACCGCCGGGGACGACCACGCCGCCTAGCGTATTCGCCTTGACTTCGATCTCGCTCATCAGCCCCTTGGCCGACATCGCCTCGGCGACGCCCAGCTCGCGCTGGAGCAGGCCGATGCTGCGCCGGTTGATCTCGACCGCTTCGTTCAGCGCCCGCTGGCGCGCCTGGTAGGACTCGGTTTCGCCATCGACCACGGCGCTGGCCGATTCGACCTCCGGCGGAAAGTGCAGCGGCTTGCCGCTGGCTTCGGCCTGCAGCCGCGCGACCGCGCCGCGCAGCGAGAGCCAAGCGCGGCGACCTCGACCGCCGCTCGCTGCGCGCAACTCGCCGCCTGGGCCGCTCAGGAGGCGGCGCACCGATCGGCCCGCGATGCCGAACTGGCCGACCTTCCCCAGGCGCCCACCGGCATCGGCAAGACGCTTGGCACCTTGTTCCCGCTGCTGCGCGCGATGCCCGGCCAGCGGCTCGACAAGATCGCCTACCTGACCCTGCAAGAGCAGCGGCCGCATCGCGGCGCTCGACGCCTTGGAGCGCTTGCGCGAGGCTTCTGCCGGCCGTTCGCTGCGGGTGCTGGCACTCATCGCCAAGGACCAGGCCCAGCGCCGCACGGCCCGCACTTCCCTTGACATCGTTCGCCGACGCTGCAAGACTTCGCTCAGAGTTGCAATTGCAACTCGTCGCTTTCCTGCCCTACCTTCCCGTCGCCGAGACAAGACCTTCAGCATGGTTTCCAACCCCGTCGACCACACCCCGGCGCTCGACGTCGACCCCTTCGCGACCGAAGTCCTGCTCGACCCGATCGCCTGCGACACAGCGGTGCGAGAAGCCGCACCCGCCGTCTGGCTGCCGCGCTACGGCTGCTGGGCGGTCGGCCGCCACGAGCACGTGCACGCCATCTTCAACGACTGGCAAACCTACTCGTCGGCGGCCGGAACCGGCCTGGCGAACAACCGCAAGGAAACGCCGTGGCGCAAGCCGAGCGTGATCCTCGAGGTCGACCCGCCGCAGCACACGCGCACCCGCACCGTGCTGTCGCGCATCCTCTCGCCGGCGGCGATGGCCAGGCTGCGCCAGGACTTCCAGGCCAAGGCCGACGCGCTGGTCGACACGCTGGTCGAGCGCCGCCGCTTCGACGCCGCCACCGACCTGGCCACTGCGTTCCCGATGCAGGTGCTGCCCGACGCCGTCGGCCTGCCGCAGGACGGCCGCGAGAACCTGCTGCCCTACGCCAACCTCAACTTCAACGCGATGGGCCCGAAGAACGCGCTGTACGAATGCGCGCTGGCCGCGGCGGGCGACGCACCTGACTGGGTGCTGCGCCAATCCCGCCGCGAGAACCTGAAAGGCGACGGCTTCGGCGCCCGCATCTTCGAAGCCCACGACCGCGGCGAACTCGATCTCGAAGAAGCCGAATTGCTGGTCCGCGTGTTTCTCACCGCCGCGCTCGACACCACCATCTACGGCATCGGCCTGGCGCTGTTCGCCTTCGCCAGCCACCCCGCGCAATGGGACGCGCTGCGCGAGGATGCCAGCCTCACCCGCGCCGCCTTCGACGAAGTGCTGCGCTTCAATGCGCCGAGCCCGTTCATCGGCCGCACGACCACGCGCGAAGTCACGCTCGACGGCGTATCCATCGGCGCCGACGAGAAGATCATCCTGTTCATCGCCGCCGCGAACCGCGACCCGCGCCGCGGGCAGCGGCCGGATGAGTTCGACGTGCGCCGGCGGCCCACCGGCCACCTGGCCTTCGGCGTCGGCATCCACGGCTGCGTGGGCCAGATGGTCGCCCGGCTCGAAGCCGAGGTCGTCTTCAACGCGTTGCGCCAGCGCGTGAAGACCTTCGAACTCGATGGCCCGCCGACCTTGCGCCCCGACCAACTGGCTGCGCGGTTTTGCAAACCTGCCGCTCGTGGTCGAGCCGCTCTGAAATGGGCTCAAGTGCGCCGGGTTCGGCGCGGCACCGGCACGATGGACGGATCCCAGGCGTTCACCGACTCCACGTTGTCGAGCATGCGGCGCAGCAGGCCGAAGAGCAGCTGCCGTTCGGCTTCGCTGAAGCCCAGCGTCAGCAGGCGTTCGCGTTCGAGCGCGATTCGCACGATCTGGTCGTGCAGACGCTGGCCTTCGGCCGTCAGCGCCATCAGGCGCTGGCCGCTGGCGGTGTCGATGTGGACCAGGCCTTTTTCTTCCATCTCGCGCAGGCTGCGGCTGACCACCGTCTTGTGCATGCCCACCGTGTCGCCGATCGTGCCCGCCGTACTGCGCGGCCAGTTCGACAGCACCGACAGGATCCGCCACTCGTTGATGCCGATGCCGTACAGGCGCAGGTAGAGCTGCGACGCGCCCGACGACAGCCGGTTGTTGATGTGGCTGAGGTAGGACGGCAGGTAGTTCGCCCCGTCGATGTGCTGCCGCGCCTTGCGCGCAACGGGTTTGTCGAGGTCGGGAGTCTTCATCGTGTCTCGCGTGAGCCGGGTCCGCTGCCGGGCCGGGACGCCAAGGCGCGCGAAGCCTACACCAGCCGCCGGGCGCGCGAGCGCGCCACACCCGAACCCGAGATGAGAGAGCCATGATTCCCGTCGTCTTCATCCATCCCGACGGCACGCGCCAAGCCTTCGACGCCGCGGCCGGCAGCAGCCTGATGCAGGCGGCCACCAACGCCGGCGTGCACGGCATCGTCGCCGAATGCGGCGGCTCGGCGATGTGCGCCACCTGCCACGTCTACGTCGACCCGGCGTGGGCCGGCCGGCTGCCACCGCCGCTGTCGAACGAAGTCGAGATGCTGGAGTGCACCGCCAGCGAACGCCGGCCGACGAGCCGACTCTCGTGCCAGATCCAGCTCGGCGCGGCGCTGGCCGGGCTCACCGTAGAACTGCCGGAGCGACAGCAATGAGCGGCAGCAACGAACGGCGCGCAGCGGCGCCGCCACAACCCAGGAGACAACCCGTGCAATCCGAATTCAAGGCCTTCTCGAATGAAGCCCCGCCCGGACCGCGCTCGCGCAGCCGCCGCGCGGCGCTCGCCATGTTGGCCACGCTGGCACTCGTGGCCGGTGGCACGGCCCAGGCGCAGGAATTTCCGATCAAGGGCAAGCCGATCCGCGTGACCGTCGCCTTCCCGCCCGGCGCCGGCCCCGACGCGATGGCGCGCACGATGCTGACGGCCTTCACACCGATCTCGATGGGCGCGCGCGGCCCGCTGGTGATCATCGTCAACAGCGCGCTCGGCATCAACAACGTGCAGGAACTCGTGGCCTATGGCCGCGCCAACCCGAACAAGCTCAGCTACGGCTCGTTCGGCGTCGGCACCTCGTCGCATATCTTCGGCCAGGTGTTCGCCAGGAACACCGGCATCGAGATGGAACACGTGCCATACAAGGGCGGCGCCGAGATGGCCGGCGACCTGATCGAAGGCCGGCTGCAAATGGCCTTCGACGCGGCGCCGCAGGCCATCCAGACCGCGAAGACCGGCAAGGCGAAGATCATCGCGGTGGCGGCACCGAAGCGCAACCCGTTCATGCCCAACGTGCCGACGGTGCTGGAGCAAGGCGTGAAAGACGTCGACATCACCAGCTTCGTCGCCTGGTTCGGCCCCGCGGGCATGCGCCCCGAGGTCGTCAACAAGCTCAACGCTGCGATCGGCGAAGCGCTGGCGCAGCCGGCCGTGAAGGCGCACTTCAACGAATCGGCCTACACCGCCGAAGGCTCGACGCCGGCTGAGCTGGCCGGCGACGTGAAGCGTGCCTACGACGCGTGGGGCGCGCTCGTCAAATCGGCCGGCATTCCGAAGCAATAGCGAATAGTGAATAGGGCTTGCACGCGAGGTTCCCGAGGTCGTGGCCTCGGACGGTCTCAAGCCCAGCAGCGCGTCTCAATCGCTCAGAAGGCCGCCTACCTGCGGGTGCCCAGCTTCCAGCCCGACCGTGGTGGTGCCGCATCCGGAAGCCTTCAAGCTGGCGCTGGCCGGCGGCACTTTCGCCGGCCAATCGGCGTCGCGCGATGTCTCGTTCTACACGCCGCTGCTCAACGGCGGCATGGCCATCTCGAGACCCGACCCGTTTCTCGACGAAATGTCGGTCTTCGGCGCGCAGGTCTTCGTCGGGCCGATCGACGCGCCGACCTTCGTGCCGGGCAGCTATGACTTCACCGGCTTCGTCGGCCAGACCGACGGACACTTCGTGCGCCTTGCTGGCCCGCAACGCCCGCTGAGTTGCCGTGCAACGGCTGCGCAACGGCGGCCGCTGAAGATCCGGGCACCCACAACGAGGAGCCCGACGATGATGATGAAGACCCGATTGCTCAGCGCCGCGCTGCTGCAGGCTGCGCTGGTCCTGCCGGGGGCTGCCGTTGCCGCCCCGCTGGCCAGCAGCAGCTTCGACGCCGACGCTGACGGCTGGCTGGTGAAGGACCTGCCCTATCCGCAGCCCGGCTCGCCGCCGGTGGTGCTGGGCACGGCGACGCCGAGCTACAGCGCCAGCGGTGGCCATCCCGGCGGCCATCTCTCGCTGCTCGACATCAGCGCCAACGCCTGGTACTGGTCGGCGCCGGCCAAGTTCCTCGGCAACGTCGGCGTGGCTTACGGGGGCCAGCTGAGCTACGACATCGCAGTCACCGGCAACGGCTTCGGCAACCCGCCCGGATTCACCCAGGAAGACGTGATCCTGGTCGGCGCCGGCCGGACCCTGGTGCATGACACCGGCCTGCAGATCGCGCCGACTCAGGTGCTGAACTGGAACTCGATCAGTGTCGGCCTGACGGAAGCCGGCTGGAAGCTCAATTCGCTGACCGGCCCTGCCGCCAGCGCGGCCGACATGCAGGCCGTGCTCGGCTCGCTGGGCAGCCTGTACATCCGCGGCGAGTACCTGTTCGGGCTGGACGACCGCGGGCGCCTGGACAACGTGCTGCTGAGTGCGGTGCCGGAGCCTGCCAGCGCCTGGCTGATGTTGCTCGGTGCGGCCGGGTTGCTGATGCGCCGCGTTCGCCATTGCTGAGGAGATCGACATGATGAAGATTCGACAGGTTGTTCTTGCCGGACTGGCTATTGCCGCTGGCGCGGTTCAAGCCGACGGTGTTCCCGGCCAGGGCACCTGGCAGAGCGTGCTGCAGGCGCGCGATCTGAACGGCGACGGCACCGTCGACGCCTACTACGACAGCAGCCGCAACCTCAGTTGGGCGGCCGATGCAGATCCCATCGGTGCGGTGAGCTTCGTCAGCGCGCTAAGCTGGGTCATGGCGCTCAACCTCCACGGCGTGAGCGGCTGGCGCCTGCCGGACCTGAAGTCGGTGAGCGGCGGTGCGCCGACCTGCGACAACGGCTACAGCTACGACGGCAGCGGCGACTGCGGCTACAACGTCGACCCGGCCTTGTCGGAACTGGCCCATATGTACCAGGTGGTGCTGGGCAACCTGCCCTACGCCGACCGCTTGGGGCAGGTTGCGCAACCCGGTTGGGGCCTGAGCAACACCGGCCCGTTCCGCAACCTGGTCGATGGCGACTATCCGACCTCGGTGACCACTTCGTACCAGGGCACGCCCTACGTCTGGCTGTTCGAGACCCATTGGGGCTACCAGGACAGCGGCTTGGCTGAACCGGCCGGCTTTCACGCCTGGGCGGTGCACGATGGCGATGTCACCGCCGCGGTGCCCGAACCCGGCAGTTGGGCACTGCTGCTGGCCGGTGCTGTGCTGCTCGTTGCCCGGCGACGCGGCGCCAGTCCCAGCGCGCGCTGAAGCGCCGCAACGGCAGGGCAGCGGCTGCCGCTGAGCATGCTGTCAAGCCAGCCGTCGGCCGGTGCCCCTTGGGCTGGGCTGCGACCTGTTGAGTGTCGACTGCAGCACTGAAGTGCGTCATTCGTAGGGGTCGCCTCCGGGTTTTCCTGAGTGATGAGGCCGCCGTGCCTCGGTCCTACGAAGCCCGGACGCAGCCGATCCCCGCGGCCCCTGGGCGCGGGGCCGCCTGAACGCGAGCCCAGCTCAGCGGCACCGGGCTGTGATGAGCACAGTTCGCCTCGCACTGGGCAGGTGGCGCGGCCGGGGCGAGTGGCTCTTGCGGCACCACCAGCGCGCGCAGCTTGGCGTTGGGGGCCTGCACGCCATGAAAGCGGATCAGGTGCAGCCGCCGAGCCCGGACACAAACAGTCCAGTGGACTGTTTGTGCCTGGCGAGGGGTCGGGCCACTGGCCCGACGCGGCCTGCAAGGCCATGCCGCCGCCTGCAACGGCCTGCGCGCACGGGCCTCGTCCGAATCGCTGTCGTTATCAGCCATGTGGGTTTGGCCCTGCTCTTCGACCAGCACCCCCCGACGGGTGAGCAGCTTCATCATGCGGGTGAAGATCTTTTGCGACACCGCCTGCAGCGCTTCGTCGGTCGGCGCGGGGACTTCGACGAATTCCGGTGCGCCGTCGGTGCCGCGCCGGTACACGCCGTCCAGCACCAGACAGTGCGGGTGGATGTTGAGGTTGGCGGCCGACCCAAAGCGCTGCGCCGCGCGCCGCACCGAAGCCCAGGTCGCTGCAGTAGGCGACGATGTGCACTTGCGGCATCGCCATCGCAACGCAACAGGCCACCCCGGCCACGCACAACAGCGTTTGCGCCTGGGTCAGGCCCAGGCCGAAGGGCCGTGTCGACGGTGTGATGCCACTGGCGCGCGCCGCCGGCGATGCCGCCACTGCGGTCGGTGGCCGCGGCCGCATCATCAATGCCAACAAGAGCCGCAAGCGCCGCTGAGCCAGCGCGCACCCGCCGCCAGCTTCACGGGTCGGGTTTTCCTTATGTTGACATGTCATTAAATGCGGAATCAAATTTAGGAACGATGAAGGCTCAACAATTGTTCGACGTCGAAGGCCGCATCGTCGCGATCACGGGTGCGGCCAGCGGCATCGGCCTCGCCTACGCGGAAGTGATGGCCGCCAACGGCGCCAAGGTGAACCTCATCGATGTCGATCGCGAAGCGTTGAGCGCCGCCGTCGATCGTTTGCGTGCGGAAGGCGCCACGGCTCACGGCGAAGTGGCCGACGTCACGGTACCCGAGACCTTGCGGCAGGCCTTCGCCCACATCGTCGAGCGTCACGGCAAGCTGGACGTGGTGTTCGCCAACGCGGGCATCAGCGGCGGCCCGGGCTTTCTCGACGGTGCCGGCGAACGCAACCCGGTCGGCGCGATCGAGAACCTTTCGCTCGAAGTCTGGAACCGCGTCATCGCCACCAACACCACCTCGGTCTTCGTCACGCTGCAGATCGTCGTGCCCTACATGAAGCAGCAGGGCGGTGGCCGCATCATCGTGACGAGTTCGATCTCCGCATCGAAGACCGAGACACTCGTGAGCTCGATCTACGCCACCTCCAAGGCGGCAGTCGGCCATCTGGTGCGCCAGGCCGCCCACGAACTGGCCAGGTTCGGCATCCTCGTCAACGCGATCTCGCCGGGCCCGGTGGTCACCAACATCGGCGGCGGACGCTTGAAGTCTGCCGAATCGCGCAAGCCCTTCGATCGCGCGGCGCCGCTCGGCCGCATCGCGACGCCGCAGGACCTGCAAGGCGCGGCACTGTTCCTCGCGTCTCCCGCGGCCAGCCTCATCACCGGCGCGCAAATCATCATCGACGGCGGCACCACGCTGGGCCCGGCGGATTGAGCGCGCACCAATGACCGACCCCATCATGGCCGAAGCAAGCTTCATCCGCCTCACGGCGCCCGACGGTCACGCGTTCGACTGCTGGTTGGCGCCGGGCCAAGGTGCGTCGCGCGGCGCGGTCGTCGTGCTGCAGGAAATCTTCGGCGTCAACGCGCACGTGCGCGCGCTGTGCGCCCGTCTCGCCAGCCTCGGATACGACGCCTACGCGCCGGCGCTCTTCGATCGGCTGCAGCCCCGGTTCACTTCCGGCTACAGCAAGGAAGAAGTCGCGCAGGCACTCCAATTTGTGCCGCGCCTCGACTGGAACGCGATGGTCGCCGACACGCTTGCCACCGCGCAGCACGCAGCCCGGCAAGGCCAGCTGGTCGCGCTGATGGGCTTTTGCCTGGGCGCTTCGGTGGCCTACATGGCTGCGCAACGCAGGCCCGACATTGCCGCGGTCGTCGGCTATTACGGCGGCCAGATCGCACAGCACCTGGACCGCGCGCCGCAGAGCCCCACGCTGCTGCACTACGGCGAAACCGATCACACCATTCCCATGGCCGATGTCGAACACATCCGCGCGCAGCGGCCGGAATGCGAGTTGCACACCTACCCGGCCGGCCATGGATTCAACTGCGACGAGCGCACCGCGTTCGAACCTGCCTCGGCGGCGCTCGCCTGGGGCCGTTCGATGCGCTGGCTCGACACGCACCTGGGCACGGCACGATGAGCGCTGCCCCTGCCCGCCCGCCGAGCGCGGCGGCATTGGCCGGGCTCGCCGCACCCATCGCGCCGCTGGCGGAGGAATACCTCGCGGTGCTGGTGATGAGCCTTGCGGGCCGCCTGAACCGCGGCGCCTCGAGCCACTACCTGCGCCACTTCGACATCGGCATGGCCGACTATCGGATCATCCTCACGCTTGGCCTCTCGAAGGGCCTCAACATCAGCGCGGTCGCGGCCGCGGCCGATGTTGACAAGGCCGCCGCGAGCCGCAGCCTGCGGCTGCTTGAGCGGCGCGGCATCGTTGAACTCGAGCAGACGAACAGCCGCGGCCGCGCCGCGATCGTTCACCTCACCAAGGCGGGCACCGAACTTGAGCGCCAGCTGAAGAAGTCCTCGCGGCAGCGCGAGCGCCGCTTCGTCGCCGGCCTTTCGGAACCGGAACGCGAGCAGGCAACGTTCTTGCTGAAGAAGCTCATCGCTGGTGTCGCTCACATGAACAAGGAGCCGTCCCCGTGACAGCGATCTACGACAACCCGGGCAAGTTCAAGCGGCTCGCCGTCCGGCCGATGAACAGCACCATCGGCGCCGAGATTCGCGGCGTCGATCTCGCGCGCCCGCTCGACGACGAGACCTGGAAGGAAGTGCAACAGGCCTTCAGCGACTACCTGGTCGTCTACTTTCCCGAGCAGCCGATCACCCACGAGCAGCACCTCGCATTCAGCGAGCGGTTCGGGTCGCTGATGGCGATGCCGCAACTGCATGCGGTGGAGGGCTTCCCCCAGATCCACATCATCAAGCGCGACGCCGACGACAACAGCCGCGTGATCGGCGAGAGCTGGCACGCCGACAGCACCTATTTCGAGTCGCCGCCGGCGGCGGTCGTCATGCGGTCGGTGACGGTGCCCGAGTTCGGTGGCGACACGGGTTTTCTCAGCATGTACGCGGCCTACGAGACGCTCTCGCCCAAGTTGCGCTCGGTGCTCGACACGTTGGATGTGGTGCACAGCGCGTCGCGCATCTACGGCTCGGCCTACCACGCACAGAAGAAGAAGTTCAGCGCCAACAACGCGAAGATCGATCTCGACGTCGAGGCCGGCGACAAGGAACAAGTCCACCCGCTGGTCTGCACGCACCCGGCGTCGGGCCGGCGTTTTCTATACGTCAACCAGGTCTATGCGCAACGCTTCGAGGGCATGACCGAGCTCGAGAGCCAGCCGATGCTGCGCTTCCTCTACGAGCACTGCGCGCGCTTCGAGAACACCTGCCGCGTGCGCTGGCAGAAGGACCAGGTGCTGGTCTGGGACAACCGCGCCGCGATGCACAAGGCCATTCCCGACTACATCGGCCGGGCGCGCTTCATGACGCGCACCACGATCGCGGGTGAGCCACCGCGCTGAACTCTCACCACGACCCATCGATCCTCAGGAGACAAACTTGAAAACCAACACCTTCCGCCGTCGGATCTCGACCGTCCTCGGAGCGGCACTCGTCGCAGCCGGCCTTCTGCCGAGCAGCGCCGTGATCGCACAATCCGAGCCCTTGACCGTCGTGAACGCCGGCTTCGTGCCCGTCACCGACGTGGCTGCGCTCTACCTCGGCGAAGAGATGGGCATCTTCAAGAAGCACGGGCTGCAGCTCAAGGCCAACATCGCATCGACGGGTGCCGTGCCGGCCGTGATGAGCGGTGAATACCACTTCGGATTCACCGCGCTGGTCAACATTCTGCAAGCGCGCGACAAGGGGCTGCCGCTGAAGATCATCGCCGCGGGGTCGAGTTCCACCGGCGTGAAAGGCGCAGACGTCACGATGATCCATGCCGGCCCCAAAAGCGGCATCAAGTCGGCCAAAGACCTCGAAGGCAAGACGGTCAGCGTCAACGCGTTCAACGGCCTGCTGCAGATGATGGGCAAGGCCGCGGTGAAGGCCGACGGCGGCGACCCGAGCAAGGTGCGCTTCATCGAACTCGGCTTCGCCGAAGCGCTCGCAGCGCTCGAAGCCGGCAGGACCGACGCGATGGTCGGTGCCGAGCCCTTCGGCACCGCAGCGATCGCTGCGGGCTTCGCGCCGATCGCGTCGCCCTACCAGTTCTTGTCGACGAAGAGCATGCTGACCTCGTCGTACTTCACGAGCGAAGTGCAGCTCAACGCGAAACCCGAGCTGTTCAAGCAGATTCGCGCGGCCATCAATGAGTCACTCGAATACGCCCAGAAGAACCCGGATCAGGTGCGCAAGCAGTTGCCGAAGTTCACCAAGCTCGGGCCCGACGTGGCGGCCAAACTGATCCTGCCGAGCTTTCTGACGGCCATCCCCCGCGACTCGGTCGAGTTGTTCTCGAAGGCCGGGCTCGAGTTCGGCATGTTGACCAAGCCCGCCGTGTACGACACCGTCGTCTGGACCGAAGGCAAGTAGATCGTGTCGGCGAGCAACGAATTCGTCGGCGAGGCGCGGGCCGTGTCGCGGCACGCGCCACGCTCGCGTTCGTTCGGCTGGGCAGGCGTGGCGAGCTGGTTCGGAGGCGTTGCCGGCCTTCTCGTGCTCGCCGTGTTGTGGGAGGCGGCGCCGCGTGTCGGTCTGCTCGATGCCAAGTTCTTTCCGGCGCTGTCGGCGGTGCTGGCCAAGCTCGCCGTCATCGGCGCCACGTCTGAGTTCTGGGGCTTTGTCGCGAGCACCGTTCGCACCTGGATGCTTGGCCTCGTGATCGCCACCGGCTCGGGCGTTGTCATGGGCCTCGTCATCGGCCTCACGCCCGGCGCGCGCAAGTACACGCACTCGACCATCGAGTTCCTGCGCCCGATTCCCTCGGTTGCGCTCATTCCTGGCGTGATCCTGTTGTTCGGTTCGCGCTACCAGTCGGGCGTGGTGCTCATCACCTACGCCGCGTTCTGGCAGGTTCTGCTGCAGATGCTCTACGGCCTCAACGACATCGACAGCGTCGCACGCGACACCGCGCGCTCGTTCCGCTTCAGCCGGGCAGCTTATGTGCGGCACGTCGCGTGGCCGACGCTGTTGCCGTTTCTCTTCACAGGCGTGCGGCTCGCGGCCGCGATGGCGCTCGTGCTCGCGGTGACGGCCGAGATGGTGATCGGCAGCCAGGGGGTCGGCCGCGGCATCATGGTTGCGCAGGCGTCGAACGCCGCGGCCGAGGCCTACGCCTACGTGCTGGTCGCGGGCCTGATGGGTGTGGCAATCAACATCGCGGCGCGCGCTCTCGAGCGGCGCCTGCTGCGCTGGCACCCGAGCGTGCGCAACGCAGGGGGCGCGCGATGATCGCGTCGATCCTCCGCAAACTCGGCGTCGAGCTGGCCTTGCCGCTCATCCTCTTCGGGTTGCTGTATGCGCTGAGCGCAAGTTCGACCAACTTCTTCTTCCCGCCCTTGGCCACGGTGCTCGAAAAGTTCAACAGCCTGTGGCTGGGCCCGCGCTTCGTGTCCGACGTCGTTCCGAGCCTGCTCCGTCTGCTTGCGGGCTATGCGATGGCGTGCGTGCTGGGGGTGGCGATCGGCACGGTCATCGGCATCTGTGCGCCGTTGCGCCGCGCCGCCGAGCCGGTGCTGGAGTTCTTTCGCGCGATCCCGCCCGTCGCGATGATTCCGCTGCTGATCGTGAGCATGGGTTTTGGCAACACGATGAAGATCACCGTGATCGTCGCCGGCGCGATCTGGCCCATTCTTCTCAACACGGTCGAAGGCGTGAAAGCCGTCGACTCGGTGCTCGACGAGACCTGTCGCACCTACCAGATCAAGGGCGCGGCGCGGCTCTGGCACTTCATCCTGCCGAGCGCGTCGCCGCAGATCATCGTCGGCATGCGCCTCGGGCTGTCGATCGGCATCGTGCTGATGGTCATCAGCGAGATGTTCGCAGCGCTCGACGGGCTCGGCGCCGCGATCATCTATTTCCAGCGCAGCTACGAGATTCCGCAGATGTGGAGTGGGGTGCTGATGCTCGGACTTTTCGGCTTTGTGTTGTCGATGGTGTTCAGGCTCTTCGAGCGGTACCTGCTGGCCTGGTATCACGGCGTGCGCGACCTTGAAAGGCAGAACTAGATGACCGGTGTTGAAACGGCTGCGGTGGTGTCCGTCCAGAACCTGAACAAGGCCTACGAGTCGAAGGAGAGGCGCGTCGAAGCGATCGGCGACTTGTCGTTCGATGTTCGGCATGGCGACTTCACCTGCATCGTCGGCCCTTCCGGCGCCGGCAAGACGACGCTGCTCAAGTGCCTGGCCGGTTTGCTCGCGCCGACCCGGGGAAGCATCCGCGTCAACGGCCACGCCGTCACCTCGCCCCCCGAGGAAATGGCGATCGTGTTCCAGGAATACGGGCGCAGCCTGTTCCCCTGGAAAACCGTGCGCGAAAACGTCGAGCTGCCGTTGCGCGAACGGAAGATTCCGAAGGCCGAGCGCCAGCGCCTGGTCGACTCGGCGCTCGAGGCCGTGTCGCTCGCCAATTCCGCCGACTCGTATCCCTGGCAGTTGTCCGGGGGCATGCAACAACGCGTCGCGATCGCCAGGGCCGTGGCCTATCAGCCGAAGGTCATGGTGCTGGACGAGCCCTTCGCCGCCGTCGATGCGCAGACCCGGGCGGATCTCGAAGACCTGATGCTGCGCCTGTGGGGCGAGTTCGACCTGACCGTCATCTTCGTCACCCACGACATCGACGAAGCGGTCTACCTTGGGCAACGTGTGCTGGTGCTCTCTTCTTCCCCGACGCGGGTGCTCGACGACGTGCCTGTCGACCTTCCCGAGCCTCGAACGCAGGCACAGACGCGCATCGAACCCGGTTTCGCCGAACTTCGAACGAGGGTCTATCGGGGGATTCAGTTGGCCAAGAAAGCGAAGGGCCCGTCCGAAGGCGCTCATTCGTAAACACCCGCGACCGGTTGGCATCGAAGTTCCTCCCGGCCGATCGACTGAAGGACGGTGACCTCACCGAACAGGCGCACGTCGCCGGTTCCGACGAAATTGCCTTGACGGCACAGGCCATGTCCGCGACGGTGGGTGCGCTGCGCACGACGATTGCATCGGTGAACTCCGCCGTTGGCCAAATTGACACGGCCATCGGGGAAATCGCGGCCGGCAACTACGACTTGTCCATGCGCACCGAGCGCATGGCAGCCCACCTGCAGCAGGCCACTGGAGATGCGTCGAGGCTGTCCGAGGCGGTCAACGCCAACAGCGAAGGCGCCAGGGCTGCGGCCGAGCTTGCGGCCCTGTCCACGAACCGTGCCGATCCCGGCGGCAGCAGGCCAAGGCCGCGGCCGAGATCAAGCGCCTGATTGCGGAGTCCAGCGAACGGGTTGTTTCCGGCGGCGCCCTCGCATCGCGCACCGGCTTGGCCATTCAGCAAGTCGTGGGCGACGTGCTCCGGCTCGACGGCTTGGTGAAGAAGATCTCCGATGCCAGCAACCAGCAGAGCACGAGCGTGCGAGCCATTGCCGAGACGCTGGTCGAGTTGGACACCACAACGCAGCAGAACGCGGCCTTGGTCGAACGGGGCGCCGCGGCAGCTTCGTCCATGCGGCAGGAGTCGGCACGGCTGGTGTCGGCGGTCGGCTTGTTTCGCACCGAGGTGGCGTTGGCCTGATGGCATGGCCGGCCGGCGGCGGCCTTCAGCGTGCTGCGTTCGGCGCACACCATCGCGCGGTAGTAGGTGGCTTCGCCGTTGCCGCCATCGGGGTCGCCCACCGCGTCGGGGCTGATCGACTGCACGCTGCCCTTGAGCCCGTCACGCCAGCCTCCACCAGCACCCGCGAGCCGATCGGCATGATCTCCATCAGCGGCGCGCCGGGCGCGACCACGCCGCCCAGCGTATCCGCCTTGATGGTCTTCACGACCCCGCGCACCGGCGAGACCAGCGTGGTCCGGCGCAGCACGATGCATGGCGAGCACCGCCGCCAGGTCGGTATCGCGGCCGAACAGCGCGAAGTTTGTAGGCCGATGCAGCGACTGGGTTTGCTTCCACGCGTCACTTCCAAGCAACAGGCGGCGCCGGCAGCCCGCTGATCCTGGAAGTGGAGAGCGACGGGGCTCGCCGCAGGGCTGCTGGCGGTGGGCCGCGCGAAGCAGCGGCGGCGGTTTTAGGACGGATTAAGGCCGCCTTCAGGACAGGCGCCCGCGCTCGCGGGACATTGGTGGCCCGCCCACAGCCACCGCAAACGCCATGAACATGCTCACCTTCGCCGCGACCTTCGGCGGCGCCATCGCAACGGCCGCGCTGCTCTACGGCGGGATCTGCGGCCTCGTCGCCCGGCGCTTCACCACCGCCCGGCGCGCCGCGGCGCAGGCGGCCCCGGCCGCCGCCGAGGCCGTGCACTTCACGGCGCGCGACGGCCGCGCCCGGGTCGACGCGTGGCACCTGCCGGCCAAGGCGGCGCGCGGCGCCGTCGTCTTCGTGCACGGCAAGGACGCCTGCCGCGGCGACGAACTGAAGTCGCCGACCTTCGCACTCGCCCGCGCCCTGGTCGATGCCGGGCTCTCGGTGCTGATGATCGACCTGCGCGGCCACGGTACCAGCGGCGCGGCGCGGCTGACCTACGGCGCGCATGAACGCTTCGACGTGCTGGGCGCCGTCGACTGGCTGCGCGGCCGGGGCCACCAGCGCATCGGGCTGCTGGGCGCGTCGATGGGCGCGGCGACCTCGATGTTCGCTGCCGCCGACGACGCGGGCATCGCCGCCGTCGTCGCCGACAGCCCGTTCGCCGATTTCGGCCAGATGATCGAACGCCAGTACCGCCGCCTGTCGCACCTGCCGACCTGCTTCCTGCCCGGAGCGCTGGCGCTGGGGCGGCTGTTGACCGGCGTCGACCTGCCGCGCGTGCGGCCGCTGGAGGCTGCACGCGCGCTGTCCGGCCGGCCGATGCTGGTGATCCACAGCGCCCGCGACCCCTTCATCCCGGTGGCCGATGCCTGGGCCATCGCCGGCAGCGCGCAGGCCGACCTGTGGGTGACCGACAGCGACGGCCACCTCGGGTCGTACCGCACCGATCCGGCGGCCTACACCGAGCGCGTCGTCACGTTTCTGCGCCGGCACCTGCTGGCGCGCGCGCTGTCCCACGACATGTCGCACGACCACGCCCGCGCGGCCACGCACGCGCTGGCAGCCTGACGTGAGAAGGCCATGACAGCCGTGGACACCTATTTGCTGCTGGCACTCATCGGCACCGGCGGCGGCCTGATCTCGGGGGCGGTCGGTCTGGCCGGCGGCATCTTCATCGTGCCGGCGCTCGTGGCGCTGCTCGGCACCCAGGCGATGGGCGAAGCCATCGTCGTCTCGTTCTTCGCGGTGCTGCTCAACAGCTTGTCCGCGACCCTCGAGAACCGCAAGTCGCGCGGCAGCCGGGCCTACTGGGCGCTGGTCCACGGCGCCGGCTGGTACACGCTGGGCGCGGCGGCGGCGGCCCTGCTGGTGGCCATCGTGTTCGGCCGGCACCAGGATGCCATCTCCCGGTCGCTGCTGGCGTCGCTGCAACTGCTGCTGGCCGCCTGCATGCTGGTGCCGCGCGGCTGGTACGAGCACCTGCGCGCGGCC
>Ga0307513_10001375_pt1 | contig 35022 bp, 49 predicted proteins | sample 15_EM_MG_FD_202174 | JGI IMG/M metagenome (GOLD analysis project Ga0307513, IMG submission 202174) | Populus trichocarpa ectomycorrhiza microbial communities from riparian zone in the Pacific Northwest, United States - 15_EM | ecosystem: Host-associated > Plants > Roots > Unclassified | place... | reverse complement strand
AGAACCTATCGGAAAATTGGAAGACAAGAACAGGTTACAAAGCAGCCCGCGGCTTGATTTCTCGAGTCAACAGGCGTTAAACCGATGTCATCCAGCGTAGACACAATACGGATATCCGCATTTTTGGATCGTCAGCGAACGCTGCTTCAAGCGGAACGGCAAGCCGAAGTCGAGCAATCGTCATTGCTCCTCTCCAGCTGCTCTCCGAAGCTGCTCGAGAAGAAAGGGCTTGCTCTTCTTGGACTAGGAGTTGTAAATATGGGATTAGGATTGGGTGGGAAGAGGTATCCGTTGCAGAGTTTGTTCTACATGTCTGAGCCTGACGCACCCTGTACCGTAGCATGGTGGAACTTGAACGCCCGACCGCGTATCATACCTCCCCACTGTTCCCTCCTCACTCTCTACGGTGTGTCAGACCCAGAACATTAGTGGTATCTGCTACTGAGTTCTAGTCTTTGTCACTAGTCCCGGCGATCTGGTTAGGATAGAGGAGAGTATAACAGTAGCAGCTGGAGTCATAACTAAGAAATCATCTAAGGCTAGTAAGGCAGCCGCTCCGAAGGAAAACCCAGCCGAAGGTCCGGAAGGGGTTGTTTACAAGGCAAGGGACGCTCTCCTCACCTCATGTGTCGCCTGATACCAATTGTATAGGTCAGCGGCACTCGTATCGTCATTGCTATCGACCCTTCCCAAGGTGGAGATGACTTGGACCTGCCAGAGCGCTGTCGTGTGTAATACACTGGGTCAGTACAACGGGAATGGTACACTGATGAATTTATGTGATAGCGTTAAGTTGGCCAACAGTGTCACGTTTGACCGGTACGGCTCTATGCTCATAGCTTCCATCCTAACATACTCGCCTATAGGATGGATCGAGCAGTAGACCAGATGTCAAGAATTCTCCTTGGGACAACCGATGAAGTGAGTACCCCAAAATATGAACCTGGTGTCAATCTCGATTCATTTCGCACGTTTAGAAAACTAAGACCACACCACCCGCTCCCAATTCTCTTCTTCGTGTGCTGTTCGGTTTTGCGGCCCCATCAAAACGCTATCCGCTTCAGATACTTCAATTCTTCGATCCCTCGCTTAACCCAAGTCAGCAGGCCGCTGTCCAGCTTGCTCTAGAGTCGCCAGAACTTGCACTAATCCATGGTCCACCGGGAGTGCGTCTTGCTGTCTGGTAAAAGTACCTCCTTGTGAAAAAAGTATAACTCCGTACCTAGACAGGCAAGACCCATACCCTCGTTGAGATAACGCGTCAACTAGTCGAAGTGCAAAATCTCAAAGTTCTCATATGTGGCGCGTCAAACCTCTCAGTAGATAACCTCCTCGAGCGACTCGTCCCGCATAAGATCCCGCTCATTCGTCTTGGCCACCCTGCGCGTGTGATGAGCGAGCTCCATGGAGCGACGCTCGATGCGCAGGCTGAGGTAAGTGACGAGGCTGCTTTAGCGAAGGACGTGAAGAAGGAGATCGAAGATGTTATGGGACAATTGACTGGGAAAGGAAAGAAGGGGAGGGTCAAAGGTGCGGAGAGAAAGAAGATGTGGGAAGAGGTTAGGGAACTGAGGAAAGAGTGTGTGTGATGAATGGTCATGTGTTTCGGACTTATGACATTCCTTTGGACAGGTATCGAAAACGTGAAGGCACAGTGGTTAAGACCATTGTTTCCGATGCAAAAGTCTCTACCTTCTCCACTCAATTATGCATCCACCACCACTGACCGAACCTAACAGATTGTTCTGGCGACATGCCACGCGGCAGGAGGGCGCCAACTCGCCGATCGTCAATTTGACGTCTTAATAATCGATGAAGCGGCGCAAGCTCTTGAGGCTGTATGGCCTGATATATCCGATTGTAGTCCTATCTAACTCGAATACCCGGACTTAGGTCTGCTGGGTCCCTATTCTCAAAGCAAAGAAGCTCATCCTGGCCGGCGACAACCTGCAACTTCCTCCTACAGTCAAATCCATAGATAAAAAGGACAAGAAACGCAAGGGAAAGTCTTTGGCTAAACCAACTGCGAAAACGCTTCCCAAATTCGAATCAACTGCAACAACCGCCAAGGCAAAGGGAAAAGCCAAAGCAATTCCACCACCTCCTGCTCCTGTTCCTGTTCCGCCTTCAGATGGTGGAGAAGATGACTGTGCTTCGGACGACGGGGATAGTGACGATGAAACTGAACCTTCCCCTGCCTTTGAACCAATCGAAGGAAAAGCCAAGAAGCCACAACGATTTGGTATCCTACACCCCCCAAAGTCTCTAGAAGTCACCTTGTTCGACCGGATGGAGAAGATGTGGGATAAAGATATCAAGCAAATGTTAACCGTTCAATATCGGTGAGCTCCCCTCATCCCTTTTTCAACTGTGCTGCTCTCCACTGGTATATAGGAAAAGAGATTCTGACGACAATCGTTATTCATGGCAGGATGAACACGAAGATCTGCCACTTCCCCTCCAACACACTTTACTCCTCCATGTTGACCTCCGACGCTTCCGTCGCTTCTCGTCTTCTCTCCGACCTACCTAATCTTCCGAACGCGATAGACGCCAAAGATACCCTAGGGCATGAAGTCGTGTTTTTTGATACGGCGGGGTGCGAATTCTTTGAGCGAATCGATGGTGGGGAGGGAGCGGAGGCGTCATCTGTGTCAGGAGATGAGGGAAGTAAGTGCAATGTCAACGAAGCAGAAGTTGTAAGGAAATGGGTGGAAGAGTTGGTGAGTCGTCCAAGCTAGACTTGACTACCTCAGGTTACTGATGGGGTGCGGGTTGGATAGGTCTCATGTGGTATCCAACCTTCCCAGATTGCGATTATCACTCCGTGAGTTTGCTTGAATTTATCGAAAGGGTCTGTAAATTGATCTAACCTCTTTTTGGTTGACTAGATACCAAGCTCAGCTGTCGCTCCTTTCTTCGGTATTACTTCCTACCATGGCCGGGCTTGAGATAGGTACTGTGGATGGCATGCAGGGACGGGAGAAGGAAGCAGTTATACTAAGCTTAGTACGAAGTAACGAAAAGGCCGGTATATTTATCTTCCACGCTGGTACAGCTACTAACGTGGCCGTATGACAGAGAGAGGTAGGCTTCTTGAAGGAGAAAAGGCGAATGAACGTCGCGATGACACGGCCGCGGCGACATCTTGTGAGTGCCCATCCTACGACGAAGTAGAAAGCACTCGCTCATCCACCACTAGTGTGTGGTTGGCGACAGTAGCACAATCCAACACGGTAGCTCGTACCTCAAGAAGTGGATGGCCTGGTTGGAGGAGAACGCCGATGTACGTTTTGCCGGACAAGGCTAAGAGAAACATGCCCGTGGTCCGATTTCTGGATTTCGAAGCTGCAGTAGAAATTTTTGGGGCTACAAAAGACCATACATCATATTGCAAGGAGGGTAGCACCAGGGCCAATGAGCATAAGGAGAGGTCATCCCTGCTCTGTGTCTATGTCCTGCCTGCACCAGGGACGTTGCGCCTGCCCGACCGCTGGACGGGTACGTAGGTGACAACAGGGACAACGTTGACGGAGATGTTGTCAAAGTTGAGTGCGTGGAGGAGTTCCTATAGCACAATGTATTCTCAGAGTAAAGTAAGAGGGAAGGAGTGGAAAGGCAGACCTTAGTATCTGGATCAACCTCGAGACCAGACTCCTGGACGTCGAGGGCGGATACATCGGGAACATAGTTGTCCTTGCGCTCGCGCTCTTCTTCTTGCAGTTTGTAAGAGATGCCGCGAACGGGTCCCTTTTGGATGCGGCGCATCAGGTGAGTGGTGAAGCCCGAGATTTTGTTTCGGAGACGCTTTGAAGGAACGACGGCCTGTGCAGTAGGATGAGCATACCATTATCGAGGCGACTGGTCGTTGGGACTGCTCACCACTTCGTCGATGATCCTCTTATTGGTGTGGAAATCATTGGTGAGGCGGGGATAGCTTTAAAATCATAAAATATTCAAAACATTGTCCCCAACGGAGATGAGAATAATATAGGGCACGCACTACTTCTCGATGAGAACACGGGATGCGCGCTTGACAGTCTTAGTGCGAACTCGACCCTACTCGTAAGTCGTCTAGATGAGCCGCTGTTTCTTATCATGCGGTAACTATTCTGACCATAGTGAATTATTTGCGAGTTTGAGTCCGAGACTGGGCCGGTGAAAGTGGCTGGAAGACGAAACAAACTTGTACACCAAACTTTGTTCGACCAAACCAAACTTGCTTCGTCTCACCGGCCCCGCTCTCGTTACGTTCGTCAATCGGCGCGTTTGACCTGTGTCAGTCCTGTTTGAATCGTGTTAGGTGTATAACATGACACTCATTCTGGGATTCAACGCTCGCCGTCGACGTTCCCCTCTATTCTTTCCAGTCCCCGCCCTTGATAAAAACTCAAAAAAACTAGTCAACTATGGTCCGCGTATCCGTACTCGTATGTGCATATCGTGCCCATCTGAAACAGATTTGTGGCTAACGCGCCATGCACACGATCACAGAACGACGCCTTGAACAACATTGTTAACGCCGAGCGCCGGGGCAAGCGTCAAGTCCTGGTTCGCCCATCATCAAAAGTCATAATCAAGTTTCTCTCCGTCATGCAGCGCCACGGTCAGTTGCCTCCGAAGGGTTTTGGTTAGGCCTCGATCGAGATCCATATCCGGTGTGATAACTACTCGCGGCGGACGGGCTGTACTCTCCAGTCGACACTCGCTTCGTGTTTTAACGCTCCGGGATATCAAACCGTCGCTACCCGACGACCAGCACCACAGACAATTGCTTCGTGAAATCTTTCCGTTTCGTAGCGATTCAGTTGATGCAGGACATCCCTTAAACAATGTGCCTACCTATCTGCCAGTTACTGACGCCCTGCTTTCACAGGCTACATCGGTGAATTCGAAATCATCGACGATCACCGTTCCGGCAAGATTGTCGTGCAGCTAAATGGCCGTCTTAACAAGACTGGGGTAATTTCTCCCAGGTACAACGTCCAGGTCACCCAGATCGAGTCCTGGGTCAACTTGCTCCTCCCATCTCGTGGTTTCGGTATTATGATCCTAGTGTGTAATTGCACTTCAGTGTTCGCATCTGGTCACTGACCTCAGCCGTACAGACCACGTCCTCGGGTATTTTAGACCACGAGGAAGCAAGGCGAAAAAATGTTGGTGGTAAGATCCTTGGCTATGTCTACTGAGCGCCTTTCACCTACTACTTCCGGGCTCTCGTCTTGTAATCTCGAACCTATGGCCGTATAATATAGGGTCATTTGGCAAAGTATCGACTGCAACCGCATGATTCTGAGGTAGGAGCATACAACAAATACGAAGCAAGGCAGGATCAAGGCAGGTTTGCCAAATATCTCACCCACCAAACACTTGGTGGACCGCGTCGTCGTCTGCGAAGGGCGGGACAGTGCGGACAAGGTCTTTGGCTTCTCTTGCTGGTCGAGAAATACCAGGATTGGGATCTCCGATGCTCTGCTGTATCTTCTTGAGAACAGAAGGGACACGATCGAGTGTGTAGAAGAGTTTGGGTGCGTCCTCAATAGTGCGCAGGATGATTTGACTCCCCAACATGCTTGGTGGTGTACCAAAGACGATATGAGACCTACATGATATGATCAGTCAACGCGTTGGATGTGCAAGAGACGATACACACTGTACGATTGGTTGAAGAAGATCTGGGTGTGACTCCAAACTCGTGAATAGCATCGAAACCGCTTGCAAATACCGATCTATTCAATTACCCTTATGTCAGTGCGCATGAAGAGAAAGAAATAGAGGCCGGGAGTGCTGACCGTCATGGTGTTCTTTGAATGCTGCTTCAATCACCTCCACAACGCTCTCCCTGACACCACTACTAACACTCGCGATGGCACTCTTGAGTACACGTGCACATGCAAGGAACAAGCTTGCCGCAATTTCCTCGTCCGTGCTCCCTTTCGCGCTTGTAACCAGTTCGGTGACGAGCGCGTCCACTCTGGTGTTACTGCTCCGCATAAGCACGCCAAGTGCTCGAGCAGCAGCGCCACGCACGGCTAGGCTTGACGCATCGCTTGCACTCTTGACGAACGTCCGCTGCAACTGCGGGAAGAACGGCTTGACAAAGACTGGGATCCGCTCTAGCATCACCGTCAAACTCTTCAGGATCGCGACTTTGACACCAGGAGGGTATGCAGAGGCCTGGGTGGCAACGCGGATGAGCGGACCCGTGAGTTGCACGACAAACGGTTTGATCGCCACTTCTGAGGTACGCTCCACGAGATCACCAATAGCGTAAGCAGCCTGCTCGCGCTGTTCATTGCTCCCTGTTGTTAGCCCCGCAATGATGATAGGAAGCATTGGTGCGATGCCTTTCGGGGCGTCGAATCCAGGGACAGCGCGGCCCAAGGATCCGGTTGATTCAATCGTACGACGTAAAGTGACAACGAGGGACTCAAGGTCGTCCTTATCGAGAGATTTGATGAAAGGATCGAGCGCTCGCACTGCAGCATCCACTACGTCGGGCTGGCGGTCGTCCATCAGGGAGACAATGTACCGTACCCAGTCTGGGCGATAAATTGAGAACTCGAGCGTTGTGACTTCGCAGAATGTGCCGAAGAAGTCGAGAGCGCTGACTCGCCGTGTCCACGATTCGTTCTTCACCCTGCCAAGTACATGAGCCTGAAAGAGCGACCACAGCGGTCAAATGCTCACCATCCGGCGAGAAGTAGCATCAATGTCTGCAATCCCTCTGCATCGCTGATGGAACCCAACAACGCTCGGACGGCTTCATTGATGTCGGACTTGAGCTCCTCGTCTTTTTCATTCTCGACAGCTCGTATGAGAGCGGTCAAAATGGTCGTCAATCGCTTGCTGAGCGCATTCCCAGCCACAGTGACAAGGGAAGCCAAAGCTCTAGCGTTGAAAGCAGTGATAGGTGTGGCAATCAAAGTGGGGATAAGAACTGGGAAGACTGTCGAGGCCCTTACGCTCATCACCTCACGCAAGGCCTGTAATGCGGTTCCGGAGCTCTCGCCAGGCTGACGCAGAGCCTCTAGCAATGTCGGAATGGTCTCATCGATTGCCTTCGTGCCCAGGGTCTCTTGGAGGACATCGAAGGCCACCGCAGCAGCAACGCGAACATTTGCAGACTCGTCAACGAGCGACTGCCTGACAATGGTGATGATCTCGCCCTCGTATTCTCCTCTCTGAGAGTCGGAAGACGATTCCATAATTTCGCTGATAGCCAGGCAAACTCCCTCGCGGGTACGAGAGTCCCGGCTGTTGGACCCTGTCCTAAGAATAGGAATGATGTCACCGAGGATGCGTTCCCCGAGTTTACGGCATAGCTCGCCGATCGTTCTTGCGGCAGTCTGGCAACATATCAGGAGTAGGTTGGGGCATCAAGGTTCGGCAGCAGACCTCTCTTTGCTCTGAGCTTTGACTGGATAGGCAGTCGAGAATTTGAGCCATAAGCGTTGATAGGGTTTCGCGCACTTGGGGTGACCAATTTAGCTTCGTAATCAAGAAACAAGCCATCAGCATACCAGTGCGGGGTGTATTGTGGACCAGGGCCTTCCATATACGCATGGAAGCTTGTCTGACTTGCGCAACGCTGTCTTGTCGAACGAGGTACAAAGATGCCAATACCCTGTCGCGACGTTCCTTGCCAAGGACCTCCGTGAGAACTTTGCGGGAGGATTCAGCGACTGCCGCAGTGACTTCTTCGTCTTCTTCCAACTCGGTCTTGCCGCTGATTCCGGAAAGGCGGAAGAGAAGCTCGCCGATGAGGGTGATGGACGATTGCTAAGAAGTACTCAATCCCGAGTAAACAAGATATTGGTGAAGAGCGTACTCGAATTCGCCAACCAGGATCGAACATACCACGCTCCAACTCCGGTAGCAATAGATCGACGGCCTTATTCGAGTAGTTTACCACAATCATGCGGCCAGCCTTCATCGACGCTTCCCGAACGAATTCTTCGCTATCGGCCAGACCATTGAGGATTGGAGAAACAATCTTTGCGAGATGAGGTTGGAAGCGGGCACCAAATGTCGTAGGCAAATAGACCAAGAGCGACATAAAGCCTTCGCGTACATAAGGTCTTGGAGAGCTGGTGTTGCTTATGATCTCTGGTAGCAAACCTTCCAGTCGCTCCATACCAAGACCCGACAAGACCTCACTGAGCCCCTGTGCTGCACCTTGTCTGTCAACACCTGAGGAGTTACTCTTCAGAGTTTTCAATAGGCTAGGAACCATATCCGGGAACTGTGCCTCTCCTAATCGTTCGATGAGTGTTCCAAGGGCTTTTGCAGCAGTGGCCCGTGCCTCAGGTACAGGATCGACGAGGACGATATGAACTAGAGGGAGAAGGGTGGTAAGGTAAGGAATAAAGTCTTTGGAGTCGGTCAAAGACACGAGGTTGCCGACGATATGGGTCGCCTTCCGCTTGGTATCGGCACTACGTTCTCGTAAACCCCGCTCAACAATAGGGATGACCTAGTAGGGAATAGGCAAGACGATACATATAGCACACGATAATCCGACTCACAATGGCCAAAGAAGCTGAATCAATATAGTGAACGAAAGATTTTTTGAGTAACGCATTCAGCGCGTTTGGTGTCTTCTCTGGATCAACTAATGCCTTTAGGAGTGTAGAGACAAGGGATTGGACCTCCGGATTGCTGATGACTTCACCAAACTGCTTCAGACTCTTGTTACCAGCTGACCTGACTTGCGCATGTGAGTCGGTCAAGACACCAGAGAGCTGCGGAATGATAGTAGGCAGAGATGCGGAGAGCTGCTTAGGCGCACAGAACGCCATCGAACCCAACAGCTCTACGGAACCCTTCTTCGTGCGCCATTGGCGCTCCTCTAGACCAGACAATAACGATGGCAGTACGAGCTTCACCCCATAGCCCGTTAGCTTGCCCATGATGACCTTTGATGCATCAATAGTCGCCTCTCGAACTTCGGGGTGAGCATCGCCGAAGGAGGTGAGCAATAGTGGGAGAATCTGGACAATGTAAGGCTCGAAACCACGGCCTAGAGTGATGGCAAGGGTTTCGAATGCGAAAGAGGCTCCTTGGCGCGCCTCATAATTCTTCTTGTCATTGACAGCATCTCGCAGATGTCGAATGATTTCATAGCGGTGAATGGCAGCAACCCCTGTACCCTTGATAATGCCAGCCAGACCATAGGCGGCCCCACGTCGAGCAGCATACTTTGGTGCTCTTAAAAGCTCATCGAACAGGCGATCAATGAGTCCACCAACTTGGCCAGGGACAAGCTTCACCAGAGGCGAAAGACACTCTGATACTGCTTCTTGTACAAGTTCGCTTGGAGTCTTGAGCGCTGTAATAAGCCTGTCAATGACCCGTGGAATCCGGGAGTCGGTCTGATCTAAATGCTGCGCGACACGACCGAAAAGAATGACGACTGCCTGGTCAATGTTGTCATCAGTGGTGGTCGATTTCTTGCTTGAGCTAAGGTAGCTCTCGAAGAGAGATATAAGGCCTGCTAAGCGCCCCTTGCCGTGGAAATCGATGACCACCACACCGGCATCTAGCATTCCGCGACGAACGTCCACACGTCGATCTCCTAAGGCTTGGTCGTTAATGAGGAAATCAACGAACGGAAGCACATCTTCGTCACGGAAGTGCGGTCCTATGTGCAGAAAGGTATGAGCGATGGCTAGACGGGCTTCCCAAGGGTCCTCTCGATTGATGGTCGAGGCGATTACCATGCCCTGTACCAAGGGTCAGGTTTTGGAACTTGTTAAAGCCGCTTTTCTTACATATTCGTCGAACTCAACAACCAGCTCCTTCGCCTAAGAGATAGGTGAGTGCCTGTGGGCACACCGCCATACATACCACATACCCTTTGTCTGTAGTGCGCCTTAAGCGCATCTAGAGTTGATTGCTTGGTGCCGGGGTGGATTTCGATCACTTCCGCAAACGCGCGAGCACAGCTCTGGCGCACGTAACGGTGATTGTGGTCTTATTCTGTGTCAGGAACTAAAGATAACCTTCGAATGAGTACTCACCAAGGAGGGGAATGAAACTAGATATATACTCCTCAGGGATCTCCAGGCCGTTTTCATCGCACAGTTGACGAGCGAGTCGACCATTTTGCTCATCGTCATCGTGACACGCAATGAAAACTTCTGGTGACCACTCGACATCAGTGAGGTCGAAGGGCACCAAAGCTTGGAGGACTGCATTGCGAACATACACCTCCTGGGCCGTGGTATGCCTCAGCAGAGTGTCTTGCTCCTCCCTGGTGGATGATTCGTGAATAGCTCCTCCTACTTCCACCAACACGGCAACAGCCTCCCGTGAAAGCTTGGGTTGCCTGGCAATAATGTGGACCAATCCTTCCAGAACATCGATCCGGGGATACACAGGATCTGAGACTAAAACGCCATCAGGTTGGTAGGAATATGGAAAGACAAAATACTTACACTGTGCGGCATGGAATTTGATAAAGTCGAGGGTGAGGGTAAGTTGTTCGAGTGCACCTTCTTCGTTGTCTTCAGCCACAGCAAGGCCTCCTTTGGAGATGATCTCGTTTAACAACGGCGCCAATAAGGTGAACGTAGACGCATCCAAAGGCAGCTGTTCCGCGAGAGTGCGTAGCCGGTATAGAATGCGACTCACGAGGCCTAGACGTATGTGTTAATAGTTCGTCCTGAGTATGCATAGCCATCGCATACTGTGGAGCGGCTCTGCCGTCAAACTCTCAGGCATGCCCTCGATCTCTCGTCCTCGTAAAGTGGCGACACCAATCCATTTTCGGTGAATACCAATCCTTTCAGAAGCACAGCTGAATAGGTTCTATGTAGAGGGTGAGGGTTGTGACAGATGCAATAGGAATGTGGCTTACCAGGTACGCCAAGATTGCATCCTCGTCCACGAGGATGAACCCATTCTTCAAGACACCGTTCAACAGACAGTCAGCAATCGATGAAAGATGCTGTCCTAGTTGTTCGACTCTTGCCGTTAGGACGCTTCGTAGAATGGCTAAGCCCCGTCTCAGGGAATGCTGAACCGATTGGACCTTATCGCGAACAATCTGTTCTTTGGCGACTTGAGCATCCACAAGTGCTCTCTCCTGCTTCGACAAGGGAGGGGGACCTTTCTTGCTAGCCAACGCTCTCTTAGTCTCTGCGTCCCATTTCTTGAGCTCTGCACCCTTGCCCTTCTCGACGACGACATTCTCCTTAGTCGAGGCCAGGACTGAGAGCGGGTTAGAAGAATAAATCACGACGCGCGAACACCTTACCATCAACGAATGGAGTACCCTCTGGCGTCGACCAGACATCATAATCAAACTGTGTCAAAGATCTTAGTAGCTCGGGGGACATATCTCGCTTGACGATTTCAACGAGGGACGGCAGCGCTTTGTTGGGAGAAACGAACACCAAGGTAGTAATGGCTCGTAAAGCGGCGGTTCGTTGAGCCTCTGAAGCCTAAGGTGATGTCATGCTGGCGTCCTCTGGTGAGGTGCCCCGACGTACCTTGGGATCAAGTGACTGGAGTACTAGTTGGAGAAGGTTATTTTGCTGACGCGATACCAGCTGCTCTGGGTCGACATTGACACGCTGGATGAGCTCAATCCAAATGTTTCGTGCTGTAGTGCTCGTCAGGGTTTATGTCCACGATAAGTTTGCTACTTACAGAATTCGGAATCATGAGCTACCACCAGGAGATCGCACAAGAGCTTGTCCTTGATCTCTTCAGGTTGGCCTTGGAATGAAGTCGCGCTAATGAGAGCTTGAGCTAATCTCGCACCGCGATGGTTGCCCGTGGGCTCTTCCTCAGAAATAGCAATGGGTTTGGGCGGTTTCGACAGAGACTGAGTAAGCGCATGGCGGACTGCGGAGGAGATAGTCAGCGGTTCTACGGCCGAGAGCTTGACAAGAGTCGAAGACGCAAGACGTCTGACGTCCGGAAGCGGAAATTCCCCGATGAGCCACAGAAGTGCCTGACCAAGCGACAACCTGATAACGATTAATGGTGGATCCTAGGGGTGAAGAGGAAACGTACGACAGCTGTTCGCTTTTGCGAATTTCAGAAGAAAATGCGACAGTAGCTTGTTGTAGGGCACGGACAAGCCAGATCGCCTCCTGCTCTTCAGTGACCTTGGTATAGACACGTTCCCAGAAGAGAAAAGATGGTTTCGCGCCAGTTGCTACAATGACTTGCAAGGAGGTGCTTTGTGCTACCATGGTCATGTCAAAAGAAATAAAGAGAAAACAAAGAGGATGGTGGACACACGTTGATTGAGTGACTCGGCGAAAAGACATAACAACGTCGCAGATACATATCCATCGTTCGCGCCGAAGGTGGATGTAAGAGGAGAACCAGTGAACATTTGCAAGTTCTTCTCGATGGGTGGAATAACTGCTCTGGCGAATTCAATGGCCGTAGGGGAAACGGAGCTCGAATCTTGTTCGACCAAGGACCAGAACGTTTCGCCGACAATTGTAACGAGCGCTTTGTGTAACGGGACCTTGGAAGAAACAAGCTCCTTGCAGATGAGGGCCAATGTTGAAGATTCTATACCGCCTCCATTTAAACCGTACGCGGTATGGCGAGCAATGACTGGTACCAAGGCAGAAACAGCAGCGTCATTGGTCTCTTTGATGAGCAACGGGACGGTTGCAGTCACCAAGGCACCTGATACTGCGTTTGAAGGTGAAAGTGAAGCCAAGAAATGGAACAAAGCAATTTTGTGATCTATACTGGTGGTCTTACCCGCGGCCAGAGGGCCGAGGATTTCCGTAAACGCGGTGGCGCTTTGTTCTTCGTTAGCTTTGGTCGCGATGACGCCCCATAGGTCTCCTGAGCCTGCTCGAACGACTGCATTCGTCGATTTAGTGCAATTGAGGAGAGTGGTCAATAACTTAGGGAAGGCCGTCGAGCTAATCTCTCGAGGATATGCCTTATAGAGGTCGGCCAATGCTGTGGTGAATGTTATTTAGAGCAAAATGATATCGGTTTAGACATACGTTTCAAGGCAATCTCCGGGGTTCGCAACAAGGCCTTCTCGATTGCAGGCAAGATAACATTATCGTGATCATGCTCAGATACAGAGGTTTCAAAGAATGCTCGAAGAGCAGTCTATGAAAGCGGCTCAGTAAAGGACGAGTTCGACTTTGTCCTGGGACGTACTGATACGTGACTTGGCGGGATGGTTCGAGATGCAAGTAGAACAGCCCCATATAGAGACAATACAGGTTGCTATGTGGACCGCTTGAGTGGAGTCTCGCAGATTGAAGCCATAGGCTTACTTTGACCTTGGCGATCACCTCGGCCCCGTTCTTGGGGGCCCTGAGGTGGAGTACAACGTCCAATAGGAGCCCCAGAAGAGGAAATGCGGACATGGGGGACGAAAGTGTTTTGGTGAATTTTAGAACGGCTTCAATAGCGTCGAGTATATGCCCAGAGTTCTGAGATGAGTGTAAGAGAGAATACTAGCGAGTGATAGTTGTCGTACTTCTCGGAAGGTTCTTCGTAACCTGACTATTGCAGCCTGTCGAAGTGACGATTTTGCATGCGTTGCTGGGTTCAACAGACCATCCAGGAGAGCGGCCGTAGTCTGGAGCGATGGTTCCCATGTACGCGTAGACTTGAAGGTAGGGTTGAGTCCTAAAGAAACGTCTAGTACAGTGCCGATCCAAAATAGGAGAGTGAAGAAGTTCCCCGTGCTGACTGCCCTGAAGCAATGACGGAGCAGGATTAGCGAAAAGGATTGAGGCCTATATATCATAATATCAACATACCCAACTGACTTGTGAAGACTAGTTGCCTCGCGATGCAACCAGAGAACGATCTGCTCAGCTACACCTAAGGAAGAATGAGTACAACGACAAACAAATATCGCAAACGGCACAGACCTAGCTTGGCAGAACTCTTTCCCCTTTCTTCGTCTCTCTGGACCATAGTTTTCAAGACTCCGACAACTGCATCGCGAGACACACTGTCGATGTATCGGGGGTACGTGAGGATAAGTAACTTGAGGACATCGATGGTCCTAGGCTGATCCAAATCTTGTGTACAGTTTGTCAGCGGTTGCCGGTTGGGCATCGGGCTTGCGGCATGCCGCTCACCTCCACGAGCCGCAAGTGGCAGGAGCCGTTCCTGGAGAAACACGGCGCGTATTTTGGTCTTTCCGCTCAATACTTGCAATTGCGCGTATTTCAGAAAATCATCCCATTTTTCGTCCAAGCTCTCCCAGTCGACAAACCCGCCTTCATCGTCACCGCCATGGACTCGCTGAGCCCACGACTGGATTTCGGACTTGCTCATCTTCTCTGAAATGCCGTTCGCGGCTGCTACTGCTTGGAGTTTGGCAAGTGGTCTTCTTGTACTCATCCAACGGCTGACTCGAGAGGCAAAGTTCGGTACCGGATCGAAACTTCGGACACCGCTTCTTGGCTTCCTTACCGAATGGAGGCGGGGATTGACAGAGGCAGCTATGGTCATCACCATCATCACCACCATTACTGTGTGCAACAGTAAACAAGAGGATATGTTTAAATCTAACTCATCCAACAAGTAATTACAGCTACAGTGCTATCACATCGCACCACGCTGTGAACAAAATTAACACCAGGACCAGTTCTTGTCGAAGTCAGATTCACAGGGAATATCCCAGTTGATGGGACGTCCAGAAGTCAGTGACTAGGGTCAAGGTCGAAAGTCGATTGAAACAGGTTACAAATTACTTCTGACGTGGATAAGCTTGAGGTTGTAAATAGGTTCACACGTCTGTAATAAATAGAATTTTGAATCCAAGGAGTGGCTCTTACTTTCGTTAGGCAAGGAGAGGGTGGGTGTGTGACCAGTATTGGTGCTCCATAAGCAGCACATAAGCAAATGCTAGCAAACAAGGGCCATGACTACAGCTGGATCCTAGGTCATCTGCGCCGCAGAACTACTGGCAGCGGGCGGGGTCAAGTATCACAGTTCGGACTTGGCCCTCAACCACACCCACGGATGAGCTCGCAAGGCTTGAACTCGCTTGCGACAATTATAAAGAGGTGGGCATTAATTACCGGAGACAATATCCATTGCAGCTCACAGTTCATTTCTTTAGGTTGGAAGCCGCGACGTCGAGGCTGGAGGACATTGCTGCAGCGCAGGCGGCTGGTTCAGACACTCTTCAACCAACCTCTCCTGCCTCACACAGAGCGTCGGCAGCTGCTCCGGCTGCTCCAATCACCCAAACGCTGGGATCGTCTGTGGCTTCATCACTAGGCGCGGCTCCAGATGCAGTTCCTGCCAGCGTATCGGCCTTTGACGAGAGAATAATCAAAACTAAACTGAAGAGCTTTCTCAATCTCACTAAAGAACTTGGTTATGGCCCCCTAGTTGAACAGGTAAGCTGTCCTGTCTTAAGCAGGAGGGCATCTTTTGAAGAGATTTCAGGCAGAGATGGTATCCAACTTGTTTGTTGTCAATCGATCAATCGTCCTATGCGCTGCCGCTTGCAAGAAGCCCAACGACACAGAAATTGGCCACTTACTGAAGCCGATGATGAAGGACTTTGATGGGATATCATCGATCAAGGATAAAAATTCGAGTAATAGGGAGTTTGGACTTCACTTCCAGGTCGTAGCGGACGGTATCGGCTGTGTGGGATGGGTCCAGCTGGTCGGTCACTTGCAGGTCATTTCGATCGACCTCTGATTCATGCACTACAGCCTAGTGCACCAGGTGCCTTTGTTAAGGACCAGAAAGAGGCCGCTGAGTATTATGCGAATCGAGTGATCAAGGACTACAAGGACAAGTGAGCCCCGACGTTTCTCAGCACAACGCCTCGAGGCTGATAAGCAATATAGGAACCCTAAACACGTCGAATGGGTCCGGTCTTTCCTCGGTTTGATTGATGAGCTTGCAAAATATGTAACCGAGTATCACAAGACGGCTCTCGCATGGAACCCCAAGGTCAGTAGTACCACCAAAGGATATTACAGCTCTCATTGCTTCTACACAGGGCGGGTCCGTTGCAGACTTCAAACGGGATGGTCCCTTTGGCAGCCCGTCTGCCGCTCCCCCTCCGCCCCCTCCGCCTCCACCACCAGGCCCACCTCTTCCAACGGCTCACCCGGCACCGGCAGGGCCTGCCGCCGTCTTTGCTGAAATCAACAGAGGCACCAACGTCACCAAAGGACTAAAGAAGGTCGATCCGTCGCAAATGACACACAAGAACCCTTCGCTGCGAGGGAATACCGCCGTTCCTTCAGGTCCTGGTGCGTGTACCTCTATGATCAAGGGCTTTGACTGAGTCCCCAAAGTCGGTGCCAAGACGCCTCCGAAACCAAAGAAACCGGCGGCATTGCAAGCAAAGAAGCCTGCCAAGCTCGAATTAGACGGCACTAAGTGGCTAATCGTAAGTCTTCTGGGCCCTCCCTGTTGCTCACTTTTTTCATGGCGTTTTAGGAATACCAAGAAAATGAGCGATCGTTGGTTCTAGAGGAGGTCGAGAGGAATCATGTCGTCAACGTATTCGGCTGCAAGAATACCGTCATTCAAGTCAAAGGCAAAATCAACGCTATCTCCATGAGTAGGTTGTCAATACCGTGATTGTCAGAAAACTCCCTAATACGAGTTCTCTAGCCAACTGTCAGAAGACGTCACTAATGGTCGACTCCGTTATCTCCAGCATCTCCATCACCAACTCTGGGTCATTCGCTCTACAAGTTACTGGTACCGCTCCCACCATCCAGGTCGATGCCACCGATTCTGGCCAGATTTTCTTGTCCAAGTCGTGCTTGGGTGTGGAGATCATAACGGCCAAGTGCAGTGCGATTAATGTCAACCTCCCTATAGAAGCAGAAGAGGAGGGTATCTTTACTGAGAAACCGATTCCCGAGATGTTCCGGACAGTTGTGTATGACGGAAAGCTAGTCACTAATGTCGTCGAGCATAGTGGTTAGAAAGGCTGTCGTCCTACTGGGTGCAGGCGCTTATAGGGTATCTGGACCTCTTTAACGGTCGTAAGCCAGTTCGCGGTTTTTACCAATTAATTGTCTCCTTTTCCTATTTCATAATGGTATCAGGAGAGTATGAGGGTAGGACATGAATAATATATAAATATCTTTTAACGGAGTGATACGCGATCAAAACCGCTAGCTCTGTATTGATCGATGAGGGACGCTGTGGGCTAGCTTACTGCACAACAAACAATTTCCCACATGTAGTAAATTTGTTCAAAAATTTCACCAGTGACAGGCTCACTGACTGCAAGAATTTGATAGAGGCGCATTCAGACTCCTGAGAAGACCGTGTCGCTGTGAGATACAGAGTTCGCTGCCTAATCTGGAAAGAGCGGTTGTTGGCGGGAATTGCCTGCACTCGTGGGTAGCGTTTCCACCCGTAAAGGTGGGCTTCCCATTTCAACACTGATGAGTGGAAATCAATGTATTTACGTCCGGACCGCAAGTCTACATATTATATGCCTTTCTGAACCAGTCCGCAGGCGCCGCAATATGGATTCATTCCCTGCTCGTAGTCAGTGGGATTACTATCCACGGAGTGTAGCACCAAGTGTCACTTGAGACTGGATATCCGTGCCAAATGGGGTAGCCTGTAGTGGTGAAAACTGAACCATGTCTTCCACCAACAGTTGTGCGGTATTTTTGCTTTTCTTGGTAGTTGGTTCACGTGACCATGACGGTCCGTTGACTGGAACCCGTGTCATTTCGGAATTCACGGCAATACCTCCCCTCCGCTTGACGGCGAAACGGCATGCCAATAATACATTTCACGCATCTGATGCAACGCGGACATCCTTGGCGTCAATGAAAATAAAGGAACGTTCATTTGAAGTTCTGGTAAATAAGGAAAAAATTCGTGTCACCCGCGGCAAAGCACCTATGCCGTCGGTGAGGTTCGAACTCACGCGCTCATACGAACATCAGGACTTAAATCTGACACCTTAACCACTCGGTCACAACGGCAGGTAGTTTTCAAGCAGTTTGGCCAAAATATGTTTATAGCTTGACATAGGCGAGAATGCCCAATGCGTGCTCCGAGGCTCGCGGGCCAGGGTCCCCCGATCCGTAACGGGACTTCCTCCTCGGCCACAACCTTCCACAACAACTTTCCACCACAACAACTTTCTGCTCTTCCACTCCCGCTTAACTATCTGCTCTTCATCGAGAGGACCAGCATGAACTTTCCTCTCACCGACATTCGTTCTGCGCATGCTCCCTTGCTCCACTACAACCATACTGCACCGAGCGACCGCTTTATCGCAAGAAGAGAGGGACAACTTGGTTACTCTCCTCTCACAGGGCAGTGGCACACATCCACGTAAGCACTCTCCTCATCGCTCTCTTCTGCCACAACTGAATTAGGCTCCCAGCCTCGATTGGTGCGAGGCCAACTACGACATTAGCATCATGCTCGCGAGGTCTTGGGGACTAAGCATTTGGCTGGCAGAGTGGTGGAACTGCTGGAGCAATGTTCCTTTCATTCTGCTCGCCCTCTGGGGCGTTTACAGCACTCGCCAGCTGCCTAATCGGTATGTCTCAGATGGGCGGGTGGCAAACCTTATCCACGCAAGCTAGCCTTGATGTAACTGCGAAAATGGGTTCAAATCACTAATGGAAGGCTTATGAACAGGGCGAGATATGCGCTGGCGCATCTCGCAATCGCCGGCGTTGGCGTTGGGAGCTTTTTTTTCCACGCCACACTGAACTGGTATGCACAGGCAAGTCTCAATAATATGCTGTGGGTATGTCCAACGCTTACATACCCTTCAGGTGCTGCTCGATGAACTCCCGATGATCTATGCGTCCTGCCAAGCCTTGTACTGCATCCTGGCAGAGGGAAAACCCACAGGAAGCAAGAGAGATAAAGCGGTCTGTACGGCCTTTCCTATCTTGATCACTGTGGCCTACCTGGCCTACCCAAATCCACTTCTTCACCAAACTGCATTCGCACTCCTTCAAGTATTCATCGTGTACCGAATCTTTTTCCTTCTTAAACGACCTAAATGGAAACCAGTCAGTGGGGAGAAGGTGAATACGCTGAGGAGGGACGCCATCCACCTTTTGGTTAGAGGGGCCGGTTTGACGATTCTCGCCTTCGCAATATGGAACATGGATAACATATTCTGTGACGGAATCACAAGGTGGAGGAAGGACGAACGCGTGCCCTATTGGCTAGGGGTACTAAGTCAGGGCCACGCCTGGTGGCATATCCTTAGTGCTCTAGGGATTAACCGGTCGCTCACCGGTTTCGTTGGTATGTACCGTATCTCATCTTTGTTCCAGTCCTCTCTGAAACCCGGCTCAAAGGTGTAGCCATCGGAGTCCAAGACCCTGGTTCGTACGAGTACGCTTATCGTCTCAAGCTTTTCCCCTATATTCGCCCTCGACGCCACCACGGACCTCATTTGAAGGCAGAGTAAAATAGGGCTCGGGGTTCCACGGGTTGAAGCAATATTTTTGAATACCGATCATCGCACGACCACTATCTGTATACTTTCTCGTGTGCTTCACTTAGGTTACCATCCCTCTGACACGGTGGTCATACTTGTACCTATCACGATTTCAATGACGACTTTACACGAACCTTCGTTCTGTCAGGCTGTCAACTCGACGACCCGCCTCCGTCCCGTGTCCGTGTTCGCGATTTGGACCCGATCAATTCCAAGGGATGACCGCAAATGTACTCGATGCTATTGTCTTACTGGGGGACAGTATCACCCAAGGAGGGTGGGAAGCTGGGGGATTCTCGCAGCAGCTGGCGTGTAAGCCGGCTGGTCTTAACGAGTCTCTCTGTGTTCGCACCTCTCATTTTCCTCACCCCCACGTCGTTAGATAAATACGCGAGGAGACTCGACGTGATCAATCGCGGTAGGCTTTATTTTCCCTCCCCAACCGCAATTGCATCTCATTTTCAGGGCAGGGTTATCGGGATATAATACAGAATGGGGTATTTGTGTCTTTGAACAGATCATTGCCAAAGCCGCAGTCGCCCATCTCTACCCAAAAATGCAGCTTCTCATTATTTGGTTTGGTGGGTGTTCCTATCTCTCACAATTCCGACGAACCACCTTGCTATCTCCTTCACTATCATAGGAGCAAATGATTCCGTTCTCGAACACTCGCCGCAATACGTTCCCATCGACAAATTCAAGGCGAATTTGGAACGTATGATCGCCATGGTCCATGATTCTACTTCCGAGTATTACTCCCCGCACACCAGAATCCTCCTCTTGACGCCACCCCCTGTTGGAGAGGCGCAGCGCAATGCCGACCTTGCTTCACGCAATCCTCCAAGGCAGCCTGACAGAGAGTGGAACAACACCAAGGCTTATGCCGATGCCGTTATAGAAGTTGGTACAGGGATGCCCAGGGTTGGGGTAGTTAATATGTGGGAAGCAATTTGGGGGGCCGCTGGTGAGGATGTTGCAAGGTTGCCTGTCTTTCTCAGCGATGGGCTCCATTTGACGGTCGCAGGCTATCAAGTGAGCAAATTCTTGCAAAATATGGTGAGCAATAGTGCTGAATCTGCATCAGATTGCATTTCAAGGAATAATGAAGGCCATCGAGAGCACATTCCCCGAGGGGCACTATGATAGGCTCCCACTGGTTTTCCCCGCGTCAGTCCTGCTGCCTCTAGTAACCCTGCCGTCGCTGATCGCTTGGTAGCTGGGACCAAATCAATCGGAAGGATCCGCGACCATCTCTCTATTCGAGGAGAAAAGAGGAGCTCTAGGAGTCCTGCCCTTTGAAGGCATCGAATGGTTTGATCTTAATGTCTGTGGTCCCAGCTCCAATTCATTCCACTTGAAACCGTTTGTTCCTCAAACACGCTTAGAAGGTTCGGGTAATTCGGCTTTCTAGATCTCGCATCCTGTGGACCATTCACACGTATAAGGGCTAATCAGATCGGCTAAGTACACTTCTACCCGCTCTCAAATGTAGTTGCGCCGCAGTACTCCTTGGACCGGTCCATCTGAAATGCTTGTGTACATTGGTGGACCAGTCGAATAAGCGTCAAGCCCCTTAAAGACGGCATGATCTCGTCATTACGTGTTAACGACCGAGCGCCGGTCATATGCAGGTTTGCACACTGAATGCGATTTGCAAACCGAGTCCCTTTGTCAGCGCTGTTTTCCATTCTCATTTCACATGTGTTTGACACATCGTTTAGTACTTAAGTCGTGTCCTTGTTTGTGATAATAGGATAAGAGTTACCGCCCCTTCGGAACCTTTGAGCTCAACTTTCTTCACATGGCCACCGCTGAACTACAGTCCATTGCGATCGTGAACCGCCTTGGCTTGCAGCGCTAGCGCCAACTATTATGCATTGAGCACAGCCAAATATTTCCAGGCGCCAATCAGGTTCCCTCTGCCAGGGAACAGAGAGTACCCAAGGAACGGGTCGTTCCTAGAACGGGGTAGATGCCCGGTTCAACTGACGTTCAACTGACTACCGGTCCGAGTAGGTTTCTTGCTTTGTCAGGCTAGAGAGCCTATCCTGAGGCAATCCACGCCGCTCTCCGGCAAGAAGCCGGGTGTCTCCGCAGATTTCATCCTCGCTTATTTGCCCACTCAACAAAAAATGCCCCAGAGGATGGCCACACACATTCACAGCATCACGCATTACCGATATGTCCTCAAGAGATGACCAATCACACCGGCATCCTTCTTTGGTTAGAGACTGATGCTCAACAGGGTCTGTGGAGCCTGTGGCCAGTGAGGGGTGAATGAAAAGGATCCTGGCCGGCGTGCCCTGTACCTTGCGTGCTTCGCTACGTGACGCACGGTGACCACAGGATTTCAGTAGTGTATCAGTCTTGGATGTGCCCCCTCTTTCGTGGTCCCAAGCGCACCGAACAAGGCAATGGGCAGTTTTTGTTGCCCATTATGCATATATTCTCCATTCTTCGTTTCGTGAAATTTTTTCACTTAGGGGATCGGGTCTAATACAGCTGTTTTCTTGCATGGCGATACTGTTATCGCCGCCGACAGCCATCCTCCTTGCACTTGAGGTGCTGCAAAGCCTAAAGGCAGGGTACGAATGGGTTTCATTCAGTCCTTTGTAATTACTTTCCCACAACCAATGCCCACCGAGAGCCGGCCTCTGCTTCTCAATAGTATCTAGTTTAAAAAACACCGGTATTCGCCTTTTCGCATTGACTGGCCGCTAGTATAAAGGAGGGTTCCCTTGTTCTTGTCTTTGTGTCCCCCAACCTTTCTTCTTCACAAAGCCCTCCCTGCCAGCCGCTCTCCGTAATTTGTAACACATTCGCCACTTGGTATGCATCTGAAACCGGACAACTCAAGTCCTCTTATTGATGCTTGCTCGTAGCCTTTATGGACTACTGCTACTGGACGAACCTAGATCCTCTAAACACGACGAGTGAATTTGGGCTTAGCCCCTCGTCCATCTCGCCCGCTTCCCGATTAGCAGGCCTCGAACCTTTTGCGTCCCCAAAAGAAGCACTAGCCTTGTTTCAAAACCATGGTTATTCCTCGTGGGGACCCCCATCGGCCACATTTGCCACCACCATTTTAGACCAAGCCTCTTTTCCGCCGTCTGTCTTTGTGTGTTCAGGTTCGCCCTCTACGTACGGCTCTACCGAATCACCATCAGGAGAAGCACAAACGACGACGTTATTTGATTCTTCCTTAGTACTCGTGGAGCAGGTGTCTGACAAGTTCGACGATACTAAGTTGAGTAGGGACGACGTGGATTACGGAACGGGGGCCCTTTCACTGCCTGTAGCAAAGAGCTCGATTGTCCATGAGCTATTGCATGACCAATGCCCAGTCAGTGCCTTGAATACATTCAGACCCGTCAAGCCAATTAAGGGCATGATCAGGAGGCATAAACAGTACCTGACGGTATGCTCCATCCCCCTCGTGGGCACGATGCTAATTTTCCACGTACCAGAGCCTCGACATGACTCGCCCAAACGTCTGCACGTACTGCCTTGCGCGTTTCGAACGACCATCGGACTGCGACCGTCATATGCGCTCACACACCAACGAAGCACAATACTGGTGCCACAACCCCGGCTGTCCGATCGACCACAGGTTCACCCAGTACACCCGCTCGGACGCACGACAACGTCATTGGGAGAAGCACGTCGAGTGCTGGGAGTGGTACTACAGGTCACCGATGGGTGTTGAGTATCTGGAAGAGAATGGGCAGCGGCTCCGCAAGTTCCCCCCCTCCATTCTGAAAGCCTTTGTAGCCCGAGGCATTGAAATCCCTAAACCTCGAGCACCACCAAAGACGAAGACGTCAACACCGCCTGTTGAGCAGCCAAAGCGGACGCCAGCCCAGAAACGAGTGAGGGGTAATGCCCTCTCGAAAACCGGCGGGTGTCGAATCTCGCAGCGCAAGCAGGGATGAAATCGTGCCTGCAATAGACCTCACCGAGCCTAAATCCTAAAAGTATTCACGTCTTGTCATTCTGGTTGGTTGGGAGTAGGCACTAGGGTTTGAGATGGGTGTAGATTAGCCTCGGTTCGAAATTATATGGCGGCTCCCCTTGTTTCGTCTTGCCTTGTTGCCTATCTTTCTTGTGTAACCACCAGTCTCATCTTGGTTTGGATCCAGATCTCCGTTATCTTCAATCCTTCCAATGTACATCAACACAATGGCGGCTGGTTGAGAGGAGTAACATAAATCAACAAAGGAATCAACATTAAGGACCAGTCACTATTCGAAGTAGATACACATCCGCTACCTGTGGTCTCTCGATCTTGATCGGTCCCTGTATTGGGGTGGCGTCCTGGCATTGCGCGTTCGCAAAGGAGGAGTGTTACTCCCGCGGCGTCCAACAGAGTCACGACGTCTCTTAAGTGGTGGTGTCATGTCCCTTCTATTGTCCCTATCCCCATCCCTATCCCCATCCCTATCCCTCCGTGGTGGGCTGTCTTCTCTACGACGAGGACTGTTCCTTCGTGAACCATAACGATCCCGGTCGTCCCGTCCATAGGGTTTGCGAGCAGGGCTACGGCTACGGCTAGAAGATTTCGAGCGCGAAAAACTCCTCCCTGCTCGGCGCGAGCGAACTGGGGGGGGAGATAACGAAGGTCTTCTGTCCCCACCCCTTTCACCATAACGATGGTCCAGGGGTGTATGATCACGCCGCCGGTCATAGTCATGATCGCGTCTCAAAGGGCTTCGGCGCCGAGGAGGCGAGCTATTCATGCGGCGACGGCTGTCTGCTCGAGGACTTTGCGAACGCCTCCTGCGTTCAGGGCTGTATGACCGGCGGCGGGACCGGCGTTCAGAGTCTGAATCTGAATCCGAGCTTGAATCTGAGGAGTCAGAGGAATCCGAGTCGCTATCGGATGACGAAGACTCCATCTCCATCTTTGCCCGCTCTTCCATTATTAGTTTTTGGGCATTCTGTACCAATTATAAGTATATTTGGAGAATTAATAAAAACAGGAAGGTGTTACCTGTAGATGTTCCCTCATCTCAACAGTCAGCACTCCCAGGTTGATACTTGTAAAGAAGTTGATGGAGAAGCGGGTGTTCTTGGGGATGTCTGTCGGGAACATGGACTTGCAGTGTTGCCTAACATTAGGGTCCTTGAACCTATCGGCCAGTTTCGACGCGCCCATCGATTCACTCATTTCTTGCATCATGATCTTGATGAAAATGCGGCTGGCCGAAGTGGTATCGTTCTCATTCATCTTGATAACCTCGAGCACGGACCATGATACGGAATCGGATGCCAGAAGATGACCGAAGAATCGGGCGATATTACGCAATCGATTCGTCTCGTAACGGTGCATCGTGTCGTAATAGTTGGCGAAGGCCTGCTCGAAGCTCTCACACCAGACACGATTGAGCTTGCAGAAACGCTCTCCAATGAGACCATAAAAATTGGAGTAGGAACGTTCCTGTGAGGAACACTCGATCACCATATTGCAAAGCTCGATCTAGATAAGGTCAGGACAGAGTCAACCGTCAGCTGAACTTGACGCACCTCCTCCCCTTCGTTGATTTTCACTTTCAGGAGTTTATGCACCGCTTCTTCGTAGCTCAACTGCGTAGCGCATCAATAAAATACCGCCTAGAAGGTGATCACACTTACCGCGTTCATAATGGTCAGATAAATAACACGCCGAAGATTGACGAGATTGGTCTCCGTCTTGTCCTGGATACCCTCCTTTTCTTCGACTGTTGAGTCCTTAGCCAACTATTTGCCACCGCCATACGTTAATTCCTCACCTGGCTCGTCCTCACTGTCATCATCGCTGCCGCTACCGTCCTCTTCATTCGAGTCCTCCCCTAGGACCTCGGCCTTGAATTTTTTGTACTCTTCTTCATTCTCCAAGAAGTTGGGATCGTATTTGAAAACATCTGTGCGAGGTAAGTGTGCATAACTACATTCTAGATGTACTCACTCAAGCCCTCTTGTACCTCCAAAGTGTCATCCAGACGTATATCATGAGTTATTTGATCCTCCTGTTCCACCAAATCCAAACCCTCCGGAAGGATTGGGTTATCCTTATAGTTGTCCTTCCGCACTTGGAATAACACTTCGATCATGTACTGGACGCGCTTGTCAATGAGACCTTCATGCAAGACGGCGCGGAATCGTTCGAAGGCATGGGCATTTGCTTTGGGGGCTATATCGGCGAGATACGCGCCAACTTCTCGCATAAATCCTACTGCAATCTCTACACTTGAATCCGTTGGACGCTCGAGAAGGAGGATTATAATTTCGAGGGCAATGGTTTCACTTGCAACTGACTGGTTGACGAGGTGAGCGATAAAGGTCGAGGTAGCGACGCAGACAGTCTAATTACGAATTAGTCTGAAGGGAAGTTCACGTCATATTAGGCCACGCACTTTATCATTCCGTTTGAAGGAGCGTCTAAACTGGCTAATTAGCCGAGTCAAGACAAGCTCGCCGACAGGAGGCAGCTTGGTGTTGACAATTCCAACCAAGGCAGCGAACACAGGGGTGAAAGGTAAAGACGCAGCCTGTGCTTTCATGATGGAACGCGCAAAGAGCCCTTTTCCACAGACAAGGTTCTCCTGGATCAACTCGGGCACGATCTGTTTGATGTTGGTAATATTGACCCTATTCACAATACCGGTAATCGACTTGCGAAGAGCATCCCAAGACAGACGCTGGTACTCAGGACTGTTTTTGTCCTTGGCTGCCTCTGCTTGCAAGGCGCGCAAGCGAGCAGGAGGCATATAGACACCTCCAGAACGGGTACCGGAGGTAAGCCTCTTGAATTCGGCCATGGGATCGACGTCTGGTTTATCTTTTGTACCATCTTTCATTTCTGTGTCACGGGGGTCTGTGCGCGGTTCTATTGTGTATCCTTCACGACCATTGGACCCTGAAGGAGGTGTATTTGAGCGTCGTCGACGCGCTGGGGGTGACCGTTCGCGATTTGGAGAGGCGGACCGTGATGGGGTCCTGGAGGTTCAACGTCAGCGAAGGCGGTCGAGTTGAACGGAAAATAGCCATCACGGGAGTGAAATCGTTACCTTTTGCGTTTCAAGGAGGCATCTACAGTTGACATGGCGGATATCCACAGACGAGGTGGAGGACCAAACAGCAAATTCCCTGAACAAGGACTTGGCGACCTCAAAAACCCAGAATGACTCAAATGTCCAAGAAGTTCCAATTTCAAGATGCAGACATAATGCTCGTGTGCAGTGATGGCGTTACCTTCCGTGTTCACAAGTCGACGCTCGCAAAGTGCTCACCAGTATTTGACGATATGTTTATGTTCGGCAGCGAGCCTCCGGACAGCTCGGAAGGAGGTCCGACGCAACAAAAAACGAAGCTTTCAAGTGACCCGCAAGTGGTTGAACTGACGGAGACGGCGGACGTCTTTGAACAACTTTTGAATTTCATTTATGCGGGCCAAGACGAGGAAATAAAGCTCAAAAAGAGCACCACCTATATTCCACCTCGTGAAGAGTGCCAGAGGGTGTCTCGAATATTTGAGGCGTCGTGTAAGTACGAGGTTGAAAGTGCGCAAGCTGCAGGTGCAGAAGCCTTGAGGTAAACGTCAACGAGAAAATTTATGGTATCCTCCCTCAAGCGTCCTCCAGAATATTACTAAAGCACCGAGACCTCCGCACCCATATTGAGGACTTGGCCCGGCGATTCGATCACCCATTCCTGGCCACGGAAGCACGCTACTACGAGAGCATACAGCTCAGTAAGAAACTCGGAGCTGCTTCTGCATGGAGATATCAGTCTCGTGGCGTTATGTGGGTAAGTAATAGGTATTTCAAACAATTCCCCCCTTCTGACAAGGTAGATAGCGATTTTGGGCAGTCTGTTGGGGTCTAGCCATTATCGCGGCCTTCCATCTATGCATTACTCTGTAGGTTAACTCCGTGGTCATGTGCTCAACAATTTATTCGCCGTTTCAGACATATCAACTTCAAATTACGTGATTTCGTGCGTACAGCTTGTGAGGGAGAAGTCCACTGCCGTATGAAGACCAGCGCCACGCAAGTACTGCAGTGGTACTCTCAACCGAGCTTTACCTAACGCCCCGAACATAGCCTTAAACTGTCCCTTATCGCCAGTACCTTCTCTCTATTCCTCGCCCCGATTTATTGCTGCTTTTTAGTAGCCGCACAATCGCTCGATCGCAGTATTCTCCGGGGTGCGATCACCGTGACTTGTGCGTAGTTTCTCAAAATTTAATTTAATTTAATTTTTACAACACTGATATCTCATCAGGGGCCTTTTGGATGCTCGATGCGCTACATAACACCCAACACTATCAGGGTAGCATAGGAAAATGTGACAGAGTGTCACCGAGTAATCCAGAGTTTTATGCTGATTGTAGGATGGAAATTTGGGTCGCAACCGCCCTCAGCCTATCTTATACCTGTCGTACGTCCCACAACCCAATACAATTAAAAACAAGACGACTGATGTGAGCGACGTAGTCGCACTTGCAACACCCCCTTTAGGAGCAGTCCTCTACTGGCTTACCTCCGTCCTCTGGCAGCGATGGTTGTTAATTACCAAGATCACTACCATGTCAAAGTCTCTCCCAAAACTCTAATCGAGCTCCTGTCATCGCCGTAGGCAGCCATGCAACCCGCTGAAGGACGCCGCTAGCTGCATACCAACCACCATAAACGGTCCATACCCACCAGGCCTCGCTTTCGCCTTTGACAATACTTGCTGCGAGCTTGTACCTCCCAGGTACTGGTGGACCGTGGTTCTCCAAGAGTATAGAAGAAGATGAGTCCAGAGTAAGCCGCTTTAGTCGCGCGTCGATAATCAAGGAGTCGTCCGAATAGCCGTCGCTCTCCGAGGACTCCTCTTCCTCCTCTTCTTCCGAGAAGTCCAGGTCATTCACATCTTCTTCCCCTTCTTCCGATCCAGCCCCGTTCTCCTTCTCTTGTGCCTCCCATAGCAGCAACGTTGCAATTGCGCCTTTCAATGACCAGTCCTGTATCATAATCACGATGTCAGATCACATTGCACCACGAATGGAACACCAAGTCTCTAGCAGCTTTTGCTACTAAACCACAGCAATAAATTTGACACCAACCGTCTCTTCCAGAGCGTCCAGAACTAGTTCGCGCTCAAAACCAAGAGCACAGATCGCTCCAACATCCTTTTCGCGCTCTTCTTCCAGCCCAAGTTCTTCTCGGGCACGGATAATAGGCGAGGGGAGGTTTGCTTCCATATTCCGGGTGCGTCTGTTCGGAGAGGGCGTTGTAGCGCGAAGAAGTTCCAAGGCGTTGGCTGTAGCTTTGTTTGGGCTCAGACTGCGGCGTTTCGATCTCGTCGGGGAGGCTGGAGCCGATCCTGTCGGCGATGGGAATAAATCTAATTGCCCATTATTTAGGACTTGCTACTATGAGAGACGGAAGGTGCGTACCTCGCGAAGTGCTTCGCTTCCTGCTCCTCCTTGTTGGGGAAGAGGGTGGCATTAGGTGGGTCGGCTTCTCGAGGAACTTTGGTCTAGTGGGTGTTATGGGGCGACCTTCGCGAAGTTCAGATTCGTCCGGTTGAAGACCCTTGGCCCGATATACTTCCAGGTCTAGCACGTTCCCTGTCGGCGGCATGTAAGAACCCCCCGGGTGCCAGAATACCAGCACAGGAGGGAATTCTCGCGGCCTGCGTCGCCTATCGAATCAAATAAGAATGTATTGGTGACGAAAGAAGAGAACATACAGTTTCCCTTGCGACCCTTTACAACTTGTGCATTTGAAATCGATTTCGGTTTCCGATAGCCAACTTTCCAGTGTCCTACATGTTGCTTCTTCTGCCGATGCCCCAGTATTTACCTCATTGCATGGGGGGAGAAGCAGGCTATCTACCTCTTCTGCCTGATATCGCACACCCGAACATTCAGTACATTGTGTACGTACTTCTACGGAGAAGTGAAAGGACGAATATGGGACGTCCTGTGCAATCTTCGGTGTGTTGTGGTTCTGGGTTCGATTGAGAGCTTTTGCGGCCTGAAGAAAGGCGGAGAACAGGTCTGGAGGCTCTCTTGTGGTTGAGGGTAGTTTAATGTAAGGACCAAGCAGCTGAACGAGCGCTTGCGTTGCGAAGGGAATTGGAGCAGTCAACTGAACCGGCAGTGAGGCGGAGTCCAAGACACCAACTGCCATTTTGTGCATTTGACAGTCGTAACACGATAGGCAATCGCGTGTTGGACAGGTTAGAAAGTGGAGAAGGGCAGTAGGGAGGTATCGATTTCGGAAAGGTCTCGTTGAAAGCGCCGCCGCGAGAAAGGCTGGGAAGAGACTGGACACATTAGTCAGTAAATCTGAAAATCAATTATACAGCCCTCTAACCCGTCTGTAGTCTCTGACTGGATTTGTTCGACATCTAGACTATCCACCACGGCATCAATAAGGTCTTCTACCTGGTCACGAACAGTTAATTAAGGTCGAAAGATATACTAAGAAATGGAGAAGCTCACAGCATCCGCCCCATCAGCCTCAGGCGGGACATAAATAATCAACCCCTCCCCGTCGACTCCGCATTGCCAACACCTGAGCGCACACTGTACGTCGCTTGCATCTCCAAGTTCACCTACGACAGTCTCATCCGTTTCCGCCTCGCTTGCGACCTCAGTCCGGCTGTCCGCCAAGCTGATTGTGTCAAGGTCGATATTCGGTCGCTCCGCCACGGGCGTGGTTGGATTAGACTCATGGTGAACAGACCGAATGCAGATAGAGAACTGGTGTGAACTCTTGTTATAATGGATGTAGGCGTGTTTGGCGCAAAACACCACGAGGCAAGCTGCGCAGATTTCTAGGCCTCCTTCGTCTTCCTTGGTGGACATGGACGCGTCAATACGCGAGGTTTGTGTCAGAGATAATGACTTACAATTCCGAGGAAGCAGAAACTGCACTCCTCAATTCGCAGCGGTGTGCTCGGGGGCCCGATAACTTGAGAGGAGAGATGAGGGAGATGCATACAAGCCATAATCAACAGCCCTAGTCCTCCGAGCTTTGCCCGATATTTCTCAAGGGGAGCGAACAACCTCAAAGTGTGCGAGCATGGTGACATATCGACATTTCAACCTACATTTGTACAAGGCACATGCACAATGGGATATGGACGACAGAATATAAGTACAAGTGCACGCACCCTCGGGTCGAGTCCTTTGAATCGAGGTGGCAAGAGGGGACGAACCTAGCCTAGAACACACATGATGAAAGCCATCCCAGCAACCGACATGAGAACAACGGGAGTCCACAATCGACAACAAGATTCTACTCGTAATGTTTCATGAACGCATTCATTCCTTCTTGGTTCTTTTCTTGGGTGGCGATTTCGTCTCCCCTCCGACGGTATCTCCCGTACTCTTCCTTTTCCTTGGACTTGCCCTAGTACCTGTGGGTACATCTCCTTTTTGTTGCATCTGTGACTCAGCGATGTCCTGCTCTTCCTTCGGATCTTCCACTTTCGTGACATTGGCAGGAATCTTTTTCGTTCTCGTTCTCTTCTTCATTGGAGAACGGACCGGTTGGGGGGAGAGCGAAGCATCGGCAGCGTCCCCGGTACTAGGGTAAGGTGCAATCGCCACAGGCGACAGACTTGCCTCCATTGCTGGAGAGACGTGGGAATTTGCGTAATGAGCAGGCTCCGTGATTTGGAAATGGGTTCCTACCGTTGGGTAGCCCATTTGAGGGGGCGGTGGCATGTAATATTGTATCCCTCCAGAGACAGAGGGCATTTCAGTTCCGGGAGGAACATCAGTAGCAACGATGCCAGCTGAAGATGGTGTGCCATCTGGATATACCGCAGGCGCATATCCTCCAACTGTAGCTTGATAATCCGCTGCGACGCCTTGCTGTGGACCAACCCATGTGGGGACAGACGTATTGATGATCGCTTGCGGATCGACGTCGGTAATAGTGAACGAGTCCAGACAAGAGTGCTTTCCGCGAATGAACGGACTCGCCCCGGTCCGTACCTTGACTTCTTCGACGATTGCGTCGAGGCCTTTTCCAGTGATGCCTTCCGTTGCGCCCACTTCGTCGGTGAGCTTGGCTCCTCTCAAGCGGGCATGTAAAGCAATTGCGACAGACTTGAGACGACGATCGTGGAAGGCAAGAACGCCGATTGCCTCTGAACGTCGTGCCCAATAAGAAAATTGAGTATTAGACCATCCGGAGAGCGCGAGAACGGTTGAACGAGAGAGTGTGACGCGACCGGTGGGTGCTCTTGCGTATGCGTGGGTAAGCGTCTTGTGAGGGTTGTAAGGATGGCTGCAACGAAGATCAGAAGACGGAGTCGATGCGGGGCTCGATCCTCACGGGACATAGGTTCTCAGGACTTCCTTGACTGCTTCTGCCTTGCAAAGAAAGTCGATAAGAGAGGCAGTCGTTTCTACTTTGCCGTTGTCGCCACTCGCGGGCTTCCTGGATCGGCGAGGGCCGGTGAGGCGGCGTTCAAATAAGCGTGCCGAAAAAATGTTCCATTTGGCGTCTCCGAGAACCTCACGAAGATATCCAGCCGCGAATGGGTCCACGGCGGGCGGTGAGGGCTTCTTCGCGGCTTTGGGATCGGCGGGCTGGACGGATGATTCGACGATCTATTTGAGCATAATAAGCATGAAAAGCCTTCTGAGAGGCGTATGAGCACACTTGTGGAACGTTTTGGGTCACATCGAGAGGTGATTCGGGTTTGACAATCTGTTCTTGTGAAGGGACTTGGGGTACCTGGACTTGTTCCATGGGGAACTGAGTGAAAGGTCCGACATGTTGTTTGCCTGGGAGGAGGTGGGGGTAGGGGCCCGTATGGAGACTTGGATCGACAGCTGGCGGATCGTTGAAGACCAGGGTCATATTGTAAGCCATCTCGGGCATGTACGCGTCCCAGCCGTCATGAGGGTGAGCATCGATATGATTTGGGACCTGCTGGGCAACTGTCTCAGTGCTGGCAAACGCGATGGAGGCCATCCTTGGGGAGCGTCTGTTGGCTGCAGGCTGAAGGCTGACGGCGATAGATAGATGCCTTTATCAGGACGAAGGCGGCCATCAGCATCTGCATCAAGAAGCTTCCGCTTTCGGGCGACGCACCTTGTGCTCGCGCGAGCCTGGGGCGCAACCCGTCTACCAACAAGGCGTTCAGGTCCAAAGTTGCACCTGGGTTTGACCTGGCGTCTGGTCCGTTGTTAGACTGGCACTTGTTCCTCGCTTGTGTAGGTCATTACGTGTATCATATATGATATATATATTCCTTTTTTTCACAATCACCTTTCTAATGCATGGTGAGTAGAACGGAGAAGACCGACAACAATGATCACGAGAGGGTCATGATGCCCTGGAATGAAGCGAATGGCGAATGAAGCGCATTCATGTGGCCTCTGTATTCAATTCTGCTTCACCACAAAGAAACTGAAAGATAACGCGGAAGGCCAACAGAATCCCCCGATTCTTTTGACACGGCACCTTGATCACAGCTCAGGTCCACTGTCCAGAAGCATACGGAAGCGTTCTATCCTTCCTCTTTCAAGCCCTCCTCCGAACAGTGGGCCCCTTACACAGGCGGTGTGCCATTTAATGCAACTGTCTCATAACCCGGGATCAATGTCATGGTATTTCCTGAATCTCCGTGTGCCATTCCCAAGACTTTAGAAGAGCTGGGGGAGCGAGTGAGTTTGGGGAGATGTGACGACCAGGGGACTTACGGGTCCATTCCCGGTACCGCCTGGGTTTTCACGGACGCTGTGGAGAGAGACCATCAAGAACTAAGACCCGCTGACGTTCTTGGGTACGCACCGACGACTAGGCTTGAAGGTTTCTTGAGCAGGTTCCGCTTCATCACCCCAGAACGCCTTTCCAAGAGACCCTTTACCGCCAGGGGCCTCCCTGACACGTCGACTAGGCCTAAATCCAGTATTTGGGTTGGATACCGCGTCCTCCACCGCAGGTTCACTCTGGTCTTTGGTGGGGGCGCTTTCCACCCCTTCCTCGAACTAGGCCGTTGTCAGTTCATACAATCGCAATGGTAATGTGCGGTCTCACAACTGCCTTTCTGGAGGGAGCGGGAGTCTCTTCTTCAATGTCATCGCCAAACATAATGCTCGATTTTCCACCTGGGGCATCGCGAACCCGTCTGGTGGGCTTAAATCCGCCAACCGACCCGAAATCATCGGGTACTACAATATTAGAAGACATAAGTCGCGTCTATATATCCATTGTGAAGAGAACATGCATACCTGCACTTTGAGTCTTCGAACTTCCTCCACCTGCAGACTCCAGCTCTCCATCGAGCTTACAGAACGCAGCATAACCTATTCGACGTATTGGTCAACCCCCATCCCCTTAGCAACGAAAGTCACCAACGTGGAAGCTTGGAACAGGTCGACCAATTGGTGTCCACCGTTGTGCCCGTGTACCTGTTAAGGGAGATCACCTCTTAGCCTGAAGATCGCTGGTGGTCTCCAGTTGGCGAAGATCCCATTGTGAGGATGGTACTAACTTTAAGAAGTCGACGAGCTGCCTCTTGGTCATAACGATGCGTGTATTGTCCCAGTCCATCATTCCTGGGTGGAGCTGAGTATTTGAGGACGAAACACAACAACACGAGCAGGTTACCGAGATGCATCGCCCAGTCACGCTCCGAGCATTCGAAAGTGTCGAGCTTTGTCAAACTGGATATTCGCGCTAAGGTTGTATGTAGGTTTGAAATCACGGTTTACGCACGTCGCTGGCATATTGCTGGTCGCTCACAAGTGCGGTTGGAGTTCAAGTGGTTTCGACGTGTGGCATGGGAGCAGATGTGCCAAGCCTCCCGGTAATCTACCTCATTTCGTTCTGCTGCACGCATACTAATAACTCTCGTATACGGTCCTAATTTCTGTGGGTAATTTTGGGAGGATTGTCTAAAGGCAAGCGTATCTATCAGTCTTTTTAAAATGTACTATTTCACGGATATATTCAAAGCATTTCATGAGGTCTCATGGTTCGAAATGGGACGGGAAGGTTACAAGAGTCGGTTCCCAAAGCGTCCACCAGGCTCAAATATCGTTTTTCCATCACTTGGGTTATTCAGAAAACGCTACATGATCGTTTTATGGCCTGGAAAGTGTCACATAAATACAGGAAACCGTTGCTGGTGAATCGGGGGGTGAAAGGAGCCATGCAACTAAGTAATTCAGCGAATAGAATAGGTGATCTTGGCAACGGTGTCCAGTTGACGCTCCGCCATCTTCGCCATATCACACCGCAAGACGTGCGACCCTGCGGAGGGTAGGTTGCCGTCGTTTCAGCCACGTTGGGATCCATAGAGACCTGCTATCATGGCTGTGAAATTGCAACTGAATGTGTGGATTTATTTGTTGAGATTGGGAGAGAGACAAGATGCCAACAAAGAATCACACCTTGGACCCATTCCCGCATCGTTCTCGGTGACCCTGCGGTGGCTCGCTGGTCGATCCATTTCACGAAGCACTCAGGCATATTTGAAACATGGACTCGATATTTGGTCGCAAGAAACAACGGCCTCGCCAATCATCCATCACTGAGTCGGACCTCGGTGGACGCTCCATCCCGTACGACCGACTGGCACCCAGCGCAAAG
>Ga0307513_10001374_pt1 | contig 35039 bp, 21 predicted proteins | sample 15_EM_MG_FD_202174 | JGI IMG/M metagenome (GOLD analysis project Ga0307513, IMG submission 202174) | Populus trichocarpa ectomycorrhiza microbial communities from riparian zone in the Pacific Northwest, United States - 15_EM | ecosystem: Host-associated > Plants > Roots > Unclassified | place... | reverse complement strand
CTTCCATGTCGCGCCGGAGTTCGTCGCGCGCGGCGGCCTTGCCCGTCACGCCCTGTTGGGCGGTGCTGAGGCCGGAGACTTGCGTGCTGCCATGCTTGTCCAGAGCCGCGATAACCGCGTCGAGCGCGTCGAGTTTTTCCGCGCCGAAAGAGTTTGGAGGAAACTGCGCCTCGTGCGCCGTCCCGAATTCGCGCACGCGCAAAAACGCCTCGTACCTACGAGTGTCGGAATCTTTCATAGTGTTTAAAATTCTCCTTTGCCGGTGAAGGGTTGAGGAACACACCGCCGCAGGGACTACTCTTCGCAGGAGTGAGGTTTGCCCCCGGCGACCCAGCGAGGAACGACTTTCGGCAATCTCCATATCTGAGGAAAACTCTGCCGGAGACAGCCACAAACGCCTTAACGCCGCGCATTATACGCCCGCCACGCCCGCCCGCAACCAACTTTTCACCCCGCCCCGGCGCGAAAAATCATCTTTTAGCCTGTAAATTCATACTTTCGCACTGTAAATTCATACTTTCACTCTGTAAATTGGCACTTCCGCACTGTAAATTGGTACTTTCACTCTGTAAATTGGCACTTTCGCCATGTAGATTCATACTTTCACTCTGTAAATTCGCACTTTTGCGCTGTAAATTCATACTTTCGCAGTGCAAACGCACACTTTTGCACCGCGAATCGGGACTTTCACGCTGTAGATAGTGATTTTTCAGCCGTGGCAGGGGAGCTTTAACGACGCAAAGGCTAATTCTCATTGTGAGGACTTTGCCCCTAGCGCAAATTTCAATCGGCAGTAGAACTGTAGGGGCAGGGCTAGTCCCTGCCCGCTCGCTTTCGTCACCACACGGGCAGGGACTAGCCCTGCCCGCTCGCTTTCGTCACCACACGGGCAGGGACTAGCCCTGCCCCTACAATTATAGCGATTGTTCTACATCTATCTAAACATTGCTCTAAAGTCTCTCACCTCATTTATGCTTGGGCTTGGCGGGGAGTTTGGCGGGTAGATCAAGTTTATCGTTTGCTAACACATCAAGACAGACGCCCGCCACTTCTGCATATTTCAGGAGTATCAACAAAGGCGGTTCGCGCTTTCCTAATTCGTATTCCGAGATCGTATTCTGCCCCATCATTTCCTCCGCGCCCATCCGCCTGATCATCCCGTTCTGCGAAAGACCAAACGCCTCTCTAATCTGGCGCAGTTTTGCGGCTAGATGTTTCGGCTTGTGACGCGCTCTTGCTCCCATCAGGCGCGGCCTCCTGATAGGGCATAGGGCAGATGTATCTTGCCATGAACGGCATTTGCCGTTAATATCTGAATGCGTAACATGTTCGCCGTGAGTAGGAACTTTCCATGCTCAACGGCGATGCTCATTACTCGACTGAGGTTGAGGTGAGCTACGCATGACCGTCGCTAATTTTCAAAGATAGACCGCGCGGCATCATAGCAGACCGCGCCGGAGTTCGTCTCGCCTCTGCCTAACGCACGGCGGCAGATGCACGCGGGGCTTGTGGCAAGGACAGCGCAAGCCTCGCACTAATCCTATGCCTCACATTCTCTTGGTTGAAGATCATTCGGTCATTGCTCAGGCCGTCAAAGAGACGTTGGAAGCGGAAGGCTGGCGCGTTACGCATTGCGGCGACGGCGCGGTCGCCATGCTCAGGCTGGCGGACAAGGACACCTATAGTCTCTTGCTGTGCGACAACCAGTTGCCGAGCCTGAGCGGGCTTGAGTTAGTGCGCTACGCGCGCACGCTCCCTCAGTACAAACAGACGCCCATCATCATGTTCTCCGCCAGCGAATGCAGCCGGGAAGCGCGGCTCGCGGGCGCGAACGAGTTTTTACGGAAACCGCAGGATGTAGGCAAGATCGTCGAGACGGTCGCCCGCCTGCTTATTTTTTAGTTCGTTCCCGCGCCGCGTCGCTCAGACGATGTTCAACGGCCTCCCGCATCGAGCGTCAGGGCGTGCAGGCGGTTGCCCTGTGAGGTGTAGAGCAGGCCGGTTTCTTCGGCGGTGGTGAAGCGCGGGTCCGGGCGTTCGAGGCGGAGTTCGCGCTCGGTGCGCCCGTTGTTGAGATTGACGCCCGCGAGGCCGTTGCCACCGGTCGTCTTCAAATTCGTGTAGTAGTACATCCACTGCCCGCGCAGGGCGGCGAGACGTTCGCGCCGCCAGAGGAAACGCGAGAGTCGCGCGAGTTGGCTCGCGGGGTCGAGGCGGTCGAGAAGGCGTTCGTCAAGGTCGCGCGTGGAGGGGCGCGGGAGGTCGGAGATGTTGGCGCGCGGCATGTTCGGCAGGCGGAAGTTCGCCGCTTCGCGCGCGCGCGAGGCGATGCCGTAGGGGGTGAAACGGCGCGTGATCTCCTGACGCGCCGCACCGGCGGCGAGCGAGGTGAGACTCGGCAGCGTGTTGCGCGCCGAAGAGAGTCCGGACCAGCGGAGCGCACTCGCGGCGCGCGAGGCCGTGCGCAGGCCGCCGAAGACGGACGTGGCCGTGCCGCCATAGCGGAAGTAGAGCGAGCCTGCACGCGCGGCAATCGCGCCGACGGTGCGCAGGATGCCGCGCCCCGGCGGCGTGTGACGCGTGCGCCACAACTCTCTGCCGCTCTGTGCGTCGAAAGCCGCGATCTCGTTGCGCCCGCCGACGACCGCCGCGCCGCGCTCGTTGACGAGCACGAAGGCCGCGCGCTCGATCTTGTGCGAGATTTTCGAGCGACGTTTGCCCGTCGCCGTGTCGATCCAGATGAGGTCGTCGCGGTCTGCGATGAGGATGGTCGAGGCGTCGGGCAGCGCGAGATTGGTGATGCCCTTGTCCGCGCCCTTGTAACGCCAGCGCACCTTGCCCGTCGTCGTGTCAATCGCGCTCACGCCGTAGGGGCCGCGCTCGGCTGTCTCGCCGTCCTTGAGACGCGTGAACTGGCCGCCCGTTCGCACGTAGAGCGTCGCGCCCTCGCCCGCGAGGATCATTTCGGGCGCGAGGCCGACATCTTTCGCCTCCCACGCCACCTCAAAATCCGCGCGCGAGACGGCGCGCACCCGTCCGCGACCGGAAGTGTAAATGTATCGTTCGTCAAAGACCGGGTCGGCTTCGGTCAGCGCGAGTCCCTCTTCGTTGACGCGAAACTTTTCGCGCTCGCGGCTCTTGCCCGTCGGCGCGTCGAACGACGTGACGCCTTCATAGAAGAGATAGAGACGGCCATCGGCGAAGAGCGGCGGGTGATAATTGTCGAGCGTGAAGTTCGTCTCCACTTCCGCGCCGTCTTCGCCCCACGCGGCGGGCATCAATTCCACCTCGCCCGTCTCGTGTTGCCACAACTCGTCGCCGTCCGCGAGGTTGAAAACGTGCGTCACCGGATGCTTCTTCAACGCGTCGCCCGACTTCCCGCGCGCGCTGCGCACGAGCACCACGGCGAGTTGCTGCGCCTCTGTGTCCACGGCCATCTGCATGACGCTGCCGCGCACTTTATCGCTTCGCCAGAGCGCATCGCCCGTCAGAATGTCGGTCGCTTCGAGGCGCGTCTTGCCGTCGCTTTCCAGACTCACGAGCAAGATGTCCGTGCCGGGGACGGGCGCGATGTCCGTCTCGTCGAGCCGCACGTTCTTGCGCCGCCAAAGGATTTCCCCGCGCTCGCCGTCAACCGCGTAGAGCGAACGCTCCGTGCCGACGATGACGACGCCCAACTCCGTCAACTGGTAGAAACGCACGTCGCCGTCGAAACGCGCAGACCAGCCCGCCGCCGCTTTCGTCCCGGACGGGAACGCGGCGAGACAGACGACGGCCAGCAGTAGCAGAGCAAAATTGCGCCGGAAAGAAAGAAGTTGAGCAGGCATCATCAAAAACTCCAAAATCCGTTTAACCGTTAACGCGACGACCGCAGGGACAGCAAGCTTATCCGCGACCCCCGTGACGGCGTGAACAAAAAAGGCGGCGGAGCAAGTCTGCCGTCGCTGGAATTGCCCGCCACGTCGAGTTTATAACCGCGCCGCGCGGATGCAAAACGGCGTCCGCGGGCGACAGCGCGCACGCGGGATTTACATATTTTCGCCGGATGGGTATAAAATGAATTGGCGAACGACTTGATAACCAACGCAACCGAACTTCTCCCACGCACTCTACACCCATTCCGGTATTGGCCGTGCCGTCTCCCCTGCGGCACGCCGTGTGCTCACTAACAGCTAAGATGCTTTGAAGGGGCGAGCGGGCGAGGTTTTTTGCCACGAACCTAAAATCCCTTTCCGGCACGAGAGATTAATATTTTTTTGGAAGGACGCAATGCGAAATCAACAGGCAACTCCAGACACAATCGACACCAAGCTGCTCTTGAAAACCCTGATGGCCTTCAAAAAGGGAGACTTCTCACAGCGTCTCCCGACCGAATGGACGGGCGAGGCGGGCAAGATCGCCGACACCCTGAACGACATCATGGAAATGAACGACCAGACCGTCAAAGAACTCGAACGCGTCAGCCGCGTCGTCGGTCGCGACGGCAAGATCACGCAACGCGCCTCGCTCGCAGGCGCGCACGGCTCGTGGGTCGAAGTGGTTGATTCCGTCAACATGCTCATTGACGACATGGCGCGCCCGACCAACGAGATCACACGCGTCATCGGCGCGGTCGCCAACGGCGACCTCTCGCAGCGCATGGCGCTCGACGTGGAAGGCCGCCCGCTCAAGGGCGAGTTTCTACGCTCCGTCAAGATCGTCAACTCGATGGTCGATCAACTCGGCTCGTTCGCCTCGGAAGTGACGCGCGTTGCGCGCGAAGTAGGCACGGAAGGAAAACTCGGCGGCGAAGCGAAAGTGAAAGGCGTCGCGGGCACGTGGAAGGACTTGACCGACAGCGTCAACTCGATGGCCGGCAACCTCACTGCACAAGTGCGCAACATCGCCGACGTAACGACGGCAGTCGCCAACGGCGACCTCTCGAAGAAGATCACCGTCGATGTGAAAGGCGAGATTCTCGAACTCAAGAACACCATCAACACGATGGTCGATCAACTCAACTCTTTCGCTTCGGAAGTGACGCGCGTGGCGCGCGAAGTGGGTACGGAAGGAAAACTCGGCGGGCAAGCCGACGTGCGCGGCGTCGCGGGCACGTGGAAAGATTTGACCGACAATGTGAACTCGATGGCGAGCAATTTGACGGGGCAGGTGCGCAACATCGCCGAAGTGACGACGGCGGTTGCCAACGGCGATTTGTCGAAGAAGATCACTGTGGACGTGAAAGGTGAGATTCTCGAACTCAAAATCACTATCAACACAATGGTCGATCAGTTGAATTCATTCGCTTCGGAAGTGACGCGCGTGGCGCGCGAGGTGGGATCGGAAGGGAAACTCGGCGGGCAAGCCGACGTGAAGGGCGTCGCAGGCACGTGGAAAGATTTGACCGATAACGTGAACTCGATGGCGAGCAACCTCACCGGGCAGGTGCGCAATATTGCAGAAGTAACAACGGCGGTCGCTAACGGCGATTTGTCGAAGAAGATCACTGTGGACGTGCGCGGAGAGATTCTGGAGTTGAAAGACACGATCAACACGATGGTCGATCAACTCAATGCATTCGCTTCGGAAGTGACGCGCGTGGCACGCGAAGTAGGATCGGAAGGGAAGCTCGGCGGGCAGGCGGATGTGCGCGGCGTCGCGGGTACGTGGAAAGATTTGACCGACAGTGTGAACTCGATGGCGGGCAATCTTACCGGGCAGGTGCGCAACATCGCCGAAGTGACGACGGCGGTCGCTAACGGCGACTTGTCGAAGAAGATCACCGTCGATGTAAAGGGCGAGATTCTCGAACTCAAGAACACCATCAACACGATGGTCGATCAACTCGGTTCGTTCGCTTCGGAAGTGACGCGCGTGGCGCGCGAAGTGGGGACGGAAGGGAAACTCGGCGGGCAGGCACAGGTAACGGGTGTGGCGGGTACGTGGAAAGACCTCACCGATAACGTGAACTCGATGGCCGGAAATCTTACCGGGCAGGTGCGCAACATCGCGGATGTGACGACGGCGGTCGCCAACGGCGACTTGTCGAAGAAGATCACTGTAGATGTGCGCGGAGAAATTCTGGAGTTGAAGGACACGATCAACACGATGGTGGATCAACTCAACTCCTTCGCTTCGGAAGTGACGCGCGTGGCGCGTGAAGTGGGTACGGAAGGGAAACTCGGCGGGCAAGCCGACGTGCGCGGCGTGGCGGGTACGTGGAAAGACCTCACCGACAATGTGAACTCGATGGCGGGGAATCTTACCGGGCAGGTGCGCAACATCGCCGAAGTGACGACGGCGGTCGCTAACGGCGACCTCTCGAAGAAGATCACCGTCGATGTGAAAGGCGAGATTCTCGAACTCAAGAACACCATCAACACGATGGTGGATCAACTCAACTCTTTCGCTTCGGAAGTGACGCGCGTGGCGCGTGAAGTGGGTACGGAAGGGAAACTCGGCGGGCAGGCGGATGTGCGCGGCGTCGCGGGTACGTGGAAAGATTTGACCGACAATGTGAACTCGATGGCGAGCAACTTGACGGGGCAGGTGCGCGGCATCGCAAAGGTCGTGACGGCGGTCGCGGGCGGCGACTTGAAGCGTAAGTTGACGGTGGAGGCGAAGGGCGAGATCGCGGAGTTGGCCGACACCATCAACAGCATGACCGACACGCTCGCAACCTTTGCCGATCAGGTGACGACCGTGGCGCGCGAGGTGGGCGTCGAAGGGAAACTCGGCGGACAGGCGAACGTGCCGGGCGCGGCGGGCACATGGCGCGACCTGACGGATAACGTGAACGGCCTTGCGGCCAATCTCACGACGCAGGTGCGCGCCATCGCAGACGTGTCAACAGCCGTGACGAAGGGCGACCTCACACGCTCTATCGCCGTCGAGGCGCAGGGCGAAGTGGCCGCGCTCTCGGAAACCATCAACGAGATGATCATCAATCTCAAGGACACGACGCAGAAGAACACCGAGCAGGATTGGCTCAAGACCAACCTCGCACGCTTCACGCGCATGTTGCAGGGGCAGCGCGATATGGCTACCGTCTCGCAACTCGTCCTGTCGGAACTCGCGCCGCTCGTGGATGCGCAGCAGGGCGTCTTCTACGTCAACGCTTCCAACAACGGGTCGCCGCTGATGAAACTGCTCGGCGGTTACGCCTTCACGGAGCGTAAGAATTTGTCGAACGAGTACAAGCCGGGGCAAGGACTCGTCGGCCAGTGCATTCTGGAGAAAGAGCGCATCCTGCTGACGAACGTGCCGGACAATTACATCCGCATCGGGTCCGGACTCGGCGAAGCGCCGCCGCTCAACATCATCGTGCTGCCCGTGCTGTTCGAGGGCGAGGTCAAGGCGGTGATCGAGTTGGCATCGTTCAATCGCTTCAACGACACACACCTCACGTTCCTCGATCAACTGACCGAATCAATCGGCATCGTCCTCAATACGATTGAGGCCAACAGCCGCACCGAAGATTTGCTTCTGCAATCGCAGTCGCTCGCAGCCGAACTCCAGAGCCAGCAGGACGAACTCAAGAAGAAGAACGAGCAACTCGAACAACAGGCCGAGAGCTTGCGCGAGTCGGAAGAGTTGTTGAAGAGCCAGCAGGAGGAGTTGCAGCAGACGAACGAGGAGTTGCAGGAGAAGGCGACGCTGCTGGAGAAGCAGAAGGCCGAGGTCGAGGCGAAGAACCGCGAGGTCGAGGAAGCGCGCTGGGCGATGGAAGAGAAGGCCGAGCAGTTGGCGCTTACTTCCAAGTACAAGTCGGAGTTTCTGGCGAACATGTCGCACGAACTGCGCACGCCTCTCAACAGCATGCTCATCCTCTCGCGCCAGTTGTCGGAGAACAAGGACGACAACCTGACGCCGAAGCAGGTGCAGTTTGCCGAGACGATCCACTCTTCCGGGGCGGACCTGCTCTCGCTCATCAACGACATTCTCGACCTCTCCAAGATCGAATCCGGCATGATGGGCATAGACATCAGCGACGTTTCGTTCGAGGAAGTGGGCGGGCAACTCGAACGCAGCTTCCAGCAGGTTGCGCTCGACAAGAAACTCAGTTTCGCCATCGAACGCGACGAAGCGTTGCCCGTCTCGATGCGCACCGACGAGAAGCGTTTGCAGCAGATTCTCAAGAACCTGCTCTCGAACGCCTTCAAGTTCACGGATCAGGGGGGCGTCACGATGAGGATCGAACCGGCGACGCCGGGGCAGAAGTTTTATCAGGAGTCGCTCAATCGCGCCGAGAGCGTCGTCGCCTTCTCGGTCACGGACACGGGCATCGGCATCGCGCCCGACAAGCAGCGCATCATCTTCGAGGCGTTCCAGCAGGCCGACGGCACGACCAGCCGCAAGTACGGCGGCACGGGGCTGGGGCTGTCGATCAGTCGCGAGATCGCGCGCCTTCTCGGCGGCGAGATTCGCGTCGTGAGCACGCCGGGCGAGGGCAGCACCTTCACGCTCTACCTGCCGCTCGCACACACGCCCGCCCCGTCCGGCAACGGCTCCGGTCATCATCTGGACGTGTCGGGAGGCACGCGCACCGCCACAGTGGTGGCGTCCGACTACGCCCCGTGGAGTTCGTCTTCGATTTACGACATGGAGACGGCGCTCGTCGGGGCGAGCGACGTGGCCGACGACCGCAACAGCATCTTCGACGGCGAGCGCGTCGTGCTCATCGTCGAAGACGACCTCAACTTCGCGCGCATCCTCTTAGACCTCGCGCGCGAGAAGAACTTCAAGGGACTCGTCGCCACGCGCGGCGACGCCGCCCTCGCCCTCGCACGCAAGTACAAGCCGGACGCCATCACGCTCGACATCAAGTTGCCGGATCGCGACGGCTGGACGGTGCTCGACCGCCTCAAGCACGATCCGAACACGAGCCACATCCCCGTCCACATCATCTCGGGCGAGGAGCAACGTCAGCGTGCGCTCCACCTCGGCGCGATCACGCACCTGCAAAAACCCGTGAGCCGCGAAGATTTGGCCTCGGCCTTCGACCATATCACGGCCTTCGCCGAACGCCGTGTGCGCCGCCTGCTGGTCGTCGAAGACGACGACACGCAGCGCATGAGCATCGTCGAACTCATCGGCAACGGCGACGTGACGACGACCGCCGTCGCCACGGGCGGAGAAGCGCTCGACGCCTTGCAGGCCGAAGCGTTCGACTGCATGGTGGTTGACCTGAAACTGCCCGACATGACGGGCTTCGAGTTGATTGAAAAGATTCAGAAAGACCTCGGGCGCGCGGACTTGCCGATCATCGTCTACACGGGCAAGGAACTTACGCCGAAGGAGGAGACGCAACTGCGCAAAGTCGCCGACGCGATCATCGTCAAGGAAGTGAGTTCGCCGGAGCGTCTGCTTGCGGAGACGGCGCTCTTCCTGCACCGCGTCGAGGCCAACCTGCCCGAACCGAAGCGGCGAATGCTCGAACAGTTGCACCGGCGCGATCCGGTGCTGGCCGGTCGCAAGGTGCTGGTCGTGGACGACGACGTGCGCAACATCTTCGCGTTGACGAGCGCGCTTGAGAGCCACAACATGGATGTCGTTCACGCTGAGAACGGGCAGGAGGGCATTGACACGTTGAAGGCGACCGAAGGCATCGAGGCCGTCCTGATGGACATCATGATGCCCGGCATGGACGGCTACGATGCCATCCGCGCGATCCGGCAGATCGAGCAGTTCAAGAACCTGCCGATCATCGCGCTGACCGCTAAGGCGATGAAGGCCGACCGCGACCGCTGCATCGAGGCCGGGGCTTCGGATTACATCTCGAAGCCTTTGGACATCGATCAACTGCTGTCGCTCCTGCGCGTCTGGCTCTATCATCAGGAGGAAACGCAGGCGTGAGCGCGCTCGCCCAATCCGACCAGCCGCAACTGGAAGACATCGAGATCGCGTTGCTTCTCGAAGGATTGTACCGCGTCTACGGTTTCGACTTTCGCGATTACTCGCCCGCCTCGATCAAGCGGCGGATTCTCGAACGCATGCGCGCCGAGAAGATCGCGACCGTCTCGGCCTATCAGGATTGCGTGCTGCACGACGACGCGTGTATGGAGAGGCTGCTCGTCGGCCTCTCCGTCCACGTCACCTCGATGTTTCGCGATCCGAGTTTCTACCTGACGTTTCGCCAGAAGGTCGTGCCGATCATGCGGACTTACCCGACCGTGCGCATCTGGCACGCGGGCTGTTCGACGGGCGAGGAAGTTTATTCGATGGCGATCCTCTTGCAGGAGGAGGGACTCTATCGCAAGTGCGTCATTTACGCGACGGACATCAGCCGCGAAGTTTTACGCAAGGCGCGCGAGGGCATCTTCCCGCTCGCGGCGATGCAGGAATACACGGGCAACTACATGCGCGCGGGCGGCAAGCACGAATTCTCCGACTACTACACGGCGCATTACGACAACGTGATCTTCCATCCCGCGCTCAAGACGAACGTCGTCTTCTCCGAACACAACCTCGTGACGGACGGGTCGTTCAACGAGTTTCACGTTATCCTGTGCCGCAACGTGATGATCTATTTCAACAAAGCCTTGCAGGAGCGCGTGCATAATTTGATCTACGAGAGCCTCTCGATGTTCGGCGTCTTCGGGCTGGGCAACAAGGAGTCTCTGAAGTTTACGCCGCGCGCGGATTTTTATGAGAAGTTGGACAGCCGCGATAAACTGTACCGGAAGGTGAAATAGCGTTGGCGTACGAGATCGTCGTCGTCGGGACATCATACGGCGGGTTGGCTGCGCTGCAAGTCGTGCTGCCCGCGCTCGCGCCCGGTTTCGGGTTGCCGGTCGTCGTCGTGCAGCATCGCGGCAAGGATTCGGACAACCTCTGCGAGTTTTTGCAGCGACACTGTGCGCTGCCCCTGACCGAGCCGAACGACAAGGAGGCGATTGCGCCGGGACGCGTCTATCTCGCGCCGCGCGACTATCATTTGTTGATTGAACGAGACGGCTTCGCCCTCTCGACGGAAGCGCCCGTCGGCTACGCGCGCCCGTCCGTTAACGTGTTGTTCGAATCGGCGGCGGACGTTTACAGGGGGCACGTCGTCGGCGTCGTCCTGACGGGCGCGAACACGGACGGCGCGCGCGGTCTGGCGAAAATCAAAGCCTACGGCGGGCTGTGCGTGGTGGAAGACCCGGCGGGCGCGGAGTCGCGCGGGATGCCGCAGGCGGCGATTGCCGCCACGAAAGTTGACGCGATTTTGTCGCTCCGCGAGATCGCGCCCTTCTTGAATCAACTGTGTCAACACGAGCCGGGATCGTCTTATGCAAGCTGAGTCGCAAAAAATCAATATCTTGATGGTGGACGACAGCCCGACGAATTTGCTCGCGCTCGAAGCCATCCTGCAAGCGCCGGATCGCAATCTCGTCCGCGCCGCCTCCGGCGACGAGGCGTTGCGTTACCTGCTCGACACGGACGTGGCCGTCATCCTGCTCGACGTGTACATGCCGGGCATCGACGGTCTGGAAACTGCCGCGCTCATTCGCGGGCGCGAGAAATCGCGCGACATCCCGATCATCTTCCTCACCGCCGACTCCACCGGCAACCGCCACATCGCGCGCGGCTATTCGCTCGGCGCGGTTGACTACATTCTCAAGCCCGTCGATCCGGACATCCTGCGCTCGAAGGTCGCCGTCTTCGTCGAGTTGTTCAAGAAGACGGAAGAGATCAAGCGGCAGGCCGAACTCCTGCACGAGAAGAACATCGAACTGGAGAACGCCAATCTCCAACGTCTCGGCAAATTGATCGACCTCGGGCAGGAACTCGCCGCCGAACGCGACCCACGGCAGGTGCTCGAAAAGTTTTGCGGCGCGGCGCGCGACATCATCGGCGCGGAGCACGCAGGCGTCGGCGTGCTGTCGGAGAACGGCAAGTCGCTGCGCTACTTCTGCCACTGCGACGAGTGCATGGTGGGCGACGAGACTCTGGCTTCGCCGCAGGCGAGCGAAGACTTGCTCGACCGCTTGCTCACGGAGGGTCGCCCCGTGCGCCTGAGCGATGCGGCGGGCACGCTCGAAGCCGTGCATCTTTCGTCGCCGCGCGTCTCGATGCAGTCGTTCCTTGGCGCGCCAATCCTCTCGCCCGCGCACGCCTACGGTTGGCTCTACCTCTCCAACAAACTCGACGCGGACGAGTTCAGCGAGGCCGACGAGCGACTCGCCGTGACGCTCGCCACGCAGGCCGCCGCCTCTTACGAAAACGCGCGGCTCTACGCAGAGGCGCAGCGGCACGCCTCCGAGTTGCAGCAGGAGGTGGCCGAACGCAAGTTGGCCGAAGAGGCGCGCGCGCGTCTCCTCGTGCGCGAACAGGCCGCGCGTGCCGAAGCCGAACGCGCCAACCGCACTAAAGACGAATTCCTCGCCACGCTCTCGCACGAACTGCGCACGCCTTTGACCGCCATCCTCGGCTGGACGCACCTCATACGCGGCGGCAACCTCGACGACTCGATGATGACGCGTGCGCTCGAAACCATCGAACGCAACGCCCGCGCGCAGTCGCAGTTGATTGACGACCTGCTCGACGTGTCGCGCATCATCACCGGCAAACTCATGCTCGACTTCCGCCCCGTCGAACTCTCCACGATCATCGAGGCGACGATGGACACCGTGCGCCCGATGGCCGAGGCCAAGTCAATCGGCTTGCGGCCTGCTCTCCGAACGTCGCACTGCGTCGTGTCGGGCGACCCGGCGCGCCTTCAACAGGTGGTCTGGAATCTCTTCTCGAACGCCGTCAAGTTCACGCCCGAAGGCGGGAGCGTCGAGGTCGGTCTGACGTGCGACGAGCAGCGCGTCGAGTTGGAGGTGAAGGACACGGGGCAGGGCATCAATCAGGATTTTCTTCCCTACATCTTCGACCGCTTCCGGCAGGCCGACGGCACGACGACGCGCAAGCACGGCGGACTCGGCCTCGGCCTCGCCATCGTCCGCCACCTCGTTGAACTTCACGGCGGCTCGATCCGCGCGCACAGCGACGGCAACGGGCAGGGCGCAACTTTCACGCTCTCGCTGCCGCTCGCTTCCAGCCCGACCGTGCCTGACGACGACGCAGAGGACGCGACGGCAGAACGGCCAGCCGCCGTCACACCAGCGGCGGCGGCGGACGGGAACGAACTGCCGTCGCTCGCGCAGTCAGACGTGCTCGGCGGCCTGCGCATCCTGATCGTGGACGACGAGGCGGACACGCGCGAGTTGGTGCAGGAGGTGTTGGCGCGTCAGGGCGCGGAGGTGAGGATGAGCGGGTCTACGGCGGAAGCCCTGCGTGCGCTCGCCGCGTGGAATCCGCATCTGCTCATCTCGGACATCGGCATGCCGGTTGAGGACGGCTACGAGTTGATCAAACAGGTGCGCCAGTTCGACGCGGAACATCACGGGCAAATACCTGCCGTCGCCCTGACCGCTTACGCCGGGGCTGAAGACCATCGCCGCGCGCTCGACGCGGGTTTCCAGATGCACCTCGCGAAACCGATTGTGCCGAAACTTCTGATCGAGACGGTCGCGCGCGTCGCCGGGCGCACGACGCCGATAGACGCTTGAGTCGCCGCTGTTATTTAGGGGTTTGAAGTTTGAGTGTCAGCCCGCGTGCAGGAGCGTCCGCATCTCGCGGCCAAAGCGCACGTCGATCTTGCCCCGCCGTGCTTCCACCACGCTGCCCTCTCCGAATTTCGGGTGTGTGATTTGATCGCCAGTCGTGTAAGTGTCCTGCGGCGAGTAGGCGCGCGCGGGACGGTTGGAGGCCGCACGCGTTTTGACTTCGGCGGCACGCGCGCCGGTTGTCCGTCGAGTCTTCGACGCCGCCGTGGCCTGCGGGTCGCGGTAGAGATGCGTCGATTGGCAATAGTTGCAAGTGACGCGTTCGATGCGCCCTTCGGAATGGAGGGCGACGACTTGGTGCATGCGTTCCTCTTTGCAGCGGCCACAGTAGGCCATCACGTCGTCGCCGAGACGAATCCTTTTCAACATTGTGTGATTGATAATTCCCCGGTTGGTGAGTTGAGTTGCCGCGGCATTGACCGCCGCTCCGCGCCCGCATCCCAGTGTTTTTGAAATTTGATAATCCCGGGAACTACTATGCGGCAGGTGCGCGCGATAGCGCAAACGCGCCACGTCGCCGCCGCGCGGAAACTTTCATCGTCCCGAAAAAAAAGTTCGGGACGCCCGCGTCCGAGCGTCCCGAAACATTCCTAATCCGCTTTAACCATTCCCGCCCTGTCAAATCCCAAAGGAGAAACCCGTTGCGCTCTCCCCTTCGCAACGGGTTTCTCGATTGGATCGTCGGTCACTTGCGTGTTGACGACTCGGCATTCTCTATAACAAGGCTCGTGCCACAACCACACCGCCTGCCGCCCCGGCGCGAAAACTCCGGAAAACCGCACCCCTCGCGCGATCCGCGTCGCAACGTCGCGTGCGAGGCGTCGAAATCCGGCGGACGCGACTCACGATATGGGTTGGACAGTAAACGAAAAGGTGAAACGTGCGCGCTCGTCCGACGGCAGGCGAGCCGTGCGGCGTGTCCGCCGACGTGTGGCGGGCGGCGCGTGCTTGTAGTTTCAACCGCCGCATAATAATCTGTGTGCCCAACAACCAAAATTTTCGGCACGAAGAGGAGATGACATGTCAGAACAGATCAACTCAGAACAGACGAAAGAGCGCGAGACGCCCGCCTCCGGGTTGCTATTATCCGTCGAACCTTTGCAGGCGAGCGCGCAACTGAACGCGAGTGACGATAACGCAGACACCGGCGGCTCCGGCGACGTAGATACGTCGGACGACGCGGGCACAGACACCGACGGCTCCGACACCAGCGGCGCGGACACAGACCTGACCGATTCGCTCGGCGCGGACACGGACGGTTCGGACGCAGCCGACGCCGACGGCTCCGACAGTTCCGATTCCGACGGCTCCGATTCCGGCGCGACGATCAAAATAGACAGCAAGGATGCTTAAGCGTTCGCTGGCCGCTTTATGAACCGTGAAGTCGCCAACGGCTTGAGCCTGCTGTTAGAGCCGCACACGGCGGAGGAGTTCCTCGCCTCCTTCTGGGGTCAGACCTACAAGCACATACGCGGGCGGCAGGGGAAGTTCGCTCACCTGCTGCCGTGGGAGCGTCTCAACGACATCCTGCGGCAGCACCGCCTCGACTTCCCACGCCTGCGCCTGATGCGCGACGGCAAAGCCCTCCCCGTCAACTCATATCTCCGCCACACCTCCGGCGCGCGAACCCGGCAACCGATCCCGCGCCTTCAACCCGTCAAATTCACCGCCCAACTCCGCGCGGGCGCGACGCTCGTGCTCGACGCGGTTGACGAACTCCACGAGCCGCTCGAAGAATTGGCCGCCGGGTTGGAACGCTTATTCCGCGAGCGCATCCAGATCAACTCCTACGCCGGTTGGCACACCTCGCGCGGGTTCGACCTCCACTGGGACGACCACGACGTGTTTATCTTGCAGGTCACGGGGTGCAAGCGTTGGCGCATCTACGGGCAGACGCGCCCGCACCCGCTCGCGGGCGATGCGGGCATCCCCAAGCCGTCGGGCGCGCCGCTCTGGGAAGCCACGCTCGAAGACGGCGACTTTCTCTACATCCCGCGCGGCTGGTGGCACGTCGCCGAGCCGCTCGACGAGCCGACGCTCCATCTCACCGTCGGCATCCACAAACGCAACGGCATTGATCTCTTGACGTGGCTCACCGGACAACTGCGCGCAAGCGAAACTTTCCGCCAAGACCTCCCGCGCTTCGCGTCAACGGCTGAACGCGCCGCGCACATGCGACGGCTCGGAGAAGAGTTGCGCGCCGCGTGGGACGAGCCGCAACTGCTCGAACGATATTTCGATGAACTCGACGCGATGGCCGAGCCGCGCGCGCGTCTCAGCCTGCCGTGGAGCGCGGCGACGCCGGAAGCCGTCCTCCCTGACACGCAGGCGCGCGTGCGTCTGCTTGCGCCGCGCCCGCTCGATTTGAAAGTCGTTGACGGCGTGGTCGAATTCTCCTGTCACAAAAAGCGTTGGCGATTCGCTGCCGACGCGCTGGTCGTCCTCGGTCGCCTGTCTGACGGGCGTGCGTGTTCCGTCGCCGAACTGTGCGAGGCGGCGCGGGGACGACTCGACGAAGACACCGTCCGCGCGTTTCTCGGCGAGTTGCTCCGTCACGGCCTCGTCGCCGTCGTCGCGGATTGAGCTTTACGGTTAAGTTCTCCGATCAAACTTTCGGGTCAAATTCTTTGGTCAAACACGCTGGTCAAACTCTGTAGTAAAACAATGAGCCGACCATTCTTCTATTGCTCCGACCTGTCGCGCGCCTCCGGCGAGCGCAGTTTCGGCACGGCCTCGGTCGGCGAGGTTTGGCTGCTCGTGGAATACCGCGAGGCGTGGGGCGCGCACGCGCTCGAAGATAGCGCGCTCTCCGCCGGGATCAAGCGTCACCTGAACAAATTCTGCAAGACCGTGCCGCGCGCGCGCCTCATCTTTATCAAGCAGGAGCGCGTGCGCCCCGAGCCGCTCAGTTGCTTCGTCGTGCGTTGCCGCGAACGCGCGCCGTCAATCGAGAAGTTCGAGTTGTCCGGCTACGACGAGTTGGAGAGGTTCGATCTGGCCGCGCTCGCGGCGGGGCAATCGCTCGACGGCGGCGTTAAAACGGACGCTCCCCTGTACCTCGTCTGCACGCACGGCAAGCGCGACAAGTGTTGCGCGAAGTTCGGCTACGCGCTTTATAAATCTTTGCGCGAGGGCGAGGCGGAAGGCGACGGCGGCGGGCGCGTCTGGCAATCTTCGCACATCGGCGGCGACAGGTTCGCGGCCAACCTCGTCTGCTTCCCGCACGGACTCTTTTACGCGCACGTGACGGCGGATGCGGGGCATCGGATCGTCGAGGAGTATGAACGGCGGCAACTCGTACTCGACGGCTATCGCGGGCGCGCCTGCTATTCCTACCCCGTGCAGGCCGCAGAGTTTTTCATCCGCACCGAGACGGGCATCAGCGCGCTCGACGCGCTACGCTACCGGCGACACGAGCGCACCGGCGACAGAAGTTGGCGCGTCATGTTCGCCTCGACGGGCGCGGGCGCAAAGGTTCACGAGGCGCACATCGTCGCGCGCGCGTCCGAGTTTCGTAACTACATCACCTGCCAGTCGGCTGAAGAAAGACCAGTCATCCAGTACGTGCTGGAAAACTATCTCGTGACCGAGACGACCGCGCGAGTCGAATGAAGAAGGCGAGTTTCCCGGCGAGTTAAAATCGGGTCGCAGCAACATCTAAAGCAATTTTCAGATAGATGTAGAACAATCGCTATAACTGTAGGGGCAGGGCTGGTCCCTGCCCGGGCCTTACGTCACCACACGGGCAGGGACCAGCCCTGCCCCTACAGTTCTACCGCCGATTGAATTTTGCTCTAAAGCGTTCAACGCGCAGACGCATAGGGATCGCGCGGAGGAAGCGCAGAGATTAAGAATTCAAACCCGAATTATTAAGAATCTCAGATTTGAAATTTAAAAATTCTCAGATTTGAAATTTAAAATTCTCAGATCTGAAATGTGAGATCACGAATGCCTTTCTTCGCGCCTCTCTGCGGCTGTGCTCCGCGCCTCTGCGGTGAATGTCTTAACACGCAAGCCGCCCCTCAAACGCGAACCGCTTTAGCTCGCTACTACCGAGCCGCCGCAACTCGACCCCGCTCCGGCGGTGCAGCCGAAGCAGTGCGCGGCGGTGACGATCTCTCGCCCGGCAAACTCGCGCGGGTCGAATTGCGCGATTGTTTGCGGCAGCGGCGCGGCGACGCCGAGGTCGAGCATCTGGTTGAAGTCGCAATCGTAGAGTCGCCCCGTCCAATCAACGCTGACGAGCGTGCGGCACATGAGTCCGGCGACGGCCTGCGGGTTGAACGACTCGACGAGTTTCCGCATGTAGCGTTCCTCGTTGCCCGTGCGCCGCAGGTAGTCCAGAAAACGTTTGATGGGCATGTTCGTGATCGTGTAGAGACTGTTGAATGAGACGCCGTAGCGCGCCCGCAACTCGCGTTTGAAGTCCGACTCGATTGCGCCCTGCGCGGGCGGCAGAAACGCGCCCACGGGGTTGTAGACGAGGTTCAACGTGAGGCCGCGGCCTTCGATTCCATACCCGGCTTCGTTCAGTCGCCGCAACGCCTCAAGCGATTTGGCGAAGACGCCCTGACCGCGCTGCGCGTCCGTCTGCTGTTCGAGAAAATAGGGCAGCGATGAGACGACCTCGACGCCGTGCGCGCCAAAGAACTCCGGCAAGTCTTCCTGTCCCGGCTCGAACATCACGGTCAGGTTATGACGCACGATGACGTGCGCGCCCGCCGCGCGTGATTCGGCGACGAGGCGACGAAACGAAGGGTTGAGTTCGGGCGCGCCGCCCGTGATGTCCACGGTCTTGAAGCCGTGGCGGCGCACGGCCTCTATGATTTGCCCGGCGGTTTCCTCCGACATGATCTCCGTGCGCTTCGGGCTGGCGTCCACATGGCAATGCTTGCACGCCTGATTGCACAACTTGCCGACGTTGACCTGCAAGGTTTCGACCACGCCCGCGCGCAACGTCAGACCCGCGGCGGCGACGCGCTCGTCGAAATCGGCGGGCGCGCGTGCGGCGGAAGTTTCCGCGTTGACGACTGGTAGAACTTTCGACCGTTTCACATCGAAACCCTGTGTGTGATTTTAGACGCTGTCACATCGAAACTTTGTTGGCGGAGTTGTGCGCCTGCAAGCCGTGGATGAGAGCCGCGCCGCCGCGCAAGGCCGAGGCCATGTGGATCGCTTCGGTCATCTGTTCCATGTTCGAGCCGGATTCCAGACACGACTGTGCATAGGCGTCTATGCAGTAGGGGCATTGCAACGCGTGTGCGACGGCGAGGCCGATGAGCGCCTTCTCGCGCCGCGAGAGCGCGCCGTCTTCCTGACACGCCTGATACCACGCCATGAATTTCTCGAAGAGGTCCGGGCGGTGCTGTCCCATGTCGGTAAAGCGGCTGAGATCGTCTTCCTCGTAGTAGGACATCGGTGTGATTCTCCCTCGCGGTTTTGTGTGCCGCGTCATTGTACCCGTTATCCCGCCCGCGCGCCGCCGCGCCGCCGGATGGGCGCGTACAACCGGCTGAGCGTATACGGGTTGACGCCGAGCCAGTAGAGCATTTGCAGAAACGACCAGCGCGCGAACGTGAATGCGAAACTGCGCCCCTCGAAGCGACGCGAAGACGTGACGACCTGCGCCCTGAGATGAACCAACTCTCCGCGCCTCTTCAGCCGTCGCACCAGATCCAAATCCTCGAAGATGGGGAACGGCTTGAAGCCGCCGACTTGCTTGTAGACGCTCGCCCGCACGAAGATCGCGGAGTCGCCGTAGCACAAACCGAGCTTTCGCAGTTGCGGGTAGAGCCACGTCAGAAAACGCGCCGCGAGGCGTGTGCCGTCGAAACTAACGGCGAAGTTGCCGCCGACGATCTTCGGGTCGCGCCGGAGCGCGTCGAGTATCCGCCCCGGCGCACCCGGCGGCGGGGTCGTATCGGCGTGGAGAAACCACAGCACGTCGCCGCGCGCGACGCTCGCGCCCGCGTGCATCTGCGCGCCGCGCCCGCGTGCTGCGAGAATGATGTGCGCGCCGTGGTCGCGCGCGATCTCGCGCGTCGCGTCCGCGCTCCCGCCGTCAACGACGACGACCTCGACGCGCACGCCGTGTCCGAGGCGCGTCAGGGCTTGCAGCGTCGCGCCGAGCGAATGCGCCTCGTCGAGCGTCGGGATGATGATCGAGATGGCCGGGCGCGTCGCCGTTGTTAATGAAGACATCTTGCGTTCGTTTACGTTCGCTCCGGTTTGCTTCGGGTGTGGTTCGTCGTCAACGGCGCGTGAGCCGGTTGCGCTGAGCGTTCAAGCCGGAAGCTGATCCGCCGGGACAGGGAGCGCGGCGTTTGCGTTTCGCGCACCCGGCAACGGCTGCTGCGCCGGACGCTCTGCGAACGGCAACTTGAGAAGCTGAAACAGGCCGAGTGCTTCCGGCTCGCGGTAATCCGGGACGCCGATCTCGATCTCTTCCTGCGGCACGTTCAGCCGGAGCGTTCCATGCAATCTGTCCCAGAGCGTCAGCCCGCTCGACCAGTTTGCGTCGCGTTCCGCGCGCACCGTCGAATGATGTATGCCGTGCATGCGCGGCGTCACGAAAAACAGGTTAAGCCTGCGTTCCATTTCGACGGGCAGGCGCACGTTCGAGTGATGAAACAGGATCGAGACGAACAGTAAACTCTGCCACGTCGAGAGCGACTGCGGCGACACGCCGATCAACAACACCTGCGCCGCGCGCCACGCCACCGACACGACGAGTTCGCCGAAGTGAAAACGCATAGCGGTCGAAGCATCCAGATCGAGGTCGGCATGATGCACGAGATGAAAACGCCACAGCGCGGGCACGCGATGCGTCAGGACGTGCCACACGTAGAGCGTGTAATCCAGAAGGACGACGGCGAGCGCGACTTCCAACGCGCGCGGCAGCGCAACCTGTTTGAGCAACCCGATTCTGCGCCGCTCGACGAGCGCGGTGAGCCTTTCGACGACGGGACGCTCGGCGAGTTGGAGCGCGACGGCGGCCACGCCCGCCACTGCGAGATTGCGCGCGTCGCGCTCCAACTTCGATTCGACCGGGCGACGCAATGGCCGACGCCGCTCCAGCCACACCAACGCGCCGAACGCCCCTACGGCGAGCGACGCGCCGATCCACGTGGGAAATTTTCTCATCTTCAAAACTCGCTTCCGCCGGCTCTTCCGCGCTCAGGTAAATTCCGTTTCCGGCGAGCCGGAATAGCGCGGCGTCCGGGTTCAGGCGGCAATTTTTTGTAACACGTTTCGCTTATGTTTCGGCGAAGATAACTTATCATGTGGCCGGAGACAATCCGTTGAAACCGAACGTATGAGCGACAGTTCGGTCGAGGCGCAGCAGGAGTTGGAATTGAATAAAGACACGACGCTCGCGCCCAAAAAGAGCGAGGGGCGAGAAACCACGCGATGATTAAAGGGCGCGGGCGACGGAGTGATGCGGTGAAGAACATGGCGCACGGAGACAGCGAGACGAGGCCGCTTCTCGTCTTCGTCTACAACGCGGAGAGCGGGCTTTTCAACACGTTGAGCGATGTCGCGCATAAAATCCTCTCGCCGGAAACTTACGCGTGCAACTTGTGTGCGCTGACGCATACGGCGTTCGGGATGCGACGCGAGTGGAAGGAGTTTCTTGAGAGCCTCGCCGCGCGCCTTGAGTTTTTGCACGCCGACGAGTTGCGGAGTCGTTATGGCCTGACGGGCTTGGCTCTGCCGTTGATCTTGCGTCAGCGCGGCGCGACGCTCGAAGAGTTGATCGATGCCTCGACGATTAACGCGTGCGCGACGTTGGACGAACTCAAGAGAGTAATTAGCGACAGGCTGTAGCAATGGCGAATAGAGGAAAGCAGGGATGAAGGATGAGGGATGAAGCAGAAAAGCACTCAAGCAGTTGAATGCTTTTCTGCTTCATCCCTCATCCTTCATCCCTTAATTCGTGTCTTTGGTGGTGAATGCGTTTCGCTTGAGCTTACCTTGTCGCCGCCAACGGGAAGTGCGGTTCGATGTCGACGGGCACGTCGCCGAGGTTGGCGAGAGCGCGCTGCATCGGCGGGCGAATCACGCCGTACTTGTCGAGCATCGCTTTGGCCTTCGCGTATGAGCCTTCGGCCTGTAGCGTGAGAATCTCGCGCGTCAACTTGGCGACGGCGTCCTTTATCCGCGACTCGTCAATGCGAAAAGTTCCGGTGCGCTCGTCGAACTTGATCGCGCCCTCGTCGGTCAGGTAGTTGAACTGCACGGCGATGCCTTTGCCGTGTGCTTCCGTGATGCCGAAGCGCACCGAGCGGAAGCAACTCGCGAGATAGGTCGTGTAGAGCGAGCGTTCCAAGCCTTTCTCCAGCACGCCCTTGTCCATCAAATACTGCAACGCCCACAGACCCGTGATGTCGGCTTTCGCCTCTTCGATGGCCGAGTAGAGTTCTTTGAGTTGCATGCGCACGGTCGTCGCCTGCCCGCCGACGTTGATGTTGTGCGGTCCGAGTCCGTGCATCAACTCGTGCGCGAGGATGTGCGTGAAGAAGGAATCGAAGGAGAGCGTGCGACGTTCGGCGGGCGCGAGCACGACGCGCGAAATGGGAATCAGCGTCTTGTCGAACTTCGCCTCCTGCACGTTCTTGAGCATGACGCGCTTCGAGCCTTTCTCACGGACGACGCGCTCGTCGTTCGGCAGGTTGAACGCCGCCGTCTGCACGCCGCGATTGCCCTCGCCCGAAGCGAAGACTTCGTTGACGACGCGGATGGGCGCAGCCGCGCCGAGTTTCGGATTACGATAGCGCGCCTCCATCGGCAGGTTGTCTTCCAACTCCTGCAAGTAGCCGCTGAACTTCACGAGCTTCGCCGACTCGGCCTCGTCGCGCAGCGTGACATACGCCTCGAAGGCCGCCTTGTAGTTGAACAACTCGTCCTCGTAGGTTTCGTAAGGGCCGATGGTCACGTCAATCGGCGCGTCCAAATCCATCCACGCCACGTCGCTCTCGTAATAGTCGTCGGAGAGAAAAGCGTCGGCGCGTTTGTTGAGGAAAGTCTTGAGCGTGGCGTTCGTCGTGAGCGTCGCCGCTTCGCGCAGGAGACGCGCGGCGGGTTCGAGAAACCCTCTGTATTCGGTGCTGTAGGGGACGGTCGTGAGTCCTCTCGGCGTGGTGCGACGGATGACGTGGAAGAAGCCGGTGGCGCGCGCCTTCTCTTCGGCGGGGAGAGTTTCGACCCACGCGTTGAACTCTTCCTTCGTCATGTCGTCCGGGTAGTAGTTGGCATGGTGCGGCTTCTGGCGCGGGACGCCTTCGATGAACGGCTCGTTGCCGTCGAGCCGCGACCACGGGCCGACGTTGATGCGGAAGTAGTGCAGACGCGCACGACCCTCCGGCGTCTTGTCGGCTTCGAGTCGCCTGAGAAGCGCGGGGTTGCCGCTCCACACCTGTTGCATGTAGAGCGGGTCTAACAACTTCGCGGCTTCTATGATACGAGCGAGAGCGCGGCGGTCGCCCGCCGAGAGGCGCGAGGTGTCGGCTGTGAGCGTCGTCGGGGCAAAGCGGCGAATCTTCGCATCGAGCGACGTGCGGGCGGCGGCGGCCTTCGGCGCGCGTCTTCTCTGGGCGGCGACGGCAGCCGCAGTAGCAGGCGCGACGCTCCACGTCTCGAAGCATAACGCCGACAGCAACGCGCACGCGATCATCATCCGGTATTTCATCTGATAGTCTCCTCCAACCTTTCGCATGATTATCCGAGTTCGTTTATTAGATGCCTGCCGCGAAAGTAAATGCAAGTCGCGAGACTGATTTCGGCGCGTCGAATGAAACCGGAATAATTGTAGGAGCAGGGCTTGTCCCTGCCCGCTCGCTTACGATGGCACACGGGCAGGGACAAGCCCTGCCCCTACAATGTTGTTCAACGTTCTTCGTATAACACAGGCGGCGCGGTCGTGAACGTTGATTCGTTCACGACCGCGCCGCCTTCGCCGTCGGGTTTCGCGTGTTTGGTTTACTTGCCGCGACTCTGCTTGCCGCCGTCGACTTTCGTCTCGGTAAGCGTTGCGGCGGTGGCCGCTTCGACGTTGACGAAGAAGCGGAACGCGCCGTTGGTCATCACGCCGAGACGGAACTGCACGTCAACCGTGGCGTTCGGGGCGAGCGCGTTGCCCATGAGCGGCAGGACGAGCGTGGAGTTTACGCCGCCGCCGAGCGTGTGCGCCGATTCGAGGAGCATGCCGCGAAGGATGACGGGACCGTTCGCCGCCGTCACTTCAACTTCGGCGGAATCGAGGGCGCGCAGGTCTGCGAGCGTGTTCGAGTCGGGCGTGCCGAGCGTCGTGATGTCGGTGATGCGGAAGCGCAAGGCCGTCACGGGCGCGTTCGTCTTGTTGGTGAAGCGGCGGCGGATGAGAAGCGTGCCGAAGGCCGCGTTCGTCGGGTTCGCGCCCTCAGCCGTGCGGACGCGTGCGCACGCGCTCGTCGCCGCGCCGAAGCCGGGACACGCCGGGTCGATGAGGGAGGGCTTGATCGTCGCGTTGCGCTGGATGGGCGACGCAAGGTTCTCCGGTCCCGGCGCACCGAGGAGCGACTGCGACGCGCCGAAGGAGTCAGCCGTCTTCGAGATCAACCGGAAGTCGGCGGCGTTGTCGCCGGTGTCCTGCGGCTGACCTGCGTTGTTGAATTTGCGCACGAACGATTGCTCGGCCTGCACGGCGTCGATGGCGGCGAGTCCCGTCCCTTCGCGGTACATCTGGTCGCTCACGGAGTTGAAGCCGACGGCGTCGAGGCGTTCCCGGGTCGCGTTGAACTTCGCGGGGTCGGCGGTGCGGAAGAGCGCGAGGCCGCCCGTGTCGAGAATGTTCCCGGCGATGGGCAAGTCGCCCGCGGCGAGCGCGCCGAGCGAGTAGCTGGCGGCGGTGATGAGATAGTGTCCGCGCGCCGGAATCACCGTGCCTTTCGGGACGGTGGCGCGCACGACGGGCAGCCCCGTGGCCTCGCGCGCGACGAGCGCCCAACCGCCGGAAGCGTCCTCAGGCCCGACCGTGATCGCTTCGTCGGTGTTGTTATAGAGTTCGACGAAATCGTCGAGATCGGGATCGCTCCCGGCGTTGCCGTGCGCGCGGAATTCGCTGATGAGCACGTCGCCCTCGCCGACATCCGTGCCGCGCGGGTGAACGTCGGTCGCGGCCTGCGCAGTGTTGTCAGACGTGTCGGGGTCACCGATGCCGGATGCGACGCTGGCGGTGAAATTGAGCGTGCCCGCAAGCGTCGGCGTGACGACGATGCTCAACCCGCAGCTCGCGCCGTTGTCGAGTTGGCCGAGCGTACAGGTGACGGTGTTGCTGTTCAACAAGCAGCCGTTCGTGGCCGAGACGAAAGTGACGTTGGCGGGAAGCGTCGCCGTGACGACGACGTTCGACGCGTCGGCCTCGCCGTTGTTGTTTAAGGTGAGCGCGTAGGTCAGGTTGTTACCGACGGCAACGGGGTCGGGCGAATCGGAGACGCCGAGCGAGAGATTCGCCGTCGCCGCCGGGACGACCACTTTGAAAGAGGCCGGGGCGGAGTTGTTCTGCGCGTTCATGTCGGCGTTGGTGGCGGAAACCTGCGCCGTGTTGTTGACGATGGTCTGGTCCGCGACGCCGTTGACGACGCGCGCGACGAGCGTGACGGTAGCCTCCGCGCCGGAGGCGAGCGACGGGAAGGTGATGGTGCGGTTGTTGCCGGAGGCGTTGCCGCCGACGCAAGTGCCGCCCTGCGAGGCCGCGCAGGAGATGAACGTGACGCTCGCGGGCAGGTTGTCCGTGACGTTGATGTTCGCCGCGCTGTTCGGCCCGTTGTTCTTGACGACGAGCGTGTAGGTCACGTCAGCGCCGGGCGCGAACTCGGCGGCGGAAGCCGCGTTGGTGATTTGCAGATCGGTCGGCTCGGTCGAGACGGCTTCAAAGGCCGCGCTCTGGCTGGCGGACAAGTTGCCGTAGGTGCGGCCCGGCGGGTTGAAAGCGAAGCCGTTGAGCGCGGGCGTGACGGTATAAGTGCCGCCGGGCGCGAGGTTCGTGAAAGTGAACTCGCCTTGCGCGTTCGTCGTCTGCGTGCCGGTGGCCGCGCCGCCGAGCGTGACGGTGACGCCACCGAGCGCGCCGCCGCCGAGCGCGTTCACCGTGCCGCCGATGGTGTAGGCGAGTGTGCCGGTGAAGTTCTCGCCGGTCTTGTTGGCGGAGAGAGCGTTGAACGTCCGGCTCGCAGGGTTGAAGGTGTAATCCTGCTTCGCGGGCGTGACGGTGTAGTTGCCGCCCGCAGGCACGTTGAAGGAATAGTTGCCGGATGCGTCGGTGGTGGCGGACGCGCCGGTGACGCTGGAAGCCGTGCCCGTGAGCGTCAGGTTGACGCCCGCGACGGCGTTGTTTCCGGCGTCGGCGGCGCGACCGGAGATCGTGTAGTTTGTGGGGACGGCGGAGAAATTCTGCGCGGTCTGGTCGGCTTGCAGGTTGATGATGTTGCGCGCGTCGGGCGTGAAGGTGAAACCGGCCTGCGGCGGCAGGCTGACGTGATAGTTCGCGCCCGCCGCAAGGGCGTTGAAAGCGTACGTGCCGTCGGCAGCAGTCGTCGTCGTGCCGATCACGGAAGCAGCGGGACTGTTGCGCAGGTTGACGGTCAGGCCGCCGACGGGCGCGCCGTTGTCGCTGCGCGCGATAGTGCCGCCGACGTTGAAGGTGAGCGGCGTGGCCGTGAAGACGAGATTGAGACGGTCGGCATTGAGCGTGACGACTTCCTGCGCGGGGCTGAAAGTGAAACCGTTCCTCGCCGGTTTGACGGTGAAGGTCTGCCCACCGGTGCGGTTGTTCAACTCGAACTTGCCGTCAGCCGTGGTGGTCAGGATCGCGCTGCCGTTGAGGTTGATCGTGACGCCCGACATGGGCGCGCCCGACGTGTCTTTGACGATGCCGCGGATGTCGAAGAGTTGGGTGACGGTGAAGTCGAGCGTCTGGTTGCCCGCGAGACTGTTGGCCGAGCGCGAGGTGGGCGCGACGGTGTGGTCTTCGAGCGTGGGCGTGACGGTGTAGTTGCCGCCGACGCCGAGGTTGGGGAACGTGTATTCGCCGTTGGCGTTCGTCGTGGTCTGCGCCGTCTGCGTGCCCGTGAGTTTGACGGTCGCGTTCGCGACGGGCTGACCCGTGGGCTGGCTCGTCGTGCTCGTGATGCGACCGCTGATGGTGTAGGTCTGTGAGGCGGCGAAGAAGTCCGCGCCGGTCGTGTTGCCCGTCAGGTTCGTGTGCAAACGGTTGGCGGGCGTGAAGGTGAAGCCGGTGCGCGAAGGTGTCACCGTGTAGTTGGTGTTGGGGCGTGCGCCGGAGAGCGTGTACTCGCCGTTAGCGTTGGTCGTCACCGTGGTCAGGGGCGACGCGGCGACGGAGACACCGCTGACCGGGTTGCTGTTCGCGTCCGTGATGCGACCGCTGATGGTGTAGAGCGGCGTCGCCGTGAAGTTCTTGGTGACGTTGGCGGTGAGCAGGCCGGTCGTCTCCGAAGCGGGACTCAGCGCATAAGGCTGCGAGAGGGCGGCGACGGAGGGCGAGATCAGGTAGTTGCGCTCCGCCGGTTGCGGGTCGAAGGCATACTCGCCGTTGGCGTTGGTCGTCACGGTCTGGAGGTTCGAGTTGGCGACGCCGTTGAGGCTGAGCGTGACGTTGACGCCCGCGAGCGGCTGTCCGTTTTGCGCGCCGCCGTTGATGGTGAAGCGACCGCTGACCGCGTGGAAGTTGACGGTGGCGGCGAAGTTCGCGGCGGGCTGGTCCGCGCTCAGGTTGTTGAAGACGAGACTCGGCGGCGCGAAGGTGTAGTTGGCGCGGACGGGCGTGACGGTGTAGTTGCCCCCGGCGGGGATGCCGTCGAACGAATAGTTGCCGCCCGCGTCGGTCGTGCGCGTGGCATTGGTCGTGCCGGTCAACTGGACGACGATCCCGGCAAAGTTTGCGCCGGAGTTCGACAGGTTCGTGACGCGACCGGAAATCGTGAAGGTGTTCGCGGAGGAGTCGAGGAACTTGGCGACGAAGCCGTCGGAGAAACCCTTGTGCGTTGTCTGCCCCGCGAAGGCGTTCTGGACGGGCAGGTTGGGCGAGCCGGTTTCGCCCGCGACGTAGAAATTGCCCTGCGCATCGACGGCGATGTCGTGCGCCTTGTCGTTGCCGTCGGCGGCGTTGCTGCCCCCGCTCGCGCCGCCGAACAGCGTCGAATAGAGCAGGTCGCTCGCGCCCGCGCCCGTCGGGTTGAGCTTGACGATGAAGGCGTCGTTACCGTTGTAGACGGATTGGAAGGCGTCGGGCGTGGTCGGAAAATTAGACGAGCCGGTCGAGCCGGAGACGTAAATTTTGCCGGTCGCGTCGCGCGCCAGTCCGAGTCCCTCGTCGGCGGCAGTGCCGCCGATGAAAGTTGAATAGACGAGGTCGGTCGCGCCCGTGCTCGCGGGGTTGATGCGACTGAAGAAGGCGTCGGATTGGTTGATGGTCGTGTCGTAAGCGTTGGCCGTCGTCGGGAAGAGGCCGCTCGCGGAAGTCGAACTCGTGCCGCCCGTCAGGTAGATGTTCGGCACGGCGGCGTTGTCAACCAGAAGGTCGTTACCTTCGTCGGCACTGCTGCCGCCGAGGAAGGTCGAATAGATGAGACTCGCCGCGCCGCTCGTCGCGGGATTGAGTTTCGTGACTACGGCGTCGCCGCCCGACCCGGCGAGGCTCGTGTCGAAGGCGTTCGCGGTGGTCGGGTAGTTGGCGGAGGTGCTGTAGCCGGTCAGGTAGAGATTGCCGCTCGCGTCGCAGGCGACGGCGTTTGCCTCTTCGTCGCCCGCGCCGCCGAGATAAGTTGAATAGAGCAAGTCGGCTGCGCCGCTCCCGGCGGGTCTGAGTTTGACGGCGAAGGCGTCGCGGCCTCCGCCGAACGTGGTTTGCAGACCGTTCGCGACGGGGAAGTTGTTGGAGAAGGTGACGCCCGCGACGTAGATGTCGCCGGACGAATCGACGGCGATGCCGAAACCTTCGTCCGAACCCGTCCCGCCGAGATAGGTGGCGTAGAGCAGCGCGTTGCCCTGCGCGTTCAACTTGACGACGAACGCGTCGAGACTGTTCTGCGTCGTGTCGAATGCGCCGGGCGTGGCGGGGAAGAACGCCCCGGCGGCCTTGCCGGTGATGTAGGCGTTGCCGACGGCGTCGATGGCGATGTCGCTGCCGACGTTGTTGCCGCCCGTGGCCGAGATATAAGTGGCGTAGACGAAGCTGCCGCCATCGGGGTTGATCTTGGCGACGTATACGTCCTGCCCGGCGTTGGTCGTGTCGTATGCGCCGGGCGTCATGGTGAATGCGCCGAAGAGGTTGCCGGTGATGTAAGCGAAGCCGTCTGCATCGACGGCGATGCCGAGCGCGGTGTCGCTGCTCGTCGCGCCGACGTAAGAGGCGTAAGCGAGGATGGGGTCGATGACGAGCGGGCGCGTCGCATCGTAGGCCGCGAGGGCGAAGCCGACCTCGCCGTCCGGCGACAACTCGTAGCGGCTCTCGATCTCGCGCCGCGCGCCTTCAATCTCCTGATAGACGAGAGGCTTGTGCTGTCGCACCTCGCCCGCCGCAGTCTGAATCAAAAGATCGCCCGCCTCGTTCACGCGTAACGCTTCCGCGCCCTCGAAGCTCAACTTGATCTGCGCGGGGTCAGCCCCCGGCGCGACGTTGAAGTCGTATTCCAACTGCCGCTGGTTGCCGTAGTAAACGGCGTCGATGCCGGGATAGACGTTCGCGTAATGAACGCGCGCGAAGGTCGGCACGTCGCGTTGCCAGCGGCTTTGATCCTGACCGCGAAAGTAGTTGACGCGTCCGGGCAGTTCGTCCTGCCCGGCGACTTCGGGAGCGGCGTTCGCCCCGATCATTTTCAAGTGAAGCGACGCGCTCCGTTTCGTCGCTTCGTTGTGCAGCGAGAGGACGGCCTCGTCCGGCGTCAGGTAAAGGGCATGGCGGCTGCCGCGCGAGATGTATTTAACTTTTGGTTCGGCCTGCCCTCGATTGGCCTCGAACTGGAGCGGGAGTTTGCCGTAGGCCTCGTTGGCGTAGACGCGCGCGGCCTTGTCGGTCGTGGCGGGGGTCGGGGATGAATGATGTATGGATGATGAACCGACACCCGCCGCGGGATGAAGCACGCTATTGATCGAACTCTCGCCCGTGCCGTTGGCGGCGACGAGCGTGAGCGCAAGTAAAAGACCGAGCGCGGAATAGTTGAGGGATGATTTTATGTTCACGAGGTTGATCCGTCCTGTCAATAATTGGGGTTATGTATACCTGCCGTCTGCGCGGCGCGCTTGAGAATGCGTAACGCCTCTCACTCTCTTAACGCGGGCGACGGGCGAAAAATGGATCAGGCAGGCGCGCAGAAAATTTTCCGAGACGCGCCGGACAAAAATTCTCGCGCCGGGTGATCCCACCGGAGCGCGAAACGCGCGTTAACGTTTGGAAGCGATTTTTTATGTCCGGTAATAATCTGGAGGGATTGAAAGTATGAGCGCAGTATTGGAAATGGCCGCGCCGCAAAACGATAGACGCGTTCACGCGGCGCAAGAAGACGCGCCGCCGGAGGCAGTGTTGACGCAGATGCTTGTCGCGCCGCTCGTGACGCAGGCGCTCCGCGTGGTGGCGGAACTCGGCGTCGCCGATCTGCTGGCGACAAAGGCGCGCCGTAGTGTTGACGAACTGGCGGCGGAGACGGGCACGCACGCCGCGTCGCTTTATCGCTTCATGCGCGCGCTCGCCGGTTGCGGCGTCTTCGCGGAGACGGAAGGGCGGGTTTTCGAGTTGACGCCGATGGCGGAACTTTTGCGCGCGGACGTTGAAGGCTCGATGCGCGATCTCGCCATCTTCATGGGCGCAGACTGGCACTGGCAGGTGTGGGGCGACGCGCCCTACAGCGCGCGGACGGGCAAGGTGGCGTGGGAGCACGTCCACGGCAAAGAGGTGTTTCCGTATTTCGCCGGGAACGCCGAGGCGGCGCGCGTGTTCGACAACGCGATGACGAGCCTCTCGAAAATGGTGTCGAAGGCCGTCGTCGAAGCCTACGATTTTTCGTCAATCGTGAAACTGGCCGACATCGCGGGCGGGCACGGCAGTCTGCTCTCCGCGATCCTGCGCGCCAACCCGCACCTCAAGGGCTTGCTCTTCGACGTGCCGCAGGTTATCGCAGGGGCGCACGCGCACGTCGAAGCGGAAGGCCTGGGGCAGGTTATCGAACTCGCGTCGGGCAACTTCTTCGAGAGCGTGTCGGGGGGCGCGGACGCCTACATGATGAAGCACATCATTCACGATTGGGACGACGCGCGCGCCCTCTCGATTCTCAAGAACTGCCACCGCGCGATGCCGGAGGACGGGAAACTGCTGCTCGTCGAAATGGTCGTGCCCGAAGGGAACGAGCCGCACTTCGCGAAGATTCAAGACCTCGAAATGATGCTCTCGCCGGGGGGGCTGGAGCGCACCGGGGACGAGTATCGCGCGTTGTTCGCCGCCGCCGGTTTCGAGTTGACGCGGATCATCCCGACCGCCTCGCCGATGAGCGTGATCGAAGGGGTGAAGATTCAGGCTCGGTAGGGAGACTCGATTCAATCTCCCCCGAAGGCTCGCCTGAATGGGCAGGGCGAGCCAGAGAACGGAAGGCTTCGGTTAAACGCCGGAGCCTTCCGTTTTTGCAGGCGAGCGGGAATCAACGTCGAATTATGTCTAACCGCCGGGCGAAAAATTCCCGTGCGAATCACGAAATAAAGTGATCCCGTTCGCGCGTCGCTTGCGCGTTAGTTAATAGAGACAAGAAAACTTGCGGGTTTAACAGGGAGGTTGGAAGCGGCAGACCCGGCGCGGAGGAGACGAACGGCGATGATCGAGACGACGAACATGATGAATACGCAGACGCTCAGGATGATTCACGCCGGGAACACGGAAGGCCCGGGCAGCGAATATTACCGCGCTTATTACCGGGAGTTGGTGACGAGAGGCGCGAGCCGCTTTGAGAGCAATCGCCGTCTCGAAGAGATCAAGGCGGAGCGACGCCGGGTGCGGCGCGAGAAATGGTTGAAGGGGATCAAGTCGCTGGCGAGCGTTTTAATCAGCTCGGAAGCTGTGGGTTGAGAAGCGGCGAATCGTCGAAGGGTTTATGAAGGGCGAGTACTGAAACAAGTTTATTTGAAAAGCGACGGCGGGGAGAATGAAGCGATGAGTTATTTAATCTATTTCGGGATCGTGGTGGCAGCCGGATACGTGTTGACGCTGGTGTCGAACAGTTTCGGCTATGCGATGTCGCGGATGTTGGAGGCCGGGTTCGATTTCGTGGAGTATCGTCTGGCCTTGAAGGCGCGCGAGCGCAGGGACATGCGGCAGGAGATCGCGCACGGGGCGAGCGTGGTGACACCGTTTCGCGCGGGCGAGGTGGTGTTGCCGATGAACAAGCGTTCAACGCAGCAGTTGGGTATAGCGCGGGTCGCTGCGTAGGTTGTCGAGGCGCGGGTCAACGCGCAGGTAAGTATAGCCGACGGCGTGTTCTTTCTCAGCCCGGTCGAGCCAGTTGAAGGCGTTGTCGTGGTCGCCGAGAAGCGAATAGACAACGGCGATCTCGTAGGCCGTGACCCACTGTTTCTGGCGGCGCGCGACGAGTTCTTGCAGTATCCGGCGAGACTCGTCGGCGCGACCGCTGACGGCTAAGACGTGTGCCAGTTTAGCGCGCGTCGTCGGCGTATCACCGGCGAAGGCGCGCTCTTTTTCGTATATGCGGAACGCCTCGTCGGTCATTCCTTTCTTCTCATAATTCCAACGCAAAACGATGTGAGCCGGGAGCGAGCCGGGGTCCATAGCGAGAGCCTTGCGACACTGTTCGATGGCCTCGTCGAAGCGGCGCGCGTGGAAGAGGACGTTGGCGACGGCGGTGGCGATAACGGCGGAACGCGGGTCGAGTTCCTCCGCGCGTTTGATCTCGGCGAGCGCGTCGTCGTGGCGCTCCATCGCGGAGAGGTTGAAGGCGTACCAGTGGTGCGCGGTCGGGTAGTTCGGGTTCAGGTTGATGGCGCGGCGAAACTCGGCGGCTGCGCCCTGCCAGTCGCGGTCGTAGTGAAACTTCGCGTTGGCGAGCGAGACGTGAGCCTCGGCCAGCGAATCGTCGAGCGCGACGGCGCGTTCGGCGGCCTGCTTGGCGCGCGCGAAGGCGTCGGGCGGCGGCGGTTCGAGATACCAGTTTTGCAGCGCGTAGCAATCGGCCAGACCGGCGTAGGCGAGCGCAAATTGCGAGTCTTTGGCGATGGCCTGCTCGAAGTTGGCGATGGCCTGCCGCAAGCCTTCGGGCGTGCGTTTGCCCCAGTGATAACGACCGGCGAGGTAGAGTTGCTGCGCCTCGCTGTTCTCGGTGTAGTGCTTGGCGAGACGGAGACGCTCGTCGCCCGTCAGTTCGATGCTGAGCGCGCGCACGACGCGTTCCGAGATCGAGGTTTGCAGCGTGGAGATGTCAGTGAAACGCTCGTTGAACCGCTCGGCCCAGAGCACGCGCCCGCCCGCGACTTCCGTCAGTTCGAGCGCGGTCTGCACGCGGTCGCCGACGCGCTCGACCCACCCGCCGAGCACGTAATCGACTTTCAGTTCGCGCCCCGCGTCAATCGCGCTCCGGTTCGACCCGAGATAGCGGCGCACCGCGCCGGACGTGCGCAAAGTGATCTCGTCCAACTCGCCCAACTTATTCGTCAACTCGTCGGCGATGCCGACGCCGAGATATTGTTCGTCGCCCTGTGCGCCGACGGTCGTGAACGGGAGCACGGCGAGCGAGCGCATCTTCTTCTCGCCGGACGCGCCGGTGGCGGGAGATTCGGGGAAGGCGTCGGTGAGGTAGATGTCAAAGTTACCGTTGCGCTGCGACTGGAAGGCGATGCGGCGACCGTCGGCAGACCATGCGGGTTCGTCGTCGAAGGTGCGCGCGGCGGTGATGAGACGCTGGTCGTGGCCGTCGGCGTTCATCACGTAGATGGCGGGGAAGTCGGTCTTGTTCGGGCGGTTGCCCGCGAAGACGATGTGTTTGCCGTCGGGCGACCAAGAGGGCTTCGCGTCGTCGCCGGGATGGTTCGTCAGGTTGCGCACGTCCGAGCCGTCGGCGTTCATCACGAAAATCTCGTAAGACTTACCGTCGCGGGCGCTGGTGAAGGCGATCTTCTGGCCGTCGGGCGACCACGTGGCGTCGCTGTCGAAGCTAGAGTTGTCGGTCAGTTTAATTTTGTCCGAGCCGTCGGCGCGCATCGTGAAGATTTCATAGTTCGTGGGCGCGTCGAGCGTGTTGCTGCCATAGGCGATGCGCCGGTCGTCGGGCGACCAGGCGGGGCGCGTGTCCTCGCCGGGGGCGTTCGAGAGGTTGCGCTGGTTCGAGCCGTCGGCGTCCATCACGTAGACTTCCATCTGCCCGTCGCGCCGACTCTGAAAAGCGATCTTCGTGCCGTCGTGCGACCACGCGGGGCAATCGTCTTCGGTCGTGTTGAAAGTCAGTCGCCGCACACCTGAGCCGTCGGCATTCATCACGTAAATTTCGGTCGCCCCGTCGCGGTTGCTGGCGAAGGCGATGCGCGCGCCGTCGGGCGAGTAGTCGGGATGCCAGTCGTGAGCGATGTCCGTGGTCAGCCGGAGTGGATTCGCGGCGGAGGCGGCGACGCCCGTTTTGCCCGGACGCTTCGCATAGAAGAACGCGCCCGCACCGACCGCCGCGAGCACGACGAACAGCACGACGGCGACGACGCGCCACGACAGGCGCGACTTCGGCGGCGCGACCGCCGCTGGCAACGCGGCGTGCCTGCCGTTGTTGTTGCCGCCGACGGGCAGTTCCAGCGTGGGCAGCGTCGAGAGGTGCGGGTCGAATTCGCGCGCGATTCTGGTGACGGCCTCCTCGCTCCGGTAGCGCGCGGCGAGCGGGTTCTTCGTGCGGGTTAGCATCTCCGCGAAGCGCGGGTCGGTGCGCAAATTTTCGAGGTGCGGATCGACGGCGGCGAAGGTGAACCCGACGGCGTGCTCGCTCTCGGCTTCGGCGAGCCAGTAGAACGCGTTGTCGCGGTCGTTCAGGAGCGAATAGATGACGGCGATCTCGTAGGCCGTGACCCACTGCTCGTCTCGGCGCGCGAGCAAGTCGCGGAGGATGTCGGCGGCCTCGTCTTCGCGCCCGCAGACCGCGAGGACGTGTGCCTCTTTGAGACGCGTAGTCGGCGTGTCGCCCGCGAAGACGCTCTCCTGTTCGTAGGCGGTGAGAGCCTCTTCGCGCATGCCTTTGTGCTCGTAAGCCCAGCGCAGGATGACGTGGGCGGCCACCGAGCCGGGGTCGAGTTCGAGCGCGCGACCGCACTGCGCGATGGCCTCGTCGAAGCGACGCGCGAGAAAGAGAATGTTGGCGACGGCGGTCGCGCTGACGGGCGACTCCGGCGAGATCTGCTGCGCGCGTTTGATCTCCGTGATGGCCTCGTCGTGACGCC
>Ga0307513_10001373_pt1 | contig 35060 bp, 35 predicted proteins | sample 15_EM_MG_FD_202174 | JGI IMG/M metagenome (GOLD analysis project Ga0307513, IMG submission 202174) | Populus trichocarpa ectomycorrhiza microbial communities from riparian zone in the Pacific Northwest, United States - 15_EM | ecosystem: Host-associated > Plants > Roots > Unclassified | place... | reverse complement strand
AGATAAGTATCCCGACAGTAACTCCCGTAGCGGTATGTAGTGCTACAGATCGGGGACTTGTTCACGAGGCTACCGGTGCTACGTGGGTCTACATGTACACTGTAGCCACCCGATCTTTTCCCTGATGCACGACCCTCAGACACGTTACCCTCCAATGGGTTCTCTGGCTGAACCCACGCTGTCACCCTGTTCTTCACTAACACCCTACCCAACGTGATCAACACCACCAATCACGTTTACTCTCTCCTAGACCACGGCGGCGCCAGGATAAACTTAGGGTCGCCGTTGTAGGCCTCGTCCGGTATGGCATTTGGACCGAGTCTGGATGACGTTGTTCGGGTGATTGAGGTTACTGGATTCGAGTTTTTCCCCGTGAACGAGCGTGAGGAGATCGCAAAGGTGGTCGAATAGGAGTACACGACTGATTCTGAGGCGATGGTACGGCGACTTTTTAGGGCCCGTTTTCTCGGGTTAGTTGACGCTGGGGACTGTCGTCGACCGTGGAAGTGGTTCGGATCCTTCCTCTGTTCCTGGTGGCGGTGCGGATTATCAGTCGTCGGACCAAAACCACTTTCTTCAATGGCGCCTAACGCATTTTCCGTAAAACTTCTCGCCCGATAAAAGCAGCAGACGGCAATGGCATGGAGGGGGCTATCAACAGCTAGGGAACTCGAGAGGTAAAAATATAAAAACATTTTCTGCGGGAGTTGAACGCACCAAGTTGATGGCCTGACATTCTGCAAGTGACAGTTATCTGGCAAGGCTGCCAGCCCTCCGGCGCTTGTCATCTCTCGGGCTGCCGGGTACCTGAGCCTGAAATCAGATGCAAAGTGGATAATAAATGATCTGCTCACTTGCCCGGCAGAACATAGAAACTGGCGACGTTCACGCACGCCGGCATGAGTACCATGACAAGAGATTTTCCAGGTGATTGATGGTGATCTGGTCGTATTGATCGGCGGCTCCGTTGGAGCGGAGGACGATAACCGAGCCGGTGGACATCGTGGAAGGGCACGAGCTCAGGAACGCAGAGCCGCCCGTTGAAGCTTATGATATCGGGAGGATCAGCTGCATCTGTCGCCCATCACTGACGACGGGTGAATCGAGGCCAAGGGCCCAGGGATCCCGTTCCTCCGCCACGGTCCCTGAGGAGATCCAGGCAACAACGACAGTATTCATCTCGGAATCCTCTCTCAGCGCTTCTCTCAGAATCGCGGCCATCTCGGTGCCCCGGATGTTATCGACACGAGTCTTAAACCAATCCATCGCTCCCCATCTCTAATCCTGTCGCTCCCCCCTTCCTCTCATCACCATGAACTCCCAGCTCGTCGCAGAATGGTCCAAGTACAACATCGCGCTGTACAGTACACAGCGCCCGCCTCCTCTGGGAACCGTAGACACGGCTGAAAAGTTGGAAAGGTTGGCCAGAGAGCATTTGACCAAGGTCGCGGGCGAAGGTACGATAAGCGGTGAACGGTTTTCGATAGCGGATCAAACTCAACGGAAGTTTCTCAGGTGCTTTCCTCTACGTCTTTGGAAGCGCCGGTGTATGGAAGACCTACGAAGCCAACCGCAACGCTTTCAACAAATGGGCCATTATCCCTCGCATGCTGCGAAACTGCACCGCCCGCAACTTGGAGGTACCACCAGTTTTCTTTCCGAATTGCGGTTTGAGTGACGGAAGTTTAATGGGTCCTAGACAACCATCTTCGGTCAAAAATTCAAAGCCCCGTTGCTTTTGGCCCCGATCGGGGTACAGGGCATTCTCCATCCCGAGGCTGAGATCGCCACCGCGACAGCTTCGAGGGATCTCAACATCCCAATGATCTTGAGTACTGCTGCCACTCGAACGATGGAAGAAGTGGCTGAAGCTCACGGGGACGGTCACCGGTGGTACCAACTCTACTGGTAAGCCAGCCGCGCCCTCTATCGTAACCACCCACGACTCATCGTTCGTCAAGGCCATTCAGTGACGATGTAACAGTGTCACTCCTCAACCGAGCCAAGAACAGTGGTTATTCTGCTCTTATCGTCACTCTCGACACCATGTCCATCGGTTGGCGCCCCCACGACCTCGATACATCTTATCTACCCTTCTTTCATTCATACGGCTGCCAAACTGGCCTCGCAGATCCGGTTTTCATGGCCCGATACGGTAAACAGCCAGAGACCCGGTCTAAGTTGGCGTTCCCATATAATCCCCAAGAGATTAACGCCCGCGCTGAACGGGGAGACCCTGAGGCGAAAGCGACGATTCACATGGGAAACGAATGGGTTAAAGAGATGAGTTCGGGTAGACAGAGGTCGTGGGACGAGCTCAAGCTGCTCAGGGATAATTGGCAAGGACCGCTTGTCCTGAAGGGAATCCAGTGCGCCGCGGACGCTGAGCTCGCGATCGACGCCGGGGTAGATGGTATCGTCGTCTCGAATCATGGTGGCCGGCAAGTTGATGGAGGAGTCTCGGCTCTGTGGTCCCTGGAACATATTATGAAATCCAGCAAAGTCAGGGAGGCCCAGGCGAGTGGGAAGTTCACGGTCTTGTTCGACTCCTCTATCAGGACTGGACCGGACATTTTTAAGGCTCTGGCGTTGGGAGCCCAAGCTGTTCTACGTAAGCCGTTTTCCTTATTACACCGGATGCCAAGTTGCATCGTGGCTGTGTGGTTTTTTTCCGCATTGTCGCTGATCGTTACCATTTGGTTAGTGGGACGTCCGTACGTATATGGTCTCGCTCTCGGGGGAGCCGATGGGGTCAAGCACGTCGTGAAGACGATTCTTGCGGAACTTGAAGTTACTATGGGTCTTAGCGGTTACAAGGCTATTGACGAAATCCAAGGCAAGGGCGAGGATATCCTCGCGAGAGTTACTCCTGCCTCTGTATGTAAGCTGTAGGAATACGAGCCGGATTTATCCGGTGTACATAGTATCATTACACATGACGATTTCGCGTTCGGCGGTGAATCAATTTGAATCAATGTATGGACTAGGGGTTGAACAGAACGATAGTCCGAGGGTGATTCTGGTTGTATCGAGGGTTCCGAGGTGGAGCGCATTCATTCGATATTACTACTAGGTAATATCTTGAACCCAGAGAAATGCTGGTCACGGCTACGGTTGGGGAGCACATACACTATCAGATACGCTGCAGCGCCACATGAGATCCGGTACACGTCGGACGGAGTTAGCGTCTAAGCTTCCATTTCCACCGTCAAAAATCTTGCTTTCGGATCTCATGTGGAGTTGCGGCGGACGTGGTTCCCAGCCGCAACCCCGGCTAGCACCCCGGACTCAGACCACAAGAACGTCTGGCTCGAAACTGGACTAGACTGACCGTTGTGAGGCTTCTCGAGTTCTGCGGGGACGAAACGTCGGAAATTGAGGGGGGAAGTTACCAGGTCCGTGGTTCAGACTTTCGAAATGGGTGGAAAAGGCACGTTGATTGCGTTACGCGAAGCCGACGACGTCCGAAACGGTTTGTCTCCGCTGAATTCGCGCCCCGACACCGACATGGAAAGTCTCGACGGCTTGCGATTAATCGTTGAACGTTGGACGTTGAGCGTTGAACGCTGAAATGTTGACCGTGGGTACAGCGTCCGGTGCTACAGCGGCGAGCCCCACGGTTCGAATAGGGACGGACGTTCTTACCATCCGCGTGCCTCTTTTGTGATAACTCGACGTACTTGGCATTATCTGTGGCACACGGTCGTGGAGACAAACCCAGGCTCCACGACCTTGACGTATCGAATACGTACTACTTGCCTTCTAAAGGTGACCCAGCACAGGCTGGGTATTCGGGTCGCAGCCTCCTGCTCCACATGAGTCAGACTACTTGACGGACATCCGGACTGGCAAGCCTGCGCACACCCCGATACGTACGCAACATATCGCTGTTATGAATCGATCTCGGAGGATACTCCTGCGGTCGCAGTTCCGAACCCTCGACAACAGGCTGCGAGCTACAAGCTTCGAGCGGCGGTTCTCGGACCTTACGAGATCCGAACTCGCGAGATCTCCGTCCTTGGATCTACAGTACAGTGCTCCGCTGTATGTGCAACTCCGCCGGGAATCGGGTTCCATATCATGCCATGATCGACGTACGTCGTGACGCACGATGGGACGTCCGCGAGACGGAGATCCGTGAAGTGACGATTTCCCCGCTTCGAGTCCGATGGCACCGTTCTTCCCCCCTGACCCTGGCGTTTGGGGACGGAGATGAGCGGAACGGGGATTACGAAACTGGTGGCGATCACCGAGCGAGCTGTAAGGACTCCACGCTCAGGTGTCACTTCCACTGGGTCGCTGCCATCTCTGTGCGGTCGGACCTTCTGCTCTCGGCGGTAGGCCAAGCCTATCTGGCTGGCAAAAACATCCCGAGACGTGCGTATTGGGTGCAAATTGTCTAACCTTTTCGTCGCTGAAGCGATTACACTCGTGCCCCAGTGTTTGGGACGTTTTCCCGCCGCGCGTTCTGGTCTCGATATCTGGGAACGGTGGACTCTTCGCCGTTCAACTGGGACTCGAGGATTTCGATAGTAGACGTACGTGGTGCTCCACGAACCGTACTCCGTCAGCTCACTTCATTCTATGGCTGTGGACGGTTTCAAAAATTTCTATGGTACAGTCCTTGGCACGCTTATTCCTTGTACCGCCGAAATCTGTCGGTTGGCTCTTCAGATTTACTCGCCTCTCATTATCACAGCCGTACCGCATGGGTCTCAGAAATGACACCGTATTGGCGCATCCATTGATGGACCATAGTCTCGACGGAAGATCAAATATTGCCTGGACTTCTCCAAGATGCGTTTCATCTGGGGTTAGTCGTGAATCGACCCTTCATTGGCGTGTCGCCTCTTTTCATATTCGACCGCTTTTGAATACCGAGGATTGGATTCGGGTTACGTGGGTTTGGTCACCCTCGCGATTCCAATGATCGCAGCAAGGTGGTACTATGAACTTGGAAATTAAGTTCCACCACCCCCTCCAATATGCAACTGCGTACTTCTCATATTAAGTATGTTGTCCGGGTTTTCCCTGTTCGCTTCGGTGGGTCGTATAACCGGCACGTTTCACATCTACGAGAGACGGTTTTAGTTCCCAAGCATGTAAGTAACCGACCCTCCATTTCATGACCTCGACCAAGAGTGATGAAAGCATTTGATGGAATTGATTTGTTACGAGCGATCAGATGGAGCGTCGTGTGCTAAGACGCCCACCATGCATCTGGCTGACCTATTCTGCCAGGTTTGTGCCATTCAAGGCACCGCCGCTGTTTTTGAGAAAGACCGTCGGGCCGTTGAGACCATGGGCATTCGCGAGGACTTCACATCTGAGACTGCAGCCTTCAAGAGGAACCGACACCCCCTTACGTGAGCCTTATGTCATCGTGGCTATAGTCAAATCCGAGTCCGTTCGCGACAAAAATGAAGGATGGCATGTACAATACAGCCGAAAATATACGGGGTCAAAGAGGTAATAATTTGCCAAGTCCACGGCTCACACACCGGTCGTCATACCTCCCCAGGTTGGTGACGGCCGGCGAATGGCCAAAAAATTGGGGGGAGGTTTTGCCAGGCATCATGAGGTGCGGGTATCTGGATGATCACCGCGGAAGATGATTGCTGTGCCGGTCCCGATTTGGCAGCTCTGTGTCAGTCAATCGAAGCTGACTTCAAATGGCTCGGGACGTCGTCGAAAAACGCTGCTGACGTGAGACGAAATCATCCCCGTTTCCCAAGAAAATCAAGATCAGCCCACCAGCAGGACTCGAGGTGGGCCCCCGAATGGACTATTATGCATCGTCCCCATGTGTCGGGATCATTTGCTCACATAAAGGCGGCTGCCATAAATCTCCAAAGACGCAACTCGTCGCGACGGTTGCAGCCGGAAGCCTGAGCTTTGAATACCGGGATGGAAGTTGATCGGCGTTGCGGTTCTTCGAGAGGATCACAGGTGGTGGGGTCCCACGTGTATCCTATTGGGCTGGTAGATCCCCCAGCTTACCCTTCATCGGGGCATACGTTCTCGCAACGGCTGGCGGCGGTCGTGTTCGCGGGTGGTGAACTGGTTTGCCGTAGTATGTGCGCACTCAGTAGGTACCGGGACAGCGATATGATGGATGGAAATGGGTATAGTGGTAATTAACCTTCGTGTCAGGTTGAGCATTGCTGTGGTAACGGTGCTCGCCATTGATATACCCATATTGGCTAACGCTCGGCTTTCGATCGAGTATCCGGGGCAGCTGGGGGTGTTGCCAGAGTTCTCCGGAGGCAAAGGCAGCCCACCGGGTGCAGAAGCTGAAGGCGAGGGGGAGGAGATTCCATCAGTTGCCAGCGAGACTCATGTAGACGCGGAACCCTTGAAGTGGTTCGGCGCTGGATTCCTGAGGAGCCGAAGTTGACATATTTATTTATTCCCAATCCGATATCGAATTCGAACCCAGTGGGACCGATCGTCTTCGCTGCCGGTCGAAGCCGAGCCTGCCATTTGGGCGATATAAGTGAACGGGCGAGTGGAACGTGTTGCCTGTAACAAAGCCCCCTCCTTCCGAGCTGCCTCCCCCTCCATCCGCCCTCTCGAACACCATGGAGCCCGTGCACGTGTCTTGCCTCCCCATTGACCTCTTGGATCTGGTCCGTTGCCCGCTTCTTCTGTGTCCCACCCCTCGCAATGACCGAAGCTGATGGCGAGCCTATTAATAGGTTATCGCCCATCTCGACCCATGGGACCTTCTTCACCTCGGTCGGGTCTCAAAAGGGTTCAGGGAGATCGTCATTACCCCGAAGGCCGCCAGTTTGTGGAAATGGTCGATCCAGTCTGTCGGCTTGCCGCCGTGTCCCGACGGTATGACAGAGCCCGCCTACATCGCCTTCGTGTTCGATAGCGAATACTGCGTATGTTCATTTTTACTCTGTGGTCTGCGGCTCGGACTTACGAACGCGTTTCCAGGTGTGCGGGAATTCACCCGCACCGTTGCTGATACCACAACTCAAAATCAGACTTTGCACCAAGTGCAAGTCGAAGGAGTAGGTATCCTCACCTGGAGATACGCTGCGGTTGTTCACCTGTTATCTCTCAAGCGTCAAATGGTTCAATGCGAGGGCCATTGGGAGGCTCGTGACTCCTTCCACCCTTCAAGTGATCGCGGTGAATTTAGTTACGCCATGTAAGTGACATCATTGGCTATACCGGGACGGGCGATTTATATGCATTTCAAGTCTCCTTGGGAAACGATCATGAAATGAAGGCTTTCTATGTTCCAGAGCTCAATTCGAATGCTTCGAGAGTTAGCCAGTCTGGAGGCGACCCATATATTGCTGTCAATCAGTTGATGAAGGCCGCCGCGAGAGCTCAATTGGTATGTAGGTTCCATGTGACCAAGAGACCTCATCTTTACGTTTCGATTGTCCCTCAGTTTTCTCAATCTCTATGGGAATGGTGTCTGGAGCGGCAACGAACCAGGTGAATCATCCGTTGCTAGTCTACCGGTTTCATGAAACTGAATGATCCTCAGGGCGTTTTGCCAACTGTCCACTCTCGGCTTTTCTCGGGAGATTGTTTCAGCTGAGTGGCCGACCTTGGAACGGCAACAGTTCGACCAGGCTGTCCTCATGGGAGTTCGTGACTGGAGCGATGAATGTCAGTCTTCCCACCTCCCTCTCTTCCCTTCGTTGACTCACGTCCACGCACTCTCACCAGACTGGAACGAGAACGTCGTCCCCAGACTTCGTGCAATCTTCCGGTCAGTCGAACAGGAGATCGAGGGGCAGAGGCACAGGAAAGACATTGAGACGCGACAACAGGAATTTGCAGAGCGTTCTGCCCCGTTCATCGAGCACTATAAGCCGTTTCTCGACGTTTCCGCCCTGAGGCGCGCACCCCAGGTCCAGAAGCTCCTCTCCGAAGGCGACTACCAAACTCCTTTAACTCCTGAGAGGTTCTCATCTATCCACGATGAACTCGTCCTCTGGGCTGATCGAGAGCTTGCCCCAACCTACTCCACGCTGGCGACATCTTTCCGCTCGGTTCACGAAGGCCTGTTGTCTCCGAACACATTAGGTGTCTCCGACCGGGAATTTCTGGAAAAGGTCGTGACGATGTTTGGATGCAAGTCCTGCGGGGTCGTTTACGATTACAAAACGCACGCGAAGCACGGAAAGGAGTGTCTCAAGGCGATACGAGCTCGAACGTTTGGTTCTCAAGGTTCCGGGCCCGCCGAGAAGCATGCGATCGTCCTGGCTCTTCGTCTCCTCCAGTTGCTCGGGCTGCCTGAGGACTCCACGCGGGCTTTGGTTGAAGAAACCTTCTGTGGAACCAGGTTTGTTTGTCTATGCGGAAACCCTAAGTTTAGGAAGCACGTCGGGTTTTTCGAGCTGGTACGCACCTTTTCTACATCAGTGCAGCTCTTCAACTTGGCTGATTGGTTGTTCAAAGCTTGAACACCTTATTTCTGAGAACGATGCGCACGAAGAGGTCAAATGTCGGGTCCGGGTAGGGATACAACATTCGGACGAGAAAGCTCTTGGCGGCGAAGTTTCCTTGATCAACGATCACGACCCCTCCCTCCTCCCCTCCCTCGTTCGACGTGTGGATCCCGGGCAACCTCAGTGGCAATTCGAGACCGCCCCCGCTGGTGGCCACGGTCCAACCAAGCCGCATCTAGCGTATTGCGATCTGTGTTTACAGCTGACCGGCGTCAGGAAGTTTTTGGGCGACGATAAGGAGTATAGGGCGTACGACATGGAGGCAAAGTAAACCCGGAATGAAGTCTCTGCGTTTCTATGCTAACGTATCATTCTGGATTTGTAGGCATGCAAGTCCCATCGTATAATCAAATCTCGGATCCGTGAATCAAAGGCTTGTAAATGTAAATGTATTATAGTTGTGCTTAATCGTGTTTAGCACCATAACCACTGAGCAACATGTCGGAGTCTGTATATTAGCATATCCTGCGCTCTTGCGAAAGGTGAATGATATGTTTCTTGTTGAGATAAATGTTTTTTGGAACATCCGGAGCGATTTGGTGACATCATACGCAGCGGGCTCCGGTCAACTGCCAAGACGTGTGATCGCCAACATGGCCTCCGAACGGGCGCCCACGAAGTCGACTCCGGCCCCAAGAAAGCTGCCAAATGATCTAGTGTGTCGCAATACGATCTCCATACCGGTACCTAGTGAGATAGTGCCGAGACACATAATCTCCGCGTTACAGTTTATATGCCGCGATGTGGCATTAGGTTGGGCGGAGCCGATTTCGCTATGGAATGGTGAGAACGTGGGATTCGTGCCAGGAGGGGTCCTTCATCACTCCGCCGATCAGTTGTTCCATGTGGATGTCGTGGGTGCGTGTGATTGTGAATACAGATGGGCCCGCCCGAGGGTATTCATTTTGGTGGGTCCCGCAGATAGTACCTTGTGGTTCACCATACTCCATTGGAATCCTCCATTGAGTAATGTGGATGGTTTATCTGGTGACTCAGTAAGAAGCCTCCCGGTGAAGAAGCAGAACAGATAATCTATGATGGATGATTGCCCGGTATATGCCAGCGCGTAAACACGTGCGACGGTGTTAGAAGTAATGGCACACGACTGAACAAGTGCCCGAACGCGTGCCATGCGGGACTCCGAGTAGCGCGGAGGTGGGTGGCAATTGAGACCCTGGATCCTTATCCTACATACATTCCATAACGTTATGGGCGGCGGACGTGATGCATTTGACACCTAAGGACTCCGGGGGTAGCGCGAGGCTATAAGTTTCGCAGTGGCTTCGGAGTCAAGGTGGAGCCTGATTAGATGAGCGCGGTGGAAGTGGGGTTCTAGTGAGAATGGATTCCGGTAGCACGTCAAGAGACGCGCGACTTGGAGTCCTCAAACGCGAAGACGAACCTATGCTAACATCGATCGAGAGGCGAGCATTTTGGCGTGTGGTCCCACTGGCCGCAGCAGTCGTTTTTAACCTCAGACGGATCCCGAACGGTCTTCACCCTGAGCACCAGGCTGGGGGGTTGCGGACTCACCTACCACCGTATGGGTGAAAGATCCAGGAGATTTTTTTTTGGAAAACTTTGTTTCCTGACGGTTGCGAGAGCTCGTCAGGCAGTTAGAAGAGCTCGCGCCAGATCGCGAATACCCAACGGATTTTGGTACATGGGCCAAAGGCGGTTGCCTACAGTGCCTGTTGGGATCAATTCAACACAAGGTCTTAAAAAAACCTGACTTCTACCAAAAGACCTGGAGATTTTGCCCGGGTTTCTTCCGCCTGTGCCCTCGTCTCTCCCTCCGTTCTCTTTGACGACCTTTTGCCATCGCGGTCTCCGCAATATACCGAATCACTCCTTCGAGAGTGTAAAACACCATACTTCTTGATTGCCTCTTGGCACGACTTAATAAACGTCGGATGATCAAGATGCCCGATCCTGGTCAAACTTCGGAACACCACAACATCCGCTCCGGGGCACGCGTGACCGGTTACTGCAGGTGACTGTCTCTTCCACCACCTTCCACCACGAGCGACGGCGGCAAAACAGGGTCTCGGGACGAAAAGCAAGCCAAAACGTGAGCCCATTCCCTGGAGTTCTAAGCCGCACCAGGGGATGAACTCGCTGTAGGATGATCAAGGAAACATTAAATCAGAATTTGGGATCGTGCGTCCCATCCATCACCAGTCGGACTGTGATATATGTATATGATTGACTGCGCGGAGGTCTACAAGTGCCAGAGAGAGACAGATGAGTACGATAAGGACGTGAAAACTACACCGATTTTTGTGAGTGGAACGTTCATGCGGCGTGTGGGACTGGATTAATGGGTGCCTGGATCATTCTCCGCTATAAATTCAGCGTTCGTTGTCGACATTCAACAAGGAATCAACGAGGATTTCTGCAGAACGACCGCAAAACTCCTTCGCGTGCTCGTGCAGGATGCTGACGCAACCGCCCTTGGAGAACACGTCGATCCTCCTTCGCTCAATTGGAAGCTCTCCGATATCAGCTACGTCGGTGTCCAATCCACGATGTATGCTAGTCTCGCCGTACTTGGGAGGCAGTGGCTAAACTGATACGATAAAATCGAGATGGATAGGGCACTGATACAACGGAGTCGGCATTGGGATGAGAATATGACTAGGATTGCAATGTACGTTTCTGCCACCACGGCGTCATGCGAGCGTTCACACCAAACCCCAGCTTCCTTCGGCACCTCCTCTATTATGACGTCTGCAAGAACGGATGATATCAGAGACGCGCTCGTACCCTCAGATCGTTCCAGAGTTGGGTGGGATCGGTTCGTCGGTCCGGAGGGTGGCCTCACCATCTCGAATGGCCCGCCGTCCCTTGCTCCGCCCGCAACTTCGGCGTCGAAAGCGTGTTGTAACGCGCTTTCGGGGAAGCCCGGGAACGTTGGACTTGAAGACGAAGCCTTGAAGGACGGCCAGGAGTTTGAGGAGGGGGGGTGGAAGGAGCATTAAAAGCTTGAGCGCGTCCATACAGGGACAATTATGGCCAAGGAGGTGCGCGCGTTCCCCTTTCACCCACATCCTACCCGAAACTCATATTGCCCGTCGTGTCGTCGTTTCCTTTTCCCCCCTCCGATATGGATCACACCCACACAGATTGCGTTGATTAACGAGGAACCATCGGTGAGGAAATGGATTCCGCACGGGTTTTGTGGATAAGGAATCGTTGGAAGGGTTAACATACTTGTACCGTGTTCGTCAGACTGTTCACCAAAGTGAGCTGTTGACCACTCCGATTTCTACGATCTCCTTGCCCTACAATTGAGAACAAATAATTGATGCCAGAGTTGTTTTTTTTTCCTTTCTATGATTCCATGACTCCCTTTTGATAGAATCTCGACCTCTAGCACTGATTGTATTAAACTGTCTGTTCGCTATTGGCTTGGTCCTTGTTGATCTCCAAATGATGGAAGAAGCCCAAGAGTCTGGGGAATTTAAGCAGTGTGAGCACTCTGAGAAGACTCACTGTGGGGTGGTACTATATGGATTTGGATGAATACCTTGGTGGTTAGTTATATGATACAAGCTATCAGTGTTTCAGTCATCCGGCAAGGAGATTTTTGGGACATAGAATTTCAGGAATGAGTGAACAGAGTACATAAGCTATGGATACCTAATTAAGTACAATTGCACTCCAGAATCAATACCTCTCCAGAGTTATAACCAGCAACTAGATACTGACCATCCCATTGTGCATCTGAGGGCCTTTCAAGTCTCCCAGGCAGTTGGAAAACTACCTTTCCAGTAACTGTGTTCTGAATCCCAGGTAGAAATGACCTCTGCTTCCTGAGACCACCAATGAAATCCAGGTGGGGCCTATTTTGGGATACATTTGATAGCTTAGCAGGAGATGAACCTAATACCCCAAAGTCCCACCCTTTAATTGGTTCTGGTGATGAGGGGAAATGAATCCAGACCCTAGGGCCATCACTGGTCAAGAAGGGATCTGCTGATAGAGAAGATTCATGTCCCACTTTCCCCAGAACCTCCCCTGTCCATATAGACAGGACTTGAATGGAGTGGTATAATAGGCATGAAACTCTAGATCCATCATCTGATATCCTGAGATCCCTAACACTGTCTATTACTATACTGGGGTCCCTACTAACATCCTCAGGTACCATTACTGTTCTGAGGAGTTTCCTTTCCTCAGTATCCCAGATATGGATTTTCCCATGTATACACCAAACAGAGATCAACTTGCCATCAGTCAACTGAGTGTCTATCAGGTGGGGGTCTTTAGCTGGGGTTTGGAAGGATGTCTTGCAGAGGCCAGTTGAGATATCCCAAATCTTCACCACCCCATCTGAATGACTTGAAATAGCAACACCATCTTTTGCCTGTAGAGTAATTGATTTGATTTGAGCCAAGGTGTGGGGGGCAGACTCTGGGTCAGCTGGAGCTAGGTTTGTGGATGAGACACCAATCTGCCAGAACTTGACTGACCCATCTCGGGATGTTGAGATGAGAGAGGAGGGGGAAGAAAATGCAAGGGAGGTCATATATTCAGAATGGCCCATGAAGGTCTCTAGGAGGTAAGGGTCTGAGCTGGTGATGTCCCAGATATGGACAATACTATCAAGAACCATTGCAATAATCTTGTTATCAGGGGAGAAACAGAAACATCTGGGATATTTGCCAGCTACACAGAATTTAGCCACAATCTCTTTGGAATCTGTGCTTTTAACCTCAATAGCTGACCCATTGGACACAGCAAAGCAGGTACCATCTAAGGAGAAAACAATGTGGGAACCATCATATTCAGGTGCAATCTGCTGACCACCAATGTCCCACTGCCAGACTTTGCCACCAGATACAGACATAAGGTGTTTGGGGTTCAAGGGAGAGAAGTAAACATAGTCCACAATGCGTTTTTGCTCTATGGTGCAATAGCACTCTCCTGTCTGAATATCCCACAAATGAATTGTCCCAGGACCAGATCCTGAAGCAATTGTGGTACAGTCTGCTGAGATGGAGACAGAAGCAACCCACTGATTCTGGCCTTGGAAGGTCTTGACAACACCACCAGTCTGCATATCCCAGAGCTTGATGGTCATGTCATTACCACCAGATACAAGTGATGTCCCATGTTGTGAAAAGACAAGAGATGTCACCCAATCAGTGTGCCCAGAAAAAGTGGTCACCTGGGTTCCTGTGATGGCACTGAGAATGATGATGGAACCAGAATGTAAACCAACTGCAATGGTATCTTCCCAGCATGTAAGGGCCCATGGGGTTTCATCCAATAAAACTGTGCGGAAACATGTTCCCCATCCAGCTGAAACCCCCTTAACTACCTTGATTTCTTGTGAGAACTCTGGACTGTAGTACTGGTGGAGCCAGGATGAAGGAGGGCAAATTGGGAGGGCAAAAAGGTAGATGTAGGAAGGTGAGCCATGGATTATATCAAAGTGTCCTAGGATAAGTCTCTGGCTATCACCTATCCACTGGCATGTGACTCCTGTCTAAATAAGCATCAATACAGGCCTGAGTAAACAGTTCTACACAGCACTCACCAAAGCATACCATTGTTCAACATCATTCATGGCATAAACCCCAGTTCCAAGGTTCCCTGTAAGTGCAAGGACCTCAATCCAGTATGGCAAGCATGTTGTAAAGAACTGGTCAACTGCCTTCTGCACTTCCTTAACATAGGAGCTACTGTTGGGGATCCTCAGAAGGTGTTTTGCCCAGAACTGGCATGCATATTCTAGGGCATCCCCAATGTGTTTCTTGCAATGAGTGGAGAGATCTTCAATTTCACTAAGAACAGTATGGTCATCCAGGTTGCAAATATTCTTCCTCAACCTTTCCTTCATCAGGTTAAGGCATGAGAGTAGGATTTCTGCATGATGAACTGCAGGCTCCACAAAGAACCTTTTATCTTTGCACCGGACTGGGTCTGTGAGGAAGTCAGGAAATGACTTGTGGAAGATTCGGATGGGGTCTTCTGTGTTCTCAGGGACAAGGAGGAGGGAATGGAGGGAATAGAGGGTAGTTGAGATTCTGGGTATTCTCAGTAGGTCTGAGAGTGCCCTTGCTGAAAGAGGGTTGAGCACAAGCAATACTGCCCCCACCACAGTCTTGAAGCGGGAGTAGACTTTCTCGGCATCTACATCTATATCATCAACTGCTTGCTCTAGAATCTGGGTGTAGAGGAAGTCAATTCCTGAATGTCCTTCATGGGCAGTGCTTTGTGTGAGAGAGATGATTCGGTCCAGGTGTTCAGCGGGTGTGTAGCTCCTGGATGTGAAAAGTTTGATGATGGTTGAAGCATAGATAAAGAATCCTGCTGCCTTTTCGCAAAGAATGTTGACATCAGATGGGCTCGGCTGATCTTGTGTGAAATCGCAATCACTCCGGGTCTTAGCAATGTCGGCTAACCGAATCCTGAAAAACAGCTTGATATCACTATCCACTGAGGAACGTTCAACGCCATGTAGCTTGAGCACTTCTGTGATGGGCCGGAGTGACTCGAGGCGAAATCCGGAGCGGATCCGATGCTCTGGACGACTGGTGATAAAGAACTTGACGTTTGGGATCTCTTCCACGTAGCGGGAGAGCACGGAAAGAATGGCGGAGGCGGGTTCTTCGTCCTTGCACTCGTCCAGGGCATCAATGATGATGAGTGTCCAGATCCGCGCGGCCTTCAGTGGGCCAACGATAATCCTCTCCATCTGGGAACAAAGAGATTCTCGTCCGATGTCAGGATTGGCCCTCAAGACCCGGACCAACTGTTCTCGAAATAGGAGGTAGCGATAGGCGAGTTGAAAAGCGAGAGTTGGGAAGATCGTTTGGAGATTACTTCTATTCGCGAAATCTCGCGAGCAAAAGAAGCTCGCACCAAGCTTCCCATCCGCGAAGCTGATCTCGGCGAACGTCTGGGCGATGGTCGACTTTCCGGTTCCCGCAAGGCCATTCAGCCAGAACACGCGGTGGTCTTGTTCGTCTCCTAGCCAGCGTTCGAGTTGCAGAAGTACGTCCATCCTGGTTCCCCTCAGGCATCCCTGCCTGTTCCCGGAACGGTACCCAGCGTCGGCGGTGTGACGCATCTCTCTCAGGAGGTTGCGGTCTGCGTCTCCCTATTTTCAAGTTACTACAAAGGGTGGGATTGTAGGGAAGTGGAACTCACGATCTGCTGGCAGCCCTCGTCGTAGATATCTTGTTGTAACGAAGTCTAGGCGCACGTCAACTATGATGAGAGCAAGTCTTTTGGGAGAACAAACCTGATAATCCATCAAGGCATAGCGAGTATCTTGCACCAGACCGTCAAGCTTCTGTACATTCTCGGAGTTTTTGAGGAAAAGCGCGAGATCCTTCTGGGTCGCCATCGAGTCCATATCTTGGACAATCGCTTCCAATCTCCTGGAATTCCCCGTGCGTCAGACTTGGCTCTCGGTCTTGGAGAATATAGGCTCACCGTTCCAGCTTGCTTGCCCTCTCCTTCTCGTTGACATCACCCAGAGAGATGGGTACGGAGAGCGAATCCGAAAGCGCCTTGACCCTGGGCGCCAATGATTCTAAGGCATGTTCATTCACCTCCGTCGGCTAGAAAGACCGTAAGCATTGCGAATCGGATATGCGGGAAGTAGGCCATACCTCGCAATTGTCGAGAATGAAGCAAAGGGGTCTCGCAATAGATTTGAGCGGACCGAAGGCACCCGCGGAGTCCCTCACCCCGTGGAACAGTCTGGCCGTGGCAGACGCAGTAGGCTTGGAGTTCGATTTCTTCTCATCCGCGGCGGCGGTCGGTTCGAAGGTCTCGTCGGGACGAACAATTTCTGGTTCATAATCAGGAAGGGCAGATGTGCCTGCATTGCCAGAAGGAACAATCAGAGGTAGCGACTAAAATAATCAAATTGAAGTTCACGTACCGTCAGGCTTCCCACCATGCGAGATCGAAGGAGTGGATGGAGAGGAATGGGTTCCCTCAAGTTCTCCACTTCCCACTGCGATCTCAACGTCTGGGCGTGGGTGCGAACGCTCCTGGCTCGCCTCTCCTCCATCAGCGTCTACCTCTCCCCCTTCTTGATCGCTGTCGCTTCCACGCGCTGGTACAGGCTCTGGCTCGTCTGGCTGAGGAGGTGGATCCGTTGAAAAAACTCGTTCTCCAGCCGCACTGGCTCTATCCCCTTCTTGGTCGTAGTTTTCGCTCGTCACGACGTGAGGATCTGGTTGCAGAAGCGAACCTGTCGAATTGGCTCCCTCCCCACCTGGGTGAGCTCCCGTTTCGTCCGGTTTGCGCTTTCCCCCCGTCAGCCGGTGCTTGAATTTTTTCTTCATTTTGGAGAGCGAACCACGTATGTCGTCCATATCGGCGTTGGATCGGTGTAGATGGTGGTGGGACAGTAGATGGTTAACCTCGTGGCTCTGACTCTATTCCGCATCAGCGCTCAGCGCGGGTGTGATGCGTGATCCTGCAGGTGCCGCCACCCTTCCTCACATCGATTTTTCACGCGTACACGTTTTATTCGTTTTATTCCTGACAAGTACTTACATTCCTTTGATTTGGAGCCCATTTTGTCACCGCTGAGCTCAATATCGGATCCCTTCGATCGATCCCTCGTTGATGATCGCTGCCTCCTTTCCCAAGGGATGGCGCGGCTCTGGCTATCCCTACCGTCGTCTACCTACAGCTCATAGGAGGGGGCGTCAAAATCCTCCATACAGAAGATGCGTATCACCCTCTGCACCGGACCGAGCATTCAAAAGACCCCCTCGCCCCGTTCCTAGTTCCGTCGTATTTCTGCTTGTTTTTGTTTCCTGGTGCGCACCAACGTAGAGCATTCGACACAGCGATCCACGGCTCATCACAGCGACCCGCGGCGGTCGAGGTACCAGTAGAGGGTACAAGCTCTTCGTGAAACCTTTTCATTCCACGAACGAACGACAAGAATAAATACAGAGGATCTCACATGCTCGGAAGCAGGCGTTCAGGTCAGCCCGAAAATATCGAAATTGAACCCCCACTTTCCACTTGAGAAAAAGAAGTTCGCACTTGGTTAGCCGTCGTCCAGAGGGATCGAAAGGGTGGGAAAAGATGCATACCTGGGGTTGATCATCCTCTTTGGAGGGTGTGCCACCGCCGTGCGTTCAATTCCACCGAACAACTCTTGAGGGAGAGTCACAACTGGGTTGGAGACGTGAGCCAACGTAGTGGACGTGACGGTAGTGCTCCTCGCATAACTGACCTTGAATGTTTTCTGTGATCCTATCTGGGTGGATGCTCTTTGGTAAAACGACCACGCCCCTCTGCCTAAGCCACGAGAGGACCGCTTGGGCAGGGGTGATATTCAGTAGTCTTGCGGCTTCCACGAACTAGAGGTGTGTCAGCGTCGTGCGGGCGGAGTATCGCCGACACTCGACGTACAACTGGCAATTCCAACGTTTCTTTGACTTTCCACATGCCACCGAATGGCGATGAAGCTTCTAACAGCACCTTCCGTGACTTTGCCCACTAAAAGATGGCGCATTTTTGAGGGTGGTCTATGAGATTACGGTTGGATGGCACGTACCGCGATGAGATTTGGCTGGGGGTTCCAATAACTCAACTCCACCTGGTTCACCACGGGACGATACTTTAGTGGGTTCTTCATAAGATGCTCAAATCTATGTGCACGTAGGTGAAACGGGATGCGTTCCGGGTTGGTGGTTGGCTATACTAACCTCCAAATAGTGAAGCTTCGAAGTGAACAGACGTCGATGTCAACACTCGATAACACATGAATGCACGCAATAAGACATACTTGGAGACCCCTATATTCTTTATCTTGCCCTTGTCGACCAGCTCTTCGAGCTTCTTCCAGGTAGGAAACATGTCATCCGACAAGGGTTTGTCTACAGCAAACCTCCCGGAGGTGAGATAGGGCTCCTTCAGGATCGCCACGGGCCTGCGTACCACCACCGCATGAGCTCACAGCAAAACGTTGGAAGGTGGATAGAATCACGGTACCAATGGATCAGGTACATATCCAGATAAGAGGTCCCCAAGCGGGTCAGCGTTTCGTCAAGGGCAGTTTCAACATCTTCCGGGGAATGAAAGGCATTCCATAACTACGAGTCACGAGAACCCCGATCAGTAGGCCAGACAGCGAGAGTGTGTGCAACTGTATGGCTACCTTGGAAGTCAACCAGAGATCTTGCCGCCGTACACCACTCTGGTGTATCGCCTTCCCAATGGCCTCTTCGTTCTATGGACGGTGATGAGATGACCCTCGGGGTTATGATCTACATGGACGTAATGCACCCCATATTCCCATGCGCAGTCAATGTGGCGATATCCTGCATTCAATGCAGCCTAGACCCGAGTGTTAGCCGGGGCTCCCTTGGTCAACCAGCTGTAGAATCACCTTGACGGCCTTCCCGACGTCTTCTTTACTTGCCCTCCAAGTGCCCAAACCGACGGAAGGGATGGTATCCCCAGAAAGCAACGCGTAACCATTCACGGGTGAAGGTGGCAACGACGAATCTGTTCCTACTGTTGATGATATCCGTCGGCTCAAAAGCGCCGTAGTCATTGTTGCGCGCACGAGTCCTGGTTGGACAAGAGAGTTCGACTTGAGCATGTTGCCTCAAAGGTGGGCGACGGTGATAACGTCCGCAAACGGCGGCGACGAGCAAACGGATCCGCGTCGGAGTCATCAATTGTTATCATTCACTTGGTGTTCATCGTTCAGAACGCTCGACGTTGGGGGTGAAATCTTCTGGATTTCTTCGCGGGGTGTACAGGGTACGGAATGAAAAGTAAACGCATGAACATCATGCCGGCCGACGGAAGGGGTGTCAGAGCGGCTTGGCAGACGGTGCTCGGCTAACACCGACCCATCCCATCCATCTCGATGACATCCTGTGCGAGGTATGGAGGGGTGCTCGTCAATATTTAGTCCTAACCCCCCTCCATTAGGCTCGCCAGCTGCTTGTTCTGTAAGATCATCAAGGGTTCGTAGTCTAACTACCATACGTTTGACCCCGCAATCACGGATACGCGTAGGAGAGATCCCGTCTTTCAAGCTCGTCGAGACGGAGAAATCGTGAGTCTATCGGTCATCTCTTGGAGAGTACTAGGTCTCTTATGTTCCATACAAGCTTCTCCTTCTTGGATATCAACCCTCTCGCACGCGGTCATTCTCTCGTGATCCCCAAGTGTGGGTTTAGTGGATCGTTCGTTCGTGTCATAACGCGGCTCATCATACACACATTTTGTTACCGGTAGGGCATGGCGAGAAGCTCCACGATGTCCCAGATGAGTATCTCCAGGATTCCCTGATTGTCGCGAAGAAGATCGCCGTCGCATCCGGATTTGACAATTACAACATCCTGCAGGTACGAGTTCACCCTCGCCCTCTGCACTACGTCCCATTGACATGCCTTAACACGCGCCCAGAACAACGGAAAGATCGCTCACCAGGTGAGAGTTGCAGGACATTTGGTACTTGTAGTACTTCATTGACGAATGACCTCCAAGCTCGTCCCTCACGTCCACTTCCACGTCATTCCCAAACCTGGGGAATCCGACGAGACTGGTTTGGGAGTCGGATGGCCCATGCAGAAGGTCTCCAAGGAAGATTTGGAGGAAGTCTACGAAGAAATCAAGGGAAAGTTGTAAGCCATGTAAGTAGGTAGGCGGGGCCAACTAGCAACTGCGGTTGTGATCTAGATTGCGTTTACAGAACTGTATTATACGAAATCGCATCCGTCCTTTCCATCAGCGAGATGTTCAGGCCGATGTATGGCGGAATGGTGGCTGTGGCAAGATGCCATCAGGTACAGTAGGTCGACAAGTGGCGAAGCCAGTATGTAACTGGATAAACGCAACAGGCCCGGTTGCGTTGAAAACCCGAAACAATACGGGGTACGGGAAATCACAACCGCCAGAACGGTCAAGCTCTGGGGAAGAGTTGGAGTTTTTCGATGACGTAGCTCAAGCGAGGATGCACCCGAAGATCGCTCTGGCCATGTTCGAGTCATCAGGAAAAATGCTCGACACCTGTTTTTTGACGCGCGCCTTTGGGTGTCATCTTCTCTGGGATCATTTTTTCTTCTTTCCACTTTTCCTTACGAAGGGATTGGAAAAAGACAGGGAACAGTCGCACCCAAGATTCCTGATAGAGTCTCCCTCTCCCTGGTTTGCAAAGAACATAGACGAGAGAGAGTACACGTAGCCCCGGAGATTTTATTTCGGCCTCTCCAATCTTGATGATCGCATTATGCGGGATTGAAGCCTACCGTGTCCGGTGCGGGCATAAGATAAATAGATAAACCTTTCATTTGCAACTTGCACGTATTCTCCTCCGCCCTCCTTCACCCGAGTCTCCCCATTTCTGTTCCTTTCACGATGCCGGTACAACTGAGCCACGAGGACCCAAAAACGTACACCCAGCTTACGTTCAAACCGTTGTTGAACAAGCTGGTTAAAACCCCAGAGTACTTCAACCCCCACGATCTCCAACTCGCCCTCGAACACATTTTCACTCCAGGGTCGGTTGATCCCACCCAGATCGGTGCATTCCTCACCGCGCTTCACATATCTCGTCTCGAGAGGCGACCGGAATCGTTGGCCATCGCTGCGAGCTTGTTGAGGTCCAGAGCGGTCCCTGCGACTGTTGACCGTGGGGACGAGGATTTCGTGGTGGATATCGTTGGGACGGGAGGAGACGGGCATAACACCTTCAATGTCAGCACGACGGCTGCTATCGTCGCTGCTGGTGCGGGTGCAAGGGTGATCAAGGTGCGGTCGACGAGGCTAGTGCAAGATAATTTGCAAGCTAATGTCTGCGACGCGTAGCACGGAAGTCGAGCCTCAACGTCGACTACGGGTTCAGCAGATCTCCTCGAACGCCTCGACTGTCTCTTCGTCCCCCCCACACCGGGAGCTACGATCCCATTCCCCAGGATCCCCTTCCAATTCATCCTCGCACCCCACTACCATCCCTCGCTAGCATTCATCGCACCATACCGCAAACTCCTCCCCTTCCGAACGATGTTCAACGTCCTCGGACCGTTGATCAACCCCGCCCGACCAAAAGGAATGGTGCTCGGTATCTGCGAACCTCAGCTGGGCACGACGTTTGCTCAGAGCTTGCTCGATGGGGGAGTCCAAAAGGCACTGATCGTGTGCGGGGTCGAGAGACTGGACGAGATCAGTTGCGCGGGTCCCACTCACGTATGGCAGCTGACCAAAGAAGCGGATGGGAAGGGTAAGGTAGACGAGTACCTGGTTGAACCAGAAAGCGACTTTGGGTTACCCGCTCACCCATTGGAAGATGTCGCCGGTCATTCCCCAGAGGAGAACGCCAAGGTGTTCGTTAGGCTGCTGAACCCTGCCCGGGGTCTCCCATCTGACTCGGACAAGGAGACGATCAGGAAACACAACGCCGTGACTGATTTCGTGTTGATCAACGCCTCAGCGTTGCTGGTCGTCGCCGGGATCGCCAAGGACTTCAAACACGGCGTTGAGTTGGCGAGGGACAGCATCAGTAGCGGAAAGGCATGGGAGGCGTTGGAGACCTTCAGGCAACAACAGAATCCGACAGAGTAAAAGTGCTGCACGGTTTCGATACAATACTTGTTATGTACTGTATGCTATCAATCTAGTAGAAAAGAGGTCGTACTCATATCACAGAAATAGAGGTCATCGAAACGTCCGCATCACCGCTCGCAAGCGCAGATCGTTGAGATCTCCTCTCTTCCATCTGCTTCTGTAGCTCGGCGATCTCAGCATTCAGTTTGGCCTATACGAAGAGTGAGCACATGTGCTTATGGTAGGAGCTTCGTACGCACAGTTTTGCTCTCCAATTCTGAAACGTCGAAAATCGACCAGGGCGATTTCCTTTTCGGCGGGTGTTTGTCACCTGGGTTACCGAAGGGGCGTAAGTTCGGATGGATGGAGAGACCAATTGGGTGGACGAACCGAGAGCGGCTTGCATAAACACTTCGTCCATGAATTCATGGTTCCGCTGGAACCTCGCCAGCGCTAGGGTTCTCGTTGAGATCATTTCCTTTTCTAAGTTAACGTTAGCAGGAACCAATAAAAGCCCGAGGTGAGGACACACCTATTTCTTCATCCTCATCCGGGTGCATGCTGGGTCTTTGCTAGAGAGAACACGATTCAGCTTCACCGTTTCTGTGACCTATGGCACAGACGAAACACACAGTGTTCATGCTACCTCTCGCCCTCTGTTCCCTCTCCTGGGCGTTCCGCCTCTCGAGTGCTTCCATCTGTCGGTTCTGCTGAGCCAACATCGACTGCGTCGTGGCTGGACCTGGGTATCCCATTCCAATTGGTGGGGGAACGCCTTGCGGTCCAGGTTGTTGAAGTGGCGCATGACCCGGGTGAGGGGGATGTTGTTGGTTAGGAACCCCTTGCATTGGCCCAGGTCCTGGACCCTGGTTCGGTGGAAGTTGTTGGGGACCGGGTCCACCTGGTCCCCCAGGCATCCCGCCTCCCATCCCACCGGGCATGCCTCCGGGGATTCCACCTGGAATATTACCTTGCATACCGGGGGGAATACCTCCAGGTACACCACCAGGAACGTTTCCGACTGAGGGGCCACCAGTTGTACCTGGAAGAACCTTTTGTCCGGCTTTCTCTCCAGCGACGTAGACCGCAGGAAGGTTGGCGGGTTGGAGGGGGTATGACCGAGTAGGTTGGTTGAATGCAGGGTTCACGGCTGTGGGTTTGTGAAATGGAATGGAGGTACGAGTCGCGAGTCGAGGACATGCTCAGAGTGGGGTAGGTTTTGGATGAGGAAGAGGACTTACGCACTGCTTGGCCCCGACTGTAGTGGACGAGAATGAGTTGAGGGTTCCCGCCTTTGATCATTCGGAATTTCCGCCGCACGCGATTGGCAACTGTTTCTCCAGAGCCCGGGATAAATCCGAATTTCGATTCCATCACTTCAACCTCCTAAACGCGCGTGTTACAAGTCAATAGACACGAATATCGCAATAGCGAAGATGACGCACTCGGCCGTTTCCAGCGGCGATAGCGTACCGCTGTTCAGCTTCTTGGAACCTCATGCCATCGTTGGGGAATGTCATATGCGGGGGAATGAAGACGAGACATATAGCGCCATCTGTGTCGAACAAGAGCCGGAGTGGTTAGCGCGTCATCACGGACACGAAAGTAGCGAGAAAAACGGTGTACCGGCTGGCCTGTCGATATATGTCCAAGCAAAGGGCAGTTGCAACGAAGCTTGGGTCCCTCGAAGGAGCAGATTCACCGCCATCTCGATCGGAAGCGAGGGCTGGTTTTGTATTTCCCCCGAGAATCGGAGGCACAATCCATCCGCGATTTGTTGTGGTGCAGCCATTATTGGTTATCTTTCTCCTCGCTGTTTTGGGCGCGATACGCGTGGGAGTGGATGAAGTGACCTGGGTCGGCGTGTGGGGAAGATGGGTGTGATTCTAAGAGGCTCGGCGAGGCGATCGACGCGAAGGCTGGGTTTGAAGGGGAACAAGGTGCGGTGATAGTTCTCCGCGTAAGCGGTACATGTATGGTCTATTAGCTCAGTCGGTTAGAGCGTGGTGCTAATACGAAGCGTGCTCTCGGGCAGTTCGGTTACGCCAAGGTCACAGGTTCGACCCCTGTATGGACCAGTCTTTTTTGTTCACCTCGTCAGTGCCAAAGCAGCACCTCCAGCGCTGACGCTGACCCCCCAATTCTGGGTATCCTGTCCGCCCGTTCCACGTCTTTTCCGCGTCCAGTTGTTGTAAGTATTTTATCCCCGTTGTGATATGACGTAATCAAGCATCATCCCAATACGAATCCACCAAAGAATCTGATCTCGTCGGGGCGGATTGCTTCTTCATCTTGAACTACCGTCTCCTCGACCATGGGCAAAGTCGAAGAACAGTCCTTACCTTCGTACGTTCACGCTCCTACCCCACAGAATACGACCGCCAAGCGGAACAAGCGGCTGTGGATTTTCGCCCTCCTCGCAGGGATGCTCATCTTCGCCGTGAACTTTCGTGGTGCGCTCAAGACTACGGGTTGGAAACTGCACATGGGATGTGGAAAGGGACGATTGCATACGAAACCGAGGTCGCATTATACTCTCCCGTCCGGAGATAAGATTCCGAGCGTCGCACTTGGTGAGTCTGCACCGCGGTCCTAACCCAGTTCGTTTCTGACTCGTGTTAATACATCTACGCGATATACAGGCGTCTGGCAAGCCGGCAGGGGAGAAGTTGGTCAGGCAGTCAAGGCAGCTTTGGCTAACGGCTACCGTCATATCGACGACGCCTGGGCTTATGGCGTACGTATTCCGACATTTCCGCGAAGGATACACAAGGTCAAATATCTGTGCACAGAATGAGCAAGAGGTTGGAGACGCGATCAAGGAGAGTGAGGTCACTCGAGAGGACATCTTCATCACGTCAAAGGTACGCGACCTTCTGTAGCTTGGTTCTCCTTACGGCTGACACTATCGTAAAAGTTGTGGAACTCGTTCCACGCTCCGGAGGATATTGAAGCAAGTTTGGATGAATCGCTGTCTCGCCTCCAGACATCATACTTGGACCTCTACCTCATTCACTGGTGTGTATTGTATTCTCCTGTTCCCGTTTCAACGTTAACGGACGAGCCGTAGGCCTGTTGCGTTCGAGAAAGAACCATACGAGGAAGAGCGGAAGGTCGTCATCAATGAGGCGCTAACTGAAAATCCCTACCCTACGTGGAAGAAACTCGAAGAATTGGTCGATAAAGGCAAGATCAGGAATATTGGTGTCAGCAAGTAGGTCTACAATCTCCGTTCCGATATGGTTCTGTGCTGATTATGTTGAAAGCTTCAACGTGTGGAGGTGGGGAGGGATTCATCCGCTTTCGTTACTGTTTGACATAGCTTCGCAGATACGAGAACTTGACTTCCAACCCCCTCAAGTACCGCCCAGCTGTGAACCAGGTCGAACTGAACTTTGGAAATCCACAACCGGAATTGCTCGCCGTACGCACCTCTATTAGTCTGCCTTCCTCTACGATATCTAATCTAACCCTGTGGTTCTGATAGTGGGCTAAGCTTCACGGCGTGCTCCTTGAGGCTTACTCCCCACTCGGAAGCAACAGACAAGTCAAGGAAACTCTTGAATTACCGATCGTATGGGTGTGTTATCTTGAGCCGATGCTTGGTTCTCATTTCGCCTCCCCCAGATTAAGAAGGTCGCGGCGGACCTAGGAATCACACCCGCTCAGGTCATCATCTCTTGGCACGTTCAACGCGGAGTCGTCGTTTTGCCCAAAAGTGTGCACGAGAATAGGATCCAGGAGAATTTGAAGAGTACGTCTTGGGTTCTGGAGTGGGTGCTGTCATGGGCTAATCATGCCGTATTTGTGGTGTAGTCGTGGCACTCCCTCAAGAGCACTTTGACCTCATTGAACGTGCTGCCGTCTCGAAGCCACCCCAGAGGGTTGTCAATCCAAGGTTTGTCCAGGGAGTGATCAGACTCAGTCGTCAACTGAACTTCGATTGTAGCAAGGGATGGGGCCTCGACTATGACATATTTGCTTGATGGTGGTCTGCAAGGCCCGGTAAAAGTTTGTTCGACCAGAGGCCTCCCGATCGAGTCCTATGTATCCCCTCGTGTGATTCGTACGCGGTCACGGTAATGGAGATGCCCAGAGCGGTGCTGTCTTAAAAAAATAAATTGGATTGGCAGTAGCTTGAGGGATCCGAGAACATAGCAACAAGGAAGACATGTTCACGCATCTGGATCAGAGGCATCGAAGTAAGCGAGGACAAGCCGGTCCTCAAGCCACACTCGCAGCGGGATACCCAACCAAAGGACGTTAACGGCCTACACTACTAGCACAGAAAATTGATCGACGTTGGAGGGAGGTTAACCGAACGAATACCGCGATACAGAACTAGTCTCGACCGATGTGTGCACGAAAGCGAAAAGGGCCCCTTCGGCGCCTGCGTGCGACTCCCACGAGGCCAGCCATCCGCTATCACACCGCCATCTGCGCTGATCCAACACCGACATGGATACACGACAGCCGTTCTCTAAACTGAAGAAGAAACTCAAGGACAAACTAACGGGGAGAAAACGCGAATCGGATGGGATAGGGACCGGTTCAGAAGGGGAGAGACCTGACTCAACGAGCTCGCTTCCGCGACCAGAGCTTCATGTAGCAGTGGGCGGCGGCCGGGCGGATCGACTCCTCCTGCCAGATAAACCAGGATCCGTGCCAACAGACGAAAGCGAAAAAGACCGAAAGGGGAGAGAGGCAGATATCAATAGAGGGGAGGTCAGCCGGAGCTGTTCGCGTCTCCCCCCTGACGTTGAGGTTGGGGTGAGAGGTGGAAGTGGGCCCGGTATGGAAGGGGACGATGCTGATAGGGAGAGAGTTGAGCGAGGTTACCCCTCTCTATCCGTTACTCCAACCCTGCACAGTGGGGAACCTGACAGTACGTGAATGTGGTTTTTTCCATCGGTACCTCTAATCGTTCCTCCAGGTGATGAAGAAACCTCTGCTGTTCCTGACCACGTCTCAGCAGTTCTTCGTGCCGACGAAAGTGGTGAACTAGGCGCTGCAGCGGATGACAACAAACCAAGTTGGAAGTCAACTGCATCTGCCACTGCCAAGTTACTCCTCCGTGGGGTGAGAGAGTCCGCAGATGCCTTCCCTCCTCTCAAATCTGTCGCCGGAGGTCTCTGCGCTATTCTGGACAATTATGAGGTATGATTCATTCCTCGCACACCGCTCGAATCACGATGCTCACAGTCGCCCCAGCGAGCGCAAGCGAATGGACAAGCGATAGAGTCGTTGGCGCCTCGGGTCAAAGCGCTTGCTGAATTACTTTGCGCACCCGCTTCTGAGGGTGATATAAAGGAAGAATCGAGGAGAAAAAAACTGGGACGGTAAACCTGTGCTTTTCAATGTCAAGAGCCAGGTCTAACGTATGAGGATTGCTAGGAAATTGCAAGATATCCATCAAGATCTAACCCGGCTGGCGAAACAAGGGATGGTGGCGGGATTCCTGGCCAACACTGAGAATGCGGAGAAGATTGACGGTCTGGTGGAGGATATTCGCGAAACGATGACGGACTACCAGGTTTGTATATTATATCGTTCGTCTCTGCCACGTCTAAAATTTGTGTTAGACCTCACTACAACAAGATATCTACGATAAGAGTTGTCGGCTCATTGTGGGTCTTGCATCTGTCCCTTTCATCCTCACGGACTAACCGATAAATAGGAATCGGCGGACCTTGCCGTCCTCGACAGGATGTATCACACCGCGGACGCTAGTTACCGCTGTGGGAACAGGCAGGGATGCCTGAGGGGGACAAGGAAGGGAGTTCTCTCGGAGATTGAGCATTGGTTGGTGGGCGAACAGAATCGGCGCGTCTTCTGGCTTAACGGTCTGGCCGGGACCGGAAAATCAACGATTGCCCAAACATTCGCAGAGACGACCTTTGCAGATGGAAAGCTCGGGGCCAGCTTCTTCTGCTCGCGAGACTTCGAGGACCGCAGTAATCTTCAGGCAATTTTCCCAACATTGGCCTTCCAGCTCGCCTATCAGTATCCACTTTTCCGAAAGGAGTTGCTCCAGGTCTTGAAGGCTCGCCCAGATGTTGGACGGGAGTCTCTCTGTTCGCAGATGGAGAACCTCATTGTTGGCCCACTTGAAACAACCGGCATTCCAACCCTCATCATCATTGATGCCCTGGACGAGTGCAAGGATGAAGAACCCGCATCCGCCATCTTGTCAATACTCTCCCGCTACGTAGGTGAAATCCCCAATGTCAAGTTCTTCATCACCGGACGGCCTGAGCCCCGAATTCGCTCCGGGTTTCGCCTGAGGTCACTTGTCCCAATCACGGAGGTCTTCCAGCTTCATGGGGTCAAACCAGAAATGGTAGATGGTGATATTAAGCTGTTCTTTCAAACACAGTTAACAAGCCTCGCTGAAAACCGAAGTGACATTGACTCTGCAGAAGATTGGCCAAGTTCATCTGATGTCAAAATCCTGTGCAAGAAGGCAGCCGGGTTTTTTATTTATGCCTCAACAGTTGTCAGGTTTGTTGCTTCAGAAAACAATCCACCTGAGAAGAGGCTTGTCCTCATTACCTCACTTCCACAAAGTACTGCTGAAGAAGGAAGGTCTGGAGTTGACCAACTCTACACTGAGGTCCTCAAGCAAGCATTCTGCAACATCTACACAGATGGCACCCAACACCACTCTTGTTTCCAGACTGTAGTGGGGGCAATTGTGCTCATCTTCAACCCCCTTTCAATCAAGGGACTTTCAGAACTCCTGAAATATGATGCATCAGATATCCGCAGTACTACACAATCCCTCCATTCCCTCCTCCTTGTCCCCAATAGCACAGGGGACCCAATTCGTACTTTCCACAAGTCATTCCCTGATTTCCTCACAGACCCAGAGCGGTGCAAAGACAAAAGGTTCCTTGTGGAACCTACAGTACATCATGCAGAAATCCTGTTCTCATGCCTTAACCTGATGAGGGAAAGGCTGAAGAAGAATCTCTGCAACCCAGATGACCATGCTGTTCTCAGTAAGGTCAAAGAGCACTCTGATCACCACAAGGACCACATTGGAGATGCCCTCAAATATGCATGTTGCTTCTGGACAAAGCACCTTCTGATGATCCCTGGCAATTCCCCTTGTATCAAGGAAGTGGAGAAGGGGATCAACCAATTCTTCACAACTTGCTTGCCATATTGGACTGAGGTCCTTGCACTTACAGGAAATCTTGGAGCTGGTGTTTATGCTATAAATGATGTTGAGCAATGGTGTGCTTTGGTGAGTGTTATGTAGAACTGTTTACTTAGACCTGTATTGACACTTATTCAGACAGGTGCTATATGCCAGTGGACAACTGATAGCCAGAGACTCATCCTAGAACACTTTGATGTGATCTGTCACTCACCCTCCTATATCTATCATTTTGCCCTCCCAATTTCTCCCCCTTCATCCTGGCTCCATCAGTACTACAGTACAGAGTTCTCACAAGAGATCAAGGTGGTTAGGGGGGTCTCAGCTGGATGGGGAACATGTTTCCGCACAGTCCTATTAGATGATTGTGCACAGACCCTTGCATATAAGAAAAATACCATTGCAGTTGGTTTACACTCTGGTTCCATTGTGATTCTTGATGCTATCACAGGCATCCAGGTGACCATTCTTTCTGGCCACACTAATTTGGTGAAATCCCTTGTCTTCTCACCAGATGGAACATTGCTTGTGGCTGGTAGTTCAGATAACACCATCAGGCTCTGGGATATGCAGACTGGTGGAGTTGTCAAGACCTTCTAGGGTCAAAATCACTCAGTTGATTCTGTCTCCATCTCAGCAGACTGTACCACAATTGCTTTAAAATATGAGAGCAAGAAAATTTGTTTGTGGGATATTCAGACAGGGGAGTGCCATCACATCATAGAGCAGGAACATTATGTGGATTATGTTTGCTTTTCTCCCTTAGACCCTAAATACCTCATATCTATATCTGATAGAAAAATCTGGCAGTGGGACATTAGTGGACAGCAAGTTGCACGTGTATTGGATGGTTCTCATATGGCTTTTTCCTTGGATGGTACCCAATTTGTTATGTGCAATGGGTCAACTATTGAGGTTCAAAGCTCTGATTCCAAAGAAATCATGACTAAATTATATATACCCATACAAGTCAGGCATCTTTGTCTCTCCCCTGATAATAGGGTTATTGCAGTGACTGGTGATACAACTATCTATATTTGGGACATCATCAACCCAGGTTCCTGCCCCCTTGATACCTTCATTGGCCATACAACGAGAATTGGCTCTATTGTGTTTTCCTCCCCCTCCTCCCTCATCTCAACATCCCAGGATAAATCAGTCAAGTTCTGGTGCATTAGTGCCTCATCTAAAGACCCAGATCCAGCCAATATAAAGTCCATGCCCTCCATTCCAGCTCCAATCAAGTCCATCACTCTACAGGCAAAAGATAGTATTGCAATTTCAAGTCATTCAGATGGGGTGGTGAGGATCTGGGATATCTCAGCTGGCATCTGCAAGGCATCATTCCAAATACCAGCCAAAGATTCTCACTGGATAGACACCCAGATGACTGATGGCAGGTTGATCTCTGTTTGGTGTACAGATGAGAAAATCTGGATATGGGATACTGAGAAAGGGAAACTCCTCAGAACAGTGGATACACCTAAAGATAAGATCAAGGACCTTAGGATATCAGGAGATGGGTCTAAATTTTTCTGCTTGTGTTACTCCTCCATTCAAGCCTGGTCAATCTGGACAGGAGAGAGTGTAGGGAAAGTGGGATTCAATAGCAGGCTGTCCTATGATGCCTTCTTAACCATTGATGGTTCAGGAGTCTGGGTTCATCCCATTCACCCTGAATCAATTTTAGGATGGAACTTTGGGATTTTAGGCTCATCTCCTGCTGAGCTATCATACACATCCAAAAATGAGCCCCCCCTGGATTTTATTGGTGGTATTAGGATGCGGAGGTCATTTCTACCTGGGATCCAGGATACAGTTACTGGAAAGGTATTTTTCCAACTTCCTGAGAGACTTGTAAGGTGTGTGGATGCACAGTGGGATGGTCAGTATCTAGTTGTTGGCTATAACTCTGGAGAAGTGTTGATTCTGGAGTGCACCCATGTACTTAATTAGGTATCTATAGCCTATGCTCTGTCCACTCATTCCTGTAATTCTATATATGACAAATCTCCTTTCCAACTAACTGGAATATCCACAGTTTGTATTATATAACTAACTACCAAGCCATTCCTCTAAATCCATAATCCTGCCCCACAGTTAGTCTTCTCAAAGTGCTTAAGTTCCTCAAAGGTATTGCTATGGTTCTCCCATAACAAGAACTAAGTGGGTGATAAATAGGCAGTCTAGTACAATTGGTGCTAGGGGTAGGAGCTTGATTGGAAGGGAATGGAGAACACATTTCATGATGTCTTTGGATGGTACAGGGGATGTTTATTGTTTATGGCCTGTCTGAAAGTTTGCAAACAAACAAAACATGGAAGACAACTGAAACGAGCACAGGTTGAAGTGCCGCGGAAAGCGGGGCAAAATGAGGCTGTGAGACAAGACAGTGAGGGGAAGTATGTCAGATCAACTCTGGCAACAACAAAATCGCCACATACTGGTACAAACAGTTCAAACCCACAGCTCAACACAGCCATGCCGTTCGTGGTCCACATGTTCGCCCAGGAGGGGGATGCCCATGCCAGGCCTATCCTCAGTTTTACCCTTGTTCGAAGGAACACAAGGTATCGGCGACTGACCATCCTCGTACAGCTCGCCGACGTCCGTCGGGGCCCCCTCACTCGACTCTGACTTCCTGGGCCCGGCGAGTATCAGTCGCGTAGTTTCCCTAATCACCTCCCCACTCTCCGAACCCCATCAGTCGCTTCCCTAACCGGTTCCGTCCCGCAGGGGCCTTTGATGGACCCATCTCTCGGAGTTTTTGGTAATCACACGGGATCGATGTCTATTCGATGCCCGCAAGGCAAAATGTCCCTCAGATGTTTGTAGGAGATCAATATAAACAGATCCGTGCGTCGTGCGTCCATCGAACCTAAGGATCAACCTTGGCGGTGAGGAAAGTGAAGAGGGGTGAAGGGAGGGGGACGTTGAAAGAAAGTTCCCAGGGGGGACAAAAACGCTGAATCTGACCCTCGTCACCTGGCGAACCAGAACCTTCCGGTACGACCGTAGAGTTCTTCGTGGTCTTCGAGGAAGCAATTGACGTCAACTCGGACATCGGCTGTGCGTTGGACGGGTCGTGGTCTGAGACGCGTGAGTTAAGGTGTGGAGAATCCACAAATCTAACGGCATGCGTGGACAGGGGAGTAGGGAAGTTGTCAACAAGGGGTCCCTTTTAAGGTCGTGGTGGTGACTTTGAATACGTTTTTGGTGAGTGTTCGTGGGTCAGCACGTGGCTTCACACCTAATTCCGGGGGCTGGAGGGGAATGGGGGTTATGATCACATACCAGACGACGCACTGGAAATTCAACAAAAGCTTACGCGTTAGATGTCTTCAATGACGACTCAGTGTATCCTGCATGTAAATGGCTTGGTGCGGGCACCAGCATCGCGTTCAAAACCCGCGTTCAAAGTCCCGACGTGAATCCAAGACCACACTTCCATCACGTTGTGCAGCTCCTGTTCGTAGTTTGCAAGAAAGTCGGCTCTACCCTCGAGCTCTGTAGAGATTGGTCAAAGATGGAAATGTACACGCGACACGGTAGGACTTACCTTCGCCCGAACGTTCGTCTGCGTCCCGGGCTTGAATTCATGGGATCTGATAATCGGCATGAGGTACCCTATCTGGTGTTCTGGTGTTGGGAGGTCGGTGATGACTGTGGGTGGCCACGCTCTCCTGTTTTCATGCCGAGATGCGAGCCTTGGATGGACGTAACCTTGATTTTCCAAGGAAACCGACGTTCCTTGGGCGCGACTACATTAGTTTCTGGAGTCTACGAAGAAGATTATCAGGGACGGTGAGGATGGAAGAGACATGATTGAACTAACCTAAACCATGACACTAACTTGACTCGGTACTGAGCTCTTTGTGGGCGGGGAGCCCACACTGGAGATGGGAATCTCCGCACCCTGCGTCCCATCATTCGTACTCTCATCGCCAATCATGCACACCCTCGCCCAATCAAAGGCGGATGTCTCCTTGTATTTTAGATCTGTTTCAACCCTTGTTTTCTGATCTCGGGCCCCTTTTACGCCATCAACTCTATTTTCGCTCCAGCTGGGGTTTTGCGGGACAGTATACTGAGAGGTAACGGGGAGGACGTGTCGTGGGAGAGAATTCATTGGGAAAGGAGGTAGAGTGGTTCACCGGTTGCGGTTTCGAAGGAAGTTGACGCAGAGTGTCGATGAGGGGGTTGGTTGGTGGTACACCCATTCAGGCCCCTTGCAGAGGCCCGGGATACACATCCGCACGCCCATGCAGTCGAACACGAGCGGGGATTGAAATATAGCCGCATATAATCACGATCACATCAGTGACATCCGATCCGTCCGCGTCAGGAGCCGAGATAAACGAGGACGCACCGATCCCCACAAATCCAAACGACCCAAGTTAGACCGGGTCCGCCGACAACGCGCACGAGCAACCTCTAGATATCCAGACCCTTCCGCCTCCTCAACGGGAACCCATTAATATCAAGCCTCCCCAACCGACCACGTCCCAGCCTCCTGTGACTGCGCTCCGGAAGCCCACCAAGTGAACCCGACCCAGATATCGAACTAGGCCCTCCTCCAAGGTCGATCCCGTACGTGCTCCGGTGATTGTCATCGTTCCTCCCGCGTCCGGCGGATCCTCCGGGAGGCGCGGAAGGGCGCGAGCGAGACCTATTCTAAGAGAAACCGGAACTTGCTTGTCGCAAGCTTGTGGTGGAATGTGGCGCGAGGTGTCTGTAGGCAAGTTCGGAAGCGCGGTCTTCGTCATCTTGGTAGAGTTCTACAAATGCATTTGGCATCGAACGCCGCGTGCTCGTCGTGTAGTGGGAATACGAAATTCACAGAGCGTTGAAGGGGGTGTACGTGGGGTTATAATTCGAGTCACCTCCAGAGCTGCCCCTGGGCTTTACGTTTGAGGTTCGGCGACATTCAGGGTGGGCCTTGCTGGTCTTCTTGATCCTCTAGAACCCTCGCCTCTCCCTCTTGCTGACTGGTGGTTTTCCCAGCACTCGGGACGGAAAGCGTTTTGTGAAAAGACAGCCAGGAAACCAGGACGGCGCTCGACGGCACGACAGAGTTGCACCAAGTTCACTCCGCGATCGCCCCGCAGCTTTGTTTCATTCCTCCAGTGTGCGCGGTACGGGCGCGACGCACCCTGGCACTCTCTGATAACCACACCACCAACGGACTCGCCAGCGAAACGTTCCCGTTACCCCGTGAAGCCGGTTGCCAAGATGCCCCCACATGGATTTTAGGATAACGGACTTTGTTTATCGCCTCCTAGCGCAATCAGCCCAAATGTCTCTCCTCGTCGAGACCCTTCTCCCGCCCTCAAAGTCCGTGACCCAGGTGGTCGCTCGTTCAAACACACCACACGACCCGCATCCCCGTCCTCAATCTGGAGGAACCTCGTGCCTCGGTGTCCACGTATCTTTATTTATCTACAGCATCCGACCGGTTCTCTCCTTCGATCGGCAAACATCAAGGAACCTGCTTTATCAAACACATTGATGGATGACCGCTGACCAGGACCCCGAGCTGATAAGGAAGGGAGAGGTGTGGACCGTCCGGAGCTAATTCCTGTACCAGGTGCTGAAGGTCGCTGCAGGTTGACACTGACACGACCACACGGTACGGGATGCCTCCTCTCGTAAAGGCGTGTATCCGGACACCACGCGCCACCAACAGCAATCGGCGCAAACTAAGGCGAAATGACGTGAATGCAATCAGCGGAGAACGCATCTTTAACCCCGTAAGCATAGACGCACGTGACTGCCCAAGCCTCGCAGATCGGCCGTCGCTTTTTCCAAAAATGGACTCACCTCCTTCGGGAAGTTATCCATTCTCGTCTCCGCCCCCCTCGTGTTACAAG
>Ga0307513_10001372_pt1 | contig 35085 bp, 36 predicted proteins | sample 15_EM_MG_FD_202174 | JGI IMG/M metagenome (GOLD analysis project Ga0307513, IMG submission 202174) | Populus trichocarpa ectomycorrhiza microbial communities from riparian zone in the Pacific Northwest, United States - 15_EM | ecosystem: Host-associated > Plants > Roots > Unclassified | place... | reverse complement strand
GGACCGCTCGGATATTAACTATCTCCACAAATAGGAAGTGCTTCCGGTGATGTCTCTCCAACTACATCTGCATGAGCGAAAGCCCTTTCCTATCGGTAGCATGTCAGTGGCCGACTGACATGCCCACTGTAGAGATAATATCCATTGGGACTCACTGGCCCAGCGGTGGTTTCGTCTATACAAGCTACGCAGTCCATCAGCAAATCTACTTGGCTATACTAAGCTTCTAAACCTGACTGCATGCTCCCACGATAAGCAATCTCCTGCTGCCTGACTGCATGGGCGCTACCCACAGTCAACCATTTGGGACCCTCTTAAATCGTCACAAGACTCACACCTCTAGAGTCTACTAATAACCCAGGGTAATGCTACAGTTCACAGGGTAACCCGGGCCTGGCTTTGGGGTGGAAGTCCTGGAAGCCTTGCAGCTTCCCCAGTCAGCCCCAAGCCCTCTACTGTTAACCATCGAACTAGCCGGAGGTCAAAATATTCCCGTAAGTGGTTCCCAGGTGTTATCCAGGTGGCGCCCCAGGAGGCGGTGACCCTCACACCCCTTATATATCCTGCGAACCGCTTCTTGTCAGTTGGACGGCCACAACTCATACGGTGTTGTGGGAGCGTTCCTATGGATCCTATTTTACTAGGAAGCACACAACTACACAGCCCTACAGTGCTGTTGCGCCGTACGAACGCTGGGGCCGCAGGGGGGAGTTAGGAATATCCCCTGAAAGATACAGGAGGTAGGAACACTCCTGCTCCGTCAGTAGCCCGTTTCGTGCCTACGAAGCGGCCCTTTCAACATCCAAGAGCCCCACTATAGCGGGATAACTTCCCCCTAAGTCCGCAGATGACTTTGTCGGTGAAGGTAGGGCAACTGGGGTACCTCAGTCGGGTAATCATGTTTCTAAGGTAGGGTAACTTCACCCTTCCATGCCTTTATTTCCATCGCGAGTCCACGCGACCACATATAATGTTGCTCCAGTGACCCTGCACCGTTTACTAGGGGTACTTAGCTTTATATGAACATACCCTCCAAAGGTTACCATGCCTAGTAGGGTAACTTTGGCCTACCTAGGTTACCCTGTCTAACCCTCTGTCACCAAGTCACTTTGTAGACACTTGTACCAACTCATGTCTACAGGTAGTATACTAAGTATACTGACCTATCCTCAATATGGTTACCACTTGGTATACCATACGGGCTTGAGTCTAGTCCACTGTAGCTACCGATCTCTAGGGTCGTTACACCTAGATGAATTCAACCGCTGAGGTCTGCGAACGAAATTCGTGCTCCAGTGCCACATCTGCCACAATGTCCGGGAAAACCCGAAAGCATAGGGCCTTGGGAATTAGGGATCCACGATCACGGCGATACTTAATAATCCCGGCAATTGCCAGCCTCCGGGCTGGATACCAGACCTGTTGCTCTACTCCACCAATAACCTTCCCAGATCTTTCCCCACCAAGATACCGGATTGGGAGCTCCCAATTTCCACCCCCCTTATGGCCCAAGATCCCATCATTTGTGTGACGCTTGGGAGCCCTAGAGCAGGAAAGACTTTTCTGGTGTTTGCTGGTTTGTTCTGTTGATGCCCAGGTGCAGGAGGAAGGAGGTTCAAAGGAAAATATAGAAGGGTTTTGGCTCAAAGCAAGTTAGACACAAAATGATCTTTGGTGTGTAGGTTACTGGAGTCTGCTTCCTTGGGCATATGTGTATTTGTGCGTATGTGTATTTGTGTGTGTGTGTATTTGTACCTATATGTATTTGTGCGTATGTGTATGAACCCTATACCTTCGCTGATGGCTGAGTTGAATATTAGGGCTTGCTAAGAGGAAGAAGCATATTGGAGGAGAGGTGGGTAAAGAGTTATTTTATACCAACGAAATAAAAATTGGTTATTTCACGAGGAGTGGCTTTCAAGCCCTGTCGACTGATCTTTCTGGGAGTGCCCTGGAGTTTGGGCCTATATTGATTGCTAATGTCTAAATGAGTAAACTACAGTTAAGGTTGATAGGGCATGGGTATATTCATAGACTTGAATTGTACGATAGTTAAAGTTGCCTAAGACTGCAACCCCCAGTCTACCATAACACGCAATGTACTATCCCTTCTGTATAGAAATACCTTGCAAAGGTTGTACGAGACGTTGTATTTGTTCCAAGATCGTATATCTTCTCTGTTTATGTATCTAGTGTACAATTCTAGTCACAAAATGAACCTGGAGAGTACGCCCGTCCCATCTCCGCTCCGATCCCTAACCCTCAGCTCTCGTTGCTATAATTTCCTTTCTCTGATAGTATGATCAAGCCAATTAGCGGAAGGCTTGAATCTGGGGTGTCATTGATATCATACTTACAAGTTGGTGATTAGGGCTTCGGGTTAAGCAACAGTGGTAGAGAGGAGGGCTCGACTCATGACTGCGCGCAGACCGTGATGATGCTTTCAACAGGTGAACCAACTTTTTCTTTTCTTTTTAAGAGAGGCCAAATTAACTCGTCTGCTTTCTCACCACCCTCTTACATTCTCCATTCACGCTCGGCCTTGTACACAATCCTTAGCTCACTCGGCCCTCTTCGCTACAATCCCGCTTCTCCTTTTCATACATCATCAAAGCCAACTCTGGAGTTAAAACAAAAAAAAACAAATATAGAAAAGAAAAGAAACCCCTGTGGCTCTTGCCCCACCAACCCGGATACCCTCATCGACCGGTACCACCCTCTCTACTTCCCTTACTTTCTCCACTACTTTGGGGGGCACTCCGGCAAAAGGTCGCTGCATAGATTACTTATTGCCCGATCCCAAATAGTAAGTTAGTCACCATCTTCACACTGGTCTTTTCTCCTTTGCGCTTTTATTAGCCCTTAAATTATACCCCAAGTTCATATGAACAAATCATATGCCCAACATCACACGCCAAACGAAATCATACGCAGAAAATCACAAGCACAAATTATATGTACGAACATTGATGAATAAATACGGTTTTCCACAAGCAATACCATCTGCTTATAAGTGGAGGCCGCTTCCGGCAGGAGCTTTGGGGCCGGCAGTAGATCCGGAGACCATCCACCGGAATCAAGAGACGGCGAGCCTTACCCCCTTGCAAACCGCTTTCGAATGTGCACGGGCTAACCGAGGGAATCGGCTAAAACAACCCCGGGATTTTGCGTGAAGATATCATTATTATCAGGCGCTTGGGGACCGGACCAAAGCCCTAGTGGATCAGGAACTGATAGTGGAGGAGAACCAGGTCCTGGAGAAGGAATGTGTGGCAATCCTGGCAGATTGGCGGCGATACTATCCATACCGGTTGGGTGACAATGGTTTGCCACTTGTGAACCGCCCAACCCCTATCGAAGTGGATTCGCCACCAAATTCACCAGCATCCCCGGTATTTCCATCACCAAAGATAAGGCCCAAAGCGCGAATGAAGAGTCTGCTCGACCGTGTGGTGAAGCGACCAAGAAGCCCCTCAACTGGGTCTGCGCTGCTACCGCCTCCGGAGCCTTCTGGATCGCAGTATGGCCCTCGCTGGCGTACCTGCCAGCCAGCGATTCGGGACCGTAGTCATTTACTCACAATCGGTGGGGCCCCGGTATCCCCTACCGGTTCCCCTTTTGGACACCCTGTGGCTTTGGCAAGGGCAGCTACATTCGATACAGGGAGCACAAAGGAGCCTATCCCACATCGCACCAGGTTTATGATAGGACTAGGTAGCAGGAGGCGAAACTCCGGGCCTAATAATCCCCAGTCAGGTAAGTCATTGTCAACTTTGCCTAATTAACTTAGAGATGTGATTACTAATATTCAGTGATCTTTAGCCCGGACAGGCCCCTTGATGCCTATCGGCGGAGACGACGGTACTTCTGAGTACAGATTGACTGAGGAGGATATGGAAGGAGATTTGTACCTGACTGTTCGAGAGGATGAGCTCGACAAAAAGGGTTGACCTTTGATTGACTGGGTGAAGCTTGTTGAGTGGCTTTTGCCAAATGCGCAGGTCTACGCAAGTGGGAGGAGGATGAAGAGGATGAACATGTCTATTTTTATCGACATATATGAGTCTAGTGATGAGGGTTGCAATGGCTCGGAGGATTCTGAAGAGAGCGTGGGGAAGAGGAGATTGTCAAGGACGATGATAAGTATGTGGATGGTGAGAAGGATGACGTGGGGAGCGAGCAGGAGGACCTGGAGGGATGCGTAGAGGGTGATGATGATGTCCATATGACGGACGAAGGGGAAACCTCCGGCTCAGGTTTGGGAAGTAGGATGCGAGACTTAGGTCGGCCTGACTCTGCAGCCTCCGCTCGTGGTCTGTACGGCGATGCGGCAGAAGCCCGTTTCCGTGCTAGGACTCAAGAGATTGGAGAGCGGCTGCTTGGGTGGGCTATGACACCCAAGGATTTCTTCACAAGCCTGGAAGACCAACAGGACGGCATAGAAAATATTGTCACCAACAGAAACCACTTTCTTCCCGGCAATGCCCGTCTTATCATTAATCTCGAGGCTGCTGCTAGAGAAGACGCAGAAGAACAACCAACTGACATTGAGGAGATGGATAGAATTCATCGCGAGATGGATAAACAGGCCCTCCTCAATATGGCTAGCCAGCACCTCCCTCACCGCGTGAAACAGGAGGCTGAGGATATACGATTTCTACTTCCCTCGACTTGGTTTTCTTGTGATCTCCTAGTTCCATTCCTGACCCCTCACGCCTGTTCTGCCTTCCTTACTCTGCTTAATATGGTTTCCCTTACCTTGCCTTACCTTCACTCGTTCTTCTGTATTTATCCACCCCATATCTCCAGTTTCCTTTTATCCGCAGTCCGCATTGTTCCCCCCACATCACAAGTCCCAGGGCTGTTTTCCTTGGGTTAGATTGTTACACAGTACACTATCCCTTTTCGTATTCCCTTCTCACTCTGAATTTAGAGAGATCGACGCTCCTTTATAGTTTAATTTCTTTTGTTATCATACCCACCACCAATACAGATTCAGCGCTTTTCTTTGATGTCATGATTGAGTGGGTGACCTTACTCTTTCCAGTATAATGTAAAATGATAGCAGTTTAGAAGATAGAAACATACTCACATAACAATAAATTAGACCACAGATTGAGATTGTCTATTTAGTACTTGTTTCTGGTTTTTTCGGCAAAATACATACGCCCAAAGACATACACCCAAAACCACGTACCCAAAGTGACGCGCCCAAAACAATCCGCTCTAAAGTCCTACAGGCAAAGCATACGCCCCAAGCCGACACCCAAAACATAGGCCTAAAACAAATGCAAAAAACACACGCCCAAAACATAGGCACAAAACACAAGCCCAAAAACACGCCCAAAACACACACCCAAAGCATACACCCAAAGCATACGCGCAAAGCACACGTTCAAATAATACGCCCAAAGCTTACCCCAAAGCTTACGCCCAAAACATACATTCAAAGCATACGCCCAAAGCATACGCCGAGAGCAACGGGCCAAAATACCAGCCGAACGCAGTTGCTGTAAAGACGTTCTCTGCGAATGATGTATTATAATTTAGGTTCCAATATGTGACAGAATAGCTACGCATATTCCTCTAGAGCTGTTAAGCTCTACAGTTTTCAGGATAGGCTTCTATCTCAGAATCAGAATCAGAATCTACAATTGTTCAATGAACAAGATCCATGACAACTCTGCTCCTTGTACTTCCACTACGCTTCATTTCCATTGAATGCACAGTTGCACAGATATAAATTCCTGCTCCTAGACTATCAAAGATCCCCTTGAACTCTGTATCGTCACTGGCCAAGAACCCCAACACCATGTCCTTCCGCTGTAGCTCCACATTCACAGACTTGTCTTCATGTACCTTGGTTCCCAACCACTACATCTGGCCCAAGACGGAGGTGCGCATCCCAGTGTTTGGATAATCGATCATATCTACCGCATCATAGTGTAGGCTACTTGGTTCCAGCCATAGATATTGAATATTTAAGTTACAGAAGACAGGTATGACTATATGACCCCAGGAAAGCGCGTAGAGATAAGGATGTGAAAACCAGGTTGGTTTCAGGTCACCGTAGTTGTCTAGCGAGTTATTGGGAAAGGCCTTGGCTTCAAAGAAGATCTGGTCAACTGGAGCATTGGCAATTGCGCCAAGCTGAGGAAGTGGAACCATACCAGGCTCGGTATTACCCAGTGGAGTCGATGCAATCACAATATTTTTCATGATCGTTCTCATGATACTAATGAAGAATCGATATTGAGGGATGTAGAAAGATCGTGCTTTCATAGTAGGACAAAAAGGTTTTGAAGCAGGGAAAATCTAGAAAATCATTTTATCAAGACCAGCTACTTATACATTATGTCAACCTGAGTAATGCTTGATAGAATATAATAAAAGAGGGTATAAATTATGGAAATTCAGAAGTCAGAATGAAGTTATTGTTAAATGTCTGAGTCTGGAACTAAGCCCCACGTTATTTTCCCTTTTACCACACGCCTGCCTGTCTCACACTGCTGAAATATTTCTAAGCCCGTGACACGACACTTAATCTTATACCCTAACTCAAGCGCCTCTATGATAGCACGGGATGCCCTTGTTTTTCTTTCCAACATTCCCGCACTCCGTGCACCTCGTACCAATTTCACAGCCTTTCCCCCACCATTTGCCCACTCGAATCCACACATCTCCAATTGGTACCGTTGTCCTATCCATGGTGACCAGCTATTGGCCCAAGGTTTGTATCTCAGTCACTATTAGCTTTCATCGTTCTAGTTGGCTGCACACTTGCAGCAGGTGGGATCCATGAACAGCTTACAGAAAAAAAACCACGCCTTCATTCTGACCAAGGGAATGGGGAAAAGGTCGCTTATTTCATGAGGGCCAAATGTCCAGGTATAAAATCCATGCACTGGAGCTTGTGCGATTGGGGCCGTTCTCATCGCCTTAGGTGTAAATAAAGGAAAGACGGCAAAGGTAGACGGCAGTAGCAACAAGATGGTAATGGTATGATATTCTTGTGAGTATCTAAGTGGAGGATAATTACATAGCATAATTACCAACCTATATATAAGGGTTAAAATCAGCAATCACCTTTTGTCATCTTACTGGTCCGCTCCACCTCCAGCGATTGAAATCTCAACACCATGAGAAATCATCATCGGAATGTTATCCGCCTCGGATCTACCCCGTCCGTGGCAACTGCTTGGAGGTTTATCACGCCTTCATTTCTTTCCTCTCTCAACGGCATTCTTCCTCCCCTCCCATGGGTTATGGATTCCTTCCGGGTTCCATTCTGTCCTCATTGAGCATGCTCGCGTTGACGTTCCTACCCCGCACTCGGCATCTCGCGACGCGTCTAGCCTGGCGATTTGCAGCGTCGGCAACCCTGTTTTCCTCGTCAACACACTGTCGCTAGTTTCGGGCTATCGGTGAAGTAGTTGCCCTGGTGGCCCTGCTCTCTGGTATTGCACTCACTCCTGAGTTGCTCGGTCGGTACGGTTGGTATTTGCAAAAGGGTGACCCTGTCTCTGTCCTCCATCTTTGTACTTCTTGGTCTTTCGCGAGCCTTCCCTCTCCCGCTTCCCACTCATTTGATCAGCTTGCACCGTACTGCTACATCCTTGTTTAGCTGGCACCTTATCTGCCTCCACGTCTAGCACACTACTGCCCCTCACCATCTCTGGCACCTTCACTGCTGAGTAGCTCTCCTCGCTGGATAACTCCCCTTTTGGTCCTCCCGCTCCCGCGATTTACTCTATGGTCGCAACCCCGGAGTAGGTTCCGGCGTGTCATAGTATAGCACTACCTCCTTGGCACGTCTTAAAATCCAAAAGGTCGCCGATAATTGTGGATAGTCCGTCCCCAAGCCGCCCGCCCGTTTAGCCCTTCTCGGTTTGTGGTTTAGTATGTTTTTTGTTGAGCGATCAGGCAATAGTATTTCTATTCTTGCCTTCCTGTCGGCACTTGGTGCTGTAAGATAAGCTTTCTTTTGTGTTGGGGGGCCCGCCGAAGGGGTTGTGTCTTTTCCTGGTTTCATTTCTATTCTTGTCTTTCCTAACCTGTCTCGAGAAGGGTATTGCTCCCTCTTGCTTTCGACTTAGGTGCTACAATGGTGGAGGATGGGTGCTGGTTTTGAGGGGTTTGATTTTTCCGATGAGGGGGTGAACCGAGTCATTGGATCGTTTATAGGTTTTGTTTTCGCTATAGCTAGCACTCAATGAGGTTTCTTGTACCTGGATCAAGGAATACATGATATAAAATATAAAAATGAAAAAGAAAAGAAAATCAGCAATCAAGTTTAATCACGCAGAAAGGGACTGAGTGCCTTCGTCACTGCATGGTATTCAAGTATTAGATCCTCACCTTGGGGTTGGTTTCAATAGTTGCGACAGCTGCGAGAGACTTGGTACTTGCACGTTTGATTTAAGATTTGGTTGCCATGTAGGAGTGAAGGCGCCGTATGAGAGGGTGCAATGGGAACTGGTCAATTTGCATAAAAGATCAAATTTGGTTACCTCGGATTATGATTGAACAGGGTATGTCAACCCCTAATGGATTTGGGGTAATACTCTGCCCAAAGCACAGCAGTGAATACCAATTCATGTAGCTGCTACCCAGCCGAATGCTAGAGTGCGGCTATTTTCAAAACGTAATTCCCAGGCGACCATACACCACCCTACGCACCAAATTCAATGTCACAAAAATTCCAAAGAACAAACATTCATATGCACAAACGTTCCTACGCATGAATATTCGTATACTCAATTGATAGACTAAAGATTTATGCGAACAATGAAATGGATCAGAAAATGGAAGCAAGCTTGGGTACTTAGCTTAGCTGGGCCAACTTATTACCTTCAGTCATGTGGCCACCTCAGATGTACTTTTATATAAATATCATTCGAGATCCAAGGGGATCTGTTACTGTACACGGATAGCTACACCCATCTCACCTTAATGTCATCCCAACAAGAATCTTCCACGATGGGCACCCAACGGGGGCTCTTGTAACAGGGGCACTCTGGAGGAAGACAGATCCTAAGATTGCGACCGCAACGAAGACTCAAAGTACAAGCAAGAATCAAAAATGAAAATACAGATAATTCAAGGTAGAATCAAGTGGTAAAAGCTATTATGGTTAAGCCTGAAAGCTTCACTCAATAAGTTCTCACGAGGATTATTGGTTATCAGAATAGAGTGTCGCTCGCTTTGCTTAAGTAGAATAATGTAAAGCCAAAGGACACCTGTCAATGATTCTCACCTTTCGTGAGCACCCTGCTCAGCTCAGGGCTGTCCAACTGACCTGCCTAATGTGAACGAACAGTCAGAGGCAGTCAGACAGCTCGCATATTAACTATCTCCACAAATACGAAGTGCTGCCAGTGATCTCTTTCCAAATACATCTGCCTGAGCTAAAGATCTTTCCTATCGGTAGCATGTCAGTGGCTGACCGACATGCCCGCTGTAGAGATAATGTCCATTGGGAATCACTGGCCCAGAGGTGGCTTCGTCTATACAAGCTACGCAGTCCATCGGCAAATCTCCTTGCCTATACTAAACTTCTAAACCTGACCGCATGTTCCCACTATAAGAAATCTCCTGCTCCTTGACTGCATAGGGGCTACCGACAGCCAACCATGTGGGACCCTCTTAAATCGTGACAAGACTCACACCTCTAGAGTCCACTAATAACCCAGGGTAATGCTATGGGGAAGGGTGGGACTGGCGTTCAGGTGGTTGTCCTGGAAGACTTCCAGCTTCCCCCGTCAACCCCGAGGCGTCTACAGTTGACCATACTAGTACCTAGGGGTTAAAGTATGCCCGTAGGTGGTTCCCAGGCGGGATCCAGGGGGCACCCCAGGTGGCTGTCCCGCTCACACCGCTTATATATCCTTCGAACAGCTTCTGGTCACTTGGACGGCCACCACTTTAATGGTATTGTGGTAGCGTTCCGATGGATCTCACTTTACTAGGAAGCACACAACTACACATCTGTACACTTCTGTCGTGCTGTACCAACGTTGAGGCCACAGGGGGGTGTTAGAAATATCCCCTGAAAGTTACCAGAGGTTTGGTCCACTGCTACTCCTTTAATGGCTTGTTTTGTGCCACATGATGCGGCCCTGTGAACATCTAAGAGCCCAACTGTAGTGGGATAACCTTCCCCTAAGTCCACAGATGACTTTGTTGGTGAAAGCAGGGTGACTGGGGTTCCTCAGTGGGGTAACGGGGTCCCCGTGGTAGGGTAATCAGGTTCTCAAGGTAGGGTCACTTTAACCCCTTCATGCCTTTATTGCCTTCGGGAGTCCACTCGATTACATATAATGTTTCCCCAGAGACCGGTGCAACGTTTACTATGTGTCCTTAACTTTACGCGACCATGCTCTCCGAAGGTTAACCTGTATAACCCTATGTCACCAAGTCAGTTTATAGACACTTGTACCAACTGATGCCCACCTGTAGTATACTAAGTATACTGGTCAATCCTCAGTCTGGTTACCTCTTGGTATACCATATAGGCCTGAGTCTAGTCCACTGTAGCTACCTATCTGAAGGGTCGTTACAGCTCTACACCTCCGGGGCGAGAAGCCATACCTCTTTTTTACGGTTCCACAAAAGCTCTGCACGCGAATACTCCCCATCTTTATTCCCCTTCTTGGCAGAACCCAGCCCATATTGGAGCCAAGGCCCGGTAACCCCAACGCCAAGAGTTCTAACCTCTGTGGCCGTCACACATCTTGCAAGTATCACAACACCATTGCTGTACGATGTGGTCGCGGTTCCCCCTGTAAACCAAGATCAGGCCCGCAATCTGCACTATCCGCCAGCCGTGACTTTGTCAACAAGCGACACTGTTACATTTGAGATATTCGGAAACCTTTATTTCTATACTCAGGAATGTCAGGAGTGTTGGATGGAGTAGTGGCAAGGCAGGCGACGGTGTATAGCCTTTTCTGCGAAATATGCTTCCAAGGAAAAGATAAGATCGACCTTGGATCTTCGAGGCACACAGGTGGGGAAATAGTTTCAACAATATGACGACAGTTTAGGTAGTGCGATTGGAACGCCGCGAGGAATATGAATTATTTGCAGAAAGGTTCTAGCTCACCTAAGTGGGACGGGGACTAGTGCGATGCATGACCACAAGAGGTCCTCTGCTTGTCTGAAATCAAGGAAGATTAATGGATAAGATTGGCGGGCTGTAAGCCCGCTTCTTACAGACCTTCTTATGCTATTCCAAAAAGGGACTAAAACAGGAAATAGGTATAGGATTATCGATGTCGCCACACCTGCAGGTTCAATCAGCATGATTTCGAAGAAGACTTTCTAAAAGCCCTTTTACCAATAAATACCGCCTTTAATTGCTCCAACAACTTTGCATTTCATCAGGTCTTCAAGTACATTCATCTTATACTCAAAATTCTCAGCCCAACAAAATTAACATGGCATTTGAAACCGTGGGGAAAGTCTACTGTGAATGATATTCGAACATGTCTACCTGCTCCTGGAAAGATTTCTTTGGTTGCCGATTCATTAACTTCGCCTGGCAAACCTGCATTTTTAGCAATTGTGGCTTATTGGATCTTGGATAGGTGGCAGATGGAGGAGGAGCTGATGGGGTTCCAGGAAATCAGGGGTTCTCATACGGGGGTAATATTGCAGGAATACTTAATGACCTTGTAGCAAGATATGGGATTCAGGAATGAATTCTGGGTTTCACTACCGATGGTGCAAGCAATAACCGAACAATCACAGAAGCCTTAAACAATGCTTGGAGTTTACTATCGGTTGGATGGTGTCAATTGCAAAATAGCATTCCATGTATAGCCTATGTTGTTCAGCTTATCCTAGGGGCATTTATGAGTTCGATGAAGGTGAAATCGCGAGATGGTCATATGCCGTCTGGCTTTAAGGCGGGCTATATCGAGAAGGTTATGAGATTGGATAATACCTTTCACAAAACAGTAGAAAAGGTAATGTGTCCAAGAGCTCATACCCTAGCACCTATATTACAAATGCATACGCCGAAATTCATATGCACAAATTCATACGCAAAGGGGTATACGCACAAATTCATACGCACAGGGGTATATGCACAAATTCATTGTTCCAAATTCACTGGGCACCAATGTGAACTAGAACCAAGTGTTTTCCCCATTGTTCCCACCTAAGATACCTTTAGTCACTAATAATGCTAATAATGGGTTATAGCATTGGAAAATTAAGATTGCGGTTGGTGCTTCACCTCAACAGCGTCAACACATCATCGAGATTCAGAATAACCTGGTTAATATCACTACTACACTACTTTATGATGTCAAAACACGGAGGAACTAAACCCCAAATATGTTGGAGCGATCAGTACGGCTACTGCAATTCACCAAGGACTGGTTACCAACATATGGCGAGTTTACACCTCGCGCGTCAATGCCGGAGGAGTGGAAGCAGATTGAATAGATCTTGGAGGTAGTTCAACGGATACGATTTTGGACTTTGGAGATGTGAAAAACACGTGGCGTCACCATACATCGCGTGTTTCAAGTGTATCAAGATATCTTTGATCATTTGGAAATGGAAATTTCGAAGTTAGAACAGCAGCGGATGCAATGGAACGTTGATATTCGTGAGAGCCTAGTGAAAGGTAAATTAAAGGCAGCCTCTTACTATGGTAAAAGGGAAGGTCCAAGAGGTCTTCTGTTGGGCATTGGAACTTGCTTAAATCCCTATTGCAAACTCAACCTTTTTTAAGAATGGGATCTTGATGCCAGTGGGGAGACTGAGTATGAGAAGTCATATAAAAAGAGGTTTATAGAGTATTATGATCTGTACTATGCATGAATAAATAATCAGGCGCCTGATATGTCAATTGCACGAAGTGGTCTGAACTGTCGATCCAAAAACCATTACTCCTAGAGACACAGAGCAGTTATCCTGAGTGAGACACTGGCGTACGTCAAAAGCAATTAGGAGATTGAGCTGCCCAGGCCAGACATGGAGGTTACGGATCACACACGTGAGGCCTGAGCAGCTGGGACTTTTTACGAGGCAAATTTACTAGAGTGGTAGAAGGTTAATACCGGCGGGTTCCTCAATTTAGCTCCGATGGGCAGCGGTATTCTCGCTGTTCAAGGGCGTATTGTTGAAGTAGAGCAGGTGTTTAGAATGGCAAGAGATGTCTTTCCCTATCGGCACTCACAGCTCAAAAGCAGTACAAGTTGATCTTCAATGCTGGTGAAATCCCACGAAAACGAAGAATTACGAAGAAAGCGAGCAGGTGACAATAATGAACCAGAAGCAGACAAACGCAAAGAAATGGCTGCTCTAGAGGATTATCGTTATTGGGCTCATAGGAAGGAAGAAAGTATTGCCAACGATAAGGGCTGTATCTCCGATGATGATGAATCACATACATCAGCAAAAACGGATCCTGCCTCTGATCCGTTGGCGTTGCGTCCTGACGCAAGGGACGTATTTTCTACGTCCCCTGCCCCCGGTGCGTCCAGACTTGCGTTGCAATGTTCCTTGCGTCCTGACGCAACGTCACATTCTCCCGACGTCTAGACGGCCCCACACTCTCAATCTCGTCCTCCTCGCCTCTTCTCCACCTCCTGATGTATCCCGCCCCTCATCACCTCTATCACAACTTCAATTAATTCGCTGCTTCCTCAGAGATCGGCCACCGTCTGGGGCTGCAGCACCTTTTTTGTTTCACATCTCACGTTTCACGTCTCACATCTCACGCCTCATTGGTCTGGTGAACTAATGATCTGGGTTTCAAGAAAGTCGCTTCTATATCTTCTAGTGTATACAGTATCAAGATGTAGGATTCTCACACATAGCAGAGGCTTGATTCTCTGATTCGGAATCTTTAATAAACGTCGTTAAATGTTCTTAGATCAATGAGGCTATTTACAAGCAAGAGCCGGTCCTCCTCCGGGATGAGGTGCGCCAATCCGAGAATTGTCCCTATATCAACTATTGTAAACCCTCGCATATCCTCCCTCATGTGCACTGTAACAAGGCCATGTAGATCCGATAGACGCCTCGAGTTGACTGGGGTCAGCATCTGAACACCGGCGACACAACGGACCGTATGATCGGATCTGTACTCCCGGACTTTCAACCGGGCAACTAGGTTTGCCTGTAGACGACCCCGCCGCGCACCATCCATTTCTTCCGTAGCCGCCTGTACCCAAACCCAATCATTGCGACTGCCCTGGTTTCTAGGTTTCTAAAGTGTAGGGCGCCGGTGGATCGCGCACGGTGGATCTCGTAAACATCGGCTTCTTGGAACGCAAGAACTGGTATTTCGAGTTGTGTCAGTAGCTCAACAGGGAGTGATGGAAGCATCGCATGGTCCTCAGGAAGAGGGTGCACTCGGGGCAGGTTATGTCGGCTATATCTGATCAATTCACGATATATATTCTCGAGTGAGACTCCCAAGACCCGGCTACAATCCACGACATTGGACATATCCTCCGGACATCGCTTCAGGATCCTTTTCCGGATGACCGGCTGTGATACTGTGCTGGTTGCCTTATCTAAATACTGTAGCACGTCTGCCGAGAGATCCGCTCCGCGAACTTGCAGAGATTCCAAGTTCAATAGTCTCATCCGGATTGCATGTTGACGACCGTAGCTGTGCACGATCTGGCGCACGGCATCATTTTGATTCAATTGTCGCCATAAGTCCTTGATTTGCGTCTCGTGAGCTAGCTCTCCGATCTCCGTTGAATGCATCGGAATATTGCCAAACTGGGGTATATGGTCACAAAAGTGGCTTAGTAGATGCATCTTGATGAAGTTGAAATGTGTTTCATCATGAATCATGTCCATACGCAGTTCGTTCTCTTCGTCACAATCGTCGTCACTGATCCGGCGCGGTTGGGATGGGGCTACTCGCTCCCTTATCAGCGCTCTCTGACGTCGGATCTCCTTTCGTTGCTTGTCAACTTTGGCCTGTGTGCGTTTTGTCACTCGCAACTCCAAGAAGATATCTTTCATCCTATGAAACTGGTCCAGATAATCTTCCACGTAGGCTATGGTGTCTCTGGTGTGGCTTCGGTATTGTGCCATCATATTGAAGTCGACGAGTGCCGTGACGCATCCGAGAGCACGTTTAGGGGGAATTGCTTGGGCGCCTCCTGGTTGGCGAAGACCCACGGCGAGAACTCCCAAAGTCCAGCACCCCAGATTCGTCATCTCTTTCCCTTGCCACTGTGTAACCTCGCGGTAGGCCTTTTTGAGGACCAAGAATCCCGGGTATGGCGGTAATGCCTTCCAAACGTCGTTGAACGCCTGCAGTCGCCCGTGTTTCTTCTGAAAGCCTTCAATCCAGTCCATCATGTGCTTAAATAGCCCTAGATAAATGGTATGGAGCATGTCTGGTTTGTAGAGATCAGACGCCGAAACTCGGTCAAGTCTGTGAAATATATTTTGGCCCATACCAAGATTGTCACACATGACGTGGTCTTCGTCGGACTCCAAGCCTGCGTTCTGAATTTCAGGTTTCTAGCGTTGGTATCTGGCGTAATCTCTGCTTCGATAGCTTTTGGCATTCGTTCCTAATTCGTGGGTGGGCACCTCGCATTTAGGACAGGCGTTGGATTTTAACCCATGTAGTGCCACATTTTCCATATGGTCTGCGATCCACGCGGAGAGGATTGGGAAGCAGAGTCGAACCTTGCCGTCGGCACTGTCAATGGGGACACCGGAATATGCCAAGCCCTGTAGGGGCGCAAAGATGAGTTCGAATACATCTTGTAGGGTGTCAGGGTTGATTTTCCGCTGGCGTTGATCGGCTTTGGAGGACATTGAGAGTTTGGGTGGAATAGGCAATAAGGCAAGAAGCAGAACAGCCTTCGATCCTGGGCTGTTGCGCCGGGCCGATGGAAGATTTCCGATCGTAAGATGGAGAGGCCACGCTTTCTTGTCACCTGAGAAGTTGGTGAGGTTCGTTTGATCCGACATCCCAATTATTGGAACAACAGTAGCACCAGGTGGAAGCGTCTCCTATAATCAGTCAGCGAACGTCCCCGCATAAGCGGATGGCTTGCTATACCTGTACCTCCCACCACCAATCCGCCGTATGCATTTCTGCATATATTCTGTGTCCGGTAGGGTCATATTCACGCCATGGCGCGTAGGCCAAGTCATCTCAGTATGAGATCTGGCGAAGGAGATATCTAACACACCCTAGAACGTCGCGGTAGAAAAATGGCAAAGTTCTCTGGCCATCCTCAACCTGTCCTTCGAACCACTGCAGGTATTGACTGTACAGATCCAGCAACCTGAGGTGGGTTTCCAGCGTCTGCCTAGAGCTATACCCGACTGATTCAGCATTTCCTAAGCCACTCGCGATGTATTCGTTGATTAGTGATTTGGATACTTTTCCATCAATGAACCAGGATGCTAGTTTGAAACCTTGCGCACTATTAAATGGTGCCTATGGGTCCTCGCACAGGTTGCTGTGGGCGTCCTCAAACCGGTGGATGTCTCCCATTACTTCTCCGGCGCCTTCTTAACAAATCTGTTTTGAGGCAGAGGTTGATGTAGCGTCATCGAGTGCTTCAGTATCAGACTCGTATGAAATGTCTCGAAATAATTCGTCAGACTCGAATCCAGCCGGGCCTGGATCAGATTCATAGTCGGAATCCTGGCACCCGCTTGCGTCGTGGTTGTGCAATACGCTGGGTTCAATGTTGATATATTGTACTGTGGGCGCGAAGACAATGTCCAGACCCGCGTGGGCAGTTCGCAGGTGCTTCTCAAATGCACCAGACATGCTGTATTTTCGGCGGTAGAATGAAATTTGCTAGGCATGGATGGACTTTGCTCAGTTGATCCCGTGGGCTCTGTGTAGATTCGAGGGTACGGCTATGTCGAGTGTTGACCACAACGCGTCTGGATCGCATGTAGGGTGGATCATGATCTACCAATTGATAGAGTTTAGCGTTGGCCTCACGTGGCCTCAGCTATGGTTTCTTTGAACTGAGACTGCAAAGATTATATTCCTGCCTGAATGTGTTTATCATGTGTCATTTATTCGAGTTGAATCTGACAATGGCAGAGTCGTGTCACAGAGTGTCAGATTTGCGTGTTCGTAACGAATCATGAAATAAATTCATGATTGTTTCAAAACACCTAGAGGAACTGGGAGTTTTATATATAAAGTGAATCGATCACGATACTAGAAGGGCTTCATACCAAGATCCATCTCCCACTCAGAACCTCCACAACAGCCACCGTTATCACATCACAAGTATCCTAAATACTGCCATCTATATAAACCAAGAATCCACCGATATGGTGCAGAATAACAACATTGTAGTGTACGCCCTCATGCAGGCTGGAGGTGCGCAGCAGGCGCCGCCCACAGGTCAGACCTATCACCTTCCGCCTTTTGCTCTGGTTGGGCATTTTTCTCATCGACGCTCCCATCGTCGAAATATTAACGATTATAAGTTGACCATGGGCGTCCCCCATCACCCCAAAAACAAGCCACCCCCGAATATGTTTGTTTGGGGGATGATGTGAAAGATCAGATGTTAGCCAGGGGCTATATATCAGATAATGCTCACTTGCCAGACGCAGAATTCCAGCAAATTGTCGCAGGCATGAGGAGATTCAAACCTGGGTGCGATGAACTCGCCACTGGTTCAGCAGCCAATAACATGTCTAGTATGCAGGTGATTGACGAGACAGGTCTTGAATTGGTTAAGGACTGTGGGAAGACGTTGACCAAGACCATTAGGACCAATAACGACATGCCGCCGTCCGGCCCGGGCCTCCCCCCTGCTCAAGTCATTGTGAACCCGATATTACTACCTCTCAACGCACTACCTCAGTACCAGTGGAGTATTGCAACAGCTGTGCCGAACACTGGCCCAGTTGGCCAAAATGCTTCGCAGGCCAATGCTCCTGGGCCAGCCCAAAACGTCCCTGCTCCCCCGGTGAATCCCCAAGCGCAGAACAATCCTCCACCCCCAGGCCCGGCAAATCCCCAGAACAATCCTCCACCCCCGGGCCCGCCAAATCCCCAACCTCTGATTGTTCTGCGCTTGGGGAATCTCCACAAGGAGAAAAATGCTTACCCTCCGGCGAATCTCCCAGGTCAGAACAATCCTCCCGGCGCGCCGAATCTCCCAGGTCAGGATAATCCTCGCGCCGCGCCGAATCTCCCAGGTCAGGACAATGCTCCCGGCCCGGTAAATATTCCTGCCCAAAACCAAGCGGCTCACCCAATGGGCATTCTCGGTACACCATTGGGGATGCAACATGCTCCGGCGAATCTCCAAGGTCCGATCAATCCTCCCGGCCGGGTAAATATTGCTGAGCAAGAGAAAGCGGCTCCCCCAATGGGCATTCTCGGTACGCTACTCGGGATGCAACATGCTCTGGCGAATCTCCAAGGTCTGATCAATCCTCTAGACCCCTTAAATATTCCTGCACAAAACGAAGCAGCTCCCCAAATGGGCATTCTCGGTACGCCACTAGGAATGCAACATGCTCCTCTGGTAGATATCCAGGCAGCTGCGGCACAGATCGGGTAGGATCCGGGGTTTGAATACCTTCGCATGGCAGGATGGGTACCTCGCGCAGTGTCTGATCCGTCCCAAATTACTGAGTTTTTTCGCAACATTCCGTATGTGTTTTTTTTTACTTACTGACTTAGGAGATATAGATTGGAGCGCTATGCTTGAACGTCCACGTGCTGTCCGTATTGTTTGGGTCTGTAATCCTGCAAGTGGTGGCGCACAACGACTCAATTATCGACTTCTTCATTCGCGTCCCCAAAATATGCATGGGGTAGGTTTTGCTGAGTTAAATTCCTATGATATACGCGGACTGTCAGCAATTATAGCGAGAACTGTGCCACACAACACAGTTCGCTACATGCTTGGCGCGACAGGTCATGGCCGACAACAGCTGCGTATGCATCCTGGCTTCCAGTTGTCCTATATAGATTACGTCTTCATCGAGAGTGATCAAGATGTAAGTGCATGGCTGCTGTCAAATCCGGTTCGCGAGGATCTGTTGGATCTCATGGTCTATTGTCATCGCCCAGCGACTCGGGAGAGGGCGGCCACTCTGCCCCTGAGGGGGCACAACTATCTTCCCGAAAATGTCATCGCAAATTGGGCTCGGCAAGCAGGGGCACGTACTGGCATTCAAGCCCCACAAAGGGAAGTCAGACCAGACACCGGCCCAGCCAATGCGGGAGGTAAGCAGGGAAATGAATTTCCCTTGTTTCTCCCGGTACACAGCAGTTCATCATCTGATGTCTCCGACACCGGCGAGGGATGCGAAGCCATCATTCGAACATTACCATCCGCCGTTGCAGATCCCGCCAAATCCCTCCACTGTCGTATACCCCTGGCTATTCATACCCCATCCCAAATGAATACCAACGCGGGGTTGGAATTGAGAGGCCACGGGGTCACACTCCGGAAGTAGTGTTCGTTACGGGGCGGGGCGGGGCGGTTTTTCACTCGCCAGAGGCGGCCCTTACATTGTGCCGGGGAGGGTATTTTTTGTGTAATCCCCGCCCCGCCCCGGTCCGGGGCCCACCCGCACTCATTCCCTGGACGGGGCCCCGTTTGTTACCACCTATTTTTAACGGGGACCCGTCTGGGGTATGGGTGGGGCGGGGGCTTGAGCGGGGACAGGGGCAGGGAATGCCGAAAAAGACACCCTGCCCAAGGCCGTTGAGAGGGGCGGGGCGGGGAAAAGGGCCGGGGGCCCGCGTTTTTCGGGGCCCCGTCCGCCCCGTAACGAACTCTATCCGGAAGTCAAGGCACGTAAGCGTGGAGCTCCATCTGATTCGGACGATTTGGAGGGTTTGAATAAGAGACTGCGTCAGAGTTCAAATTTTCGCGAGTTGTTGAAAGCAAAGGACGACCGGAAGCGTCTGCCACAATTCGATGATGAAAAGGTGATGAGGAGGCCAGTTTTGTAAAGAGAATGCGTCTGAGTATGTCCGGGGTGTTTGGTCGATCTGACGGCAACTCAATCGTCCCCAGAGTCTGCCGAGACATATTAGTGATTTAGCGTTCTCTTTAATAGATATCATAGTATTAGAATAGATTTCTTACTACCTGCAGATCTTGAATTCATGAGTTCTTTCGTGGGATCCCTCACACATCGCGTAGCTTGTGGTGTTTCGTTCAAGCTTGGTCATGAGAGCTAATCTCTTTGCCTGAGGATGAGGCTGACACCAAGAGATAACAGAGTACGCGATGTCTCTTGGCGCATGCTTACTTGTGAGGCTTAAAACAATACTTCAGGGGTGTGCAAATATCACCCGGTACGATCAAGACTTAGTACTTTTCACGATCTTTCGACAGTCTTTGTTCTATCCAAGTTCTATTTCTTTATCCGCCGTCATTGGCAGAGCACCTTCGTTATCTATCCCACGATACTGTATCTGAGCCTCACAGATCCACATCACGACGTCGCGGTACACCCTAAGTCGCATTCCCTGCTTGGACGTCCCCTAGGGCTCACAGCCCGCGAAATGTACAGCATCCGGGCTACCTATTTAAGGACCCCTCCGCCCCCTCCATCTCTCATGATCTCCCCACTCATGAGACGTCCACATTTGTTTCCACCCAGCGTCGCCACGTCCGGCGTCTTGAGATACTACTATACAAATGTCAACCGCCATCCAGGTTGGTATCAATCAACCCCCCCTTTTTTCTGCCCTGAATATTAGATTCAAAGATCGCCGACGGACCAATGGCGCCCCCGGGCATAGCAAGACGCCAGTTGCGCAAGGGAAAGTAAGCAAACCACCTCTCCTAGTATTGTAACCAATGTCAATAGCTATCTGCGCCTTAGACGTCCCGCGGCACAGCCTCTGACACAAGATGTTCAGAGTCGTATACGAAGAAGAACTCTGACACGTGCGGCCGCCCGTTGCCCCGCGGAAGAGAGAGCGTAAGCAATCATGGAATGCTCTTGATGTGCAATCTTAGGATATGGATCTCAAAGATTTTTTTAATCAACACAGAACTGGAGCATCAAGTGCCCACGCACTTCCAACTCGCCGCGGGAGATTCACTGTATATAAAACCGATCTATCCCGCAATCCGGATCTGATATACTAACAATCAAACTCAAATCAGGACTGTTTATGGCAACATTACATATTCGAAATTGTGGTGGGGATTCAAACATCCGCGAGGATCATCTGCCGCGTATGCCACATCGCACGAGCAAATTAAGGCCGATATCATAGCTCGCCACCTGGACCCTGGTCGCCTAACCGAATCGCATGTAGATTCAATTATATCGTTTGCTCGCGGCCTCTTGCCAGTCAAGGAGGGTATTGAGCTCAACCAACGCCAGCATCACACAGACGACGTTTGGGAACTCATCCGGCATCTGAAGATCCTGGTCCACGATTCGGCCAACAAACTGCCGACGTCCCACGAGGGTCCAAGAGCTGAGCGTGAAGGTCGTGGCGACATTGCGGAACCCGCGAGTAAGAGTTATCCATCCTTAATCAGTTACTCCCGCACTAACAGGTGTTCCCAGTGGCTCATTCCGATTGGGACTCCCCATATTCACCGCAAGGAGTGAGAATTCATAGTGTGCGTCGAAAGGGTCCACCGGCTGCCCAGCATCCGTTCCTGGGCCATCCCTGGTGTCTACGAGATTCTGACCGGGGAATCGCCTCTGCTGTCCTGGCCACCCCGAGCATCCGGGATCTGCCTCAGGTTGTAAGCGGGCAAGACGTTGAAGAGGAAATCAACAGCCCCCGGTATCTGATCGGTGCAACGGGTGAGGGCGCTACCAGACTGCGTCAAGACCCGGAAGAACCTCTCCCCCTGCACCAGCTCATATTCCTGAATAGAGCTGACGACATTCGTGAGTGGTTACTTCCTAACAATGGCCACGATCCCCTGGATCTCTTGGTTCTTGAATCACGTCCCGAAGATGGCGATGAGCTGGACGAGACCCTGCGTCTCCCAATGGGAGGTACGCATTTTTCGACCGCGACGTTTGGGATGAATGGGCCGGTGTAGAAGATGCGCCACAGGAAATGCAGGAGGAGGAGTAGATTGACGAGGATGAATGGCTACACGCCGATCCCGGGGGAACAACTCGGGCGCCTCGCGGTGCTGGCCTTATCGTTGCGGACGACAGGGACGTAAGTATGTAAACTGAACAGGAACTCCGATCCAAATAGGATACCTAATTGCCGATGTAGGACGTCTCACGGGGACTCCTGAGCCCTTCAACACGGCGGAGGAATATTCCATCGCCAATGGAGCAGCCGGCGAGATCTAATCGATTGACGCCGGCGTCAGCGGTGCCCGTCTCTGGTACATCTGGACCTTCCAAGTGCGAGATGCTCCAGAAACTCCGGAAATTTGCGCATCAGAACCCATGGGCAACGAATTTACTGGCAAATCCTGGGCTCGTAGCTGCGAGGCCTCAAGGAAATGACGGCGCTGAGGACACACCACCTGCCGGACCTATGATTCGCGACGAACACGCATTGTGACCTCCGAGTCCCGCTGCTCCGGTCGCCAACCTCGATCTCTCGACTCCTGAGAGAACAATAGAACATCCCTCTCACACGACTCAACTCCCGCCATCCACCAACGTGGCCCTGACACGGCCACCAGCATTCGTGACACCCCCGGCACGCGGATCTTCAATTCTGAGTTCAGAGCACACCCCAGAAAAGACCCCATCAGCCCAGGAATTACGCCGTTCTGGAACACTTCGCCCGGGTGGAAAATAAATTGCGATTTCCTAGTTTCGAGATTAATTCTTTTTCACTTTTTACCTCACTATACTAGATCTAGTTTTCCTTTGGCAGTCCTGTATTTTCAGCTTCTGAATCGTAGCTAGTATGTGTTAGGACTCGAGTAATGATAGCATTGTGCACCCTTGCTTCACCTTCTCTCATCCTTACGTCCCCTTATGCTGCCCTCTGATACCTTTTTCCGGATTGCGCGTGCCTCCCATTCTCTGTCCATAACTAGGCTAGTGTGAGCCAACCGATCTAAGGGATGTATGACATGAAAACTGAGATCTAGAGATTTGTGGTGTTGATTCGACGTCCGGAGATGAGGTTTGATATATCTAATCACCTTCGGGCGTGGCGGGTGTCTTGCTAGATTTAGTGTCCCTAACCGATATGCGTTGAGGCTAGTATTTGCTTAGGTAGCAGCGACATTAGCGACGCCTCCTATATTAGCGACGCCGTATTCGGTCGACCCTTTTCATACCAGAGTCCAGACGCACATCATACCTGAGCTCGTCCAGAGTTCGAACATAATGTTGAACAAGTAGAAAACACCTTTTGGCAGTTGAATAGATTCTTTCAATACCGAGTGATAGTATGTGATTCCCCCACCCCCCCCTTCATGACATAGCGTATAAGACCTGACGCGTTCCATTGAACAACAACAAACTCATAGTCTTCACAACACATAGGATACATTACAATATTCTAGGTCCTAATTCCTGTCCTCTCTGAACAAATTTTCGTCAATCGTCCAGTATTCTACCATGTCTAGACATCCTCAAGGCAATTCGCACAGTCAGCCGGCTCCTCGAGTAGGCAATCTGTACCGGCATAGACGCGATGCAGTACCCGTGAATAGGGGATTTGGATCAGGAACACAGCGGCCCGAGACAGGCAGCTCCCATAGCACACGAACGATGCCGGCCGAATCATGCAGCACCCACGGTACACAGTCGTCAGGTCGGAGTTCTTCCCTACCACAATGCACCAGGCGTCTTCTATCACGACCTTCGCAGCGCCCTAGAAGAAGTATATTACAGACCACGGCATATACCGAACCGGACGCACAAGCAAAAATAGAGACAGTTCGTGTGAGCGATGATAGCACCGATAAGTACCAGACCTCACGCAGATCTGATCAAACTGAATCGGACACAGAACCAGACGCAGAAGACAATGATTTTCCGGATGACCACACTGCACCAGGGACTCGGCGCCGCTCACGAACTGGGGAGAGACGACAAGCAAACAACCGGGTTTCGACAGTGCGAGTTTCCACCACCTCCGGATCGCAGGGGGCAGCGCCAGTCAGGCGTACCCTAGCTGCTCCTTGATGTAAAATCCAAGGTAGTGCATACAGTCCACCGACGTTCACATCTTCCAGTGTACCACCGTATTCGTCGCCGCTGGCCACCCACACTGCCACTACGTCTGCAGCCAGAAGCTCGAGTCCTCCCGGCGATTTGAGTACGCCACGACACGAGCACATCTGGCCTGGTACTAACTCACGGCGAAATACAGCCACAGGAGCCGAGGCTGGCTTAATTGCGCGGGCCAAGATTCGCATTCCCCGGTACACCCTGTTGGTTAATCCTCTTCCAGCTCCCGCTACTTTGATGTCCGAGGTCCACCAATGCTGGCTGAAGGCTCTCGATGACATATCCGACGCAGCAAATATTGAAGCATCGGAGGAAGGCATAAAAATAGTAAGTGGACGCTGATACTCCAACATCACTCACGCGGCCGGGGGTGCTTACTAAATCTGACAGATACGCGCGAGACACTCTGCAGTAAGATCTCAGTTGATTTACGACGTAAAGGACAATATTGGAAGATTGTACGAACTCCCACAAGACCCGACGGCGATTGCGCGCAGAGTGGACTACCTCCTTAATAGAGATAGATTTATTTGCTCCCCGTGAGGGTATCACGTGTGTGCGCTAAATTGTGAGCCCGGCCACAACTAATGCGTATGAACTTGACCCAGCAAGTAAAGAATCGATTCCTCACTCCCCAGATCCCCGAGGTAATATGGGGAAAGTACTTCAAGGGCAAGAAAATGTGTGGGATTTCCGAACACGATTTTCTTGATCGCATCAATGGCACCATGGTTTGCTTAACCTGTGCCATACTCTGCCATACTCTGTGAGCATGGCAAACTGGAGTCCATCTTGAAACATGCGACTTCAAGCCGGAGGCCCTAGGAGGTGAGCCTGACCGCGAACTAGGTGTTCTCTTGTTCCGGCTCGGATGCTAACACGACTTTGAGCTCGGAAGACCTTTTTAGGCGGCAGCGCCAGACGTGGGCCTCTTGTCCAGACTGGGTACAGACTTTGATCCACAAGAACATTCGCGAGACCATCAAAGTAAAGATCAAGAAGGAGCACAGGGTGCAGGAAGATCGCTGTGAAAGATTTACTGACGATTGGGTTGCAGTCGCTGCAGAGGTAGAAAGTCAGATGTGGAGTCGGGCCCCCGCATGCGCGACTCCATGGATTCAGAGTCCAACCCCCAGCAACCCGCATATTAGGGCCCTGGCGGGCGCCCTGGGTAACGGAATTGTTTCATAAGAAACAGTCACATCTTTAGATTTCAGCCAGATGGCAACGCGACTCCACAGCCTTCTCGATTCCGATCCACAGACCCCGCGCGGCTCACAGGAGCTGGCTGTGGGGCTAACTTTAGACAATACCGTGACTCTTACTACTTTGCGACAACTCACGCTCAGCATTAGAGATCTAGAGTCCCCATAGGATGCTGCTGTGCATAGCGAGCCATTGGATATAGAGCAGGGGCATTGTGGGAGCAATGATGCGTGCATTTAGGACATTGAGCATGTGTATGTAGAGTAGCAGTAATGAATACAATTGAGATGCGGTTTCTCTCACATGTGGGAAATGGTACTCGGAGGAGCGTAGTGTTAATATGAGGACGTCAAGCCAACTCAAGGAATTCAGAGCATTAGGAATAAGAGAATAGTATGAGACTTAGTTCACGATGCATCCGAGGACAGAAGGCGACGTCTGATAGAGTCACGATTGGGTCAGGACGCGGCATGTATAGAGGGTAAGAGCAGGAAAAAGTAGGGAGACGTCATGAATGGAGAGAGCAGGATGGTGTGATCCGGACGAGGGAGGCAGGAGCAGAAATGATCGGGACGAGAAGTGGGAAGATGCATGAAGCCCTGACGTTTGGGGAGAAGGAACCGGCGTCAGGGCGGGAGAGTATTAGATCAGGCCGCGTCAGGGCGGGAGACCCTTAGATCAGGTGGCATCAGGGCGGGAGACCCTTAGATCAGGCGTCAGCAGGACGGAGTAGCGCAGCACCAGAGGCAGTCCGGACCCCCAGGACGTAGGGGTCCGTGTCCTGATTGTGTCAGGACGGATGGTGCCAAGTAACGCAAAGTCGACGTTGCGTCCTGATTCGCGATTTGCATTCCGGCGGCACGTGCGTCAGACACACAGGACCCACAGAACGCAGGGTATTATTTTTGCTGATGCAAGAAGTACACCAAATGGTCGTTGGTTGATTAGGATGGCAGGCGAGCATTTGGAAGAGACCCAAAGGGTATACTACGTGACTATGAACGGGTTGAATGTTTCTATGCACAGCCTGGACGACCGCCAAACCAAGGTGTAGATCAAATAGCAGGCTCTGAGGAATCAGATCCTGAAGAAAGAATCAGGCATATTACTGTCAGCATGTATGTTGCATTCGACACTGATGAGGAGGAAGGATCACATGAAGGTGAGGCGGAGATTCCTTGTGAAGGACTGAACGATCTTGAAAGTATTGACCTACAGGGTGACGAAGGTTCCGGCTGCATAGCAGGCGTAAGGGGCCACCTGGAAGAGCATTGTTCAGAGGAGGAGGCTCTATCGGGCACCACTTATTCAGGACAGGTTATACTTGTAATCCGTGGAAGAGACCAGGCAGGACCTAAGACCAGGTTTCGGCTTCCACCCCTGAAGTGTGGAGGAACTATGGCGAAGGAAAAGAAAAGATTCCGTTTCCACCAAGTTAATTTCGTGAGAAATAATTATAAACTCATATAATTTGACTGAGCAATTGAGAAGGCATTTTGATGATCCTTAAGTTAGCCTGGTGGCCAAGGCATGCCGAGAAGCTGTCATGTCAAGAATGTATAGAGTAGTGAATGACGAGCCGCCATGGATTGATTGGAAAATGCCCCATATAATCGGGGGTCTAGATGTGAGATTGGGCCGACAGGGTCCATTTTCTGATCCTCTTCTCTCCGATCACACATGCCCTCCCCCAAGTAAATGGAATAGTGACTTGAAGGATTCTATGCTTTCAGAGGCGCAAATTGAAGAAGTCAGAATACTGTGTCCCTTTATCGAGTTCTTACAATAAGCTACTGGAGCCGGAGCATTGTCATGAAAATCATACTCACAGAAAGATCATACCCACCCAAATCATACCCTCAGCCAAAATCATACGCCCAGAAACATCATCCGTACATAAATCATACGCACACAAAATCAGAGACCCAGGAAAATCATAGGCACAAAATAATACACTGGTAATTGTGTTGTAGAGAATATGCACTAATGCAAAGGCTAGTTGCATTGTCTCTAGTTAGTCGGGTTTGTCAGGTCATAGCGTGATTTGAATTTTCCTATATTCTTTCTGTTCCCCCTTTTCTCCAATAGACGCAACAACCATTCACCCCGACCTCCTCAGAATCTATGCCCCGCACTGTGCGCTCTTGAATCCAAGTTCCCCCTTGCCCAAGTTCCTCTCCACCCCAGTCTCTCCTGACCAACCATCCCCTCGAGTTCATTTGGATACCTTTATCGTCGGTCCATACCAACAGGACTTCGTTCTATCGTGCTTTGAGTGGAAGGGAAGCTTGTTTTGAGCGAGTTTGTGTAGCTGCGGAAGACTACGAGAGGGCTATCAAAAATGAAGAAGAGGGATGCTGAAGAGCGCAAGCGGGAGCGCAAAGGACGAAAAGCTGCGAATCACCTCCACAACTCTGAACACGGGAGTGCAGATCTTGGGAATTCTAGCGAGTAACGGGGTCTTGGCACTGGTCGTTAGTCTAAGGCACACAACAACAGGCAGGTCCTAAACAATAACAGCCCTTTAGCGTGAGGGTTCGGAGATAACAATCTCAGGTCAAGGCTGATCATGTAATGGCAGATCAGGGTCATGGTTCATGGGTTCTTGGGGTAGATCTTGGATATTAGAATAGAAGACCTTATATTGTGAAGTACACGAGTTGTGAAAGAAATACCAGGTTGCGTAAAGAACCAAGGAAACACAGGGCTTTTTTTTCTTCTTTATTTATGTTTTTCTTTTTTTTTTTATCATATATTTGTTGTTAAGATACAAGAAATCTCATGGAGCGCTGGCTATGGCGAAAACAACACACAAAGTCGAAAGAAAAAGAAACAAAAGAAATATCTGTCGCCAAAACTCTTGAATAGCGGTCCTTACCAGTCCCTGGCCCCCCTAGTGGCACAAAGGCTTTAACAAGTATAGCAAGGAAACTCTTGTAAAACCAGCGGCACTCACAGCCAAGCTGAAAAATAAACAAACGAAACCTAGCTTTCCTGAGATGACATAAAATAATCAAAGGAAACTAAATTAGATCAGCGGGAAGAAGCTGAACTCGCGGGTTATACAGAGCGGGAAAACATGCTAAGGGGGAAGGGAGTCTGAGTAGACCAAACGAAAGGGAGTAGGCTCCTAGAAGAGTGGCCGATGACCTGACGGGTAACTCGGCACCGAGTTCTGAGACCCACAGAACGTGGCGGGCGCTTGCCGGCTCCCATGCAGGGCAGGAAAAAATATCATGCTCGAATAACTCTGGGGTCTCGTTGCATCATGGGCAGGTGGTGGGCCTGTCATCGGCCCAGTAGAGGTGTCTGCGGAGGTAGTTCTTTCAAGATCTCATCTGGTGGAGCCGGCCTGGGTCGAATTTGTTCTGGCCCATGAAGGGGTGAGGCAGAGCGAGTGGTGCTAGGCGTATCTGGCCGGGTCACGAGCCTGGCATTCCCATTCTTGCATGAGGAGCTCACGGCATCATGGCTTAAGCTGAGAGTAAGTGCGGCCTGGGGGTGGGTCAGGATCGCATTGACCAATCAAGTGTTGGGAGATAATTGGGAGGAGGTATTGCCCCGCAGGGCACATGAAAAACAATAATGAGTGGGGGACCCCGTCCAAGGGTAAGTGTGCCCTGTTCATTGAGGGCGGCGTAGGTTGAAGCCACGGGAGTAGGAGGGGGCTGCCTGCGTTCCTTAACCGGAGGGTCCTGTCGTCCGGGGCGTGACGATGAAGGGGGGATTCTTACCACTGGGGGGGAGACGGGCGGTGGCGGGATTGGGCTCCGGGGGGGGCACACCCCTCGTAGATTGGTAAGGCGTTGTTTATAGGACAACAGCAGGTCTAGTAGCGGGAGGCAGGCCTCGATTGCTAGTATGTCAGTTGGGGTACAGGGGAATCAATTAGGACACAACCTCTGGACCTTATGCCAGAAGGCGGACAGCTTTCTCACCATGTAAGCCAAAGGGGAGAGGATGTCACTCCTATAACTCATGATGGGGAAGAGTAATGTATTTGACCTAGTTATGGGACACTCAGTAGAAATGAGACACAGAGTGATAGTATACTACTTGATTGAAATACCATTGTAACTCAACCCAAAGTACATTATAAAAGCTAGAAATTGGAATCTGAAAAGCCAGGAATCCATCCAACATCATCTATCACTTTTATTGTAATTACACTAATATTGCAAGATCTATTAGTAAATATATCCTGCAAGTGAGAATTCATGATTGACCCACTTGGCCAAGGTTGTAGAAGGTAGAATAAATTTTAAAAATTTTCTAATAGCTGTAACAGGTAGGTGCAGCTCTGAGGCGTAGCTGGCGGGTGGAAGCAAATTGATTGGAGTGCAGTTGTTGTCAAGTCGGGAGATTTAATATAAGTAACTTTTAACAAGAAGGATACATACTTTCTGAGTAGAATGAACTAGTTGATTCTCAACAGCTTCTTCATCACTATCACTCTCAGACTCCTCAGAGTCAGTGCTGGAAGCCATGACCTCTTCCTCTGATTCTACATGAGTTCTCTTGCCTTTGCGGCCCTTTGATTGAGTCTGTCTCTTGGCCAAAGCCTTCCTTTCCTTACGCTTCATTGAAGCTTTAGCCTTCTTCTTGTCAAGCGCCATACGCTTATGATAAAGCTTAGCCAGGGGCTTTGAGCTAAGAAGCAGTCCACCACCTAGTTGTCTTCTGTCAGCCTTAGCTGGTTTGACCAGTTGTCTAACCTTGGTAACCTCTTCATCAGCAATCACCTTTACAGCATTCAGAATCCTTGCTTGCTTAATACATTGGGTCAAAAGGTCTTTCACTGCCTTGTTCTCTGGGGTTGCAGGTATTTGCTCATTGCTAAGCTTGATCTGATCAAGCTCAGGAGCACCCTCAATTCTGTGAGAGGCTGGGCGAAGGCCAGGACGTCTGGTTGCCAAAGCGGTCTTGGGAACCATCTTTGCTTGTAAGACAGAATCTCTCAAAATCCGATATGTGTTGAACGGGATAAGAGCAGAGGCTCGTGATGCTGACCGAATTGTTTCTGGCCGAAAGTTTTTAAGCCTTGCTCTCAGTAGTAAGGGAAACATATCTCCCTTCTTGATAGTTCCATAGGGCCCTTGTTGGCGTACACGATCTTCTAGCTCTTGCCTATAATAGGTTGAGAGTGGACTGAAGATACCAACATCAAGAGGTTGAAGAATATGAGATGAATGCGCGCGGAGACAGATGAGATGAATGTTGTGGTCAATGGCATACTGAATGAACTCGTAGTTCTCAATATGGGTTGAATGGTCGTCCAATACCAGAATCCGATGCTGGTTGATATCATTTACAGGATGGGTTCGTGGTTCAAATACCTCCTGGAACTATTAGAAGGTGATTTGGGCATTGGTATAACCCTTGGCTGAGGTCGCAAAGAAGGCATCCTCTTTCTCTTCAATCTTGATATTGGTATGATGTCCCATTGGATGGGCATTGGCCTTAAAGATAATGAGAGGGGAAGGACTTTAGCACCACCAGAGATTGACTCTACTACCGTGATCCAATCACGGCCACCATCCTGGATGAGACTTGAAATACGGAGTGAGGCACGACAAATCAAGGTCCCTGCACCTCCTAAACCAATTAGCAAATCCCTTTTTATCGGTATTCCAGGTGTCTTCATCTCTCACATGAAACCTGTACCTGATATAATAAAAGCGATCAGATGCTTTTTGAAAGAATCCAGGTCTGTTGCCAAAGCCGTCTCCTTATCCAAACATCTCCCAACCTTCGAGTCCAAATCTAGATGGCGGCCAAGCAAGCGTTTTAGCCAATGCTCTCCAACTTGATCACTGCAATTTCAGTCACGCAGGAGGCTTTGAACCATTTGATAAACATGTCTGCGCCCGCTTGGGAATCCATAGTCGTCCCACTTCTTGATCCAGGAAGTCAAGGCCACCTCTTCAGCATTGGATAGGAGTTGCTGGGATGTGTGAGCTGCCTTTCGAGAGCTTGATGATTGGGAGATTCAATTGTAAAGTGTTGATTTTGGTATTTGAAACATCTGTGACAACGTGCGTAGAGACAGTCCACGATCAGCCTCATTGGCCTTTAAGGCTTCCTGAATGCGGTTCTCTTTGGTATCCTGGGGTGGGGAAATAGGAAGTCGATTGGTATGAGTTTCGAGGTTTTTTTGTATTCGATATGTTTATATGAGAGAGGGCCGAAATACCGCAATCTTGAAATCAACGACTCCGGTTATATAAGATAGCCACTCACAAAAAACCTTAGGGTATTATACTATTGACCCTGAGGAAGAGCCTCATGCTAAACGATTTCCCCATTGTATCATATTAATTGTTCTATTTCATCATTTATATGCTGTTACAAATTATATCTAATTTGTATTATATACCAAATATCAAGATCAATAGAGAGAAAATGCTTAATGTATATTCATATACTGAAACTAGATATCAATTCCAATAATATGAGTAATTACTAGATTGTTTGTAGTTGAACTGGTTCTATTATATGAATTTCAATTTCACCAGTCGGTTTTTGAAAAGTGTCACATTTCTAGTGAGTGTCCCATGACTAGGTCAAATACGTTAGTGATGACGCGAAACTGTGGTAAAGCAAACGGGGAGGCACATGCCCGGCGGGGAGACTCTCTTGATAGTCACAAAGGCAGCCTGTGCCTTGGCTAGTCGTTTTGTGAAGTGAGAGGTAGTGGAGAGGGAGGGCATAGACCAGTAGCCGAGCCACCACAGCTAAGTCTTGGGTTGGAAGACATCACCATCCAGACGGATGGGGGCGCCAGATAGCAGGTCACTGTCCCTGTTGGTCCTCCAGGGGATCAGTTCCGTTTTAGGGATCGAGAACCCAACCCCAGCCGGGAGCCTCTGGGCTTTATTCGGGTGTACTGCTTCTGAAGCAGCCGGATGGTGGTGCAGTACGACGTTGACGAGACTGAGAGAGAAAAGTCGTCTATGTAAGATAGGGTGAGCCCATAGGGGATCTCAAGATCAAGGCGAGACCAATAGATAACGAACAGGCGGGGCGAGAGAGGAGAGCTTTGGGGAGTGCCCACTAAGGCGGGGGCGAAGACCTTGGGGGAATTTTGCAAGAGGGGGTGGCGGGATCTGCCCCAGAGGAAGGAGCATGTCTGGGAACCCAAGTAGGGGTTGACCCCTTTGGCGCTCATCCTACCCCAGAGACTTGCAGGATTGACGTTGTCGAAACCCCCGTTGATATCCAGGAACAGAGTGGAAACTTTCCTCTTGTCCATCTGGAGGGTTCTGATCGCATGGGTGAGGGTGTTGCTTGTGTCCACCACTGACAGGCCTGCCAGGGAACCGCACTGGTGGGGTTTGAGGAGTCCTGTTACCTGGGCTACGGAAGAGAGGCGATTGTTCGTAATTCTCTCCAATATCTTGAAGAAGGTCTAGAGGTGGACGAGAGCACAGAAGCAGGAAGGCGAGTCATAACAGAGCTTATCCACCTTGTTCAAGACTATGCCGTCAGCTTTTTTGAGAGAGTGGGAGTGGAACCCGTAGGCGACGTGTGTGGACAGCAGACTGGTAATAATAAGGGGGGCTGTCCGGTTTATCCTTTCCTGATTGAATTGGTGGTCATGTCGGGGCACGGGGCTAAGGACAGGGACCAACCTGCCAGGGCACTTTCAACCTGCAAGGGTAGAGTGGGTGAGTGTCGGTGAAGGGGAGGACAATGGTGGTCGATGCCCCAGTTGGGCTGCCGGGAAAAAAGAGATCAATCAGAGCCTGATTCAGCTTCGGAGGTGTGGAAGCCCCCGGTAGGTCGGGAAAACGAGGGGGGGCTCGCCTGATCGCACACTTCTTTGCCGTCCAAACTGTCTGTGGGGTTGCAGTTGCCAGGAAGGAGCACAAGTGGTCCCATTTCGCCTTCTGTATTGCCTTGAAGTGCGAGGACCGGGCAGAACTGGCTGACTCAAGGAGTGATGCATTGTGGCGGTCCCCTTTGCAGGAGCTTACCGCGGAGTTGTAACCCCTCCTGGTGCGCGGCAAGAACTTCTGACTACCAGGGTTTTGATCGGGGCGTGATCCTTTTGAGGGCAGTGTGAAGTGCCAGGAGGACGTTAACCTTATGGAGGTTAGAATCAAACTAGGCCTCTAGCGAGTATGAAGATAGCAAGGGTGGAGGAGGAGAGATGGTTACGGGCTTCAGGGCTGCCTCTACGGCAGCCCAGACAGTCTGGGCCCAGTTGGTGATGAGGGGGGGGGGGCGAAAGCGCGCCGGCTCAAAGCGAAGTAAAATAGGAACAGGATCAGACCTTGTCGATCGCATGGTGTCAGACTATTCCAAGAACTACGGAGCATGCAAAGGGCAGGCGAAAGCTAGGTCTAACACCCGCAGGTGGCCCACGACTGACATTGAAAACCGGGTGTACACTCTGGGAGTGTTGACAAGTGTGAAGCCTAGTGCCGTTGCTTGGTCGAAATAACGGGTCCAGGTAGCAAGCTCGTCCTCTTTGAAATTTGAGAGAGGGTCTGCAGTAGGGTGATGAATTCCGAGGTCGCCCAACAGAGGGGTTAGGCTGTTCAGGGCGGGAAGAGGTCTGCGGCCGCGACCCATCGCGTATTGTTAGACCGACCTTTGGTGCTGTCGGAGTTGATGATGGTGAAACTGGTGGTAGAGGGGTTGAAGAAACCATCAGGAGTGAAAAGATCCAACGCCATAATGTAGTTCCTTCCAAAAAACTTTCGCAAAAGAGTAAGAGTGGAAAGAAAAGTGCTAAAAACATAAAAGGCAACGCGGGGTTTTGATCCCCCTTCGCAGGAGGGGGAGAAACACGTATAAAGCTGAAATGAAGGGAGTTTCCCCTTTGAGACTGGGGGGTCCTACAGGGCGACAATAGAGGATGTGTGGGCCAATTGGGAAAAGGACGCGAAAAGCGAAAGAAACACAGCCCAGCTGCCCAGGCAGTTGTGTTGAACCAGTATGAAGGGCTGCGGTGGGGGGGGAGGCCTGCTCCCCGTCCAATAGTCCATGGTTGTGGTGCATCAGAGGGCAAAGCGCGATCCGGTTCGAGGTGCAGGGGAAGGACTAGGTGGCTCCTGGAGAGGGAGACCACGCTGGCCGAGTAAGGGCCCTAAAGGGCCCAGTATCGTAGTGTGTCTTCTAGCACGAGGGGTCGCCATTTTGCACGCCTGTTGCAGGGAATGGGTGGGAGAAGAGAGGGTCTGCTGGAGCAACCTGTCAGTGGCCGCGTCCATCTCATCGTCATGGTGGGGAGGAAACCTTTTCCTCATCAAGGGGGAAAGCCTTTGAGTCGGCGGGAACCTTCTCCTCCTCAAGGTGGGAACTCCTGAGAGTGGGCAGGGAAGAGCGGCTATCGCATTCTCTATAGAAGGCGGAATCGTTCCCACCACAGTTGATGCAGCAGGGCGGGGCAGAAGAACAGGGGTTAGCAACAGGCATAAGGTTGCTGCTTCTAGGGCACGTAGGGTTGGGACACCTGTGCTTGGCTCAGAGGTGGCTGAGGGAGCACAGGGGGCTCACCGGGGCTGCTGACTCGCCGCGAGGGGCGATATGACCAAAGACCCATGAGTTCCTGCACCTTGTGTATCGGTTGGAGGAGGATGCCCCCTGGATCATAGGAGAGCAGGAGAGGAGTCTAATAGAGGACCACATCACGGGGACGTCCGCGTGGTTACCAGACACAATGACCGAGGTCGCTGTTTTGCCAGCCCTGGACTCGAAGTTGGGATTGAGGAGCCTGGTTGCGAGGATACAGAT
>Ga0307513_10001371_pt1 | contig 35088 bp, 27 predicted proteins | sample 15_EM_MG_FD_202174 | JGI IMG/M metagenome (GOLD analysis project Ga0307513, IMG submission 202174) | Populus trichocarpa ectomycorrhiza microbial communities from riparian zone in the Pacific Northwest, United States - 15_EM | ecosystem: Host-associated > Plants > Roots > Unclassified | place... | reverse complement strand
GACATCGAGCTGTCGCCGTACCGCTGCTGGTCGCTCAAGACCGGGCGCAGCGCGGGGGGCGAGCCCGACGAGTGCTACATCGTCGGCGCCGATCAGAGCAAACCGCGGCCGGACCTCGTGATCGAGGTGGTCTGGACGCGCGGCGGCCTCGACAAGCTCGAGATCTACAAGCAGCTCGGCATCGCCGAGGTCTGGTTCTGGATCGACGGCGAGCTCGCCGTCCACGCCTTGCGCGACGGCGGCTACGAGCGCGTCGCGCAGAGCCAGTGGCTGCCCGGCCTCGACCTCGCGCTGCTGTGCACGTTCCTCGACCGCCGGTCGCTGCACGTCGCCAAGCGCGACTTCCGCGCCGCGCTGCGCGGCTAGCTTCGACGCTAGAGCGAGCCGCAGACGACGTCGCCGGAGGACGAGCGGACCTCGACCTTGGCCTTCTGGCCGTCGGTGTACTTGCGCCAGATGGTCTCGGAGACGTCGCAGGTGCCGTGGCCGGTGAACTGCAGAGTCAGGGTCTCGGTGCGGCGGCCCTGGCGGCGCGCGCCGAGCGCGGCGCGGGTGTCGCCGGGCGGCGTGCTGGCGTCGCTCGGCCAGGCCGGCGACAGGCCGATGCCCGAGGTCTTGAGCTCGGTGACCGGTCGCCAGCGCCGGGCGGTGAACCGGCACCAGCTGCCCATCACCGGCTCGGACCGGTACTTGGTCGTGCACTTCTTGACCTGCTCGAAGGTGCCGTCCTTCTTGTCGCGGCGCTCGGTGTGGCAGTCCTCGCCGTCGGCGACCTGGCGCTTGGAGCGCTCGCGGTCCTGGCACACCGGGAAGGTCGCCTCGACCGGCACCTGGTCGCGCCAGCCCTCCTCGGAGCGCTCGGCGAACTCCTCGATCGCGATCGCGCGGGTCCAGGTATGCGACGCCACCACGACCTGCGCCTCCTGCGTGCGCAGGCAGCGCCACCAGATGCCGCCGCCGAAGATCACGAGCACCGCGACGACGAAGGGCCAGATCCGGCGACCGCGGCGCGGCGCGGCCGCGGCGGCCTGCGCGGGCGGCGACGACATCACGCCGCGGACCTCGGCGGAGCCGTCGAGCGGGGAGCCACAGCGCGTGCAGTTGTGGGCCGCGGAGCTCTGCGGTGCGCCGCACGACGGGCACGCGCGATCGGCGCCCTCGAACTTGTGGCCGTCGACGCGAACCGCCTCGCCCTCCTTTGGAAAGTAGCGCTTGTCGGCGTTCTGCGGCGCGCCGCAGTTCGCGCAGTGGCGCTGGCTCTTGGCGAGCAGGCCGCGCGTGTCGCAGTGTTCGCAATCCCAGAGCATCTCGAAGAAGCCCTGGCTCTCCTCACGTTCTGCCATCGCGAAGAGTCTAGCGCAGACCCGTAGAGCAGCGGGTGGCCAACCCGATGGCCAAGCTAACTGACCGGCGAGTAGGCGAGGCCCGCGATGCACACTACAGTCGCGACCATGGCAAGTCCCGCGCTCCCGACGCCTGCGGCTTACGGCGCGTATGCCGAGGGTGGCAGCGCGGCACCAGCGGCGCCCAAGCCGGCGACGCCGGCCGCGGGTCCGCACAAGCCGGCCGGAGGCAAGCCGCCGGCGACCGACCAGGTGGCGTGGCGCAGCTACCTGGGCGTCTTCAAGTACAGCCGGCGCGCGCTCCACCTGGTGTGGAGCACCAACCGCACGCTCGCGATCGGCCTCGCGATCGGCAGCCTGCTCGGCGGCCTGATGCCGAGCGCGATCGCGATCGTCGGCAAGCACCTGCTGAACGCGATCCTCGCGGCGGCCCGGACCCAGGCCGCGACCGATCGCACCGCCGCGATCGAGTGGCTCGCCGGCGAGCTCGGCCTCGTGATCGGCATGGCGGTGATCAGCCGGCTGCTCGGCATGATGCGCAGCCTGCTCCGCCAGCAGCTCGGCCAGAAGATCAACGTCGAGATCCTCGAGAAGGCGCTGACCCTCGAGCTCGTCCAGTTCGAGGACTCCGAGCTCTACGACCGGCTGACCCGCGCACGCCGCGAGGCGTCGTCGCGGCCGCTCTCGCTGGTGTCGCAGACCTTCGAGTTTGGCCAGAGCATGATCACGCTGATCACGCTCGGCGTGCTGCTCGCCGGGTTCTCGCCGATCGCGCTCGCGGTGCTGATCGGCGCCGCGATCCCGCCGTTCGTCGCCGAGCTCAAGTTCTCGGGCGACGCGTTCCGGCTGTCGCGCTGGCGCACGCCCGAGACCCGCGAGCAGGTCTACGTCGAGACCGTGCTCGCGCGCGAGGATCACGCCAAGGAGGTCAAGCTGTTCGGCCTCGGGCCGCGCTTCCTCGATCGCTACAAGGCGATCTTCACCAAGCTCTACGCCGGTGACCGCCAGATCACGATCCGCCGCGCGATCTGGGCGCTCGGCCTGGGCGCGATCGGCACGCTGGCGTTCTACGGCATGTACCTGTGGATCGCGATCGCGACGATCCAGAACGCGCTGACCGCCGGCGAGTTCATCATGTACGCGGGCGTGTTCAAGGCGGCGCAGTCGGCGATGTCGAGCGCGCTGGGCGACATCGGCGGCATGTACGAGGACAACCTGTACCTGTCGAACCTCTACGAGTTCCTCGACACGCCGACCCAGACCGCCGGCGGCACCGCGACAGTGGGCAGCGTGCCCGGCGACGGCGTGCGCTTCGAGGGCGTCTCGTTCTCGTACCCCGGGTCGACCGACGTCGCGCTGTCGGCGGTCGATCTCCATATCCCGCCTGGGAGCAAGCTCGCGATCGTCGGCGAGAACGGCAGCGGCAAGACCACGCTGATCAAGCTGTTGACCCGGCTGTACGAGCCGAGCACCGGGCGGATCACGCTCGACGGCACCGACCTGCGCGCGTGGTCGCCCCCCGCGCTGCACCGGCGGATCGGCGTCATCTTCCAGGACTTCGTGCGCTACCAGCTCAAGGTCGGCGAGAACATCGGCGCGGGCGACGATCACGCCTACGACGACCGCGCGCGCTGGGACGACGCGGCCGAGCGCGGGCTGGCCAAGCCGGTGATCGAGAGCCTGCCGGACCGCTACGACACGCAGCTCGGCAAGTGGTTCAAGAATGGCCGCGAGCTGTCGCTCGGCCAGTGGCAGAAGGTCGCCCTGGCGCGCTCGTTCATGCGGCGCGACGCCGACGTGCTGGTGCTCGACGAGCCGACCGCGTCGATGGACGCCGAGGCCGAGGTCAAGATCTTCGAGCGCTTCCGCGAGCTGACGACCGACAAGATCGCGATCGTGATCTCGCACCGGTTCTCGACCGTGCGGATGGCGGATCAGATCATCGTGCTCGACCACGGCAAGGTCATCGAGCGCGGCTCGCACGACGCGCTGGTCGCCCAGGGCGGGCGCTACGCCACGCTGTTCAACCTGCAGGCCCAGGGCTACCGCTGAGCCGGGGCGAGCTGGTCAAGATCGAGCGCCTCCAGCGTCCGCGCCGCGTCTGCGAACTGCAGGTCGTCGATCTGCTGGTGCAGGATCGCATAGGCGTCGTTGCCCAGCATGCGACGCAGCTGCGGTGACAGCGCGGCGAAGCGCGGCAGGGCGGCGAGGTCGAGTTGCCGCAGCAACGCCCGCAGGGCCGCCAGCTGCGCGCGGTCCAGCGGCGCACGCACGTCCCCATCGTCGGCGACCACCTGTGCGGCGGCAGCTTCGAGCATCGACGCTGCGCTCTGCTGCAAGCGGTGCAGCTGTTGCGCCAGCGCAGGAAGCAAGCGCGCGGTCTGCTCGGCCTGGTGCGCGCGGCAGGTCATCTCGGCGGCTGCGGCGCTTCGCTGGATCGACCTGGCGCCGAGCGTCCCGGCGTTGCCCTTGAGCTTGTGCATGCGTGCCGCGAGGCCATCCAGGCCGGAGGCGTCCAGGACCTGCGCGCGACCCAGGTCGGAGAACTCGTCCACGAGCCGCCTCAGCATGGAGGTGAACAGCCCGACGTCACCGCCCAGCCGCGTTCGCACATCGGCCGTGTCGATCCCATCGATCGCGGGCCAGCGCTCCAGCGCGACCGGCGGTGCGTCGCTCGTCACCTCGACGACCTCGCGGTCATCGACCGGAACATGACGCCGGATGCAGCTCACCAGCAGCTGCGGATCGAACGGCTTGCTGACGAAGTCGCTCATGCCGGCGGACTCGGCCTGCTGTTGCTCGCTGGCGAGCGTGCCCGCGGTCAACGCGATGATCGGCAAGCGCGTGAGCCCCAGGCCGCTGCGGATGCGCCGCGTCGCGTCGTATCCGTCCAGCACCGGCATGTGGATGTCCATCAACACGACGTCGCAGGAGCCAGGATGCGCCAGCAGCTCGTCGATCGCCTCCTGGCCGTTGCCAGCCAGCCGGACCACCGCGCCCTCCATCTCGAGGATCCGCCGCGCGACCTCCAGGTTGATCGCGCTGTCATCGGCGACCAGCACGCGCACGCCAGGCAGGCCACGTCGGGCGCTGCGCCTGGTCACCGCGGTCGGGAGCACGTGCGCCGCGTCCGCGCAGATCGCGAACGGCAGCTCGACCCAGAACTCGCTGCCCACGCCCGGCGTGCTCGACACGCCGAGCTCGCCGCCCATGAGGCCGACCAGCCGTTTGACAATCGACAGCCCGAGACCGGTCCCGCCGAAGCGTCGTGTCGTGGAGGCGTCGGCCTGCGCGAACGGGGAGAACAAGCAGGCCAGGGCCTCGGGCGCGATCCCGATGCCGCTGTCCTTGACCACGAACCGCAGCTGCACCTGCTCGGCCGCGGCGGGCAGCTGGCGCACGCTGAGCGCGACCGCGCCTCGCTCGGTGAACTTGATCGCGTTGCTGAGCAGGTTCGTCAGGATCTGGTGCAGGCGGGTGGAGTCGCCTTCGAGCGCGAGCGGCAGGTCGCCGGGCGCGTCGATCGCGAAGTCGACCCGCCGGGCGTCCGCCTGGACCACCGTCAACGCGGACAGCTCACCCAGCAGCGTGCCCAGATGGAACGGCGCCCGTTCGATCGTCAGCTCGTTCGCCTCGATCTTGGACAGGTCGAGGACGTCGTTGATGATGAGCAACAAGGACTTGCTGGCCAGCGTGAGCTTCGCGAGAAACCCGGCCTGCTCGGCATCGAGCTTCGTGTGCTCGAGCAGATAGGACAGTCCGATCACCGCGTTCATCGGCGTGCGGATCTCGTGGCTCATGTTGGCAAGGAACTGGCTCTTGGCGCGGTTGGCGTGCTTGGCCTTGTGGACGGCGTCGCGCAGCGACCGCTCCTGTTCCCGCTGCCGGCTGACGTCGTGCGCGACCCCCAGGTAGCCGAACAACTGGCCTCGATCGTCGCGCATCGCGGTCATGGTCAGCGACACCGGCACGTGACCACCATCCTTGCGCACGTAGGTCCATTCGCGGGTCTCCGGCCCGTGGTGCTCCGGCTCGTGCACGAACACCCGGAACCCGGCGATCGGCTCGCCATAGGCGGCGCTCAGCTCCGCGCCGCGCGCCGCGACCTCGTCGATCAGATGGAGCGGAACGCGCGTGCTGCGCCCCACCAGCTCGGCCTGGTCATAGCCGAGCAAGCGCTCGGCGCCGCGGTTGAACAAGGTGATCAAGCCGTCGACATCGCTGGCGATGATGGAGACCTCCGACGCGGCGGCGAGGACCGCCTTGAGCAAGCTCGAGGTCTCCAGCAGCTCGGTCTCGGCGCGCTTGCGGGCGGTCACGTCCGTCCGGATCGAGATGTACTTCTCGATCGCACCGTCGGGACCCAGGAACGGCGAGATGATGCTGTCGACCCAGTACAGCGAGCCGTCCTTGGCGCGGTTGCAGACCTCCCCGCGCCACACGTGACCGCTCGCGACGGTGCGCCAGGTGTCGATCCAGAACGCGTCGCCCTGCGTTCCAGAGTTGATCAGGCGGTGGTTCCGGCCAAGGAGCTCCTCGCGGCTGTAGCCCGAGATGCGGCAGAAGCTGTCGCTGATCTCCGTGATGCGCCCGGCGCGGTCGGTCACCGAGACGATCAAGTGTTGCTGGATCGTCTGCTGCAGCGCCTCGTTGTCACGCTGCGCGGCGGCGAGCTTGAGGCGACTCTCCGTGAGCTCGGTGATGTCGAACACGAGCACGTAGAAGCCGCGGACCTCGCCGTCGACGATGTCGGGCAGGTAGTGACCGAGCGCGTGCCGCACCCCCGGGCCGTCCCGCCTGGGCATCGATCGCTCGAAGGTCGCGGGCTCGCCGCGCAGCACCGCCTCGACGAGCGGCAGGTTGCGCTCGAACATCTCGTCGCCCACCACCTCGCGCATGTGCCGGCCGTGGATCCGGTCGGGGGCGACGCCGAACCAGTCGCTGTAGGCCCGGTTGGCGACGCGGTTGTGGAGGTTCGTGTCCCAGTAGCCGATCAACGACGGCACGGCGTCGACGATCGTCCGGAGATCGCGCAGCGCCGCGTCGAGCTTGAGCCGGCTCTCCGTGAGCTCGGTGAGATCCTGCACCAGCACGTAGAAGCCGCGGATGGCGTCGTCCACGCGGTCGGGCAGGTAGTGCACCACGAGGTGGCGCACGCCCGAGTCGTCCGGGCCGACCACCGATCGCTCGTAGCTCTGTGGCTCGCCGCGCAGCACGGCCTCGACGTACGGCCGGGTGCGCTCGAACGCCTGCGCTTCCAGCACGTCGCGCATCTGCCGGCCGTTCATCGCGTCCGGCGTGAGGCCGAACCACTGGCTGTAGGCCCGGTTGGCGACCCGGTTGGTGAGATCCTTGTTCCAGTAGCCGATCATCGACGGCAGCGCGTCGACGATGTTGCGCAGATCGCGCAGCGTGGCGTCGAGCCGCGCCGTGCGGTCGGCCACCTGTTGCTCGAGGCTGGCGTTGAGGTCTGCGAGCGCCCGCTGCGCGCGCCGGGCCTCGGAGATGTCGCGCACGGTCTTGGACATGCCGAAGCACCGTCCGTGCCGATCGTGCATGGGGGAGGCGGTGACCGACACGTTGGCGAGCGTGCCGTCGCGCAGCCGGCGGGTGGTGTCGAACGGCGCGACCCAGGCGCCGCGCGCGATCGTCGCGCGGATCTCGGCGTCCTCGGACGCACGGCCGGGCGGCAACACCAGGCTGGCGGCGGCACGGCCGACGGCGAACGCGGCGGGGTAGCCGAACAGCCGCTCGGCGCCGGCGTTCCAGTCCGTGACGAGGCCGTCGAGCGACTCGCCGATGATCGCGTCGGTGGAGCCATCCACGATGGCCGCGCGACGCGCCTGTTCGACGCCCAGCCGGCGCGTTCGCCCGGAGCTCTGAGCGAACAGACCGGCCAGCGTGGCGAGCACGAGGGCGAGCGCGGCGAGGACGAGCGCGACCGCCCTCGGATCGCGCTGATCGAGCTGGCGCGTGAACCTCGGGGTGGCCCGCAGCTCCGCTCGCCAGGTGCGGCCAAAGATCGGAATCGAGAACTGCCGGCGCAACGCGTCCGCGCGCCCGCTCTCGGGCGCGCCGTAGAAGTGGGGGGTCGCCGCCTCCGCCGCATCGCGCAGCGTGAGCGCGTACTCGTCGCCATCGACGCCGTCGATGTCTCGCAACACGTCGTCGATGACCAGCGGGGCGAACGCCCAGCCGATGGTCGCGGCCTCGCGCTGCGCGACGGTGGCGATGCCGGCGCCCGGCTGGTAGATCGGCAGCAGCAGCAGGAACGCGCGTTGCGGTCTTCCGGTGGCCTGCACGAGCGTGATCGGGGGCGTGAGCGTCGCGCCCCCGTCGCGCATGGCGGCCTCGGCCGCGGTCCTGCGGCCCGACTCCGACGCCACGTCGAGCCCCATCGCGGACCGGTTCGACGCCGGCTCGACATACTGGACGACGTAGCGCTCTCCCGCGTGGAGCTCGAGCTGGCGAATCGCGAAGTCCGGCCCGCCATCGGCGCCCGCCGCCGCGACGAAGCTCGCCTCGTCCGTCGCGGCGACGCGCCGGATCAGCCCGAAGCCGAGCACGCCGGGAAACTCGCGTTCGAGATCGCGGGTCGCGCAGTAGTCGTGAAAGCGCTGGCGATCGAGCTGGGCCCCCGCCGCCACGACCGCGCCGCGAACGCCGCGCAGGCCGTACTCGTAGAGCTGCATCCGCGCCGCCACGCGGCGGGCCACCCGCGGCGCCAGATCTGCGAACTGCGCGGCGGCCTCGGTCCGGTTGACGTGCCGCTGCCACGCCGTCGCCATGGCGGCCACCGTGATCCCCAGCGCGAACGTCGCCATGGCGACCCACGTCGAGGCCGACCGGACCTTCACGGCGCCGCGTGCGGGGCCGGCCGCTCGGAGGCATCGACCTCGTCGATGTCTCGTTGGCATGCCTGGGCCCGACCGCCGCGCTTCGCGTCGTACAGCGCCTGGTCGGCGCACCGGACCAGATCGCTCGCGGTGCGCGTCACGTGCGGGTTCTCGAGGGAGCCGGCCGCATGCTCGCCCCAGCAAGGGCTGCGCTCGTCGTAGCACGCCACGCCGACGCTCACGGTCACCGTCTGGGCGGTCGGCGACGCTTCGTGCGGAATCCCGAGCCCCGCCACCGCGCCCAGCACGCGTCGCGCCAGGTGCTCGGCGCCTGCGCGCGGCGTGTGGGGCAGCAGCAACGCGAACTCCTCGCCACCGTAGCGCGCCGCCAGATCGGACGGCCGCAGGCACACGCCGCGCAGCGCTTGCGCCACGGATCGCAGGCAGCCGTCACCGGCCGGATGGCCGTAGCGATCGTTGAAGCGCTTGAAATGGTCCACGTCGACCAGCAGCAAGCTGAGGGGAGCACCGACGCGGAGCCCCCGCTTCCACTCGACCGCGAGCGCCTGGTCGAAGGCGCGCCGGTTGGACACTTCGGTGAGCGCATCGATCGTCGCGATCCGCCGCAGCTCGTCGGTCAGGTGCTTCACGCGCAGCTGCGTCCGGACGCGGGCGAACAGCAGCGGCTCGCTGATCGGCTTGGCGATGAAGTCCGCCGCACCGACGTCCAGGCCCCTGAGCTCGAACTCGTTCCCGCTGTGCGCCGTGACGAAGATGATCGGGACATCGCACAGCGCCAGGTCCGCCTTCATGGCCTCGCAGACCTGGAAGCCGCTCATCCCGGGCATCTCTGCGTCGAGCAAGATCAAGTCAGGCGTCAGCTCGCGCGCACGCAGCAGCGCGGACGCGCCGCTGGTCGCAAAGCGAAGCTGGCCGAAGCCCGAGAGGATACGAGCCATCAGCTGGACCATCCCGGGCTCGTCGTCCACGAGTAGGATGTTGCTTTCCATGTCGGGACACTTCTCAAGTCGGCCGACAACCCAGGAACTTGAGCGCTCGGCCTAGCAATACCCGCCGCGGTGCGTGCGTTAGGATCTGGCGATGGCCGACGAGATCGCCGAGCTTCGTCGCGGCGGCGCGCGGCGGCGATGGATCATCGGCATCTCGGGCGTCCTCCTGCTGGGCCTCGGCGCGGCGATCATGCTGCGCGCGCGGTGGCTCGAGGCGCCGGACCGCAGGACGCCGACCTCGACCGCCCAGCCCGGACCTCCGGCGCTGATCGCGCTCGCCGGCGACGCGATCGATCCGGATGCGTGTGCCGGCCCCGCGCTGCGCGAGCTGACGAAGCACCCGAGCTGGAGCTTCACGCTCGCCGAGCGCGAGTCGACAGACGTGGTCGGCCCGGATCCGGACGAGACGCTGCAGACCGTCGTCATCGACGCCCACGCGGGCACGTGGCGCGATGGCGATCTTCCTCAGACGCTCGCGCTGGATCCCGCCGAACGCACCGACCTGCTCGCCGCGGCCGGGCGATCGTGCCGCGAGATCCGCGAGGGCAACGGGTTCACGGCGCACTACGTGGTGCTGTCGTATGGCGCCGTCGCGAGCGGTCTGCCCGAGCGCGACGCGCGAGCGAAGCATGACGCGCTCCGGCTGCCGAGCGAGTCGCGCGCGGCGCTCGATACGATCTCGGTGATGAACCGCGTGCGCGCACGCTATGTCGCGACGCGGATCGGCCTCGCCGAGACGCTGACGCTGACGCTGCACGGCCCGCGACGACGGCCCGACACGCACGCGTGGGCGCCGTACACGGTCACCCTTCGACCGGATGGCCGGATCATCGACCAGGACGGGGACGAGCTCGACTCGCGCCACGAGCCGGCCGACCACGTCGATCTGCTCGACTGGGCGATGCAGCTACCCGCCACCGCGCGTGGTCCGCGCCCGTTGACCGGGACGCTCGAGATCGCGGGCCAGCGGCGCCCCGTCGCGCTCCAGCTCGACACGATGGCGCGCAAGGTCGAAGACTCGAGTCCGTGGCACGACCTGCTCCGGCCGTGGTGGCCGAGCCATCCCGGGCCGCGCGCGCCTTCGAGCGACGACTGAATCGATCGAGCTGCGCCGATCAATTCATACGTGTCCGGCCATCAGATAAACGATGATGGGCAGCAACCTGATGCGCACGTGGGTCTTGAGCATGATGATGGTGGCGGCGTGCGATGGCACGTCGCGCGACGCGCCGGACGCCGGCACGTCCGACGGCCCGGGCCGTGACCCCGGCACGGACGCCGGCGCCCCGGACGGCCCCGCGCCCGACGGCGGCCCGACGGCGACCGTGAAGCTCGACATCACGGCGGGGGGCCAGACGCTCGACGCGGTGACGTTCGACGCGGCCGATGATCAGACGATCGAGATCACCAACCACGGCACGGTGGCGAGCACGCCGCTCGTGATCACGATCACGGGCAGCGGGGCCGAGGACGTCGTGATCGACGCGAGCTCGACGTGCGCCGGCCAGAGGCTGTCGCCCAACCAGGGCTGCACGATCGTGCTGCACTACCGGCCGCTGACCGACGAGGTCCGCGCCGCGGCGCTGAACTTGATCGCGCTGCCGTCGGTCGCGACGGCGATCCCCCTGACGCCGGTCGGCAAGGCGGCGGTCCGCATCGTGTTCGCCGGCGACGGCCTGGGCGAGGTCCAGGTCGACAGCGACCTCGGGACGCTCGCGACCTGCACCGCGACCTGCCGGATCCGCGCGGCGGCCGGCGAATCGCTGACGCTGATCCCGAGCAGCCCGTCGGTGTTCGGCGGGCTGACCGGGGCGTGCAGCAACCCGGTGGGCGGCTGCCAGCTGACCACCACCAGCGCGACGCAGGTGGTGACCGCGACGTTCACGCGCCCGCCCCGCGAGGTGTGGACCCGGCTGCTCGGCGGCTCGCAGATCATGAGCGCCGCGTACGACCGCAGCGGCAACCTCGTGGTGGCGGCGGATCAGATCACCAAGCTGTCGCCGACCGGCGCGACGATCTGGCAGGTCGCGCTCGCCGTGTGCAGCGTGGCGATCGGCCCCAACGGCACGGTCTACGCGCAGACCGCGACCGAGCTGCACAAGCTCACGGCCGCCGGCGGACCGGTGTGGACCGTGCCGCTCGATCCGCGCGCCGTCGGCTGCGCGCGCGACGACGACGCCGGGTTCGACGGCTTCCTCCACAACCTCGCGGTCGGCAGCGATGGCGCGGTGGCGGTGCACGGCGACACCGGCGTGGCGCGCTGGGCGGCGAACGGCGCGTTCAGCTGGTCGGCGGCGCTCGACTCGGGCGGGCGCTACGGCGTCGTGATCGACGCGGCGGGCGTCGTCGGCGCGGCGATCCAGTCGGCCAACGGCGAGACCACGGACCTCGCGCGGTTCTCGGCGACCGGCGCGCGGCTCGTCGATCAGGAGGGCATCGCCGGCCAGTACCACGGCATGATGGTGATGTCGCCCGGCGGCCAGCTGCTGGTGACCTCGTCGGGCCACAGCCACGTCGACGCGCTCGGCCACTCGGTCCAGCTGCTGGATCCCGACTTCGTGCCCAACGGGATCTGCGCGGCCGGCAACGACGCGGCCTGGCTGTACGAGCCCGACGACAACTCGCAGCTCGCCCGGGTCTACACGCTCGACCGCTACCGCGCCGACAACCAGCTCGCGTCGAGCTTCACCAGCGCGCCGGCCCAGAGCCCGCCGTTCGGCGATCTGCTGGGCACCGCGCCGCACGACATCGCCGGCGCGCTCAACGGCCGCGTCGCCGTGGTCGGCGCGTACGTGACCACCCTGCGCCGCCAGGGCTGGATCACCGTGTTCGCGCCGTAGGGGTCAGCCCGGCTTGCCGTCGACGCGCGGGCTGACCAGGACCTGGAGGTACGCCGCGAGGAACAGCACGAACGCCGCGGCCCACGCGGTGGCCGACAGCGCGAGCCACGTCGAGTACGCCAGCGCGCTCGCGCCGAGGATCGGCCCGAACACGCGCAGCACCGCCGCGGTCGTGATCAGCACGAAGGCGGCCACCGTGATCGGGCGCAGCACCAGCAGGCGCCCGGTGTGCCCGAGCGAGACCCGCGCCATCATGCCGATCGTCAGCGATCCGATCGCGCCGACCGTCAGCGCGTGCGTCCCGGCGGTCGTGGAGATCCGCGTCGTCAGCATCGCGGCGACCCGGAGCGTGAACCCGATGCCGATCCACGCGTGACCGGCATGGAGGATCCACAGCAGCGGATGGCGCAGCGAGGCGACCGCGCCCCAGCGGGCCGCGCGCGCGAGCACCAGGATGCCGGCCAGCCCCGCGGTGACCGTCGCCGGAAGCGAGAACGGCGCCACGAGCTCGAGCACCAGGTGGCTGGCGACCGCCGCGATCGCGCCGAGCTCGAGCCACCGGACCGAGACGATCCGCGTCGACCCGGTCGCGTTGCGCGTGAACATCGGGATCACGCGGCCGGCGATGATCACCGAGAGCAGGACGAGGACGCTCACGGCCGCGTGCGTCGCGCGCAGCTGCCAGCCCGGCGCCACGCCGAGGGCGTCGAGGTGGACCGCGAGGTTGGCCGTGAACAGCAGCGCGAGCACGCCGATCATCACGTAGTTGCGCCGGTTGCGGGACGCGACGATCGGGCGCGCGAGCGAGCACGCCAGCACCGGCAGGAACGCGAGATCGATGATCGCGACCGCCGGGGCCGGCAGCCCGAGCCGCACCGTCATGACCAGGCGCCCGAGGCCCCACAACGCGGCGAGGCCATACAGCGCGGCCCCGGTCGCCGTCTCCCGCTGGGTCCAGTTCTTCACCGCGGTCAGCAAGAACCCGGCGACCACCGCACAGGCGAAGCCGAACACCATCTCGTGCGCGTGCCAGCCCATCGGCGTCAGGTAGGTCGCGCGCGACCGCGAGCCATCGAGCGGCCACACCCACAACGGGACGAGGACCGCCGCGATCGCGGCCGCGGCCAGGAAGAACGGCCGGAACCCGCTCGCCGACAGGCCATGGAAGGAGGTCGCGCGAGCGGGTGGCGGCGGGACGCCACGGATCGGCAGCAGCTTCATCTACCCACGTGAAGCAATTCACCAGCCAGCCTCACGACGCCGCGACGTTCGCCTTCGTGCCCGGCACGCGGAAACGCGCAAGGCCTGCGCTCGGCGCCCCGGAGCGCGCAATCGGCGCTGCCACGTCCGCCAGGTCTTCGCGGCGGCTGGCTGCTTGCGGCCCTCGGGTGAGGGGTTACGCTAGCCGGCTCATGTCGAGCTACGATCTGTTCGAGACCGAGGGTGGCGTGCCGATCAAGGCGTGGACGCGCGGCGTCGCGCTCGAGGACGCGGCGAAGCTCCAGCTGCAGAACGTCGCGAAGCTGCCGGTGGTGTTTCATCACGTCGCGGTGATGCCCGACGTGCACTTCGGGATCGGCGCCACGGTGGGCAGCGTGGTCCCGACCGAGAAGGCGATCATCCCGGCGGCGGTCGGCGTCGATATCGGCTGCGGCATGATGGCGGTCGAGACCACGCTGGTCGCCAGCCAGCTGCCCGATACGCTGGCGCCGCTGCGCGCGGCGATCGAGCGCTGCGTGCCGCACGGCCGGACCTCCAACGGAGGACGCGGCGACCGCGGCGCCTGGCACAACGTCCCGGCGGCGACCGCGGCGGCGTGGGCCGAGCTCGCGCCCACGTACGATCAGCTGACCGACAAGCACAAGAAGCTCGGCCAGGGCAACGACGTCAACCACCTCGGCACGCTCGGCACGGGGAACCACTTCATCGAGGTCTGCCTCGACGAGCGCGACCACGTGTGGCTGATGCTGCACTCGGGATCGCGCGGGGTCGGCAACCGGATCGGCACGTACTTCATCGAGCTCGCCAAGCGCGACATGGGCGAGCACGTGAAGAACCTGCCGGACAAGGACCTGGCGTACTTCGCCGAGGGCACGCGGCACTTCGACGACTACGTCGCCGCGGTCGGCTGGGCCCAGCGCTACGCCAAGACCAACCGCGAGCTGATGATGCGGCAGGTGATCGCCGCGGCGCGCGACGAGCGCGTCGGGCTGCCGGCGTTCGAGCTCGGCGCGCTCGCGGTCAACTGCCACCACAACTACGTCGAGACCGAGCACCACTTCGGGCGCGACGTGTTCGTCACCCGCAAGGGCGCGGTGCGCGCCGGCCTGGGCGAGCTCGGCATCATCCCGGGCTCGATGGGCGCGCGCAGCTTCATCGTGCGCGGCAAGGGCGAGCCCGAGTCGTTCTGCTCGTGCAGCCACGGCGCCGGGCGCGCGATGTCGCGCAGCGAGGCCAAGCGGCGGTTCACGCTCGCCGATCACGCCAAGGCGACGGAGGGCATCGAGTGCCGCAAGGACGCCAGTGTCATCGACGAGACGCCGATGGCGTACAAGCCGATCGACGCCGTGATGGCGGCGCAGGCCGAGCTCGTCGAGGTCGTCCATGAGCTGCGCCAGGTCGTCTGCGTGAAGGGCTGAGATGGCGGGCTCCGGACCAGTCGAGATCGACGGCGCGCGCGGCGAAGGCGGCGGCCAGATCCTGCGCACCGCGCTCGCGCTCGCGATGATCACCGGGCGGCCGCTGCGCCTGCGCCGGATCCGCGCTGGCCGCGCCAAGCCGGGGCTGCGCCGCCAGCACCTGGCCTGCGTCGAGGCCGCGGCCGCGCTGTGCCATGGTGAGGTCCGCGGCGCGACGCTCGGGTCGCAGGACCTCGAGCTGGTGCCGCACGCGATCACCGGCGGCGCGCTGGCGATCGACATCGGCACCGCCGGCTCGACCACCCTGGTCGTGCAGACCATCCTGGTGCCGGCGCTCGCGGCCGGCCTGCCGCTGCGCGCGGTGATCACCGGCGGCACCCACAACCCACTCGCGCCGCCGTTCGAGTTCCTCGAGCGGGTCTACGCGCCGCACCTGCGCGCGATGGGCGCCGACGTGCGCCTGACGCTGGACCGCCACGGCTTCGCCTCGGGCGGCGGCGGGCGCCGCGCCAACGCGGGCGCGCCGGACGCAGCCCCGAGCTCGCACGGCCAGGTCACCCTCGAGATCGCCGCCGCCGGCCCGCTCCGGCCGATCGAGGTCGTGACCGCGGGGCCGATCACCACGCGCCGCGCGACGGCGATCCTCGCGCGGCTCGCGACCCACGTGGGCGACCGCGAGCTCGCCGTCGTCCGGGACCGCCTGGGCTTCGCGGCGAGCGAGTGCGAGGTCCGCGAGGTCACCGCCGGCGGCGCCGCCAACGTGCTGCTGCTCGAGGTCGAGCGCGCCGAGAGCCGCGAGCTGATCTCGGCGTTCGGCGAGAAGTCGGTGCGCGCCGAGCTGGTCGCCAGCCGCGCGTGCGACGACCTCGCCGTGTTCCTCGCCGCCGACGTCCCGGTCGGCGAGCACCTCGCCGATCAGCTGGTCTTGCCGCTCGCGGTCGCCGGCGGCGGCCGGTTCCGCGCCGCGCCGCTCTCGCTCCACGCGACCACCAACATCGAGACCATCGCCAGCTTCCTCGACGTCCCGATCCGCGTCGAGCCCGCGGATGGCAGCGTGATCGTCACGGTCGGCTGACCGGGGCGCCGTCGGATGGCGGCTCCAGCAGCCGGCACTCGATGACGGGGACCCCCGCCGCCGCAAACACGGCCTGGATGCGTTCGACCTCGACGCGCGCCCCCTCGAGCAAGGCCGTGCGAGGGTCGAGCATCGCCGCGGCCGCGCCCGGCGGCCCATCATGCAGCGTGCGCAGCACGCGAAGCGCACCCATGCGGTTCGCCCCGAGCTCGCCGACGAAGGCTCCCCAGCGTCCCTCGGCGCGAATGAACGCCTCGCGCGCCTCGTCCAGCAGCGCGTCGCCATCCCACTCTTGTGCGCACGCGCAGCGCGCGCAACGCAGGCTTCCGCTCACGCGCAGCGCTGGCAGCGCCACCGCCGCGACATACGTGACTTCCGCGTGCGCCCCACAGTCCACACACGCCGCCTGGAATGACACGACATGCGGCTCCAGCTTCATCGCTTCACCGTCGGCGGGGGGCCGCGATCACTTGTGATAGAAGCGCTCGTGGACGATCTTGCCGTTCTTCCAGCGGCGGACGGCGACCTGCGCCATCGTGATCCGGCCGACGCCCTTGAGCGAGACGTCCATCGTCCACTCCGAGAACGACACGTCGCCGTTGGCGGCCGAGGCGAGGACCTCGCCGCCGTGCCACGCCTCGACGCTCTGGAGGAACTCGATCTCGCGCTGGCGGTTGAACGCCTTGCCGCGATACTCGGGCTCGGAGTTCTCCTGCATGACGACGTCTTCGTCGTACAGCTCCTCGAACGCCTCCAGCGCCTTGCCGCCGAGGACGGCGTCATTCAACTTCTTGTCGAGCTCGAGAGTGTTGCTCATGTGCTCCAGCTAAGCGCTCGCGCCCGCGAACGGCAAGGTGCGGGCCACAGACACTGAGTTGCACAAAGGAGACGGTGTCGCGTGAGTCGATGCTCGCGTCGCGCGTCGACGACGCGACGTTTACAAATGCAACACGCGGTTCTGCGCGCTGATCGTCCACGGCGGCGGCGCCAGCGACTTCGCGAGGTGATCGAGGAACAGCGACAGCCGCGGCGGCAAGTTCTGGCGCGCCGGGTACACCGCGTTGACCTCGATCGCGCGGCCGGTCCAGTCCGGCATGACGTAGGCGAGCTGGCCGACCTCGCAGTCGCTCGCGACGATGAAGTCGGTGAGCAGCGCGATGCCGGCGCCGGCGGCGACCGCCTCGTGGACCGCGCCGACGTTGTTGCTCGCGAACCGCGCCGGGCGGCCGAACTCGTAGACCTGGTCGCCGTGCGTCAGGCTCCAGCTCTGGGTCCGCGGGCTCGGCGTGAACAGCACGCGATCGTGCTCGTCGAGCTCCTCGATCGTCGTCGGCGTGCCGCGCTTGGCGAGGTACGCCGGCGACGCGCACATCACGCCGCTGATCGAGCACAGCCGGCGCGCGATCAGCGTCGACTCGGGCAGCGTGCCGAACCGGATCGCGAGGTCGAAGCCCTCCTCGATGAGGTCGACGATGCGGTCCGAGGCCTCGAGCTCGATGTTGATGTCGGCGTGGGTCGCCAGGAAGTCGGCGATGATCCCGCCGAGGTAGCGCATCGACAGGTCGACCGGCGCGGTCATCCGCAGCCGGCCGCGCGGCGTCGATTGCATGTCGGTGACCAGCTGCTCGGCCGCCGCGACGTCGGACACGATGCGCGAGCAGCGCTCGTAGTAGGCCTGGCCGATGTCGGTCAAGGCGAGCTTGCGCGTCGTGCGCTGGACCAGCCGGACGCCGAGCCGTTCCTCGAGCTGCGCCAGCTTGCGGCTCACGGTCGACTTGGGCAGCCCGAGCTGCTCGGCGGCTCCGGTGAAGCTCTTCGTCTCGACGACCTTGGTGAAGACGACGATGTCGTTGAGATCCATGGCGAGACGATTCTAACCACACGTGCTATCCGTGAGCGGTGAGCCGGCTCGGGGAATTGACCTGCAAGGTCGATGCGTTCTTCGCGCGCGTCGCCGAGCGCCACGGCGCCGACATGCAGTGCCAGACCGGCTGTGCGGACTGCTGCCACGTCCGCTTGACGATCACCGGCGTCGAGGCCTCGGCGATCCGCGCCCACGTGGCCGCCTGGCCCGTCCCGCGGCGCCGCCAGCTCGCCGTGGTCGGGCCTGACGACCGCTGCGCCGCGCTCGGCCCCGACGACCGCTGCAAGATCTACGACGCGCGGCCGCTGGTGTGCCGCTCGCACGGCGTGCCGATCCGCCTGCGACGCGGCGCGCTGCCGGTGGTCGAGGCCTGCCACCGCAACTTCCGGCGCACCACGCCCGACGCCGACTGCGTGCTCGATCAGGCCACGCTGTCGGCGACCCTGTTCGCGATCGACCGACGGGGCCTGCCCCCGGCCGTCAGCGCCCCCGGAGGGGCGCGCGGTTCCATCGACGCCGCCGAGCGCGATCCCGAGCGCGATCCGGCGACCGGGCGCGTCGAGCTGGCGGGTTTGCTCGCCGAGCTCGCCGCGATTTGATAGACCTACGCACCACATGGACGAGCCCGCCGTTCCTCTCGACCATCCGCGGTTTCGCTCGGTCTGGGCGTCGATCTTCACGCGCCGGCTCGCCGCCGACTGCATGACGCATCGCTGCACCATGGTCGACACCCACACCGAGAAGCTCGACGCCTGCTGCCAGTACGGCTGCGACGTCGACCTGCTCGAGCGCGAGGCGATCCTGGCCCGGGCCCCCGAGATCCGCGCGCTGCTGCGCGACGAGGTCAAGGACAAGCGCTGGTTCGACCCCGAGGAGGAGGTCGACGCCGACTATCCGTCGGGCAAGGTCGTGCGCACCGAGGTCCACGACGACGGCTGCATCTTCCTGGCCCACGACCGCCGCGGCTGCGCGATCCACCGCGCGTCGCTCGAGGGCGGCTGGGACTTCCACGGCATCAAGCCGGCGATCTGCCGGCTGTTTCCGATCTCGTACGAGGAGGACGCGATCGTGATCGCCGACGAGGCGCCCGAGTATTCGTGCGCCCACGTCGAGGGCCCGACGCTGTACCGCCTCACGCGCGACGCGCTGGCCGCGATCTTCGGCGAGCCGCTCGTCGTCGCGCTCGACGCCGCCGAGGCGCAGGTGCTCGCCGCGGCGCCCCGGCTCCTGCCGGTCGCGCGCTGACCGCTGCGACGCGCCGTCGCAGGCGCGCCTGATGAGGCGGGTCTCGGGCTCGGCCCGGCGGGTTTCACGCTAGCTTGATCCGATGGCGACGTCCGCACCGCTCGAGCTGGCCGTCGCCCTCCTGGCGCTCGGCACGCTGATCGCGATCGCCGCGCTGGTGACCCGGGCGAGCCGGCCTTCGGTCCCGGTCGCCCTGCTGTTCCTCGGCGTCGGCATGCTCGCCGGCTCGGAGGGCATCGGCGGCATCGCGTTCGACGACCACGTGCTGGCCTACCAGCTCGGCACGATCGCCCTGGTCCTGATCCTGTTCGACGGCGGCCTCAGCACGCGGTTCGCCCACGTCCGGCCGTCGCTCGGCCCGGCGATGACCCTCGCCACGCTCGGCGTCGTGATCACCACCGGGGTCGTCGCCGGCGTCGCCCACCTGCTCGGCCTGCCGTGGACCCAGGCGATCCTGCTCGGCGCGGTGGTCTCGCCGACCGACGCCGCCGCCGTGTTCTCCGTGCTGCGCGGCAGCGGCATCCACCTGCAGCACCGGGTCGGCGCGACCATCGAGCTCGAGTCGGGCCTCAACGATCCGATGGCCGTGCTGCTCACCGTCGCGATGACCGAGCTCGCGTTCAGCGGCGACTACCCGCTGATCTCGCTGCTCTGGCACGTGCCGATGGAGCTCGCGATCGGCGCCGCGGTCGGCCTCGGCGTCGCCCTCGCCGGCCGCTTCGCGCTCGGCCGCCTGCCGCCCACCGTCACGGGCTTGATTCCCGTCGTCACGACCGCCACCGCCGCCATGGCCTACGGCGGCGCCACCGTGCTGCACGGCAGCGGCCTGCTCGCGGTCTACGTCGCCGGCCTGACGTTCGGGGATCACAAGGCGCTGCCCGATCGCGTCGGCGTGCGGCGCATCCACGACTTCCTCGCGTGGACCGGCCAGGTCGGCGTGTTCCTGACGCTGGGCCTCCTGGTCTATCCGTCCCAGCTCCTCGCCGTCGCGCCGATCGCGATCGCCCTCGCCCTGACCCTGCTGCTCCTGGCGCGGCCGCTCGCCGTCCTCGCGTGCCTCCTGCCCTGGCGGTTCCGCCTGCGCGAGGCCGGCTACATCTCGTGGGTCGGCCTGCGCGGCGCGGTGCCGATCGTCCTGGCGACGTTCCCGGTGATGGTCGGCGTCGACGGCTCGGTGCAGATCTTCAACCTGGTGTTCTTCGTCGTCGTGCTCGGCGTCGTGCTCCAGGGCGCGACCGTCCCGGCGTTGACCCGGCGCCTCGGCCTCGCCGAGGTCGGCCCGCCGCCGCCCGCCGCCGCGATCGCCGTGACCTCGCGCCGCCCGCTCGCCACGCGGATCGTGACGTTCTACGTCGACGCCCGCGCCGCGGTCGCGCACTGCACGCTCGCCGAGATCCCGTTCCCCGACCACGCCTCGGTCGCGATGGTCGTGCGCGGCGACGAGCTGTTCGCCGGCCGCGGCGCGCTTCGCCTGCTCCCCGGCGACCACGTCTCGGTCCTGTGCCGGCCCGAGGACGAGCCTGCCCTCGTCCTGTGGTTCGGCCAGCGCGTCGACGACGATTGACCGCAGCCGGCGGACCTCGCCGGCCGGCGCGCGTGCGCGTCGCCGCGCTACACTGCCGCGCATGCCGGACGCACGCTCTCCCTGGATCGCGCTGGGCGCCCTCAACGCGGCGATCGCCGTCGGCGCGGGCGCGTTCGCCGCGCATGGCCTGCGCGAGCGGCTCGACGCCCGCGCCGTCGAGATCTTCGAGACCGCCGCGCGCTACCAGATGTATCACGCGCTCGCGATGATCCTGGCCGGCCTGCTGGCGACCGCGGCGATCACGCGCGGCGCGCACGCGGCGGGCTGGTTGTTCCAGGGCGGCATCCTCCTGTTCAGCGGCTCGCTCTACGCCCTCGCGCTCACCGGCACCAAGATCCTCGGCGCGGTCACGCCGATCGGCGGCCTGGCGTTCCTGCTCGGCTGGCTGTGGCTCGCGTGGTCCGCCTGGCGCAGCTGACGCGCTACTGCACCGGCGCGTTCTGCTGGCGCAGCTCGAGCACCTTCTTCGCGTAGCCCTTCGCCTCCGGCGTCGGATCGTCCTTGCTCCGCACCCGGACGATCGAGCCCGGCGCCTCGACCACGCCGGCCGCCATCGTCCAGCCTGGCGGCACCTGCGGATCGCTCCAGAAGTACAGCCAGCGCGCGTCGCGCGGCGCCAGGTTCACGCAGCCGTGGCTGCGCCGCGTGCCGAACTGATCGTGCCAGTACGCCGTGTGCAGCGCGAGCCCCTTCTCCGGCGAGAAGAACTGCGTCCACGGCACGGTCGCGACCGAGTACGGATCCTCGCCGTTGAGGCCCTTCATGTCGGCCTCGGACTCCTTGAGCCACATCCGGTACACGCCGGTCTCGGTCGGCGTCGTGGTGCCGCCCGACGACACCAGCGTCGCGTACACCGGCAGCTCGCCCTCGTAGGCCACCAGGATCTGGTCGTCGACGTCGACGTCGATCCAGCGCTCGCCGGGCTCGAGCATCGCCGGCGGCGGCGCCGGCTTGAACACGCGGACGTCCGCGGCGGCGATCCACTCGATCGGCCCGATGCGATACGCCGTCGGCTTGCCGGCCTTGTCGGTCGCGGTGTCGCGGATCGCCAGCGGCGTGCGCGCCGCGAGCTGACGGTTCACGCCGCCGCCCACCGCGGTGTTCGTCGTCCACGCGAGCTGGCCGCCGTAGCGCGGCCACACGAAGCCCAGCGGCAGCGCCCAGCCGGTGTCATCGGCGAGCCGCGCGCCGCCGAACAGCGACGGCCGATGCTGCGTGATCGCCTGCTTGAGGACGTACTCGTTGTCCTTCTTGTCGATCCGCCAGTACGGCTTGCCGCCGACCGTGATCTCGTCGTACTGGCGGACGTTCACCGAGCCGATCAGCGGCTTGTCCTCGACCATGCGCGGCAGCGCGAGCGGCCCGGTCAGCGGCGGGTCCGGCTCGTCGGCGTCGTCGCCAGCGCGCTTGCGGTCGTCGCCGCGCCGCGCCTCGGCCTTGGCCGGCGGCTTGTCGGTCTTGCCGGCCTTGAGGTCGAGCTTGCCCGCCTTGCCATCGCGCCGGTCGGCCTTCTTCGGCTTGTCGCGCTTCGGCGACTTCGGTTTGGGCGGCTTCTCGAGCATGTACGTCACCGCGGCCGGCGCCGTCACCTTGCCGTAGACCCCCGGCACGAGCTCGCCGCGCTCGAGGTGCGGGACCTCCTGGCCGAGCGCCGGCTTCTTGCTCGGCTCGACGTAGTCGCCGCAGACCCAGCCGCGCGGCCGGATCTCGATCCACGGCCGCTCGCAGCCCTTGTGCTTCGCGGTGCGAACCCACGCCACGCGCGTGTCGATCGCGACCGTGCCGATCCGCTTCGCGTCGTCGCCCGGCTCGAGCCGCACGCCGACGGTGCGGCGCAGCTCGAGCGAGCGCGTGCCGTCCGGGAAGTCCGGCGCGACCACCGGCGGCGGCTCGGGGATCGCCACCGGGATCGGCGAGGGTGACGGCACCGGTGGGGTCGGTTCGGGCTCGCCGCTGCAACCGACGACGGCCACCGCGAGCAGCCAGGCGCGCATGCCGTTGCGATAGCACGTCCGTGGTAGGTTCGCAGGCAGATGAAGCTCGGCGAGATGCTCGTGCGAGACGGCCGGCTCAGCGAGCCGCAGCTCGTCGCCGCGCTCGGCTACCAGGCGCGAGACGGCGCCCGGCTCGGCACGGTCCTCGTCGAGCACGGCATGGTCGACCTCGAGGCGCTGACCGTCTACCTCGGCCTCGAGCTCGGCATCCCGATCGCCACCGGCGCCATGCTCGAGCGCGCCAAGCGCGCCGCGGTCCGGCTGCTCCAGCCCGCCCAGGCGTTCAAGCACCGCTGCGTCCCCCTCGTCGTCCAGGACCGGCAGCTGATCGCCGCGATCGAGGACCCTCATGACTTCGCGACGCTCGAGGCGTTGACGTCGATCACCGGTTACCGCGTGCTGCCCCGCGTCGCGCCCGAGCTGCGCATCTACTATTACATCGAGCGCTACTACGGTGTGGCCCGGCCGCCGCGCTTCCTGTCGTTCGGCGACTCGCCGCGCGGCGACGAGGGCGCGGTCGACACCGGCCTGCCCGCGCCGCCGCTGCCCGGCTTGCCGCCGCTGCCCGCCGCGCCGATCGCCCCGCCCGGCCCGCGCCCGCGGCTGCGCAGCATGAAGCTCACCAAGCTGTTCGACGACTCCGAGGCGCTCGAGCTCGACGCCGAGGATCTGATCGACACGCTCGACGCCGACGACGCCGCGCCCGCCGAGGCCGCGCCCAGCGCGATCCCGATCCAGCTGTCGGCGCCGACGCCGGTCCGCGCGCCATCGTCGCCGCCGGTGCCCGCCGCGATGTCCGCCGACCTCGCGCTGCGCGAGCTCGCGATGGCGACCGATCGCAACCGCATCGTCGAGGTCCTGCTCGGCTACTCGGCGTCGACCTTCGACGCCGCCGTGGTGTTCACCGTGCGCGACAACTTCGCGTTCGGCTGGCGCGCGATCGGCGACCTGCCCGGCCACGCCAACGTCGAGCACGTGCTGATCCCGCTCGAGGCGCCGTCGGTCGTCCAGTCGGCGATCGCGGCCGAGGGCAGCGTGTTCCACGGCCCGCTCGCGCCGTCGACCGTCAACTCGTACCTCTACAAGGTGCTGGGCTGCGCCGAGCCGCCGATCGTCACCGCCGGCGCGATCACGATCGGCAAGCGCGTGGTCAACGTCCTGTACGGCCACGCGCCGTCGCTGTCGCCGCTCCAGCTCGGCGTCTTGCAACAGGTTTGCAAGTCGGCCGCCGAGGCCTACGCGCGCCTGATCGCGGTCTCGAAGAAGAAGCGCTGAGCGTCAGCGCTGCGCCTCGCACGCCAGCGAGCGCTGCGCGAGCTGCGCCCCGCTGCACGGCACCGGCGTGCGGATCAACACCGCCGCGCCGACCGCGATCGCGGCCACGCAGGCCAGCGGCAGCGCCAGCGCGCCGAGCGGCCCGCGCGCGGGTGACCGGCGCAGCCACCAGGCGAGCGCCGCGACCGGCGACAGCGCGAAGCCGGCGACCCACGCGGCGAGCGGGACGCCGATCGGCCAGAAGCCGTTCCACGCCGCCTCGCGCAGCTGGGCCGGCCACAGCACGAGCACGCCTGGCAGCAGCGTGACCAGCAGCGCGACGAACGCCCAGCGCCCGAGCCGCGGCGCGATCGCCGCCGCCGCCGCCGGCACCAGCCAGATCCACGCGAGCTCCGCGCCGTCGGCCAGCAGCGCGCCGAGCCCGAGCGCCAGCGGCAGCACGATCGCGACCGCGAGGTAGCGGCGATCACCGACCCACGGCGCCAGCCGGCGCGCCGCCGCCGCGGCCAGCCCGACGGTGCCGACGAACACCGCCGTCTCGGCGAGCACCGCCGGCCCGGGCGCGTGCAGCCACGGCGCCGGGTGGTCACCCGCCAGCAAGCGCTCGAGCGCGAGCGTGACGCCGAGCCCGATCGCCACGCAGGTCGCGCCGACCAGGACGCCGGCGCCGCCCAGCGCGCGCGGCCGGCGCAGCGCCACGAGCAGCCCGAGCGCGAGCGCCGCCAGCGCGACCTCGAGCGCGAGCGCCGTCCAGCGCGGCACGACCACGTTGCGCAGCACCGGCAGCCACAGCCCGTCGCCGGCGTGCGCCGGCGGCGGCGCCGCGGTGAGCGCGCGCAGCAGCCGGCCGATCTCGTCGAGCGAGCGCCGCTCGACCCGCGCCGCGGTGTCGCGCGCGCCGTGGTACGCGAGGTCGATCCACTCGCCGTCCTGGCCGCGGTTATAGAAGTGGACCGCCGGGATGCCGTGCCGCGTGAACGGGCCGTGGTCCGAGCGCTCGACCTGCGGCCACGCGCGGCTCACCACGCGGTGCGGCAGCGGCGCGCGGACGACCACGCCGGCGCGATCCGCCGCGCGCGCCAGCCAGCCCAGCTCGGCGCGGCCGATCAGCCGGCTCGCGCCGTTGAGGCTCAGCGCGCCGCTCGCGCCGATCAGATCGAGCGCCACCGCGAACGCCACGCCGTCGCCGCGCGCCGCCACCAGCGCCTCGGCGCCGACCAGGCCGACCTCCTCGTTGGCGGTGAACACGAGCAGCACCGGGAACGCCGGCGGCGCCGCGGCCAGCGCGCGCGCCAGCTCGAGCACCACGCCGACCGCCGCCGCGTTGTCGACGCCGCCGGGGCTCGCCGCCACCGTGTCGTAGTGCGCCATCACGAGCAGCGCGCGTCCGGTCGCCGGACCGAGCCGCACGACCAGGTTCGGATCGGTCGTCGCGCGCGTCTTCGCGTCGCGGTAGTGCATGCCGAGCAAGTCGATCGCCGGCACGCGGACCGTGCCGACCGCCGCGCGCTCGACCGGCACGCCGATGCCCTGCAGCTGGCCCTCGATGTAGTCCGCCGCCCGCCGCGCCGCCGGTGACTCGCCCGGCCGCGGCCCGATCGCGACCAGCGCCGCGACATGCGCGAGCGCCCGGCCGGTGTCGATACCGGGCCCGGGCTCCGGCGCGGCGCACGCCCCGATACTCGCCACGACGAACCAGACGACCCAGCGCATGCCGCATCCCACCACAACCGCGCCCACCCCCGCACGCGATTCGCCTCCCCGGATCGTCTACCGGATCAGGGCGCCGGTCGTCGAGATCGTCCGCGTGTTCGAGGGCCACATGCCGTTGCCCCAGCTCGACGAGTAGCGACGCGGCGGTGTCACCCCAGGGCGGCGAGCAGGGCGTCGGTCTCGGCCGGTGTGCCGACGGTGATGCGCAGGCAGCCGGCGAGCGGGCCGGCGTCGAACAGCCGGACCGTGATGCCAGCGTCGACGAGACGGTGCCACAGGGCGGTCGCGCCGGTGGTGCGGATCAGGAGGAGGTTGGCCTCCGACGGGAAGACCTCGAAGCCGCGGGCGCGCAAGGCGTCGCTCAGGCGACCGCGCTCGGCGACGACGTCGGCGGCGCGCGCGGCGCACCAGTCCGAGGCGCGCTCGAGCAGGAGCTCGGCCGCGCGCTGATCGAGCGCGCTGAGGTTGTAGGGCGGGCGCAGCTTCTCGAGCAGCGCCGCGATCGCCGGCGACGAGATCGTGAAGCCGACGCGCAGCCCGGCCATGCCGAGCTTGGACAGCGTGCGCATCACGACGAGGTTCGGGTGCGCGGCGAGCACCGGCAGCGAGGTCTGGCCGCTGTACGCGACGTAGGCCTCGTCGGAGACGATCACCGTGTCGCGGTAGCGCGCCGCCAGCTCGGCGGCGAACCCGAGCCGCCACATCGTGCCGGTCGGGTTGTTGGGCAGCGCCAGGTACACCACGCTGGGGCGCTGCTCGTCGATCGCGCGGAGCATCGCGGCCTCGTCGAGCTCGAACGCCGCGGTCAGCGGGACCTCGATCGCGCGGACGCCGCGCGCGACCGCCGCGATCCGGTAGTAGACGAACGACGGCACGGGGTACAGCACCGCGGCCGGCGGCGCCGCGAACGCCGAGCACAGCATCGCGATCAGCTCGTCGGAGCCATTGCCGAACACCAGCTGGTCGCCGGCGACGCCGAGCTGGCGGGCGACCACCGCGCGCAGCCGGCGCGCCCCGGCGTCGGGGTAGCGCTCGAGCGCGACCTCGGCGAGCGCCGCGCCGAGCTCGGCGCGCAGCTCGGCGGGCAGCGGGTACGGCAGCTCGTTGGCGTCGAGCTTGGCGATCACGCGCGGCGGCGCCGGCACGTGGTACGCGGTCGTGCCGCGCAGCACCTCGGGCACGCGCGCCGCCAGCGGCCCGAGCTCGCGCGCGTCGCTCACGTCGCACCTCGCGTGGAGTCGAGCACATCGCGCCCGGGCACATCGCCCGCGGGCACGTCGCCCCGCGCGCACGCGTCGAGCACCTCACACGCGCTCACTTCACACCTCGCATCTGCGCCGAGCGGCCGTGGGCGTCGAGGCCCTCGCAGGCCGCCAGCGTCGCGATCGCGTCGGCGTGCGCGGCTGCCGCGGCGGCGTCGTACTCGATCAGCGACGTGCGCTTGCGGAAGTCGTGGACGCCGAGCGGCGAGGCGTAGCGCGCGGCGCCGCCGGTCGGCAGCACGTGGTTGCCGCCGGCGAGGTAGTCGCCGGCCGCCTCGGAGGCGTACGCGCCGACGAAGATCGCGCCGGCGGTCGTGCACGTCGCGGCGAGCGCGCGCGCCCCGGCGCACTGCAGCTCGAGGTGCTCGGGCGCGAAGCGGTTGGCGAACGCGGCCGCGGCGGCGAGCGTCTCGACGAGGACCGCGGCGCCGTGGTGCGCGAGCGCCTGGCCGGCGATCGCGCGGCGCGGCAGGTCGGCGAGCTGGCGCGCGAGCTCGACGTCGACCGCGGCGGCCAGCGCGGCCGACGTCGTGACGAGGATCGCGCGCGCCTCGGTGTCGTGCTCGGCCTGGGCCAGCAGGTCCGCCGCGACCCACGCCGGGTTGGCGTCGCCGTCGGCGATGATCAGCACCTCCGACGGTCCGGCGATCGAGTCGATGTCGACCTCGCCGTAGACCTGGCGCTTGGCCGACGCGACCCACGCGTTGCCCGGGCCGACGATCTTGTCGACCCGCGGCACCGTCTGCGTGCCGAACGCGAGCGCCGCGACGGCCTGCGCACCGCCGAGCTCGAACACGCGATCGACGCCCGCGATCCGCGCGGCGAGCAGCGCCTCGTCGGACGCGCCCGGCGTGACCATCACGATCTCCGGCACGCCCGCGACCTTGGCCGGGATCGCGGTCATGAGGACGCTCGACGGATAGCGCGCCGTGCCGCCGGGCACGTAGAGCCCGACGCGCGCGAGCGGCGTGACCCGGAGCTCGAGCCGCACGCCGTCGAGCGTGACGTCGACATCGGGCTCGACCTGGTGCGCGTGGAACGCGCGGATGCGCTGCGCGGCGAGCTCGAGCGCGGCGCGCACCGCGGGAGCCACCGCGTCGGCGCGCGCGTCCCAGCGCGCGCGCGCCAGCTCGTAGCTGCCGTCGACCGGCTCGCGCTGGTCGAACCGGCGCGTGTACTCGGCGACCGCGTCGTCGCGGCGCGCGCGCACGTCGGCGATGATCGCCGCGACCGCGTCGTCGACGCCGGCCGCCATCCGCGTGCTGCGATCGAGCAGCGACGCCGCCTCGGGCGACGCGGCGTCGACCACGCGGAGCGTGCGCGCCGCGGTCACGGGCGTGGCTTCGCGGGATCCGCCGCCGGCGCCGCGCTGCCAGCCGAGCCCGCGCTGCCCGCGGCGCTGCCCGCCGAGCCCGCGCTGCCTGCGGCGCTGCCGCTGCCCGCGGCTTCGGCGGCCGAGCCCGCGCTGCCCGCGGCTTCGGCGGTCGGCGCGGGTGCGGTCGGGGTGGGGGCCGGCGCCGAGGCGCTGCCCACGACGGTTCCCGACGCGGCCTGCGCGGGCTCGCGGCCCTCCTCGGGCTTCTTGCTCGAGCAGGCCGCGAGGCCGACGCACAACACGATCATGGCGAGCTTCTTCACGCAGGTCTCCTCAACTTTCGGGGGCGGCGGGATTCTGGCCCGATCGGATCGCGATGCCGAGCGTTTGCGCGAGCTTCTTTCGCCCCGCGCGCCGCGCTACCGGCCCTTGCGCGGCGATTTCGGCTTCGGTTTCGGCGCCGCCGGCGGCGCCGGCTTGCTGTCGGCGGGCGGCTGCGCCTTGTCGTCCTGCTGATCCGGCAGCTTCACCTTGGTCGGGTCGTAGTGATCGATGTCCGGCCGTGGCGCGTTCGAATCGTATTCCGGCTTGTCGGACTTCGGCTTGGCGTCCTCGGGTCCTGGCGGCAGCGGCCCCTCGAGCGCCCCGCCCGGCAGCTGCGATGGATACCGATCCACGTAGTGCTCCACCATCGACTTGGGGACATCGCTCCGGCCGCGCCCGCCGACCTTGACGACGTGCCGGTTCGACGGCCACATCACCCAGGCCTCACCGCGCCCGATGATCGTCAGCGCCCGCGCGCCGGCGATCTTGTCCTCCTCGACCTGATAGCCGCCGTCCTGCGCGAGCCGGCGTGCGAGCTTTACCGTGGCGCGCACGACACCCTCGGGTACCGTGTAGCGGGTCACGAACACGTTCACGAGATCTTTGTCGTCGATGTGGCCGCGCTTCTCGGCATCCGACGTGATGTAGCTCGCGCTGTAGGCCTCTGCCTTATTGCCTTCGACCCAGACCTCGACGTCGAGGACTTCCTGGAATCGGCGAAACTTCCAGCCACCGAGGTCGCCTTCGACGACGCCGCGCTTGGGGATCGGGGGGTGGCCGCCGCAGCCCAGCACCGCGATCGCCGTGGCCAAAAACAGCGCCCGCATGTTCGCGCATCGTACCCCGTTCCATCGTTGACAGCGGAGTCTCGCCACTGAATAGTCCCGCCACCTATGGCTAGCTACCTGTTCTCGTCCGAGTCCGTCACCGAAGGGCACCCCGACAAGCTGTGCGATCAGGTGAGTGACGCGATCCTCGATGCCTGCCTCGCGGTCGATCCCCACAGCCGCGTGGCATGCGAGACGGTGGCCAAGACCGGCTTCGTGCTCGTCGCCGGTGAGATCACCACCAAGGCGCAGGTCGACTTCCAGCGCATCGTCCGCAGCACCGTGCGCGACATCGGCTTCACCAACTCGCAGATCGGCTTCGACGCCGAGACCTGCGCGGTGATGGTCGCGATCGAGCAGCAGTCGCCCGACATCGCGCAGGGCGTCGACCGCGGTGACCCCGCCAAGCAGGGCGCCGGCGACCAGGGCCTCATGTTTGGCTACGCGTGCGACGAGACCAAGGAGCTGATGCCGCTGCCGATCCAGATGGCGCACCAGCTCGCGTTCAAGCTCGCCGAGGTTCGCAAGAAGAAGTCCAAGGGCATCGACTGGCTGCGCCCCGACGGCAAGACCCAGGTCTCGATCCGCTACGAGGACGGCGAGCCGGTGGGCGTCGAGGCCATCGTGGTGTCGACCCAGCACGACGAGAAGGTCAAGCAGCGGACGATCGAGGAAGCGATCCGCGAGTACGTCATCAAGCCGATCGTCCCGGCTCGGCTGATCACCAACAAGACCAAGATCCACGTCAACCCGACGGGGCGCTTCGTGATCGGCGGGCCGCAGGGCGACACCGGCCTGACCGGCCGCAAGATCATCGTCGACACCTACGGCGGCTTCGCGCGCCACGGCGGCGGCGCGTTCTCGGGCAAGGATCCGAGCAAGGTCGACCGCTCGGCCGCGTACTACGCGCGCTACATCGCCAAGCACATCGTCGCGTCGGGCCTCGCCCGCCGCTGCGAGGTCCAGTTCGCGTACGCGATCGGCGTCGCCGAGCCGGTCTCGATGCTGGTCGACACGTTCGGCACCGGCGTGGTCGCCGACGACAAGCTCACCAAGGCCGTGCTCGCGACGTTCGACGCGCGCCCTGGCATGCTGATCAAGGAGCTCGACCTGCGCCGCCCGATCTTCCGCAAGACGGCAGCCTACGGCCACTTCGGCCGCGAGGACGCCGACTTCACGTGGGAGAAGACGCCGCTGATCGAGAAGCTGAAGTCGCACGCCCACGCGGGCAACGGCCACGCCGTCAACGGCAAGGCCAACGGCAAGGCCGTCGAGGCGCCCGCCAAGAAGCCGGCGAAGTCAGCGAAGTCCCGGCCCACGACCGCGCGCGCGTAAGCCCGCCCGTCGCCGAGACGATCCGCTCTCGCCGCTGCGCGCCGCCACGGCGCCCAGCCGCCGCATGCCGCATGCCGCATGCCGCATGCCGCATGCATGCCGAACGCCGCATGCCGAACGCCGCTGCGGCTCGCCGAACGCCGCTGCGGCTCGCCGAACGCCGCTGCGGCTCGCCGAACGCCGCTACGGCTCGCCGAACGCCGCTGCGGCTCGCCGAACGCCGCTGCGGCTCGCCGAACGCCGCTACCGCTCGCCGCGCATCGCGGCGAGCTTGGCGTCGAGCACCTTGCCGTCGCGGTCAGTCTCAGCGCGGATGCCGTAGTACTCGTGCGGCCCGCGCGGATCCTCCGCGATCGTGAGCTTCAGATCGAACGGCGGCGGACCGTCGACCGTCTCGATCGTGAACGCGCTCCTCACCTTCTGATGCGTCTCGGGCAGGGCGAACACGATGTGGTCGCCCTCGACCTTGAACATGAACAGCTCGAACGTGCCCTTGAACAGCGTGCGATCCTGGAACACGCCGCCGCCCATGCTCGGCACGAAGCGGTAGACGTGCAGCTTGTCGGTCATCGTCTCTGGCATGCGATCGATCCAGTTGCGATCGATCAGCACGCTCGGCGCGTCGTCCTTGGACAGCTGGGTCGACGCCTTGCCGTGGCACGCCGCCGCGGCGATCGACAGCCCAGTACACAGAGCCAGTACGTGGAGCTTGCGCATGCCCAACGCTAGCACGCGCTGATAGGGAAGATCTTAGCGTTCATCCTCGTCGGTGGCGCCGCTGCGGCTGACCGCAGACCGCTGCGGCTGACCGCGACCGCAGACCGCTGCGGCTGACCGCGACCGCAGACCGCTGCGGCCGACCGCGACCGCTGACCGCTGCGGCTGACCGCGACCGCTGACCGCGACCGCTGACCGCGACCGCGACCGCTGACCGCGACCGCTGACCGCTGCGGCTGACCGCGACCGCGACCGCTGACCGCGACCGCTGACCGTTGCGGCTGACCGCGACCGCAGACCACTGCGGCTGACCGCGACCGCGACCGCTGACCGCTGCGGCTGATCGCCGACCGAGCGGCTGACCGCGACCGCTGACCGCGCCGCCGACCGAGCGGCTGTCGCGCGGGATAGCGTCCCGCGCCTGCGAGATCTTGCGCGTCATCGCTTGTGCCCGGCCGGCGCTTTCCTCTGCGGGCTCGTCCCCGCTCGTGCGGCCGGCTCACCCTTGCGCCGCGCCGCGCATCGGCCCGCGCCGAGCGCATGACGGGCGGTGCCTGCGCGACGGATCGCCGCACAGCTGGACGACCGACGTGAGCGCCGAGCGCGGTGCTCGCGCTCGGCACGCGCCGTGCGCGTCTGCGGCGCGGGCGGGTGAGAGCCGACCGCACGACGCGGGCGGCAGCCCAGCCAAAGGAAACCAGCCATGTTCGACGCACTCGAGATGTCCCTTCAATTCCTGGAGCGTTTGGTCCCGGTCGAGACTCGCATCCGTCAGCGCAGCGCCTCGCTGGCCAAGCAGCTCGCCGACGCGTCCGAAAGCATCGCGCTCAACCTCGGCGAAGGCCGGCTCCGGCACGCCGGCGACAAGCGTCGCCATTTCGAGATGGCCGCCGGCAGCGCGAGCGAAGTCACGGTCGCGCTTCGGATCGCCATCGCCAAGCGCTACGTGACGACCGCCGAGCTCGCGGAGCTCGAGGTGGTCCTCGATCGCGTTCGCGCGATGCTGTACCGGCTCACCCGGTAGACGTCGCCCGGCCTCTCGCCGACGAGGCGGGAGACCCCGGGCATCGACAAGCCGCCTCCAAGATGCGGTTACCACGCCAACAACAAGGAGGCCGCGTTGCCTGTTCCGAAGCTGTCGCCTACAAGGCGTTCTACAACCGGCTCGCGCGCCCAAACTCGCGGCCACGCCAACGCTCGGCCGCCGTGGGCGCCCGCGAGCGGATGGGGTCGGGGCACCGCCCGTGTCTAGGAAGGCGGCTCTTCCCCGCACATACCTCGCGCGGTTCGCGCATGCGCCGGCGGTTCTTCGGCGGGCGGCTGCCCCGACGCCCATCCGCGCAGCAGCCCACGGCGAGCCGAGCGTCCCCGCGCTCTCCTCGATCTCCTCGATCTCCTCGATCTCCCACCTACCTGGTACCTACTACCCGCTGGGCCGCGCTACGCGGCGCCGAGGATCCGCAGCGTGCCGGTCGCGCCGCGCTGGATCTGGCGCGCGCGCTGCTCCGGACTGCCGCCGATCGCGCACACCAGCAGATCGACGCTGTCGACCTGGATCTTCCGCATCTGGACGTCCCAGCGGCGGCCGTCGCCCAGCAGCGTGCCGCAGAACTCGTTGGTGCGCGCGCCGACGTGGACCATGCGCGCCGCGAGCTCCTCGCAGTCGGCGGCGTCGCCCGACGACGCGAGCGCCAGGCCGTCGCGGTCCGCCACCACCATCGCCGCGATGTCACCGTCCTCGCAGCACGCCGCGAGCTGGTAGCGGAGAGCCTGGGACACGAGGTGGGTGCGCTGGCGGCGGCGTTCGATGGTCTGCATTTAATAATGGTCCCGAGCCCTGACGCCGCGGGCAACAAATCGGCCGCGGCCGGCGCAGGTCGCGCCTGTCCGCGCCAGCCCGCGCCGCGCTGGGAGTAAGCTCGCGGCGTGCGCGCCGCCATGATCACTGCCATCGCCGTGTCCGGAGTGCTCGGGGCGTGTCATCCACAAACCACCGCCATGACCTCCTGGCCCAAGCTCGATGACAAGCTCCTGGCGGACGCCGCCGCCACCTTCAACTGGCGACTCGGCACGCCGACGCCGCTCGCGATCACGCGCGACGGCGCCGTGCTGTTCCGCCGCACGCCGGCGCGCGACTTCGCGTCCGATCTCTACGAGCTGTCGCCCGACGGCCAGGTCAAGACGCTCGCGACCGTCGCCGACCTGATGGGTGCCGGCGAGGAGCACCTGTCCGACGCCGAGAAGGCGCGCCGCGAGCGCACGCGGACGGCGACCAAGGGCGTGGTCGACATCGACGTCTCCGAGGACGGCGAGACCGTGCTCGTGCCGCTCGGCGGCAAGCTCTACTTGATCGACCGCGCCAGCGGCGGCAAGGCCGTGATCGACCCCGGCGGCGCGGCCTACGATCCGCACCTGTCGCCCGACGGCAAGACCGTCGCGTTCGTGCGCGACGGCGACGTCTGGGTCGCCCAGGTCGGCAGCCCGGCCCGGCAGCTCACCAAGCACCCCGACGGCTTCGAGTACGGCGTCGCCGACTTCGCCGCGCAGGAGGAGCTCGCCCGCACCCGTGGCTTCTGGTGGTCGCCCGACAGCAAGCACCTCGCGATCCAGCGCAGCGACCTGCGCAAGATCGAGACGCTCTACGTCGCCGACGCCCGCCACAATGACCGGCCGCCGGTGCCGTTTCGCTACCCGCGCGCCGGCACCCCCAACGCGATCGTCGATCTCGGGATCATCGACGTGCGCGGCGACGGCCGAGGCCCCGGCGAGCCGCGCTGGCTGACCTGGGATCACGCGCGCTACGAGTATCTGGTGTCGGTGCAGTGGGAGGCCAACGCGCCGCTGACCGCGCTCGTGATCGACCGCGATCAGGTCGACCTCGCGGTCTTCACCTTCGATGCGACCGGCGCAGGCAAGCCGATCCTCATCGAGCACGACGACGCGTGGCTCAACGCCGACGTCGGCGCGCCGCGCTGGCGCGACGACGCCAGCGGCTTCCTGTGGGTGACCGAGGCCTCGGGCGCCTACGTGCTCGAGCTCCACGCGCCCGACGGCGCGCTGGTCCGCGCGCTGACCACGCCGGCGTTCGGCCTGCGCGATCTGCGCGGCGTCGACGCGCTCGGCGCGATCGTCGAGGCGTCGAGCGATCCGGTGCGCCAGGACGTCTGGCGTGTGCCGTTCGACGGCGGCGCTCCGGTCCGGCTGTCGGACGGCGACGGCGTCGCGACCGCGCTCAAGGCCAAGCACGGCAGCGTCGTGATCCACACCGTGCTCCACGCCGGTGGCGTCAAGACCGTGGCGGTCATTCGCCCTCCCGGAGATGCGACCCGCGACCCGAAGCAGGCCCCTGTCCCCGACACCCGGCGCGAGCTGCCCAGCGCCGCCGAGCGCCCCGGCCTGGTCCCGACGACGATCCTCGAGACCGTCGCGCTCGCCGGGCGCACCCACCACGTCGCGATCACCCGGCCGCGCGGCTTCGATCGCACGCGGCGCTACCCGGTGCTGCTCAAGGTCTACGGCGGGCCGCATGCCGTCACGGTGCTCGACGCGCTCGACACCTACGTCATGGACCAGTGGTACGCCGACGCCGGCTTCATCGTCGTGCGCTCCGACGGCCGCGGTACGCCCAACCGCGGGCGCGCCTGGGAGCGCGCGATCCTGAAGGATCTGATCACGATCCCGCTCGACGACCAGGTCGCCGCGCTGCAGGCGATGGCCGCGCAGCACCCCGAGATGGATCTCGGCCGGGTCGGCGTGTTCGGCTGGTCGTTCGGCGGCTACTTCTCGGCGATGGCCGCGCTGCTGCGGCCCGACATCTTCAAGGCGGCGGTCGCCGGCGCGCCGGTCACCGACTGGACGCTCTACGACACCGCGTACACCGAGCGCTACA
>Ga0307513_10001370_pt1 | contig 35105 bp, 38 predicted proteins | sample 15_EM_MG_FD_202174 | JGI IMG/M metagenome (GOLD analysis project Ga0307513, IMG submission 202174) | Populus trichocarpa ectomycorrhiza microbial communities from riparian zone in the Pacific Northwest, United States - 15_EM | ecosystem: Host-associated > Plants > Roots > Unclassified | place... | reverse complement strand
TTTTCTGCCACCCCTCTGAGTATCTGAGACACAGGTTAATAAGCAAATTTTGTTAATTACTAGAAATTCGCAGGTGTGCAAGCCCCAGACCGTAGCCAATATTAGCAACATGATTGTACTTACGCACATCATCACTCGAGAATACTGAGAAAGCATCTTAGTAATCTCTGTCTCAGACGCTGAGACGGGTGGCAGAAAATTTTCCACCGTTTCAGCAGTCTAAGAGATAGTACTCTACTTGACAAAGTCAAAAGTCTCCGGAAATCTTGGCGCCAAGATATTAGGAATAGCAGGGAAATAAATGGCGAAGGGATGGGCGAAGAGAAAAGAACAAGACGGTATAAGGTGTAGAATTAAAAGAAGATAGAAATGAAAGATAAGGAACTATCTAAAGTACAAATAATTCATGCATGAAACTTGTTTCCCCTGTTGGTGGCCATACACTGTACCATAATATCCGGCGACTTCACAATTTCATCTCTCACATTTTGCCTGGACACTTGGCGCCAAGATTTCCGGAGACTTTTGACTTTGTCAAGTACTTAGCCGCTGCCCTCGGTATGCTGCCATTTCGGTCGTCTCTGTCTGCTTTGTTTTTGCTTGTCTTGGCGAGGATGGTGGGAGGGTTGTGGTTGAGCAGCAGGTAAGGATTGGTCAAGCCTGGAGGTCAGCAATGCTTAATCGAGTTTCTCGCCAAAGCCCGCATTATGCAGCTTCCTTCCCACCAACTACTCGAGTATTTGGTTCTATTCTGAGTTTAACACCGATTGGTACCATACCCACAGGGGACGTGGTGGATTTGCGCTCAGTTATTCTTTCCTTTTATCGGGAGTCGAGGGAAAGTACTCCGAGATGTTAAGAAGAGTTGGGTGCTGAGGTACTAGTACAGGTAGGCCCGACCCACGAGGAGAAAGGTACCAACACAATACCAGTATGATACTTTGCCGTACGAAAAGAGAGCCATGCATCCCCATCTTCCCTTCTTCCTCCGCCTTCCCCGTCTCGTGAGTTCATTTCCTTCACTACCACCCCCTTCCCCACTTCACCTACCTGTGCCTACTTCCCTTTTTGGCCTTCTTTCCTGGACCCCTTCCCCGCCCTCAGTGTGTCCTTGTACTCGAGTACAGTACCAGCTCCTCCACCCTACTGTCCCTCGCCCGCGATCCACCCGTGCCTCGGTCCCAACCACTAAATCTCTCTGTCTCCTTTCATTGTTTTTTTGGGCCCACAATCTACTCTACCTACCGTTCCCACTCCCCCTGGTTCCAAATACCGTAAACCGGTGCGCAACGCGTCTGTTTCTTTAATTCCATTGCTTCCTCCCAGATTATTTGGAAGGGCAGCTTTGCCCCTTTCTTTTACACCTCCGCTAGTTTTCATTTGCCAGACTTCCCCCATTCCGTTCCCTTTGGCGGATACAAGTACTCTCCCTCGAGGAGTCCAATCCAACCACATTACACTTCTCGCACAAATATTGTTTTTTGCTTTTAATATCAGAAGACCGGAAAAGCCATAAAGTTGTTTTATTTTTTCAAACAACTTACAAATGACTAGTTTCGCAGCGGCGGGATCGAGCACTAGTACGGTCACCGACAGCTGGAAAACATCTGGTTCCCCGAAAGTCACATATAGGAAGAGCCGTCGCCACTCTTCTCATCATGTCCGTTCACGCAATTTCTCTACGGATTTGCTGGAGGACGACTCGATTCTTCTCCTCAAGGTTTGAGCCTTTTTCTCATTTTGTCATCCCCCATTTTCTTCCGAGGTCCAATTGTGGTGGGGGGGATCACTTAGGCTCACTTTACTCCTTTCTTCGTTTTTTCTTTCGCCCCTTTCAGGTTGATCTATTCTTGAGCGAACTGGAACGACGTCTCGACTACCTAGAGGAATATGGAAATATAAAGCTTGACGAGGGCATTCAGCGTGCGTACGACACGCTGCAGGCTGTACGTGAAGGATGTGGAAGGGTTGGAGGAGAAGTCATCGGGGAAGGGAAACGACGAGCTAGGGTTATTGTCGAGGTGCTGGAGTCTAGTTACCATGAAGTTATTGAGGCCAAAGAGACGTTACCTGCAAAGGTGCATGCAGGTGTTCGCTTCCTAGAGGAGCTCTTGACGGAATTCGAGACACGCTCGCACGCTAGTATGGATCGAAAATTAGACCAGGCCATGCGTGGAGTCGAAGCCGTTATTGATGCGAAGGACAAACTCGCCGAATCCATCGAACGGGCCATCAAAGCTGCCCGGGAGCGTAGATTGATAACCTACGAGGAGTTACCGTTCCCATGGCGAGTGAATCCATACATCACCCGCGGGTATCGCTTTACGGAGACAAAATTAGAATGCGTTCGGTCGGCCTTTGCTCTTAACAACGAAACATGCAATATTTGGACCCACGGACTCGGGTTTATACTTATTCTGGCCATCGCCTTTTACTTCTACCCCATGTCACAGATATTCAATTATCATACCACTGCCGACAAGTTCATCAATGGGCTGTTTTTCCTTGCCGCTGCCAAGGCTCTCGCCTGTTCTACTATCTGGCATACGTTTTCTTCCATCTCACACCAGACGACGATGGAGCGCTTTGCCTGCGTCGATTACTCTGGCATTTCTATGTTGATCGCAGCGAGCATTATCACTACTGAATATACTGCCTTCTATGTTGAACCTATCAGCAGGTCTGTTTATATATCTATTACTTTCCTATTTGGCATTGCAGGAGTCATTCTCCCATGGAAGCCCACATTCAACAAAGCGGACATGAGAGTCTGGAGAGTAGTCTTCTACGTCACCCTAGGAGCTACCGGAACAATCCCCATGATCCAATTATCCATAACGAGAGGCCTCTCGTGGGTCGCGCTCTTCTATCTGCCAGTGCTAAAATCAGTATGACCCCCGTCGCTTGCACTGTAACGTTGCTACTTATCCCAGGCAAGTATCCGGAAACGGGTTCCCAAAATATGTGGCAAAAAATCCGTCCATATCGCAGGTTCACCATTCATATTTCCAGATACTTCTTGCCTGGGACAAGTATGTTGATATGGTTGTGAATACTAATCATGATATAGATTGCCGTCTACATCGCAGGCGCTGTCATTTATGCCATGCAGGTACCCGAGAGGTTTTACCCAGGATGTTTTGATTGGATCGGTGGCAGCCACAACATTTGGCATGTGTGTGTGCTCGGGGGGATATTGTTCCACTGGCACGCTATGCACGATCTTTTTCACAGAGCTTTTGAAATGGCCACTGCTTAGAACGAATCCTTACGATTACTATTCCGACCCTTCCCCCCCCCCTACTTCTTCCTTCTCGTTTAACTATTGTCGATTTAGACTTCTTTCTCCCCTACCTTACCGGCGGATACCCCCTTTCCCTTCCTCCTTTTTCTACCTCTTTTATTCTAGAGTGAGTGAGCAGGTGAGGGGTGATTAGGTAATTAGTTGATATTAAAACGAGACAAGGCAAGAACAGGTGGTTTCGTTATATCCGTTTATTCTTGTTTTTATTCATTGACATCACTGGACTATAGAATAATACAAGCGCAATTTTTATTTATTTATTTGAGTGAAGATTGATGGGGGGATGCGAGCAGGCCCTAGCTTTTTTTTTCGTTGACTCTTCGGATTTGGATCTTCGTTGTATAAAATGTCCTCATTCTTTTGACCCCATCTATTTTCTTTTCTTCCATACTTTAATACAGTATTGTAGGATTCTTATATCTTTCTCTCTATACCTATGGGTTTGCACTCCCTCATTTTTCTCTTTCTGCGGTTGATTGTAAATAGTCAACAAATCTTTTGTCCATATGCGAACAGGGTTACAGGTTAACTTAACTTAATAATTTCTGGGAAGACGATAATCGGGTTGGAAGGTCTTTCTTATCTATCGCCAGCGGATGTGAACGAGAAAGAGGGCCGCGACGAAAAGGAGGAAAGAAAATTTAAAAGGTATTGTATTTACTTGAAGAGTCATAAAAAAGCCAGCAACAATTTCTCATACCCATACCGTGTCCCGAACTCCAACATGCCAAATTATTCTACCACTACCATCACCATCGTACTTGCAACCTACCACACAACAATAACGAACCGTACTAGACGCGTGCGCATGATCAGCCCGCCCCAGCCCCCCCACCCTAGGCATCATACCGACAGCTGCCGCCAAAGTTCTCACTACTTCCTCGTTTGCATACACATCCTAACCCTCCCCAGGACCTCCTCGCGAGTGCCGAAAGTCTCTAGCCCTCTCTGCAATACGATAAGTTGTCAGCCCTCCCTACCCCAGTTCAACCCTTCCCCCAAACCTTGCCCCAATATATAATGCCAGTAGAAGATGATATTATACATACCCTCCCTAGCCACACCTCCATCTCGCCAACTGTCCATTCTTCTGGGTCTAGTGCTTGGTTAGTACTGCACCCAGAGGACAGGTAGGGTAGGGTAGGAAGCGGGGTAATACCACCAGTAGGATCACCGAGTACGTTCAAGTCTATGTCCGGCTTCATTATTGACCAGGCGGATACCGCGACGACCATCGCTGAGAATGCTGGGTTTTGTTAACTTTGTTCCGCCTACGGGCAGGGTAGGGCAGTAGCATGGGTGGGGTAACGGTCGTTCGGAGAGAGGCTGGGTGGGATTAAACCTAAGAATGCATTCTGAGAAACAACGTCAATATATCCGTATACTTCTTCCATCGGCATCTACCCTTTATCTCCCTAGCTATCTAGAACAGCAAGGATGCAAAATGAAAGTAATTCAGAAGGGCAGAGAATGGGGGAATGGTACTTTCGAAGTAAGCATCTTGTCCAAAGGCGTTTGTGGCATTCTTGTTTGGTAGGGATATAAACTAGGTGGTAGATCAGGTAGGATGAGTTGGCGGGCGAGCGTGCGTGCGGGCTGCGCAAACGGAGGCTGGGGTGGGTCTATGACACTCCGGGGTGTATTTGTGGTGGACCCACCTGGTGCTTGTACAGTGATGGCAGTGATGGTAGGCCTAGCAAATTCTGACCTATTAAGTGGTTGCATTCGTTTCTTCAGTTGTGACGAACGCGTGGCTGTCACTGCTGGTTTGTCGCGGGGAATAATGATTAGATTCCCGCTGATAAGATTAGACACCCCTCGATCCACCAGGGCCCAGCCCTTAGTTCAACCAGCAGTCCCATCCTCACACAGATCTCGAGTTCAACTTTGTCCTATCTTGATTTTCCTCCTACTCCAACACCAAAGAGAAGAACGGAAACCCACAAGGGAAGGGAGGCATTGAACGAACCAGTCGGCAACAACACCCACAACCATCAAGATGCCGAAACAAGTTCATGAAATTAAGAAATTTCTTGAGTTATGCAATAGACCGGATGCCAAGGGTATTTATCTCTACATCCCCCTAGGAGCTTTGGCTTATGTCTTCTAACGTGTAACTTATTATGCACAGCTGCCAGAATTAAGGTTCGTTCTCTCAAATGGCCCTTCAATCCCAATCCACCAATATCGACGGAATAGAGAGGAGGGAGAAAGAGAAATACTAATACCCTGCCATGGGATCACAGAAGCCAGCCAAAGGCTCCAGCACCATCAAGCTCAAGGTCCGCTGCCACCGCCACCTGTACACCCTTATCCTCCACGACGCCGAGAAGGCGGAGAAGTTGAAGCAGAGTCTCCCCCCTTGTTTGTCCCCCCTCCACTTCCCCCTTCCTTACGCAGACATCTGCTAACGAGCGGCTAGTGCTCCCCATCACTGAGGTCCCTGCCACCTCTAAGAAATGAAGTGTACAAAAAATAAACTCGATTTCTTCTTTTGTTTCATAAACAAATAAAACAAAAATCAAACAAAAAAAATTAATGGAGAGATTTGATTGATGCTCGGGGGTCTTCGGAGGTGGGCTTTGCTTTTGATTGATTGATCGATTGACTTGGGTATAATAGATGGGTGATTGCGGGTCTCCGACGGGAACGCTGTATAGTGAATTCTAGCCACTCAATGGTATCATTTGTCTCCTTCTCCCTACACCATCTGATGGCGGTTCCGCAGTTCGAGCTACCGGGATGTGGTTTGAGTAATGATTGATAAGGGGTCCCATTCTACCACACGGGTGTAGGACTATTTTTCTAAGATCCCGTTGGATATCTCTCTGGCTCAGATACACAACTTTCCTGGATAACCCAGCCCCCGTCATGGCCTTTTTGAAGCCATCCAGGGGGCTCAGAAACGTCATAATTGCTGCTCCCACTAGCCATGAAACGTGCATAGATTATCATTGGCAGTGCGGGCATAATGTCGTAAAGATGATGTGCTATGTCGTTGGACTTTCCTCTCCCAATAAGGTCAAGAAATTTTTGATTTTTTTTGTCCCGGAGGGGGAAAGGGGCCGTGTTTTTGCTGTGTTCCCCGCCCTCTTTCTACAAAAGGGAATTCTAGACTTCATAGCACACCGTCCAATTATTCAAGTTTTTACGGTATATAAGTGCCGTCACCTCGGGATCAGCCAAATGCACCAAATAAATCCCCTGCTTAGCGTCCAGAGTAACCACAACCAACTGCAGTGACGGTCTAGGGATACCCTATCCCCCAATTAGCCCCCCCTAGAAGAGCAAGCAATATCGTATAAAATCAACGCCCTCCCCCCCGTAAACTTGCCAGGAATCTCCCCCAGCTCATCAATAAACAATTTATCCTCCGAAATACAAATCCTGTGCCCAACCTTCACCACCCCTCGCACCTAAGCTCAACCATTCACCTGCCCGTGAGCAGCGGCGCCGCCAAAGTGTCATCAAACTTACCCAGGCCCTAACGGCACATGCTTCTCGGACATCGCTGCGCCAAACCTGCCTAGCGGGTGCACACTCATGGAGGAGTCCTGCAGACCTTTATCCGTAAAGCTCTCGTGCACTTGCTAGGTTATGAGCGCCGGCAGGCTCAGGGGAAATGTTGCCTTGACCCTCTCTACCGAGGTGGTGTCTAGTGCGTACTCCTACTACTTAAACTTTCACACTCATTATGATTATACTGAAGATGGGGGAGAGTAGACACATGATGTTGGGCGACAATAATAGGACTAAGCAAAGCCAACCTTGGCAGCCCATGCATGCCCCCGCGCTGGATTGGTAAATCTTGTTCCAGACATGCCCAGGTCGAGATATGCGTGGTGGCAGGCATGGCAGAAAGTCGGGATCTGTGAGAACGGGCACAGAACAGGATTCCGGGAGGGTCGTTGGAATTTCACATATTTGGCAGGAGGGGGAGGGGGTGAAGCGGTGGTGCGGGTTGGTGGGGATACAGTGGGATACGGAAGTGGAGGAGGGGCCCGAACCAAGCTTATATTAAGCGCCGGGTTAGACTAGAGCGGGATGTGATAGCGTGATCATATAGCATAGTTGGCCTGAGTGTGAAGAGGTGGTACGGCAGTATCCCAGGCCCAAATATAGCGAAACATATACCTTCCCCGAGTTTTCACTTGCACATCGCCTCATCCTGCAATGTCCTTCCACTGCCATACTGTACGGGCCCCTAAGGAATTTCACCCCCATACTCATACCCCATAACCCTCCATTCCCCCACCTCACTCTCCATACCCCCGCCAACCCCCCGAACCAACTCCACCTCCTCAAAATAACTAACCCCACCAACCCTCTCAAACCCCAACCCCTCAAAAAGCCTAATACTCCTGCCATTCCCCTCTGCAATCTTAACCGTAAACCCCACCAACTTCCTCCCCCCCATCCCGCCCTCCTGTCCCACAACCTCCTGGTGGCGCATCCCAACATACCACAAAAACAACCCAACAACTTCCCTCCCCAACCCCATGCCGTGAAACTCCCTTCGCGCAATCATCACCTCCACCTCCGCCACGACCTTCCGCTCCACCTCGTCGTGCTCCGGTGAGGGGTACAGGAAAAGGTTCACATCGCCAAGCATGCGTTCCGGTGCGTCGTCCCTTCCTGCCCTGACAGCTTTAGCAGCAGAGGAGGAGGAAGGAGGAAGGCAAGCTATAAACGTGAGCTTGTCCCTATCCTCACGCCAGGACCTCTGCATTGCGTGTTCTTCCGGAAGAGTTAGACGGTCGGAGGCGGTTGCTACACGGAGGGCCTGAAGTCCGACAGTTTAAGGATAATGGTTGGTTGGTTGGTTGGTTTTGTAGGGGTGGGGGAGTACCTCGTCTTCCATCCAAGAGTGGTAGGTCGGCACATGGTGAGGCTCGTATGGAACTAGGAGTATTTTGGGCGATAGGAGGGCTAGGCTTTGTTAACGGATATCCGGATATGACAGGGAGGAGGGCATCACACCGGTCTTAGCATTGAGTTTCATTGCGGCCGGAGGGATGGTATTAGGGGCCAGTGGGGCACCGTTGGTTGAACGATACTGATATGTTAAAGTTATATTGATGCGAGGGTGGGGTGGATTAGGGTCGGGCCGGGTGACTAATGCCACTCTGATGGGATCCGCTGGGAGGTGCAGTCTTTCATCAGGTCTTGAAGAATATCAGCGGGTGACGAACAGGGATTAGCAGGCATTTTTTGTTACCTTCGTCAAGACCTGATGAAAGACTGTGGTTGATGTCGTAAGCGACGACCCATGACTAACCTGAAGTGGTAAATTTATAAATATCATATAGTACTCGAGTACGTTTTGGAACTGGCAGCTTTAGGGTCATGATTATCACTTCGCCCCCTATGACTTCGCAGATCACGGAAAAACTGCAAAATTCCAAAGCTGGCTACTATATCTTTCTTGTTAACAAACCGTTCTTATTAAATCTCGGATATACTACACACTACATCCATAGCCCAAGAGAAGCCCCTCCCGACACTCCCTCCTCCACCTACCGCAACTACAAGTAGAAAAATAGCTGTCCTCGTACAAGGTTAGTCCTATACTCAATATCTTTCAAGTATGGATCTGAAATTGGAGGTCCCGTTTGGTCTCTATCTCGCGGCAGAGCCAGTGATCTTCAACATATAGACTTGACGTTGAAGACGATCTGTTAGGTTCGCGCAGAGTTTCACATTATGAAAACAGAACAGAAAAAGGTGGCACTTGCTCAAAATACATGCGTAAGAGAAGGGATTCAGTCTACTAAAGTGGAAGATATATGTAAAGTGCATACAAGAATTATTAGTAGTGTATGTTTTAGAGCAATACCTACCGGCTACGACCACCTGTTACAGCTTGACCTTTTCAGGTTCATCAGGCTCGATGTTCAGAGGGAATACATCCCAACCCTCTTCTGGTGTCGCCCAACCTTTCTTCTCGCCCAAGACTGCAACTGCAGACGTCTTTCGTACTTGGTCAATAAGATATCGCTGGGCAACGTCGCGGATATCGTTCACTCCAATATCAAGGAGCCGCTCTCGCCGCCTGCATATATGTCAGCGCTTAGCATGAGTGGGATTAAGGAAGCCGGGGCATGGAGCCAAACGTTTGTCTCATATCATCTGTAATCCCATCCATGAAATTGATCATCCCCTCGTCACTTACAGAGGTTGGGGCGTCAACACCTTGGAAGACGCTCAACTTAGCTTCTTCTAGGTCTCTCGCAGTCCAATCGTTCCTCAACGCAAACCCTCCAGCGTCCTCCATAATCTTGAGGGTATTGGGCACGTTTGGATCTCGGTAAGAATAAAATCCAAATACACCGCCAGCACCTCGGTGGAACGCACCAGCTCCATATGCCCCTCCTTTCTCCCTAATCTCATGATGGAGATGCTTGTGTGTCAAGAGCTGAGCTAGCATTTGCAATGCCGCCCCATCCTTATTGGTGTAAGGAACTGTCCTCACACACATCGCAGCGTAAGACACCTGGTAGGGTAACGGGAAGAAGGCCTTAGCTGGTGCCACAAAATCGAACAGCGGTGTATTTGCGACAGGTGACTCCACTTCTGGAAGACCCCCAAGAAACTTCGCAAGAGCGGACTCATTCGCTGAGGCGGCATCAGCACCACAAGTTATAGCAGCCCTAAACTGATCTCTCCGCGCAGCGAACTCGGCGATCCCCTAGATTACTTATCAGCAGCCATCAAACCACAAGGTTTAAAACCCAGTGCAAACCTTCAATCTCGCTAGTGCTTCATTGTAAACCTCAGTGGCAGCCATATTACTGATTAACCTCACCTGTGTCATTCCTCCAAGCACTTCATTTGCTCTCTAAATAATTATGAGCATAAATCAGATATTAAAGCAGGTTTTAAACATACAGCAGCTGGTGTCAGATAGGCAGCAGCGAATGTCCTTGCATACGCATGTCCACTCTCCGCAAGGCTATTCACAAAACCACTGGCAATTCCGTGAACCAATGTTCGCAGCTTAGACACTTGGGTGAAATTTGTCTCCAGCAGGACCGTCCGTAAAAGTTCAAACATGTCTGGGATATTGTTGTCCAGTGCGAATCCCGAGAAAACAAGCCCCTCTTCTGTGACTTCAAGATTCGAGTGGTTAGTGGAAACATGGGTCGATGCCCTTATACCGCCTGTCTTAAGCTTAATCTCATCTTCCAGCTCCTCCATCGAACGCTTTCCAGTGCCCAGCCTGAGAATTGCCTCGGTGAATAATGGCAAATACATTCTCAGCTCCTCCGGAAGGTTCTTGAAACTGCTAACCGCTATTGCGCCATTAGAAAACGCTCAGTGGTCTCTCCAGGCCTCTCTAGCTCAGGAACTTACCTCTAAAATAAGTGAGGCCATTGGTAGGAGCAATTCTCCACTGAACTGGAACACCCTCTATCTGCCCAGTTTTCAGCTCCTTCTTTTCCATGTTCCTCGGGATATCTTCCACCTTCAATGTTGGCAAACAGCCCACATCTTGCTTCTTCGCCTGCTCTTGAATCTCCGCTAACTCTGCTTCCTGCTTTGTCAGGGGCCCTCGAGCCGCCGCTTCACCACCATATTTCTCGATTTCTCTACTCAAACGGGTAGCTTCTTCCGCTGTAAGGGCCTTCGAATAATCTCGATCAGGCGCCATGGTAAAGGTGAGGGTATTCTTGTTAAGAAAATATTTCTCAAGCAGCCCTTCAAGATATCCACCCTTGGCATATAATTCCTTGAACTTTGAAACTGTTCCTTCAACCGACAAGGCCTCGAACGGATCCACGCCATTAAACCAGCCAGATGTAAGGCTTTGCATAACCGACATCCCGAAGTTGGCAGTTTTCTGTAAGATTGAAATTGTCAACGCATATAATCATAAGAGCGTCCGTGCTGAGTAAACTCACGTGTTTCAATCCCAACTCCAGTTGATGCAATACTCCGTCAACCTTTTTAGTGTCAAATCCCCTAGCACGCATCTCCTGCAGGACTTGATGAATCGTATCTTCTACTTGTTGAACATGCTCTTGCCTAACATTCTGTAACCCAACCGAAAATATACCAGTCTTAGAACTAGTATCATATCCGGTATTTGGTGAAAAGTCCGATCCAAGTTTGGCTTCAATAAGGCCCCGATACATTGCCGAACCATACCCATCAAGAAGAAGGTTAGACAAAACTCTCAACGAAAAGGTCTCGACAACATCGGAGGTATTATTCATGACCCAAGATACGGAGGTCTTGTACTGAGAATCCTTATCCATAAGTGGATCATACGGCCCATAAACCCGTAGCCTTTGTGGTGCGTCGAGTTTTATCGGCTCCCGAAGCTCTTGTTCAGCTCTTATCTTTTCGAAAGTACTTAATTTGTCGCTAAGTTTCTTGAGATGCATCTTGATGGGAATATCACCATACGTGAAGATCTTTGAGTTTGAAGGATGATAATGCTTCTTGTGGAAATCCCTCAAATTCTCCAATACCAAGTCCGTTATCTTTTCAGGGTCCCCTCCACTGTTGTTGATACTTGGGAAGATATGATCCTGAAATCTAATGTAAAATAGATAGGAAGCATCAGACATTTGCCCCTTCATTTCATTATAGACAACCCCCTTGAAAAGGAGAGGTGATTTAGGATCTGCAACATCCCCTGGCCCAATCCGCCAGCCCTCTTGCCTGAAATCGGTTTCCTTGAGCAAAGGATGGAGTGTTGCATCAAGATAAACATCCCGCAGATTCTCATAATCGACAACATTTGTAGTGGCAAATGGGTAGGTAGTATGGTCGCTAGAGGTGAAAGCATTCATATAATTCCTAAGGCTGATCAGTATAAATTCGATTCAACTTAGTATTATCGATCAATAGAAAGGCTCACGATAAACTTCGATTTAACATTTTAAAAAACGGATCACGAACGGGATATCTAAGAGCACAACCGAATTAGTCATTACATACGCCCCTGGCGATGGTAGATAAAGATACTTATTTGATCCACACAAAGTTGTATGCTCCAGGATATGAGGTACACCCGTATCATCATCCGGGTTTGTCTTGAACCCAATGGCGAAAACGTTGTTTTTATCCTCCCTCGCAACATGAATATAATCAGCTCCAGTCTTATCATGGACAAGCTGGACCGCCGCTAATTCCAGCTCGGGAACGCCCTTTACCCTTTGAACGGTAAATCCACTGAGCCTGTCACCAGGCTGAGGCAGCTGCCGAAGATCGGTGATGGCAGTAGCATACCTCCGTCGAGTAAGCTGTCCTGCAAGAGGACCCGGCCGGAAGGTGAGCCGGCGGCCGACTGATAAACCACCTCGCAACATAGTCCGCTCTTCCAAAATTCGATGGGGATGAATGGGGGGCTGTGGTGGACTATGATGAGAGATGTCGCGTTGGTGAAGTAAAAGTCGTGGTTGTGGTGGTGGTGGTCGTGGTCGTGCAACAGGATACAGTACCGGTACTACCGTAGTGATTGCAAACCTCGAAAAAACTTTATTTTTTCTCTTCCACCGCAGGGTAGCGAAACCGTTGCAACCAGGCAAACCAACATCAACGTCACGGGCATCGCACAAAAATCCCCGGTAGCCAGACCACCCGACCAGATGCACCGAGGCCCACCACCACAAACCCAGTATGATATCAGTGCTCAAAGCGAGTAAGCCCAAGCAAAGAGGGCCATACCAGCAAAACGCTCAGTATAGAATGCACAGCAAAGAGGAAAACATTTCGATACCGTCCGTTCGCATTGACCGATGCGAAAAATTCGGTGGCCCAATAGACAAGCACGAGGCATTCCAGAAAACACACGTGTCGCTGGTGAACCACAGCGTATTACCGTGCCCGAACCCGTAATTTCGCGTTACTGGTACAATATCGGCTTCGGAACGATCCAATATTGCTCCTACTGCTATAGTCGACAAACAGTAAGTCGATAGAAACATTTGGTGTTAGATGAATTCAATATCAAGAGCTCCCGGGCGGGGGGCACTTGGTAGGATCACAATGTAGGGGGGCAGATGATCAAAAATCTTAGCCAAACCTTTCCGCCACAGTTTGCGCCACACTCCCCAAGAAAACCCCCTTGAATCCACACTTTTGCTTCTAAGTTTGGCCCTCTCTAGCCACAGAAAGCCCCCAGGAAAAAGTCACCAGCGCTACCGCCCCCGATCATTGCCGGATTACAAGTATGTTACCTGCCCTATCATAGGTCCCGGTCGTCGCCCATCACCTTCAACCCTTCCAGGAATAAAACTTCCTCACCCGCAAACCCCGGTTTGCTCTCGACCTCTTGCGCCTATTCACCCCCATCTCCCACTTCTATTCACTCCACATCCTTACAACCTCTAGCTCACGGTAATCTCCCTCCCTTTCCATTTTTCCTTCCCGCAACAAAACTGGAGTCCGCTGTGTTACAATTTAAAAAAGCAAAAAAGTTACGGCTAACTTAACAAGTATCCAGCACGTGCATTTGGGAACAAAATTTCTTCTCCACGTTCCCACAAGCACCCTGAACACCGCCAGCCTCGCAAGTATCTTTCCCCCCCTCGACCCCCCGGCTTTGCATGGTGTAGCGCCATCACCCCGCTCCTCCCACGGTACCCTTCAATCTGCCACCACCCCCGCTCAATGCATATCGCAGATTGCTTATTCGCTGATCAGACTCCCCTACTCTTGGATTATTTCACTATGGCTACTATTGCAAATACCTCCTCCATGTCGAACGCTCAACGGTATGCGTTACTCAGAGCGTCTGCAGGTTGTGGTCACCCGGTTCCCGGACCTCCCACCAGTGCGGGTGGAGGAGAGGGAGTGTCGGGACAAGGAAACCTCGAAGTACCTGTCTCGTCAACCGACGATTACGGACTCGCTTCTGAACCTACCTCGTCTAATACCACCCCTCCTCCTGTGGCGCCAGCAGGGCCCGTACATGGACCAGCCCCTCCACATAAGAAGGCACCAAACGCCGGGCCAAAGTCGAAGAAGCCGTTAGATCCAATGGAGGTGAGAACGCAATTGTGTGTGGGAAGGACGATTTCAGTGCTTTAGAATCCTTTCATACTTGTACGGAGGAATACGGCTGACTGGGATGGCCCTGCTTCTTTTGAGTGATGGCGTCCAGGTCAACAATCTGTTGACTGCGAAAATATCACAATTAGAAACTGATGCATCATTGGAAGAAGAGGAGGAAAAGGCAATCTGTGCGATGACTCCTCTTTCGTAATTAGGACAGAAGGGAATACAGACGCTGACGACTACCAGCCCGTGCTGTTCGTAGGGCAAATAAGGAATTGGCAGAACTCGTATCCTCCCGTGAAGATCATCTAGCCAAGGTAGATGCTATTCAAAACAAGTATAGCGAACTTCTTTATGAGATGAAGCGTTTGGAACGTGATTACACCAAATCACGCAAACGTGCGGATCAATTGCAAAAGGAGAAGGATCACTCGAGATCTGAGATGCAAAAGGCGGTCTCCATGAAAAATAAGCTTGAAACACTGTGTCGCGAACTCCAAAAGGAGAACAAGCGTATCAAGGTACGTACGAAACGAATCTCCAATCTTAACGCGAAAAGAATTGGACCAAGTATTCTGAGATTACTGAACTCCAGGAAACGCAGGACGAGAGTAAGAAACTTGCCCAAAATGAACAGCTAAAACGTGAAGAACTTTCCAACAAATTCGAGAATACGATTATGGAAATCAAAACACGCATGGGGGAGGGAAACGATGATGGGAGCCGTAAAGTTAACGCAGGAGTTGATGAATTGTACGTCAACATCCATCCCCATCTCCTTTTATACTTATTCAAGGCGCGGATACCTGATATTTTACCTAAAGATTCAAAGCAAAATTTAAGAGTCTTGTCGATCAATATGAGATGCGTGAACTCCACTGCTACTCTCTTATTCGCACTAAGGAGCTAGAAGTTCAATGGAATCTCGCCCGCTATGAACAGCAGCGTAAGCAGGCTGAACAGGAAGCACATCGTGCCAAGGCTCTACATGCTCAGGTTTCAACCTTTTCCCAAACAGAGGCTGAATTGAGATCGCAGTTAAATATCTACGTCGAGAAGTTCAAGCAGGTGAGTCCCCTCATCCCAACCAGACTCTTTCGAGATCAGTAAACTAGACTGAAAGGCTAGATAGCTGACCAGGTCTCTGCCTTTCAAAATTTAATTCAATCTGCAGGTCGAAGATACCTTGAATAACTCCAATGACCTATTCCTAACTTTCCGCAAAGAAATGGAAGAAATGTCTAAAAAGACCAAGCGCCTCGAAAAGGAAAACCTAGTCCTCACTCGCAAGAGCGAGACGACGAACCGAAACCTCCTTGAAATGGCCGAGGAGCGCACAAAACACCAAAAGGAACTCGAAATACTCAGGAAAAAGAACTCCAAACTCGAGAACCTCTGTCGGGCACTCCAAGCCGAACGCACTACCCTCGACACTAAGCTTCGCGATCAGGAAGGTAGTGGGAGAGGTGGCGGTGTCGGTGGCGGAGACGAAGGAGGGGAGTTGCTGGAGGAGGAGGAGGAGGAGGAGGAGGAGGAGGAAGACGATTCTGAAGGTGATTCTGAATATGAGGAATCGGATGAGTACGATGATGATGCCTCGGAGGACGGATCTGAAGGGGAAGAGGGCGAGGATGATACTGAAGACGAGAATCCCCAAGCACCAGAGACGGCGGCCCCTCATAAAACCTCCGGGGAAAATCAAAAGCAGCAACACACCCAGAAAAATGGTGTTGAAAAGGTCTATCCAGTTGTTAACGGCGCTCGCGCCGATTAAGCTTACGGAGGCTAGCTCATATTATCAGACCTCATTTCATCACAATTGCTCTTTTTTTTTCTCTTTTCTTCGTTTTGAACGTACTGAAAAAGCGACACGTGCCTGAGAAGAGAGATAGTGTAGTATGCTGCGCATCACCATCCAATATACCCCACCTCCCACTCGATATATATATAAAAGCGCTGTATTCGGCCTCGTACTACCTCGCCTTTCGTTCCCTGTCTACTTTTCTTCATTCTATCTTTCTACCCCCCGCCCACTCAGTCCGATGGTTCAGACGGGCTACTTGACCCATCATGTCCAGGTCGTGTCGATGCCGGGCTCCTACCAGCTTTCCTTCTCCCTTTTTTTCTCTCATGTACCCTTAACCGCCAGGCGTGTGCCTACCTGCCGGTTACCAAGTAGATGGCGAGTTGCCTATTGCCACAAGTCAGGTTATGATGCTTTGTTCGGGTAGTGACCATGCTGCGCAATTACATGCCTAGCACACAGCAACGAAAATGCTGAACCGCGTTACCTTACGTATCTAATCATCGCCATCGCCATCACCATCACCATTACCATTACCATTACTATTGCCACCATACAGTATTGAGTCGCGAATAATGGTCTGGGCTCCAAGATGGTGGGTGAATAAGCGAGCAACTGATATGCAGAGTCCTACTGTAACATTGTTCCACATCTCTTTTAATATGTATGAATATAAATTGCAAAATTGGTGGTGTAATGTAAATTATCTCTTCTGTGCTTCCGTGTTATGATTGTCCTGCAGCAGGGAAGTTCGAAGTTCTCAGCCCGCGAACAACCTCCAGACTTGAGTACAGCGGTAAATTTAGACAACCCTCCCACCTCGAAACCAATTCCCAAGTTGCCACACCAACCAACGAAGGTACGACCTGCTGGAGTATCTTCCAGGGTACAAATCAGCAATCGCCATATCATACTACTCGAGTAGAACCCCCCCCCTCTCTTCTAGACCTCTAATCGAGAGATCCGGCGAACGCCGGCCGTGATACCGGTACCAGTAATACGTTGAAGATACTGTACTCTACCCTACCCCCTGACCGCACGTCATCGGGGCCTGCTGTAATGACTTACTGTATTGTATTATATGTATGGCCACGTGATTAGGATGAATTACTACTACTTGCCTGGGTACCGTATGCTAGTCGGTGCCGAGACTTGGCAAACTTTTTTAAGATCTGCCCGCAGAATTGGGGATAGGGGGATTTATTGTATGTCTTGGGCTGTGCCATAGGAAGAGTGCAGTTGCATGGTCCAGTCTGTATGGGGGTATGCGGGGGGATTCGGGGTTTATGATTTTGTTGGTAGGTATGAGGTGATAGTCGAGTGAGGGGTTATGAAGGTTGATTTTCGAGAAGTTTGGGTCAGGGGATGGATTTGTGAGTGAGGTCGCGGGCAATTTCCGCAAATGAGGATAACATTGCACTCATGAGCATGCTGATTACCTGGTAATGTAAAGCAGCTGCTATCGTTTGACCCACCCCTCAAATAACTAGGATCCACCGAGTGACACAACATGCACCCCCCAACCCCACGTGGGTACAATTTCAAAATATTCTTCAAACAATCGTTGGGTATTGTCAATTCGTACGGACTGTTACTACCGCTACTACCGACAGACTACACACTGTTGCGGAGCCAACCGTACAGTACTGTACGCAACCCTCCTCCCAATCCGCTCATCGAACCGCCCGTCCGTCATGCACGTCGTGCGCAGTCGTGCCCATACTCGTGCCCATAGAGAAGAATCACGAAAAGCGTCTCCGGTGGTCCCGATCAGCGTTTGTCACATAAGAGTGACATTTACAAAAGAAAGGGAGCGTTAACAAAGAAATAAGAAAAGGGAAAGAAGGAAAACTCCAAAGAAGAACGGTCTAAACGCCTGAAGAAGAAACTGAAGGTATCGAAAAGGGCTAGGTTAAAGTTTCGGGAGGTTGAATCCGCGCGGTGGATTGGGAGTTGAAGTTTGTTGTGGTAGAGGTGTGAAGTGATTAAAAAGTGTGTAAAAAAGAGCCCCCGGGATTAAAATACCGATACGAAAGAGAAAAAAAGGTTCCGAATTAAATAGGATGAGCAAGCCGTGAGCGCGAGTGAGTAAGGTAGCGAGCGAGTAAAGTTTCCAGTGCTAGCATTCAGTCGTGCTAGACCGTTCCCGCCGCCCAATACGGGTGCAATAGAATCCCCCTAACTCTTTCCTCGCACGCACATCGAACCTAGATAGACCCCATTTCATGGAAATAAGAAATTTGATTATATCGAAAACAGAGCGGCCTATCATAACAACGAATCAGTCTCCATGTCCTCGACCAATTCCAACACACCTATTAGGGTAGAAGGGTAACCTACAGCAATCAGGGCTCCAAATAATGCCACTGTCGACGACAGGGTGTTTGCGCTACTGGGCTGGTCGCTGGTGCCGGTTGGTACCGCTGGGGTGGTAAAGGTCGGGACAGCGGTGGTGTTCGTGGTTGGGGCCACTGGGAGTCCGGTTCCGTTGGCAGAGTGTACATTTGCGCTGACGGCGAGCGCAGCGAGGAGAAAGAATACTAGTGCTCTAGTGAGAAGGGATGAGACGGCCATTGTTAATTGGTTTGTTGGTTGGTTTGTGGTATAGCTAATTAAGGGTGGATATAGGTGTAGATTGTGTCGCAAAGTATCAACTCGGGGGAAGACGGTACGATATATAGCTCGGGAAGATAAACGAGGGATATCAAGTTATCGCAGTAACAAAATACCCGGGTAGCGAGAAGGAAGGAAGGTTTGTCAAGCAAATCAACTGACTCGAATAAAAAAGTGAGAAGTGAAAAGGGCGGAATACTCCTTCTCAAAAGTGACCGATGAATGAATCCAGCTGCGTACGATGTTTCAATCAAAAAAGAAGAAAGATGGAGGAAGAAAGGAAGAGGGAAGTTTTTAAGAAGGAAATAGAAACAAAACACTCGACAGGAGAAGGAGAGGAGGAAGAAGAGAGGGGGAAAAAGCACAAACCCCGTCAAGGGTGAAGGGCGGGAATTATATGTCTGAAGGGAGAGGAAGGGAAGGGAAACGTGCTGAGCCAGAAAAGAGTGTGGTGCCGCTCATGAGCGTTTGGCGGCCGGCCGCTGTACTGGTAAATGGTTGCGAAATGTGGTGTGGGAAGCCTTAAACCAGACACAAAATACCCTTATTTGCCACGCAATTGGTATTAATTGGTACCCAATGTGGTTAACCAACAGCTAATTCTGGTTTCTGGATAGAATTAACCTGCACCATGGCAATTTTAACAGTTAGCAACTGGGTGTGCCATCTAGGCCCGGCACTCTTTTAAGTTTAAATCCCTACAGCTCATGCAAAAGTTGATGTTTTCCCAACCTCAAGCTTATTGCCCATCAGAGCGACTGCTTGGGTGTGGGTAGAATAAAAGGGGTTACTGAAGAGCCTTGACAGTTTGAAGTTGGCCATTTTGCAGGTCAGAAATGTCCGGGTTAAAGAATTCCCCTACCATGCTCTCCTCGAGCAGAGGAGGCAGGAGGTACGAGTGGAAGCCACCATCCACCACCAAGTTCGGAAAGGGAAGAAACCCCCACGAACGGATTGGAGAGCCCATGGTTTCAGGGGCTTTTGTGTTGCCGTGTATTGAGTGCCGACCGAGAGCAATATTGAAACTAAAAATTGCTGAAAACAGGATTAGCACAACTGGATTAGTTTGGGTGATTTCTTCTTTGGGCAAATCTGTTAAGCCACGTCCCTTTTTTATTTTTTTATTTTTTATTGAATGAGATCCTTGCTCTCCACCATAACAGCCCTGTGAATCTGACCCACTTTCGAGATTCGATATATAAACTCCTTTGATTGATAGTGATCTGCCGTCAGTGGGATTCCTCGATTGACGTGATTGAGTGAATGAAGAATAGAGGAGGGAGGCTATTTTTTATTTATTTTTTTCACTGAGGATGCTGGTTTTGGCTGATGATCTGGGGGTAAATTTTCCGTTTTCTTGGTTATTTACCGAGCGGTTTGTCTCCTTTCTTTGCTCGCTCTTGCTGGTCCAACCTCCTTATTGCCATTTGCTCGTGAATAATCATGCGGTATCAACTAGACTGTGGCATACCCCTTGTCACGAATTATTTGCACCAGAACTCCAGTAGTAAAATTTCAGCCTCTTGCTTTGCCTTGCAACTACAACATTTGTTGTCACCCACCATACTTGCCGTCCCCTGCAGTTCTCACCTACCACTTAATGCTAAGCAAATAGATGCATTCACAGTGATAATAATAATAGCAGCAATAGCCATCACAATCGATACTTTCCATGATTCCTTATGCAAACCTAGATATTATTTGTAACAACAAGTACCTCAGCCATCCCCTGCACCAGTGGCATATTGGTACTTTCTTCTAGTCAATTTCCGCCTCGTCATCGTTTCAAGTCCCTTATCAGCGGAACACGGACCGATCGAGCGACTTTTGATCGATTTTGCTAAAAAAAAAAAGAGGGAAAAAGGAAGGGGGAAAGCGACCGATTTAGCCGAACATCACATTTGTTCTTACTATTATCTACTTAAAAACTCTCTAGACGCCAGTGAGGTGAGGTAAAGAGGGTGATGTAGGCTAACTCCACCAAACCGACTAGTGATATAAGTTAATATCCGGGCACGTGGAGGTCCTGTGGTAGGATAGCACAAAAAAGATCGCCACTGTCCGGAATTTCTTCTCACAGGCACTAGGTGCGTAGTGGTAGCGCAGGTAAAACGCTCTATTTTGGAACCAAATAATCAAGAATTGTTTCCCTCGACTTCTCTGGGTGGTATTTGTTCCCTTGCAGATCCACCCGTCTGTGCAACCGATCGAGGGTAAGAAAAAAAGGGGAGGAAAGTTACTAGTAATTAAGTCCTACAGTACTGTTTTTGCCCCTCAGCGTTCGGGAAGAGTCTATTAGCGGAAGGAGCCAAGCTAACGTCATGGTGAGATCCAGTCCTGAGAAGACACGGCGGGGCTGTCCTGTGCTGTGTACAGATAACTTCCGAGCATCGTGGCTTAATTCCAGAATTGGGGGTCTGTCCAATTCCGGCGCATAGAATTGCACTCGCTGCTCCTAAGACGCGATTCGAATAAAATATCTCCCCTTCTCCAATGCCGACTCCAACGGCAGCATGAATTACGCGTCTAAAAAGAAGGTGACAGCCATGTGCTACCCTCCTATATCTTGGAACAACCCTATCCACCGGACCCTCGGGGCACCCAAGCCAGTAACGTCACATTGAAGGAGAGAGCCTCTAAGAGTACGGTAAACCATGACCGGTCCAACACAGTGGTAAAAAGGAAAAATAGCCCACCAAAAAGTAAGCATCCCCTTCTCATGGACGAGAGAGAAGATGGGGGATGAGGGAGCAAAAAAGAGACTTGGGAACCGCGGCCTTCCCCAAGAGTACATACAGTGTTGTAACCGACATGCCCCGGCGGGCTGATGCAATCTCACATTTACTCTCTGCACGCATGGTACAAAACCTTTTCGATCGAAACGTCATTCTTGCGAGCGCTTCAAATCTGATATCGTATTGCAAAGATAGTAAGTTCTAATTGTCACTCAGTTCCTACTGAGGATAAGACAAGTTATCAAGCATGATAATAACACGATAGCTGCATTTCCTTATCGTTATCAAGGAGAGTGAGTGGTAGGGCATCTAAGACACGATAACCAAGTTTTCTTTTTCTTTTTCTTTTGCACTTCCTTGCTGCTACTGCTCCTCCCTCGCACCCTCTGAGCCCAGCTAGCTTTGGAAGCGGTGCGAGTGATCTTAAGACCTAATAGAGTGCCGATACAGGGCTCTAAGGTAGGCTAGGTATCGCTATTCTGGTGCTCACCAACCAGCCAACCAAGCCTCACACTGTGCCCTTGCCTGCACTGGGCTGCGCTTGGTTGCACTGTGGGCCTACAGATTTTCTATTCTATTGTTAGACAAGGAGCAGCCAATAATCGTTGACGTCAATCCAGATTCCCGAAGCGGGGGGGGGGGTAGTTCTTTATCTGATAAATAATGGTGGGTGTCTGCCCGCTCAGCTCTTGTCTCGATCCAGTCCTGGAAAGCATCGGCACTACGCTCTACTGTTCTAGTGCGGTCGAAGCCTGAATTGGTGTGGTTCCCTTCAGTTTTTAATTAATAAAAGAAGATTGAATGCAAGTAAGCTAAGGTTGTGGGAATAATACGTATTGCGCGAGGCACTACACTGATGCCTTATCGTATTGGTGCGGATTTCCCGCTGCGGCCTGAACGGGGTTTACCACAGCTGTACCTTAGTGGATGGTTCTCCCCTAGTTGATGCGTGGTGTTGTTGTGGGCACCACCTCCGTCTAACCTATCATTTCTCGACCTTTTAGGCTGGCAAGGTCTCACATTTCCCGAATCTCCCGAGCATCGTAGGGCCGAAAAGTAAATGGTCTCTACTCCCAATTGCCTGACGTTTGTAAAAACGACTGCTATTGCATACCACCAAAAACCTGAGGCTCTAGTCCATTTTTTGCCCATATGCAATAGCAGTTGTTTTTACAAACGTCAGGCAATTAGGAGTAAGGGTATCATACCTACGAGCAATCGAGAAAAGCATGGCAACTCTACCGCCCAACCTACGTATTACCTAACTGTAGACCACATCCTGTGCGACACTTGACCAGGACTTCCCGCACGCAGCGATCTCCGCAGCACTGCTGTCTTCAGAGGACTTTCTCGCCATCCCCACCATGATGTTGTGTTGTACTATACTGCACTTACCCGTAATTCCGTGCTACCGTACCCTACTGAAGGCAATGCAAAATCAAGGCATCAAGTTCTTTTTTAATGGCTTAAGCTTAACCCGCCACGCGTCGGCCCCAATGTTGAGGGGGCTTTGCCGTAAGCGCAGCCTGGGGTTGGATTTGGAATGTGTGCATCCTGGAGCACTGTTGTACGAGTACTCGAGTACTTGTATATGCTTTTACACCCTTTACTCAACTAGACAGGGGGGTGCACTATTATACGGTCGCTTGTGGAGAGGACCGGTGCGTTGTGCGGTGGAGTCTGCCCTTCTCCTCAAGCCTCCTCTGTGCTTGAATAATACCGGTACCGGTACAGCTTTTGGCGGATGGGCACAATGGGAGAGGGGGGTGGGTGGCCCCAGTGGCTGTGAATGTTATTTTAGGTATGATACCTATCACTACGTGTTACGATTGGTGGCCAGTAGAAACCTAACCCTAGGGAAACGATTGTGTGGGATTTTCGCTTGTGTGGATTGACCGATCGATCGATTGACTCTTTATGATGAGATCTGGCGCTGGTGGGGATCGCGTGCAGGGATCCCGAGAGGGCCGGGGCTGGCATAGCGTTTGTCAACGGCGGGGGATTAAGAATGGATGGGCGGGTGAGGGGCTCCGACTTCGAGTGAGAGAGGGTGATGGGAGTCGGGTGGAACAAGTGTATAGGCTTTTTACCGGCTACTACGCCAGTTACTAGCAACGGTACATGATTTTTCGCCCCTCGCACTTCAACCTCCCCACCACCTTTCTCATCAGCAGCATACTGCCCAACCAGTTTTTACATGAAAGAAATGGCCCAATCAAAACTTGAAGATGCTGTGCAAATTATGCAGAGCTCCAAAAATAAGGTATCATCTTGGAAGGTGGCAAAGGCAAGTGGTGTCTCATACCGAAGCCTCCAGCGTCACCTTTTGGGTAATCATACAGCCATTGTGTGAAACGGCAATGCTCAACTGCTTGCACTAGTATAGGAGAGTGTTCTTGAAGCATATATCATTTATTTGACACAACACAAAAGATTCCCTCGGGTGGCTGAGTCAGAGAATTAGCTCTCAAAATCTGTCAAGTTGCAGATCTGGCAACTGTCCTCCTCTCGACTACTTGTCGTTCTGCCTTTATCAACTACTCAAAATTTCTTGAACACAAAGGGCAAGAAAAGCTTGATTTTCCATGTATCCTTAAGTCTGGGGAAAAGCTTCAAGTTATTGGCCTTTTCTCTGAATTGCTTGACTACTATGAGGAGGTTTTCTATGTTACATTGGACAATGGTAGAGTTCGTTACAGGGTGGGGTGGGGCGGGGCTGGGAATTGGGCTGGGAGCCCTGTAATGAACACTAAACAATTGTTAGGCATATGAGAAAAGCGTAGCTTTTCCACCTATTTTTGTGTACCCTGGGGTTACCCTACCTTCACCCTGTGAAGCTAACACCCCCCTCTGTCCCCGGCGTTGGGACGGCGCGACAACACCTGACGGCCTCGCAATTGCGTCCCAACACCAAATGACACTATCATTGGAACCTATCTTATAACACTGTATACGTCGCGGCCGTCCGTCCGACCGGATGCTGTTCGCAGGATATATGAGAGGGGACCGTTGGCGAGCTTATGCAAGTCTTCCGAGCGAAATCGGTCGATGTCGCATAAAGTTACAGACATAGCGGTATGGCACAAGAAACTATGTCACTAAAGTAACGGGACGTTTTCGTCGTGTCTACTCTAGAATGAAATAAGAGTATGACCGCACCGACACCAATGGTATAGTACCATTCAGGATTATTCGGTAAGGAAAAACTAGGAGAGAATTGTGCCATTGGTATGATCCCGACTGATAGTCTGACCAAAGCCTAAGCACAGGAAGCAAGAGTGATATCTGCTACTGCGATAGGTCCGATAACGAAGTTGGCCACTTCGTTCGTCCGATGATGAGGACACTGTCTAGCATGCAGACAAGTTTTCAGTTCCTCCTGACGGAAGAAGGATTGTGAACTCTGACTGGACCGTGGTGCCACACCAGACAAATCAAGAGCTCTCCAGTCCGGAAGTCAATGGTGGGGCGATATTATTCAGGGTCAAAAGGTGTTCGCACTAGAGGAAATGTTTGGAATGGTTAGCAGGTACTTAGTTAGTATGGTAGTTACTTGTAGGCCGCGCACTCTATCGACGCGGGATATAAATATCGAAGTCCCTCCTGAGCTTTACTGAAATCATCACGCAACGGAGAAGAGACCTTATCAATATAATAAGTTATTACAAGAAAAATCTTTATTACTATTTTTACGCACGTTTATATTGAGCCTTCCTAGACACATCTCCGTCTACGATAAAGTATCCTGGTCCTACCCATCTCGCTTGCTCTTAGAGATCTGGTACCACCTAACAACAATATATGGAATTTTGATTAGGCCAGTTTCAAATATGGAGAATCTAGTGCTAGAGGCTTTGGAGTTGCCCCTCTAGGAGCTGCTCACACTATCTCACATGATTCTTGAGACTTGGTAACAGTTTTGGAGGTTATTTCTCCGATGGGGAAGATTGGTGTACCTCTCTTCATTTATAAGGGAATTCACCTTATAGAAGCCTGATTCCCAACTTAACAAAATGATGGTTAACTGTCTTAACCTCCAAAACAGCGTTTATTGATAGTAATATCTTCTATAAGTGGTTTCATTATTACTTTCCCTACACACCTGATCACTGGTTGTCAATCCTTTTTCTTGACAGTCATTTCTCATATACATAAGATAAATTTCTGCAAGAAACACTGCCAGTGAAGCAAAAGGTTATTCCTCTATTTCACCTCTCCCATATGACCAATATCCTCCAGCCCCTCAATTGCTCTTGCTTTAGTATCGCGAAAGAATATTTTCAGTCTGAAAATTCACAGGTATTTGCTGAAGGATTTGAACCATCAAAGTAGTCACTTTTTGAGATATATATATCTATCTGGTCAAAGGCCTTTTCAGAATACATTATCAAAGATGGCTGAAAGTGAGCTGGTATCCATCCTTCCAATAAACAGGCTGCTATCAGTAAATTTTGTTAGCAAATACACTTGCCCCTTGATACACTTTCTAATAAGCAGCGAGAGGAGTAAGTAAGAACCGAGCAAGTTGCAGATAAGGATATTGCTACTCCAGTGATTGCTGATCCTCCTTGGAGGACTGTTTGGGTGTTTTTATTATCTGGAAATACCCAAATAGTGATGGCTACCTGCAAGCTCTACTATGATCACTCTGAGGAGACAGAGGCATGACTTGCGATTCTAGATACTTAGCTTTAATCCACAAGAAATGAACTAGTTGAACTTAAGTGAAAGCAGTCTAAGAAGCTAACTCGTATTTCTAGAAACAATAACAAAGTCTACTACTTTCTTCCTAAGGTGTAGAATGATGAGAGCCATCCTCTTGCAGCTCATCATGAAGAGGCTGGGGACTATGAGAGTGCATGAGCCTACACATTCCTTCTTTTTTTTGATGGAATTTTTCCTTTTCTACAAATCATCACTTCTCTCTTCTTGACATTTTTTAAAACAAGCATGTTGGAGTGGAGAAAAATGAAAATTTAGAGAGCATGCAGAGCGAAGGACAGGGCTGAAAATGGGGTGGCGTTACTAGTAACTGGGGTATTATAGCTCGTAAAAGCCTATATTGGATTACTGATATGCTTTGACCCTAACCTTCAAGCGAGCAAACATACCAGTGAAGAAAATTGTGGGACAACGGGTGTCCCTCACAAAAAAACAGGGGTTTTCCAGATAATTATCAACAGAACAAAAATATTTAAAAATCAAGGCATTGCATAGATAGCTTCAATTACCTCTGGGAATTAACTACATAGATTTTAGAAGGTTATTGTAAAAGGAATGCCGGTCTATAACTGGTGGAGTTGAAATTACCTCCAAAAACCCCCCCACCGGCATTTTTCTGCTGTAGCAACAAGAATAACTTAATTCCCCACCTACTCAATCTAACTAGTGGAACACAAATGATATCTACATTCCTAAAACAAGAAGAGGTTAGGTAGAGAGGCAATGAGACCAGTGTATGAACTTATTTTCAGCTCAAGGTTGAACTCCAAGTTGGTATCAATGTGTGAAAACTCCATATTTTGGTATGTATTCGGGCTTGTCCCACTATTTTCTTCACTCGGGTGAAACAAATAACTAGCTGAGTCATCCGGGTCTCCCCTCACCTGCAACTTCTATCATGGTGATATTACCGGTATTATATCAGCTACAGTATCTGCAGTAACTTCTAGCCCCGCTAACCAGCAGCTATGTCCAGCAGTAAATCCTTAACTCCCCTCCTACCCCCTTCATACACCCTCCACACACAAACCCTCCTCACGAGCCTTTGGTCAAACTATGGGCACATCTACCGCCTAACCCTCACAACCCCATCAAACCCCGCCCCAGCCCCCTATATTCTCAAACATATCCGGCCCCCTCCAGTCACCTCCTCCTGTCCTACCACTGAATCACATCTTCGAAAACTAATATCTTACCGGGTAGAACGCTACTTCTACACCAACCTCTCTCATCCCTTCCTTTCTCCCGACACCACAAAAGTAGCCTCCCGCTATGACGCTGCCGAGGAGCATACACTTTTACTGGAGGACTTGACCAGAGGCTTCCCGCTGCGTGCCCCGCACACGCTCCCGTTAAGCAAGACCCACACCGTGATCCGCTGGCTCGCAGGTTTCCACGCGACCTTCTGGAACCATACGGATATCCCACTGATCCCCCCACCAAGCGAAGTCCGGGAACCAGACACGGCAGAAGGGGTCTGGGCACAGGGTGGGTACTGGTACCTCGCCACTCGCAGCGAGGAATACGCCTCTTTGGAAGATTCTCAGGAGGAGTACACCTGGCTAATCCCGTATGCCTTGCCCGCCGCCGAGAAACTCAAAACCGAGGTTCTCGGAAGAACACTTCTACACGGTGACGTTAAAGGCGCGAACATACTATTTTCTGAAACCGCCCCCCGGCAAGATGCTCAGGGGGGGGTGAAATGTGCCTTGTATGATTTCCAATATGTAGGCTCCGGCCTAGGGGTTGTGGATTTAGCATATTTTCTTGGGACGACGGTGGACGAGAGAGATTTAAGAGGGGATGAGAAGGAGGAGGGGCTGTTGAGGCTTTACTTTGAGGAGGTAGAGAGTGTGCTTAAGGAGAGAGGGGTGGGGATGGGGGGGTATACATGGGAGGCGCTAGTGCAGCAATGGGAGTGGGCAGTGGTAGATTGGATGAGGTTTATGGCTGGGTGGGGGTGCTGGGGGAATTCGGAATGGGTTGAGAGGAGGGCTAGGGAGATTTGTGCGAGGTGGGGGAGGGAAGGGGGTTTGTGATGTTTTATCCCCTGGTAGAGAGTAAAATTTCTTGAGGGATGTCTAAACTCTCGCAGATAGTCTAACTGTGTAAACTCTGTCGTATTATGGCATCGCTATCCTTAACATCAGGCAAAAGTCAAAGACACAAGGATAAGTATTTGTTTCTGTATCGATATGATACGAAGATACCTAGCTAGCGTAGTGGTTGACACGTTAAGAAACAATTAACACCTGTGCAATTAGCAGGAGCCCAGGCGCTCAGTTCCCCTCAAACTGAGTTATTATTGGACAGTCCGTCACGCAGGATAGGAGATTTAAGGAATCCTACCCTACTGGGACTGGGAGACTGAACCTCAGCTTTGCTTAATAAGGCTGCAGTGCAAACCAGACCTGCTGCGTGATGGTAGAGTCCGACAATAGACCTCACCGCTAAGGGTGAGGTCCGCGATCGGCTGGACAGCAGAATAATTTTTTATTTCTCTTCCTCTTTATTTTTAAATGTTGCTTTGCTTCCTTCGATTTTTTGGGGGAAAAAGAGCAGTTACAAATTCTGAGTGGGATATGGGACCCCTACCATAAGAACTCGAATAATTGGACCCGAGGCTAGGGCTTTGGAGTTGCCTTTGCTGGTAAGGCCTGGCTCTTTTTTCTTTTTATCTTAAGCTCGGTCTGAGGGGGCCAGTTTCCGCTGTATGCTCGCCCCCCTATCCAAGAGAGGGAATTTCGGACGTCTTAGGCCCTGTTTGGCAGGCCAACTTTTGTAAGGTAAAGCGTGTTTGGCAGCACATTGTTTGAGAGGTAGAGTTTGGGAACCTTATGAACTGTGGTTTGGAAGCAGCGTAGTTTAGGGTTTAAGAGAGTTTTGAAAACAGACTAGTGACTGGTAAATATGGGAGTTTGCCTAATAAACTTGATTTATCATACTATGATACTCTAATAATGTTATTTTCTCCACTCCTGTTCAGGGTTGAGCCCGAGTAACCACACATGTATAGCGCCTACCTTATAAAAGTTCCTTCTCTTGTTTGGCAAACTATACCTTACAAACTACAGCTTGGCACACCTTACAAAACGCAGTTTGGGAAACCTTACAAACCCAAATCTGCAAGGTGTTACCTTACAAAAGTTGGCCCGCCAAACAGGGCCTTATAGCCTCGGGTCCAATTATTCGAGCTCTTGCGATAGTATACTTGTACTAATATATTAGTATAATTGCTAACAACACATGATGTGAGCTTTGATCCTGAGTAGTTTTGATCCAACAACCAGCGGACCCACTATCCGGGGAGCCATCCGCTGCATTAGCTGTCGAGTTGGTCTGGGCGACTAACTTATCTATTATTATCTGAGCGGGAGCTGAAAAGACACACGAGTGATAGTTTGTGAATAGCTTAGAGCCATCCTACCAGCCAGTGGGAAAGAGCCCAACCTGAGAAATTACCAATCAGAAATCGAGACCCAAACCGCCTAGGAAAAAAAAAAAGGTCACGCAATTGCATACATGGCGTGTAGTAAACGCTGCCAGAATTCTCGTATTGTGCCAGAAATCACCTCCCAATGTACCCTACTCACTCAAGGCGAATGAAGATTTTTTAGACAGGGTGTCAGAAGCTATATCGGAATTGGCGAGTACTGCTGCGTCACTGTTAAGTCACCTGACGACTAACTTAATGGCTTGTTCCTAACCAAGAGGCGGATATCCATTCACCCTCAAGGTTACCATCGCAGCAGATGCGCCGGAAGTTCAAGTGAACCCCGGGGCATTTGGACTGGGGCGGGGGAGACAAGCTCGCGTTTTTTGGGTGTTGGGGCTTACTAAAAATGTGGACCTACTTTTGCCCCCCCCCCCGGTACACCGTCTTGTTACGTATACCACTTGCAAGACTTGCTGTTGCTGTGTTGTGTGTGTGATAATGGGCGACGTGGCGCAAAGCTGCCAGTCTACACAGCCTCCAGGTATTTGGTGGGTTAGTTTATGTCTAAGCTTCCCTCAAGGTGCAGAATTTTAAGGGCTGAGGAGAGGAGGGGAGGGGAGTGTCTGGTAGAGATTCTTGTTTGGTTGGGTTGGAGAAGTTGGCTAAGCACTAGGTGGCTGGTTGCCGCTAGCATGGTTGGTAGCTTGGGTCGGTGTTGGGGGTGGGTTTTCTGAAGCAGAGTGATTCCGTAAGATTTCCCATGCGCAAGTCTGATATCAGAGGCTTTGGTTTCCGTACATTTTTGTGAGGTGAACACTAGTTGGAGATAGGATGTATGTGTTTTCACGCTAAAATCGGCGTTGGAAGGAGTTAGTCCACCAGAGCTCGAGCTCAGGTTCGTGGGAGATCATTTTTGGGAGGACTCTCACCAAGCGCTAAATTCAATGTCCAAGACCTCACGTAGAGCCGAGCCGTCATAGTTCTCATAATTCTGCTGGATAAACACATCGCCTTTGCTTCGGGTGGGTGTTGTATACTGGCATTTGGCTCAACACGAAGAGCTTACCTTGAATGGGTTCTGAGCAGAGTGAAGATGCGTATATTGTTCTTGCAAATGTTTGCTCTTATCACAAGATCTCTCTCCAGGGGTTCTGGCCTGCACCCTTCCTGTCTACAATCTAGAGCCCTTTCTCTTTCCTGCGCTTGGTATTTCTTTCCCGCAATAGCTCGCCCAGTTCCGCTCCCGAACCCTTTGCCATTCACCCCACTTTCTACTCTTCGACGGTGACTGCGATTCCCCCTATAGCTTCTGTTCGAGCTGCTAGTGCCACCTTTCGGACCCTATAGTTCATTAAAAGCCTATGTTTCAATACTAGTGGTCACTAGCTCTCACTCGATTGCCCCAGAAATGTGGCTATGGTAATGTAACGGTCACCAGCCGAGGTAACGGTAACGGGCAGTCAGAGGATTGGCTATTTGGTAAAGGCTTATTCAGGATAAAAGGCGGTCGACAACAAGAAAGGAATGGCTAGCTGTTTATGAACAAAAATGATAGAGGTATTCCCAGCTCACCTCCCACACCTACTATCCTCGTACCCTCTCTGACGAAACAAAATACAAAGGCCGGTGGAGGAACAGAGAGGAGAAGAGCTATAACATCCACGGGTCCACCGGCGCTGGCTAAGTCCTGGCTTCCGAGTGGAGTAAGGCTGGTACGGAGCACTTGAGAGGATAGAGAAACTTTTTATCGGAAACACTGGCGACGGTGTGAGGGGCGAGGGCGGTGAAGGTCCCCCTCTCCGCATCTAGACGCATTACATTATAGACTAAGCATCAGAAATTCTATCATATTATACAGTGCCCTGTGAGTTATGATAGGTATCCTTGCGCGAGCATACACACAAGCCCCAGGCGGCAAGCTACGTTTGTAAGTTGGTTGTCGGAATTTTAGGAGGGGCATATGAATCAGATAATGTACCCTACGGCAAGTCGAAACACACGGTGGCACGAAAAGCACATATAGAGTATCGCTCGGTGTCCATTATTAACATGTATTCTTATTAGCCTCAGCCCCGATACCAATATGCACTTATCCTCCTCTTCCCTAGCTCTTCCCCCTCTCAAGCGCTTGGTAGGCGGGGACGTAACTCTTGTCCTTTTGGGCCTGATTTGAGATGCTGAGTGCAAGTTCGATGAGCTGTTCTGTTGCAAAGTGGCTGGTTATAGACATTTTTAGGAAACAGAGCGCTTATAAAAACGATTGATACATTTCATCTACTGGAGTAATGGCTTTAATTTAAATAGATATCTACACGATGCAAGTTACCTCAGGGTGCGGCACTTGTTGGTTGAGATACTCAAAACCCGGTTTATGCTCCTCACTAGTGCAAGTTACTAGTAACCAGTTGTTTCGTGTCTCCGTGTGTTTCGACCCGCCGTGGGGTACGTTAACTGTTCTTTTTCGGTTGAAGCCAGTTGCCTTTCCCCTGGCAAACATACGCTGCCACACTCCCCAGTTTCGGGGACTTTCGCAAGGGTTGGACTAACATAGATTGAAGATCCAGCAGCTATGTTATCATACATTCTAAGGCCAAACTTCCAAATAATCCCTTTGTGGTGTGTTGGTTCTGCACCACGGTGTTGGCAAAAATGGACTTCTCCCACTAAACCAAATGTACCAATCTTTGTGGGAGCTAATTTGCATGAAAACCGCCCCTACTTGTCAACCTATCTGCCTATTATCCGGCTAGAAGGTGCGTGGGGCTCCTAGCGTCCTCATAACCAAGAATACGAGTGAGAATCAATGACGTCTAAAATCCCCGATCATTTCTCTATTATGTGCAATCGTACTGTCTTCCGTGAAAACCGCGGGCTGCCTGGATCATCTGGTAAGGCCACTGCCCCATACCTGTGCGCACAGTCCAATGTTACACTTTCTTCCTTGCTTACTGGGAGCGGACCGCCAGTTTCCACCGTCGACGCAGCAGCTCCGAAAGGCGGGTGGGATGGCAGGCAAGGAATGGGCAAGTACTTGTGAACTATTATCAAAAACACAAATACTAGCAGAAGGAAGGAATACCTGCCAAGTTCTGGGGAATAGTGAGCCATTCCCCCCCAAAAAAACCCCCTCGAAAATCGGGAAAACGCTGGTCCTTTTCAGGAACTTTTGACTCAGAATCCGGAGATTGCAAGCCTGTCGGAGATGGTGGATCTCAAGAGGTTTTACAGTACTCTAGTAGTTTATGCAGAGCAACAGGAGGGGGAAAAAAAGAGAAAAAACAAATTCTAAAAGGGTCTAAGAAACTTATTTGCGATGGCATCCCCCCATACGAGAGAAGGAGGGGCAGGAAGAAGCGGGGGAGCAGAGAGGGAAAAGATCATTAACTTACCCCTTCCCGGGGTCCTCGCCCTCACACCCCCAGCGTATCCCTAAATGCTTCTCCCACTAATTTCTCTAGTTCACCTTCTTTGGCCTGTTTTTCCGAGGCTTCCTTCACCACTTTTCGAGCTCATCTGGCTTTGGGCTCCTAGATAACTCTCCCTTGATAAACTAACCCAATAGCTGTACCGTAAAGTCCTGTTAGTGCCCAAAAGATCAAAAGGGTTTTTCTGGACCACTCATCGCCCCCCCTTACTGCTGGCAGTCGTGAGATGCTGCTCGGCATGCTCTCATGATAGCCGCTTTGTTGTCCAGATAGTTTCTGGGGCGCACTTTGGCTTTCAGAAAAGCATTTTAGCTGCGGGAATGCACTTGGGTTCCGGATCGATGCATCCGTTCGAACAAAGGCTGGAAAGCTGTGGGGAAGCGGTAAGGGGGCGGACGAGCCGGAGGGAACTTGAAAGAATCGGACGCCCGGAGGCTGGGAGGACAGTGGGATTCTTTTGCCTTTCCTTTGTTACGGGAGTACTCAAGGGGAAGGGGAGACATACGTGCAAGAGTATGGACATGTGTGGTGATCACGGGAGGATAGGAGGACTTTGTTGTGGTTTATATATTATGTAAACTTCAGCAGTGATATCTGTGAAGAGGTCTTTGGCCATAGGAAATGGTCGAAATATCAAAGATGATACCCCTTCTCTGATACTGCTATTTTCAGGGAGAAGGAGCCTGGTAATTTAGGTGTCAAGTACCGGTAACGCGTATTAGCCTCGCCGGTATAAGCAGAATATAGTAGTACCCAACTATTAACTTAGCTGGTCTAGTGATGTCGAAAACCGTTATGACAGCTATCAAACCTCAGCATTCCGGAAAACGGTTTCCAAGTATTGGGCATGAGACCTACATTTTTCATGCCAAGCTTGCATCCCCGTTGCATTAGGGTTGGTGAACGTGATAGACAGCCGGAAATATATATACAGTATTATGTTAGGCACAGTGAAGATGAACAAATACATTATGTATTGATTTGGGACCTCTGCAGCTATGTGGTTTAGTGGTGTAGTTGGTATCACACCTGGCTACAGCGCCCAGTATACCAGTCCGACTCTGGCCGAAGGGACTTCATTTTTACTTTAATAACTATACTCTTAAACATATACCCTTAAACAATTCAAAGACCTAACAAAAAAAGGGGGGGGGGGGCAGAACATATACACCGCTTGCCTCTAGGCCGTGGTAGTTTTGGCAGTGGGTAAAGTTCCAAGCTTCAAGGATTGGCCTGAAAATTAGTTTTACCTCTTGCCGACATCCCCTTTTGCGATTCTAAGGCCAGCTGCACTCGTAATGAGCGGCCCTAAGGTTATTGCCAAGCTAGACAATCGAGCGGAGAACCTGCAGGTAAGCGCTCGAGCTTGGGCCATCACCTTTTCGGGACCAAAGGACGTACAGTATAGCTGCTGCACTCCCTCATCACTCGGCTGTCTCAGTTACCGCGCCTCTAACTTAAGCCCTCGAATAGCCAAATTTTTCCAACTTTTCAGCTCAAATTCACGTCTGCGTTCCGAAAAAGGGGCACCCGTTGCTTTCGATGCTAACCAGGTCTACCACACTCCACCGAAGTTGCATCCGGCAATTTATTGGACACAAGCCATGATAAGCTCCTTCTCCCGGAAGTCGGGTTTAACAGAGGGGCCTATGGCTCTGGTGGCGTTGGTGTTACACCCATTAGGTGGTCTTGCCGAGGTTATCTTTATCCTATGCGAAGAGAATGGCCCCCGATGGATCCTGTGCTCCATTGACAAACTGTCCCGTTGAGGATCCAAAAGCAGGCAGATATGCTATATCCATAGTCACAAGACGTGCAGTGTATGGTGTAATGTTTACTTTGTCCTCCCCAGACCAGCTAAGAACCCAACTTCTTTGGAAAGTGGTTGAATCCTTATCCGATCATGGAGCATCACTCATTGACTGATAACACTACATGTTGTCGGTGGTGGCTTTTCTGGAGAATGGAATCACTATTCTGATGGTTGGTATTGGTATGGGAATGACGATGTGAATGACTCGCATGTCTGGAATGGCAAAATGGCAGGTTTCTCTGGAAC